>Ga0306924_10005587_pt1 | contig 12411 bp, 9 predicted proteins | sample sta12Can44000111_FD_203756 | JGI IMG/M metagenome (GOLD analysis project Ga0306924, IMG submission 203756) | Lab enrichment of tropical soil microbial communities from Luquillo Experimental Forest, Puerto Rico - statanox.12C.anox.44.000.111 (v2)... | ecosystem: Environmental > Terrestrial > Soil... | reverse complement strand
GAGCAACTTCGCGAGCCGCGCCGCATCGTTGGGGACCCGCTGTTGCGCGATCTCCCCATCTCCGGCCAGGACCGCGATCTGCGAGGTGTGTTTGTCCAGGTCGACGCCCACGTGTACCATCGCTGTCGCCTCCTGTCTCAGAGAGGTTTGCGGCCGTCTCTGAGGAGCCAGCCTATTTCAGGCTGGGCAGGAGGCCAACGTGCTTATGACATCAAGATCCTGAAAGGTGCGAAGCCCAGCGATCTCCCGGTCGAGCAGCCAACGAAGTTCGAACTGGTCATCAACCTGAAAGCCGCGAAAGCGCTCGGCCTCACGATCCCGGCATCGCTGCTGCTGAGCGCGGATCGGGTGATCGAGTAACGACTACCGGAACTGCGCCTCGAATTTCCCTAGAAACTCGGGACACCACCGCGCCGGGGCGTCCCTGGCGCTTCACTCAGCACACGGGACAGCACACATGTGCGCGGCGGCTCACGCTGCCCCTGCTCCGGCGCGGGCTTGTCGACCGGGGGCACTAGTCTTCTTGTCGAGTGGGCCCCGCTCGCGGTCGCGCCAGCGGTTCCAGCCACCCGTGCGGGAAGCGTCAGGTCAATGAGCAGGGGCGTTGACCGCTGGGCGAAGGCGCTCCCGGCGTTAGTTGTCGCGACGCTCCCCTCAAGGCGCGCGCATCCACGCTTCTACCTTACCGATCGCGGTGCCGAAGGGTCGGTACGGCCGTCAAGCACAGCGCAAGCCACGCGATACCCGCCGCGATCGCGGCAAGGATGTCAGACAGGTAGTGCACGCCGAGATACATTCAGCGTATCCAGCCCTCGACCCCCGCCAGGTGACGCGCTCGGCAGCTTCTCCCTATTTGCCGGCGAGCGCCGCGACGACTGGCGCAAGAATCTCCAGATAAGGCTCGAACGTGACGAAGTAGGAAAGCCCCCAGCGCTCGCGCCGCGCGTGCAGGGCTTCCACCATCTCATCGACCGTCCCGATCAGCACGTAGGGAGCCTCGAGGATCTCCTCGACGCTGAGCTGTTGCCAGCTCTTTCGGAGGTCCTCGGCCGCTTCGCGTCGGCGGTCCGTTACCACCACCCGTTGAATCTGCGCACTCAGCTCGAGACGACCGAATCGCTGTCCGGCCGCTTGACGTATCACCCGCAGTCGCTCGTCGACACCCGCCACCTTCCATCCAGACATGTCGGGCGACGTGCCGCCACGCGTGAACGTGATACCCGTAAGATTCACGGTGTCGGCTTCGCCCGCCGCGAGCGTGAGGAGGCGCGGGCCGTTGCCGCCGATGATGACCCGCGGATGGGGCCGTTGGACAGGAAGAGGATGGATCCTGTGGCCGGTGACGCGGTAGTGTTGGCCCGCGAAGTTGACCTCGGCTCCGCTCAGCAGGGCCTTGATGATCGCAACCGCCTCGGCGAGCCGCTCGACCCTGATTCCCCCTCGATCGAAACGGAGCCCGGCCTGATCGTATTCGACCCGCATGTAGCCCGCGCCCAGCCCCAGCTCGAGCCGTCCGTCTGTCAAGAGGTCCAGGGTCGCCGCCTCTCGCGCGAGCAGCACGGGATGGCGGAAATCGTTGTTGAGCACGTTCGTGCCGACCCGGAGCCGTGTCGTCGCGTCAGCGGCGCTCACCACCGCCGGGACTGTGGCCAGCATGGGGGCGAGGTGGTCGGGCACCAGGAGCGCGGAATAGCCGAGCGCCTCGACCTTGCGCGCCTTGTCTTGCCAATCGGCTCGCGACTTCGCGTCTCGCAGATTGATTCCGAATCGGAATGTCTTCATCGCTCGGTCATGCATCAGGGCCCCCGCCGTCCACGTTCGATGGCGCTTCGAGGCTGCGGCAGGCCGAGCGCCGCGTCAAGTGCGGACGCCGCCGTCCTCCCGCGCGGCTAGCTCGAAAGCCGCGGCCATGAGTGCGCGCGTATACGGCTGCTCGGGCTGCTCGAAGATGCGCTGCGTCGGCCCCTGCTCGACCACACGGCCGTCGCGCACGACGAGGATCTCGTCGCTGACCGCGCGCACAACCTTGAGGTCGTGGCTGATGAACAGGTAGGCGAGCCGGTGCCGCGCCTGCAGCTCCCGCAGCAGGTCCACCACCTGCGCCTGCACCGACATGTCAAGCGCAGAGGTCGGCTCGTCGAGGACGATCAAGCGCGGCGTGAGCACGAGCGCGCGGGCGATGGCGATGCGCTGGCGCTGGCCACCGGAGAACTCGTGCGGGTAGCGGTCGCGCAGCGTCGGGTCCAGGCCGACCTCGCCCAGCGCTGCGTCGATCAGGTCGCGTCGCTCGGCTGGGGTGGCGCCGATGCCGTGCACGGCCAGGCCCTCGCCGACAATCTGCGCGATCGACATCCGCGGCGAGAGTGCGCCGAACGGGTCCTGGAAGACGATCTGCATCTCGCGGCGGTGTTGGCGCAGCGCGCCGGCCGACAGGCCGTGGATGTCGCGGCCCGCGAAGCGAACGCCGCCGCTGCAGGCCTGCAGCCGAAGCAGCGCCAGCCCGAGCGTGGTCTTGCCCGATCCGCTCTCGCCGACCACACCGACCGTCTGTCCCTCGCGCACACGGACGCTCACTCTATCGACCGCTTTGACGTGGCGAACCGTGCGCCGCAGCACGCCGCGCCGGATCGGAAACCAGACGCGGACGTTCTCCGCCTCGAGCACAACTGGCGCGTCGGCGCGCGGCGCGCGCGGCATCGGTCGCGGCTCGGCGGCCAGCAGCCGCAGCGTGTAGGGATGGCGGGGCGCGTCGAACACCTCGGCGGTGGCACCGGCCTCGACGATCTCGCCGGCGCTCATGACGTTGACGCGCTCGGCCATCTTGCGCACCACGCCGAGGTCGTGGGTGATGAGCAGCAGTGCCATGCCGAACGTCGCCTGCAGCTTGCGCAGCAGCGTGAGGATCTGGGCCTGGATCGTCACGTCGAGCGCGGTGGTCGGCTCGTCGGCGATGAGCAGGTCCGGCTCGTTCGCCAGCGCCATGGCGATCATCACCCGCTGGCGCTGGCCGCCCGAGAGCTGGTGGGGATAGGCATCGAGCCGGCGCTCGGCCTCCGGCAGCCCGACCAGCCGCAGCAGCTCCAGCGTGCGCGCGCGCGCCGCCGACCGGGCCAGGCCCTTGTGCACGCGCAGCACCTCGTTCACCTGCTTTTCGATCGTGTGCAACGGGTTGAGCGACGTCATCGGCTCCTGGAAGATCATGGCGATGCGGTCGCCACGCACGCGCTGCATGGCCGGCTCGGGGGCGCCGATCAACTCCTGGCCTTGCAGGTGGATGCTGCCGGAGGGATGGCGCGCCAGCGGATAGGGCAACAGCTGCATGATCGACAGCGCGGTGACAGACTTGCCGGAGCCGCTCTCGCCCACCAGCGCTACCGACTCGCCCCGCGCAATGTCGAACGACACGTGCCGCACGGCGTCGACAGCGCCGCCTTCGACGCCGAAGGAGACCGAGAGGTCGCGGACGGCCAGCAGCGGGGCGGCCGTCATCGCACCTTGCGAGGGTCGAAGGCGTCGCGCACCGCCTCGCCGATGAAGATCAGGAGCGAGAGCATCACGGCCAGCACGAAGAAGCCGGTGAGGCCGAGCCAGGGCGCCTGCACGTTGGCCTTGCCCTGGGCCAGGACCTCGCCGAGCGAGGCGGAGCCCGGCGGCAGGCCGAAGCCGAGGAAGTCGAGCGACGTCAGCGTGGTGATGGCGCCGTTGAGGATGAACGGCAGGAACGTCAGCGTCGCCACCATCGCGTTGGGCAGCAGATGGCGGGCCATGATCACCGGGGTGCGCACGCCGAGCGCCCGGGCGGCGCGGACGTAGTCCAGGTTGCGGGCGCGCAGGAACTCGGCCCGGACGACGCCGACCAGCGACATCCACGAGAAGAGGAGCATGAGACCCAGCAGCCACCAGAAGCTCGGCTGCACGATGCTGGCCAGGATGATGAGCAGGTAGAGGATCGGCAGCCCTGACCAGATCTCGATGAAGCGCTGGAACAGCAGATCGGTCCAGCCGCCGAAGTAGCCCTGCACGGCGCCGGCGGCGACGCCGATCAGCGAGCTCGCCAGCGTGAGCACGAGGCCGAACAGCACCGAGATGCGGAAGCCGTAGATCAGCCGGGCGAGCAGGTCGCGGCCCTGGTCGTCGGTGCCCAGCCAGTGGCGCGCCGACGGCGGCGCCGGCGCAGGGCCCCACAGCGCCCAGTCGATCGTGTCGTAGCGGAACGGGATCGGCGGCCACGCCATCCAGCCGCGCGCCTCGACGAGCCGCTGTACCGCGGGATCGCGATAGTCGGCCTCGGTCGGCAGCACGCCACCGAAGGCGGTCTCCGGGTAGGCGCGCACGACCGGCGCGTACAGGCGGCCGTCGTAGCGCAGGAGGAACGGCCGGTCGTTGGCTAGCACCTCGGCGATCAGCGACAGGCCGAACAGGGCCAGAAAGATCCACAGCGACCAGTAGCCGCGGCGGCTCGCTCGGAAGCCGGCCAGCCGACGGCGCGTGAGCGGCGACAGCGTCATATGGCGCGTCGCTCGAAGTCGATGCGTGGGTCGATGATGGTGTACGTCAGGTCGGTCACGATGTTCAGCAGCAGGCCGATGAGCGTGTAGATGTACAGCGTGCCGAACATCACGGGGTAATCGCGGCTCACGGCGGCCTCGAAACCCAGCAGGCCGAGGCCATTGAGGGAGAAGATCACCTCGATCAGCAGCTCGCCGGCGAAGAAGATGCCGATGAACGCACTCGGGAAGCCGGCCACGACGATCAGCATGGCGTTGCGGAAGACGTGGCCGTACAGCACGCGCCGGCGCGACAGCCCCTTGGCTCGCGCGGTTGCGACGTACTGCTTGTTGATCTCGTCCAGGAACGAGTTCTTGGTCAGCATGGCGAGGCTCGCGAACCCGCCAACGACCAGCGCGATGACCGGCAGCGCGATGTGCCATAGGTAGTCCAGGATGCGATGGGACCAGGACATCTGCGTCCACGTGTCGGACGTGAGCCCGCGCAGCGGGAACCACTGCACGAAGGAGCCACCGGCGAACAGCACGACCAGGAGGATCGCGAACAGGAAGCCGGGGATCGCGTACCCGACGATCACCGCCGCGCTCGTCCATACGTCGAACGGCGTGCCGTCGCGCACGGCCTTGGCGACGCCGAGCGGGATCGAGACCAGGTAGACCAGCAGCGTCGTCCACAGCCCGAGGGTGACGGATACCGGCAGCTTCTCCAGCATGAGGCCCAGCACCGGGCGGTCGCGGTAGAAGCTGCTGCCGAGATCGAACACGAGGTAGCTGCGCATCATGTGCAGGAAGCGCTGCCAGGCCGGCTTGTCGAAGCCGAACTGCCTCTCCAGCATGTGGACGAGCTCGGGGTCCACTCCCTGCGCGGCGCGCGACACACCCTCCTCGGCCGAGCCGCCGCGCGGCATGCGGCCGCCGGCGGTCTCGGCGCCGCCGGTGCCGGCCATCCGCGCCGTCGCCTGGGCGGTGTGCCCGCGCAGGCGCGCCAGCATGAGGTCCACCGGGCCGCCCGGCGCAGCCTGCACGATGAGGAAGTTCACCAACATGATTCCGAAGAGCGTCGGGATGACGAGCAGCAGCCGACGCAGCAGGTAGGCAAGCACTACGCCAGCCTGCCTGCCTTGCGAGGATCGACCCACCAGGTGTCGAAGCCGAGGTCGTACTTGGGCGAGACGGCCGGGCGCCCGAAGCGATCCCAGTAGGCGACACGGAAGGCCGTGATGTGCCAGTGCGGGATGACGTAGTGACTCCACAGCAGTACGCGGTCGAGTCCGCGGGCGCGCGCGACCAGCGCCGGGCGATCGGGGGCGGCGATCAGCGCCGTGATCAGCCGGTCTACCACGGAGTCGCGCACGCCGGCCAGGTTGCGGCTGCCCGGCGTCTCGGCCGCCGCCGACGACCAGAAGTCGAGCTGCTCGTTGCCGGGCGACAGCGACTGCTCGAACACCGCGACCGTCATGTCGAAGTCGAACTGCTTGAGCCGGTACTCGTACTGCGCGGAGTCCACGGTGCGCACACGCGCGGCCACGCCCAGGCGCTCGAGGTTCTTTACGAACGGCAGCGTGATGCGCTCCCACGTCGGGTCGTCGAGGAGGATCTCGAAGCTCATCGGCACGCCGGTCTCCGCCTTGACCAGCTTCATGTCGCGCACGACCCAGCCCGCGTGCCTCAGCAGAGCCAGCGCGTGCACAAGGTTGGGGCGTAGCCCGTAGGGCACGGTCGACGGCGGCCGATACTCGCGGGTGAAGACGGTGTCGGGCACGCGCCCGCGGAAGGGCGCCAGCGCGCCCAGCTCCGCCTCGCCCGGCAATCCCCGCGAGGCCAGCTCGGAATTGGAGAAGTAGCTGTCTGTGCGCGTGTAGGCACCATAGAAGAGGTGCGCGTTGCTCCACTCGAAGTCGAACGCGGCGGCCAGCGCCTCGCGCACGCGGTCGTCGGCGAACACAGCTCGCCGCGTGTTGTAGACGAAGCCTTGCATGCCGGTGGGGATCTCGTTGGGGATGAGTTCCTTCTTGATGCGGCCGTCGCGCACGGCCGGGATGTCGTAGGCTCGCGCCCAGTTCTTCGCGGAGTCCTCGGCGCGGAAATCGTAGGCGCCACCCTTGAAGGCCTCGAGCGCGACGGTCCCGTCGCGGTAGTAGTCGTACCGGATCGTGTCGAAGTTATGGCGGCCGACGTTGACCGGCAGCGCGGCGCCCCAGTAGTCGGGGACGCGGCGATAAGTGATGGACCGCCCGGGCTCGAGCGACTCCACGCGGAAGGGACCGCTGCCGAGCACCGGCGTCAGCGTGGTGCGCGCGAAATCGCGCCCCGCCCACCACGCCTTGGAGAGCACCGGCAGTTGGCCCACGATGACCGGCAGCTCACGATTCTCGCCACTCTTGAAGGAGAAGCGCACGGTGCGCGGCCCCGTCTGCTGCACGCGGTCGACCTGCGCGTAATACGAGCGGTAGAGTGGATGGCCCTTCGTGCGCAGTGTCTCGAACGTCCAGATGACGTCGTCCACCGTCATCGGGCTGCCGTCGTGGAAACGCGCGCCGGCGCGCAGCGTGAACGCGACCCACGAGCGGTCCGGCGGCGTCTCCACCGTCTCTGCCACTAGCCCGTACGCCGACGACGGCTCGTCGCTGGAGGGCGCCAGCAGCGTGTCGAACGTCTGCCCGACGCCGGCGGCCGCCACGCCCTTGAGGATGAATGGGTTGAGGTTGTCGAACGTCCCGATCGCGCTCAGCGTAACGCTCCCGCCCTTGGGCGCGTGCGGATTCACGTAGGCGAAGTGGGTGAAGCCGGGCGGGTACTTGAGATCGCCGTGGATCGACAGCCCATGCACGGGGCCGGCGGCGGCGAGGTGCGTCGTCGCGGCCCCGACGGAGCCCGCGGCGAGGAGCAGCAACAGGACCACGGCGACCGCTCTTATACGGGACAACCGTCTTATATTACCTGCATCTTCCAGCCGCCGCGGATCGCCGCTACAGCACCCGTCCCACCGAGGAGATGCGGCGCTTCATATGCGAGGCCGAGGTCGGGGGCGAGCAGAAGTTCGAGGGCGTTGCCACGACATCCCTGCGGCAGAACTGACCGGGATAACAGCGCATTCGCTCCTTTAAGGAGGTCGCATCATGCCCGCGTCGGCACGTCGGCCGCTGCCGTCACTTCCATCGCGGTCTTCCTGTCGGTCTTCTCGATCAGATGACGCCGCGGAACATGTTTGCGATCCCGCTAAACTACGCGGGGCTCGCCGAGCTTCAGGAATTCTGCGATGCGATCAGGACGGCGACGCCGCTGTAGCTTTGGGTGATCGAGGAGTTCCCAGCAGCGCCGCGAAGGATGGCGCGCCTCCGGCCGCTTGCATATGCGCTGGTGGAGTCTGCCGAGGCCGCGGTGGCCTTCACGATGGTCCTCGACGACCTCCCGCGCAAGAGCAGGCAGAAGGCGGAGCATGGCAGAATAGCGGCCTCGATGGGCGCCACTCGAACTCTCAGCGTCGACCTTCGTCGCCTCGAAGGCGCGGGCGAGGACGGCGTGCTTGTGCTCCGTCTCATGAGCGCCGCCAACGACCTAGCGGCTGCGAATCGAGCACTCCGCGACTGTGCGGCCGGCCTGGGCCACCTTCGGATGCACATGCGGGATGGCCTACGCCGCTACTTCATCCGGCTCCAGTGTGGACACCTTACGGAGGCGCTCCCTCTCATCGAGGAGGTCGAGAAGAGCGATACGCTCGCTCTTCTCACGGGCCGAGTCAGCGTCCAGGCGCGCGCCGGTTACGCCAGGCTCCAGCAGTGCCTCAAGGGAGGGGCTAGCCGACGAAACTTCGAGCGGTACGTCTTGTCCGTCCGCAACAGCGTGGCCTTCCACTACAGCCGAAAGGTGGTGAGCAAGGCGCTCAAGGCACGCGCCAGGTGCGAACAGACTCGGTACTCCCACATCACGCAGGGCGACAGCATCGACACGTGGCGCTTCAATGTAGCGGACGACATCGAGGTCTCGGCGGTCTGGCGCGGTCTCTGGGGAGTCCCGGACGGAGCGGACCAGCGCGCTGAAGATGACCGGATTTCTGGCTTCGTGTCCGAACTGTGCCTAGACTTCATCCTGGTAGCCGGAGAACTCTGCTCGTCGTTCGTCCAGAAGAACGCGGCCTCTTGATTCGCCGCCGCTGCGGCTCGCTATTTTGAATCCCGTCGGAATATTTCGACTCGCTTGTCGAAGGCTTGACCCAATCGCCCTCGCCACCGAAGGGACCTGAAAATCGCGGCGAAAACGCCACCGGCACCAAACACGGGGTTTGAGTCGGGCCGAGGAGTATTTACGTCAGGGCGACGCACCTTAGGTACGGGTCCCCTTCACGATTCCGGGGAAAGCCCCGCCGCTCTGGATCCCGCGCTTCAGCGGGCGAGCGCAAGGCGCCGGCCATGACGGGACGAACCCTGGATCATCGTACAGCCTGACCGCGACCTACGAGACGCCCGGTTCAATGACGACTGCGACCGCAGCGGCGCGTCCTGAGTTCGAGGTGTCGCTCGGCTTTTCGGTCTTCTCGACCTCCGCGCGCAGGTGGTCGGGCGAGAGGTGCGCGTGCGGAGGGTCATCTTGAGGTCGGCGTGGCCGAGCAGCTCCTTGAGCGCCTGCAGCGAGCCGCCGCGCATCACGAACCACGAGGCGAAGTGGTGGCGTCAGTCGTGGAAGCGGAAGTCGTCGAGCCCCGCGGCGGCGACCGCGGTCTCGAACGCACTGCGGACCTTGCGCTGCCGCCCACACGCGGCCCTCGCTCACCGGCGGCCAAGCAGATACAAGAGGAGGGTCAGGACCACGCTCAACAATAGAGACGTCGCGAGCGGGAGGTAGAAGGTGACGTTCCCGCGCTGGGCATGGATGCCACCCGGGAGGCGACCGATCCACGGCACTCGTCCGACGAGCACGAGCATCAGACCGGCGAGGGCGATCAGGAGACCGAAGGCGATGAGGACCTTGCCGACGTCGTTCATTGGAGGGATCGTGAGCCCGACTCGGATCGAGGGTGACCCGAAGGAGTCGTCGCGTGGGCGAGTGGTCTTGGCGCGTGCGCGGGCGGCGGGGGCGGCGAAGAGAGCGACACTCGCCCGCGACTTAATACACTGCGCCGGCTCGACTTCCCGCTAATCTAGTCTGCGACGATCTCGGCTGAATTGAAGAGCGTCGCGACAACACATGGCGCGAACCCAGAACCCGGCTAATTCGACACCGTAGGCTAGACGGCCCACAACAGGCATAGGACTGCACGTCCGAACGCAACAGGCTATCTCGTCCCGTCGGATCGGGGGTTGCTGCTCGACGACCAGAAAGACATGGCGGAATTCACTGTCATCGTGAAAGTCGAGTCGGCAGAAGCGACTGTCCAAGTACCGGACGGCTCTCTTCCCCGAACGCCTTGATGTGCTCCTGTGCCCTCTTCAGCTTCAGGAAGACACCATCGAGCGGAGGAGCCACCCGTATCGCCCCTTTTAACGCCCGACCACGGAAAAAACACGGAAACTCTCGACGCCCACCATTCAGCGATGGAAACACCAAGCCCCCGAGGTCGCCACGATCTCGGGGGCTTGGCCGTGGTTGCGGGGGCCCGCAACGTTCCGACGGCAACAGGGTCAGCCCCGATCGAATTCCGTATCCGGGTGCTGTTCTAACCCCGTCGAGGTAAGGAATTTCAGAAGCACGGGTTCGATTCCCCAACGGGATTTGGCATACAGACGTGTTTTGGCCTGCATGCCTGATTCGGTTACCCTTCGAGGGGCTGGCCCTCTCGGCGTAACCGGCAGCGATTTCCGAAACGGTGCGACTATCCCGAGTCATGGCACTTCCAGAAAAGAGGCGAGCCGTGTAAGGCCGGTTGACCGCGAAGTGCCTGCCGCATGGCCCAATTCGAGCCCGGCGGGGCATCTGGTTCGCCTGTACCTCGAGGATGCCGCAGAGGTTTTGAGGGTTCGGTGCGATGCGTTATCCACGCGTGATAGACATCAAATCAGGCAACAAAGTCGCTGATTACTGGAATCACCGTGGTGGGCGCTTCTTCGATCAGCCAATGGCCCGAGCCTTTGATGACCTGGCCGCGAACGTCGGACGCGACGAGTTTCGCCTGCTCTATCAGGAATGTGCCGCCGGCCTTCTCACCCGACAGGACCAGCATGGGCATGGAGAGCCGCGTACCTGCCAGCCGCGCAAAGTCCTCCGCGTCGCGCTCGAAATTTCGAAAATACTCAAAGCCTGCCCGCATCGCGCCCGGCTGCGCATACGCCCGGGCGTAAAGTCGGACCTGTGGCACTTCCATTTCTACGGAGAGGTCCCGCTGGCGCTGGTGAAGGGTCGCGAACGCATTTACCTCGAACACTTCTGGAACGACTTCGCCGTCCATGAGCACGACCCGCTCGGTCCCCTCTGGGAACTGAGCGGCGTAAGCATAGGCCACCATCAGCCCGATATCATGGCCGACGATGCGGACACGCTCCAGATTGAGCGTCGTGGTCAGCTCGTGGATGTCCACGGCCATGTTCTTCTTGTCATATCCGGACGGTGGCTTCGCCGATCCTCCCGCGCCCCGCAGGTCAGGCACGACAAGGGTGTGACGCTCCGCAAGCAACGGCATGATCGGACGCCACATGTGGCTGGTCTCCGCGAAGCCGTGCAGCAGGACCACAGGACTCCCCTGCCCGCCGACGAGGTAGCGCAACCGCACGCCGTTGACCTTAGCGAAGCGCTCGGCGAAGCCACCACCCCGAGGCATCTTCTTTTGCGGTTTGTTCACTCCACTCCTCCCGCTCGTCGTCGCCGAGCTCGCGACGATGCCTCTCGAATGTCCCGAGCTGGCCGTGCCGCCGAGCGCGACGGATCCCGGCTGCGGCTTTTAGCGCGTTTCAACTCACTTCGCTTCTTCTCATGGCCCGTAGTGTCCGAAAACTCTGCCACGCTCGCCACGCGTGCCTAGGCCGCACGATGGTAAAGCGCAGTAGACCTCCGAGCCGCTCGCGACAGCAAACCCGCGTGCCGCTGTTCTCGTCACATTGGGGCAAGATCAATTCATTGCCGAGTCCCTGGTGGTTGCGCTCGCCGTGGTAGTGCGCCACAAAGTGGTCCACGACGTGGCGCAAACGTCGCTCCCCGAAGAGAATAAGTCGATCGAGACACTCTTCACGAATCGAGCGCACGCAACCGCTCCGCATAGGCATTGGCATTCGGCGCCTGAATCGGCGTCTGCACGATGCGCAGGCCAGCGCCGTCGATGAGGCGCCGGAATCCCTCGGTCCACTTCGTGTCCCGGTCGGAGATCATCGCCCGATATCCAACGAGGAAGCCGCCGAGCGTGTCCGTAAGATTCCGCGCGACTTGCGCCATGAACGCGTCGTCAGGGTGCGGCGTCGAGCCAGCCACATGCACATGCACGCGCCGCGTCCGGAGGTCCAACACGAGCAGCGTGTAGTACGTCACCAGCCCACACGGTCGCCAAGCCTCGGTCGTGAAGAAGTCAGCCGCCGCGACCTTCCCCCAGCGCGGTCGCAGAAACGTGCGCCACGACGTCGGCCGGTCCGGCGCAGGCGCGATGCCCTGCTCCTTCAGCACCCGCGCGATCGTACTTCGGGCCACGCGATGATCTAAGTTCTTCAACGCCCCCTGGATGCGAGACGGTCAGTGCTTTGGCGAGATCTTCCCCGCGAAGGTCTGGGTCACGATCTTCCCATCCGTCACAACGAACGTGTCCGTCCCGAGCTCATAGCGGTTGTCTGCCGTCTCAGCCTTCCAGACGATGTAGGCCGTGTCGCCATCGATGTCCTGCCTCAACATCTCGAAGGACATTCCCGGCTTCGCGAATTCCGAGAAGAGCATCACGAAGAGCTCCCGTATTGCACCCGTCCCGCGCAGTACGCCGTTCGGGGTGAAG
>Ga0306924_10005582_pt1 | contig 12413 bp, 6 predicted proteins | sample sta12Can44000111_FD_203756 | JGI IMG/M metagenome (GOLD analysis project Ga0306924, IMG submission 203756) | Lab enrichment of tropical soil microbial communities from Luquillo Experimental Forest, Puerto Rico - statanox.12C.anox.44.000.111 (v2)... | ecosystem: Environmental > Terrestrial > Soil... | reverse complement strand
TGTGGGCCGCCGATTGTCCGAACGTTGCAGCGAGCTTGAACGCATCGCCGTCAGGACGCCATATGCTCGCATCGCCCTCACACAAGTGAGCCACCGACTCAACCAGCGTGTCGAGCACAGCCTGCAGGTCGAAGGTCGAGCGGCTGATGACCTTGAGCACGTCGGCGGTGGCGGTCTGCTGCTGCAGCGATTCGCGCAGCTCGGTGAGCAGGCGGGTGTTCTCGATCGCGATCACGGCCTGGTCGGCAAAAGTTGTGACTAGCTCAATCTGCTTTTCGGTAAACGGCTGAACTTCGAGCTTGTAAAGGATGACCACCCCGACGATTTCGCCTCCTCGGAACATAGGCACTCCGAGCTCAGTTCGGATCGGATCGATATCGCGCAGCGCGTACCTGTATTCAGCGTCCGCCTGCAGGTCGGCTACATGAATCGTCCGTCGCTCAAGTGCCACTCTGGCTGTGATGGTATGTCGTCCCGGCGTGATGGGGTGGCGTCTGATAAAGTCGATTAGCTCTGGAGAAGCGTTGTAGAACGCGACTCCGTGGTAGGTGTCGCCGTCACGTCTGAAGATCACCCCCCGCCGCGCCTCGCACAGCCTCACCGCGGTCTCAATAAGCGTATCCAGCACCGTCTGCAGATCGAAGGTCGACCGGCTGATGACCTTGAGCACGTCGGCGGTGGCGGTCTGCTGCTGCAGCGATTCGCGCAGTTCATTGAGCAACCGCGTGTTCTCGATGGCGATGACGGCCTGGGTAGCAAAGTTCTGTACCAGCTCGATTTGCTTTTCGCCGAACGGCTGGACGTCCTTGCGATAAATGGCAATTGCACCAACCGGCTCATTGTCGTTGAGCATCGGGACCACAACCAGACTTCTGATGCCGGCAATCTCGACCGCGCTGACCGGAAGCGGCTGCCTCGAGCGATACTGCGGACTGTTGCGCAGATCGGCCTCCTGGACCGGTTTGCGCGCCAGCATAGCCTGGGCAAGCGTTACATCCGCCGCGGGGCGATAGATGCTTCCGTTCAGCCACTGCTCAACGAACGGGGCCGGCAGATCGCCGTGTATCGCGGCGGCGCGGTAGCCGTCATCCTGGCATAGCCATAGCGTCCCGTAGCTGGCCTCGCAGAGCCGCGTTGCATTCTCAAGCATGGCCTCAAAGACAGGTTTCAATTCGCCCGGCGAGCTGCTGATGACTTGCAGAACCTCGGATGTCGCGGTCTGCTGCTGCAGCGACTCGCGAAGCTCGTTGAGCAGGCGAGTGTTCTCGATGGCGATAACGGCCTGCGCGGCGAAGTTCTTGACCAAATCTATTTGCTTATCGTTGAAGGGTTGGACCTCCTGGCGATAGATAGCGATTGCACCAATCAGGTCGCTCTCCTTGAGCATCGGTACGATCAGAAGCGTCCGAGCTCCGGCGATCTTGGCAACCGGTTCATCGGGATTTTCTGCAGCGGTGTCGGCGACGTGGGCGACCTGCCTCGTATCAGCGACGCGGTAGAGGATACGTGCCGAGCGACGAGGAGGAACCGGATCGCGTTCGCTATCAGCGGCCCAAGCCTTCGGTGCATTGTGCAATGCAACGTGCCGAAATACATCGCCTTCGTAGAGTAACAGGTTGCCGAAGCTGGCCTCGCAGAGGCGAACAGCGTTCTCAAGCATAGCCTCGAACACTGGCTCCAGCTCGCCGGGCAAGCTCGAGATAACGCGCAGCACCTCCGAAGTCGCGGTCTGCTGCTCCAGTGCTTCGCTTAGATCATCGGTGCGCTGGCGCAGCTCGTTGAGCAGGCGCGTGTTCTCGATGGCGATGACGGCTTGCGCGGCGAAATTTCGCACCAGTTCGATCTGCTTATCGGTGAACGGCCGGACTTCCTGGCGGAAGATGGAGATGATTCCAATCAGCTCGTTGTTTTTGAGCATCGGCACGCCGACTGCCGTGCGGACGCCGCCGAGCTCGATCCCGGCGACAGTCGCCGGATCGCGTTCGGCATAAGCTTGGGTCGCTGCAAGGTCGGGGAGATGGGCCGTCTGCTTCGTTCTCATCACCTGGCCCAGACTGCCGCTCGGGGGAGGACGGAATGGGCCGCGGCTGCGCACCTCGGCAAACGCCGGCGGCACATTGTACGCTGCGACAATTCGCAGAGCGTCTCCCTCGCAGAGATAGAGCGTGCCGAATTTGGCTTCGCAAAGCCGGGCCGCGTTCGCCAGCATGGTTTGAAATACCGGCTGGAGCTCGCCCGGCGAGCTGCTGATGACTTGCAGCACCTCCGACGTCGCCGTCTGCCGCTCCAGCGCCTCGGAAAGGTGCCCCCGCGCCTCGGCGAGCTCACGCGTGCGCGCCTCAAGCTTCTGCTCGAGCTCGCACGCGTACGCCTTGAGCTTCTTTTCCGATGCCGCTTGAGATTTTTGCGTCCGGCCGAGTTGACCCATGCTGGTCGCGCCAAGCTGAGGATCCGCCGATCAGAGCATAGCACGCCGGGCCGGCTGCTGTGTGAGACCGGTCACTTAGCGGGACCCTAGCCCACAGCGGGTAACCTCTAGAGTTAGCCCAGCCCGGGCCCCAGCCCCGTTCCAGCGCCCCTCACGACCGCGACGCGACCTCACGCCTCGATTCAGAACATTTCAGGTGTTGCCCAAGGACCTGCCGTCCGCTCCGTGATACCGTTGATGGCGGCGAACCAACCGTACAGCCATGGCCTTGTTGGCACAGAGCGGGGGGAGCACGCCCATGTCCGACATGAGACGACGCGAGTTCGTCACGCTTCTCGGCGGCGCGGCGGCTGTATGGCCGCTCGCGGCGCGGGCGCAGCAGCCGGCGATGCCCATGATCGGTCATCTCGACTCCCCATAAGGCCGTGGCGAACCGACTGCGCGGACTTCGCCAGGGCCTGAAGGAAAGCGGCTATATTGAGAACGAGAAACTGGCGATCGCATACCGCTGTTCGGAGGGACAAAGCGAGCGGTTGCCGGGACTGGCGGCCTTCCACGACCCATTACGGTTCCATCTTTACAGCTAACTGGAACCGACTGCCCGCCGCGGTCGGCGCAGAGCTTGCCCGAACTCGCCATTCGTTGACGCTTCGCCGGATAACCGCGCCCGCGAATGTTTCGCCGGAACGAGGCCCTTGAGATCAACATAAGAGAACAGATTACCTGTCCGCTCGTCCAAGCGCCGCACCCAGATCGTCACTGCGCCATACTAGGCAGCGCCCGGGTTTTCGCAAACACTAAGCAGCGAACTAAACCTCTTCCGAATCATGTCCTGTTGATAGATGGACTTCCTACGCTCACGCTGCAACTATGCTGGAGATAGAAGTCACCGGCGATGATCTTGCCGGGCTCAACTCGAAGCAGCGAACAACACCGCCACTCGCCGATCAGCTCGCTTCCTCTTTCGATCGCAATGTCGACACGGTATAGGCCGCGCTGCATAGTAAGCACGGGGCACACAAAATCGACTGATACTAAACCGTCGTGCAGCGTTTGATCCTGATAACTCGCGGCGGAGGTCAGCTGAGTGCACAGATATCCGCTCGGCCAATAGAATGAGATGGTTATGATCGGGTCCTGCGTCGGCGCTTTCAACAGAAATGAAACATGAGCCGTCATTGGCTCGCCCGTCCGAATCGGCCCTCCTCCAGGTCGTTCGAAACGAACCTTACGAAGTTCCGCTATGTTGGAGGTTGCGGACGACCACGACATGACGGCATAAGCCATCCTCGAATATTCTTCGACAATCTCTCGTGGGCTTCCGGTCATAACTAACTCGCCGCGATTCAAAAGGATCGCCCGATCGCAAATGCGCTCGACGGCAGCGAGATCGTGCGAGATGAGCACGATGGTCTTTCCGGCCCGGCGCAGCTGATCGATGCGGTCAAAGCAGCGCGTTTGAAACGCGACATCCCCAACTGCCAGGACCTCATCCAAAATAAATATATCGTGCTCGAGCTGTGCCGCGATGGAAAATCCGAGCCGCAAAAACTGGCCAGACGAGTATGTCTTGACGGGAGCATCGATGTAACCGTCTATTCCGGCGAACTCAACGATGCCAACCATCTTACGTGCGATCTCGCGCCGGCTCATCCCCAAAATTGAACCCGCCAAAAAAATGTTTTCGCGTCCAGTAAGTTCGACATTGAATCCGGCTCCAACCTCGACCAGAGCAGAAAGCGCCCCTCTGATGATCACCCGCCCGCAGGTTGGAACCGTGATCCCCGACAGCAGCTTTACTAATGTACTCTTTCCAGCGCCATTGTGTCCCACCACGGCAAGGGCCTCGCCCCGAAATACCTCGAAATTAATGTCCTTAATGGCCCATATCTCCTCCTTTCGAGGAAATATCTTGGTTAAAAACGAACCTGTCCCATTCCTCCGCCGACCAGGTATCCTGTAGCGCTTCGATACATTGACGGCCGTTATATCAATCAAAGCCATGCTCAAATCACGTCGGCCACAGTGGCATCCAAACGTTTGAACAAGATGTATGATAGGATCAAACAGATGATCGAACCGACTGCGCAATATATCATCTCGTTCAGATTGGGATTCATACCCAGGACCACAGTCTGACGGAACGCATCAATTAAAATCGCCAGCGGATTCAAAAAATAAATATCTCTGATGTTCTGCGGGATATAGTCAGACGAATATACAGTGGGCGTGGTAAACATCATGATTTGGAGGAACAGCGGCATAGCAATTCCTATGTCGCGAAGCCGTGCTTGAAACGACGAGGAGCAGAGACTAGCTGCAACGCTATAACCGAGAAGCATTCCTAGTATCGGCAAGGCATAGAGAGCGTGAAGCGTAGGTTTAGCGCCGAAATAGTACATCAAAGCGATCAGCATGAAAATGCCAATGCTCAGATCGAACAGAGCAGATACCACGTAGGATACCGGAATTATTTCTCGTGGAAAGGCGCAGCGTGAAACAAGGTATCTATAAGTCACAATTCCGGCAGTGGCTGTGCTGATAGCCGTAGAAAAGAATTGCCAGGGAATCAGACCCGAAAAAATGAATACGGCACCCGGTAAGTCGCCAGTTTTCAAACCGATAACGTTGGAAAAAATCAGAGTATAGGTGGCCATCAGCAGCAAAGGTGGAACCACGGCCCAAATCCACCCAAGCAGCGACTGCTTATACCTGAGTTTTAGGCGCAGCATCGTCATCTCAACAAACAAGCTCTTATGCCTTACAAGGGACGTCACACCATCGCTTAGGAGCCTACCTACAGATTGCGTCGGGCCAATGATCCTGATAGGCCGGTCGTCAGCGGAAAAGAAAGTGGAAGCTGGTTTCATCCGGGATACTGCTCTGATCTGGCATTTCCTAGAACTTCAGGTCTTTGCTGAAACCCGCTGCTGCACATCTTCCAAAACGTGCCGAATGATACTTTGCGCGGTTGGATTTACGAGCAGTTGTTCATGATCGCCCGGCACATCATAAACTTTGACAGCGCCCAATCGCTCCCATCCAACTGCGACGTCTTCGAGAGGCGGGGCAAGCAGCCAACGACGCTGCTCGGCACGAAAGATTATAATCTCCCCGTCGACCATTTCATCTGAATCATATGCTCGAATGGCACACCAGATGGCATTCCAGATATAATTCTCTGTGCTTGGCGTTGCCAAAATTCGGTTCATTCTATTTTTGATTATCGTAATCGGATTTTTCCTCCGGGCCAATGCCGATGAAATGCGTTGACGCCAAGGTACTGTTTGAAAATATCCCGTCGGCGGAGTATCAAGTTGCATCAAGGCCCCTATTTGGCGGTCTTGCCGTTGCAACTGCCGTGCAATCTCAAGAGCAATGATGCTGCCCTCGCATTGTCCTGCTAAAAAAAATGGTCCGAACGGTTGCATCGATAGAATGTCGCGGACAAAGTGAGTAGCTATATCTTGAACAGTCCTAAGCAAGGTAGCTCCGGCGAGCAACCGTTCTTCTTGGAGCGCGTAAGCATCCATTTGATAGAACGGCTGGTCGCTGCCGAGTGCACAGCTTAGGTCCCTATATTCCCGCCAGCTGCCAGCGGCGAACACTGCGGGCTTTAGCCCTGTTCGAGTCAACGGGACAAAAGAAGATTTCCAAGCTGACTGACCGCGCAGCCTGTTCGCCATGGACCGAATTGTCCCATCTCGAAAGAGTGAGGAAACCGGAAGCGCGCTGCCAAAGGTGCGATTTACTTCGGTGACCAATGCTATTGCCAGAAGGGAGTTACCTCCTAATGCAAAAAAGTCGTCGTCAACACTGATCGATGCTACCTTCAAACGTTGTTGCCATATATCGATGAGCTTGCCGTCGAGATGATCAATTGGAGGTGCCGCAGATCCAATATTCCTAGATGCGGTGCTCCCGCTGAGACGGTCGAGCCAGCTATGCGCGCGTCCATTGATTGATGAGCCTGCGATCGACGTCGGCATGGCATCCGAAGTGCTCGATTGCTGGATGTTTGCGGATACGTCTTCGCCAAATTGTGATATCTGCAAATCAGAAATCTGTCGATGACTATCGGCTAGGATGGTAGGGAGAAGCACTGTATACGCCTCGAGCATACGGGTAATGCGACGATGGTCAAACAACTCAGTGCTATATTCGGCTTGCACCCACCACGTGTTGTCGAGCCCTTCGATGACATTCACGCTGAGATCGAATTGAGACGTATTGCCCCCAATGACATACGGCGAAGCGGTCAACGGACCAAACTGTCGGGATTGGACCGCTGCTCGAAATGTTGCAAACATAATTTGAAATAGCGGATTATAGCCGAGGCCGCGAGGCACCCGGACAGCATCGACGATCCGCTCGAAAGGAACATCCTGATTAGACATCACATCCAATAAGCTTTCACGAACCTGAATCAGAAGATCATTGAATGTCATATTGTTGGAGACAGACGTCCGGAGTACCAGCGTATTTACAAAAAAACCGATCAGGGGTTCGGTTTCTACCAGATTCCGGCCCGATACCGGAATACCTAAGAGAATGTCTTTTTGTTTTCCATATTTTGAAAGGAGGACCACGAATGCCGCGGTCAAAAGCATAAAAATAGTTGAGCGCTGATGTCGCGCAAATCGCTGGAGCTCAGAGACTAGTCCGCTGTCCAGTTGTAAGGTCTGGTTGGCACCGGCATAGGTGGGCCGCTCCGGGCGAGGCCGGTCGCATGGAAGATTATGCAGGATGGGCGCGCCTGCGAGGATTCTCCGCCAAAATGACAATTGCTGCTCGATCCGCTCGGTCCTAAGTAGATGCCGTTGCAGGATGGTGAAATCCGAATACTGTATTGGTAGCGGCTTCGGGTTCGGCTCCTGGCCCGCTACGAAGGCGCCATAATGCTCCGCCAATTCCCGAATAAGCAGCTCAGCCGACCACCCGTCGCTGACAATGTGGTGCATGGTGCTGACGAGAATGTGGTGCTCCGGGCCCAGCCGAAGCAGCACTGTGCGAAGAAGCGGGCCGTTTTTTAGGTCGAAAGGCTTTTGAATTTCTTCACACGCAAATGAATGGGCCTGTGCCTCCAAATCCGTACTAGAATGCGTGCTCATATCCCGCAATTGCAGAAAAATCGAGCAAGACGAATTGATGAGTTGTACGGGTGCGCGATCGCGAAAGCCGAAGGTCGTCCGCAGTGACTCGTGCCGACCGACGATGGCTCGGAGGCTGCGCTCAAGGGCGTCCGTTACAAGCGGTCCGGTCAAACGTAAGCAGACGGTGATGTGGTTAGCTGCGATGGCCGGCTGGAGTTGATCGAGAATCCACAGGCGTTGTTGATTCATCGATACTGGAAAACATTTCGGCTCGACTACCCCACCCATCGAAGAGCCTCTTTACTAACATTATGGACTGAACTTGTCCTTGGATTGCGTCGATACCAGGCGCAATCGACCAGTTCTGTCCAATTTGTCCGCAACTCGCGAGTGTCGGTAGCGTCTGCCGATATTGCGATCGGAAAAGTAACTTCAAGCGTCATATTTGACCCAACCAAGTTGCCCGAAGGCTCAACCATAGCTACAAACTAAGGTGCGACACATCGCTAGGGCGCAGTGCGTTCTGAGATGCAGCCTTGAGGTTTCTGCTTGCGGCGCACCGAAGGCGAGGGCTTGAGGGCGAAAGCGCGGGTCTAGCGATCATCAATATGGCCGCAATGCGCGTCATCTTCGGACAGTGCCAGATTTTGCACCTCAGACTGCATCTATAGAGAAGCGGCGAAGATAAGATCCGATTGCGCAAAAGATCGCTTCGCAACGTCAGTTCTTAATCTCCCACTCTGACTTTTTTCTCTGCTAAGACCGATTGCAAGATGGCATCCATCTGATCGGAAGAGAGTGAGGCCAGCTCGGCTCGAAGAATATCCACCAGTGCAGATGAACCGGGCGAGTGCGGCGCGATGGTCTGGACGGTTGTGCCCTGAGCCTTCAGCTTTTCGACTTCCAGGGCAAGGTCCGCGATTGTCGGACCCTCGAACAGGCTCCTGATCGGGACATCGACGTGAAAATCCCGGCGGACACGGGCGAGCACCCTCAGCCCGCCTAGAGAATGGCCGCCAAGATCGAAGAAATTGTCGTTAATACTGACGTCACCACGTCCCAGCACCTCTTCCCATATGGAGGTCAGCCTTTTCTCAATTTCGCTGCGGCCATTAACTATGGTTCGGCGCTTGGCAAGGGAGCCCGGGCTTGGGCTTGGCAATGCGCTGCGATCGATTTTACCGCTGGGCAGCAATGGCATGGATTGCAGTTCGATGAAGACCGCCGGAATCATGTATTCTGGCACTCTACCATTCAGAAAGCTGCGGAGTTTGTCAGTCAAAGATTCCGAGCCTTCCGTCCTGACAATATAAGCAACCAAGCGCTGGGCTTCGGACGTGTCGCCGTGAACGGCGACGACCGAATCGCGCACGAGCGGATGAGCATTCAAGTTTGCCTCAATCTCACCCGGCTCTATCCGCATGCCACGCAGTTTGATCTGCTGATCCATCCGACCAAGATATTCAATCGTGCCGTCGGACAGCATTCTTCCCAGATCGCCAGTAGCAAAAACAAATGGCGATTGGTCCGGCCTGTATAGATTTGGGATGAATCGTTGGGACGTAAGCTCGGGCTGTTTCCAGTACCCACGTGCAAGGCAATCTCCGCCTACATGAATTCCGCCATGGACAAGAGGGGGCACTAAATTCTTATACTGGTCGAGAATAAAGATCTGCGTGTTACTGATCGGCCTGCCGATGGGAATCGAAGCAAGATCCTCGCTCAAGTTTAGCTGACAGCAAGTGACATCCGCCGCGACCTCCGATGATCCGTAAATATTCAGCAAAGTTGCGGTGGGCAGTGCTTGGCGGAACCTGCGAACCAAATCCGCGGACAGAACTTCTCCACTTATAGACCACAGCGTCAACTTAGGTAGCCTCGCTGCAAGGTCAGGAACGACGTCCAGAAGGGTGCGTAGGAGGGAGGGGACCAGGACAAGCCTCGTAATCTCGTGCTGGGCCAATGATGAAACAAAACGATCAAGATCGGGCAAGTACTCGTCCGGTGCTATAACCGCACGAACACCACCAAGCAGCGGCCCAAATATTTCCCAGACCGAATCCACAAAACCCAAAGCGGTTTTCTGGCAGCATGTTTCGCCCCCGGCGAATGGATAAGTCCGCCACATCCATTCGAAGCGGTTGACCGCGGCACGATGGGATCCTTGGACCCCTTTGGGAACCCCAGTGGAACCAGAAGTGTATATGATATAAGCCAAATCCTCGCTCGATCGATTGCCGGCTGACTGAACGGGGCTGCTACCCATCAAAACTAGATCATCGAGCGACATCGTTTTGACATTGCCAGGCAATGCGCTCCCAAGTCCACGGTGCGTCAAGATTACCTTGCAGTCAGCATCGCCAATCATCAAATGGAGGCGTTGGCTCGGATTTGAAATATCGAGTGGCACATAAGGCGTATTGGCTTTGAGGGCAGCAAGGAGCGCCACGACCGCATCGATCGAACGTTGCATGTAGACGCCGACCGGCCGAGCCTGATTGCACCCCTCTTTGACCAGTAATGTCCCAAGCGCGTTCGCTTTCGCATTTAAATCTCGGTATGTAATTTGAGAGTCGCGCTCAACGAGAGCTACCCGGTCGGGGGTGCGTTCGACTTGTTCCTCAAAAAGCTGGTCAAGCCGCGCGTTTCGCCTATAATCGGAGGCGGTTGAATTAAAGTTGAAAATAAGATCGTTCCGCGCAGCTTCATCGAGAATACTAAGGTCCGAGATAGGACGCTCCGCGCCGCTCTCGGCGAGATCCCCTAGCAGGGTCTCAAAGTGACCAGCGAGACGTTGGATGGACTGCTTGTCAAATAGAGCGGTTGAATATTCAAGGGTGCAATAGAGGCCGTCTTGCTCTACGATTTCAAGTGTGAGGTCGAACTTCGATGACCCGCTGTCAAATTCGTATTCTTCCAAACGCAAGCCTGGAAGGTCCAGAACCTTTTTAGGGGTGTTCTGGAGCACGAACATAACTTGGAACAGTGGCGTGAAGCGCAAACTTCGCTCCGGCTTGAGCAATTGGACGAGTTGCTCAAATGGAAGATCTTGGTGTTCGTACGCTTCGAGAGTCGTTTTCTTGGTCCGGCATAACATTTCACGAAAGGTCGGGTTGCCAGAGAGATCTCCGCGAATAACCAGGGTATTGACAAAAAAACCTATCAGCTTTTCAAACTGGGGGTCATTTCTGGCGGCAATCGGCGTACCAATGAGAATATCGTCGCTGCCCGTGTATCGCCAAAGCAGCGCCTGGAATGCAGAGAGCAGGACCATGAAAAGAGTTGCGCCCTCGGTCTTCGCGAGCTGAGTCAACGCTGTGGTGAGCTGCTCTCCAATCCTAAATATTTCGATCGCTCCCTTGTGGCTTTGAACGGTCGGACGCGGTCGATCGGTTGGCAACTCTAGGAAGCCGCGGTGGCCTCTCAACTTGTGAGTCCAATACGTCACGTGACGGCGGAGCGTCTTCGCTGTGAAGTGTTCGCGCTGCCATCGAGCGAAGTCCGAATATTGAATGGCAAGCGGCGGCAATCTTGTTGGCCTAGCGTGCGTCAGTTCGGCATATATTTGACCGATTTCGTCGAATAGGATGCTCATCGACCACCCATCGGTGATGATGTGGTGCATTACGAGCACGAGTACATGAACAGCGGGGCCAAGCCGAACAAGGATGGCTCGAAAGAGGGGACCTGAGGTCAGGTTGAAGATTTTGTGTCCCTCTTCCCACGCTAATCGCTGCGCTTCGGGCTCTCGAACGGCGTTGGGAAGATGAGATATGTCTATTATGGGCAGCTGGAGTTCGACCCCGTCGCTGACCATCTGGTAGGCTTTTTCCGCCTCGAGAACGAACTTTGTCCGCAGAGAAGCGTGGCGTTGCACGATCTTGTTGAGCGTTTTGGTCAGCGCACCGGGGTCCAGCGGCCCCACCATACGGATGGCGCGCGTCAAGTTGTACGCCGACGTTCCCGGGTCGAGTTGGTCCAGGAACAGCAGTCTCTGTTGAGCAAACGATACCGGAAAAAATTTGTTAGACATTAGAACTCGTCAGCGCCCATGCGATTGGTCGTTCATTGGCGGATTAATTTGGTTTGCTTTCACGCTCGTTAGTCGCTTTGTTCCCGTGCGGGACCTGATGGCTACAACGGGCCGCGAGAATGTGATCGATGCGGCGTTCGTCGATTGGGAGGTTCGCACCTTTGGAACATTTTGCAACGACGGTTGTAAGCGAGAAGGTAATTAATTAACGTCAAAATAATTAATTAAAGCATTCGGCTAGTCGGCGGCACTCCTAAATTGGCCCCGTCCCAAAATTGTGATATACGAGCTGCGGGACTGCCCGTCATCGCAATTGGCTATGGAGCCTTTTTACTTTTCCGCCGGTACCGACGGAAGCCAGACAGTCTTCGAGGTGGGGAACCAGCGCGTTCTACATTAAAAGACCTCTAAATTAAAAGCTCGTGCATCCTTCGTCGGGAGGCTGAATCAGCCCAGCCTCCCTGTTCTTTTGGATTTCGCCAGGGTATGCGGAGTCCCAGGGCTCAGGCGATTTCACCGCACTCTATGCCGGGCAGGCGGCGGCGTTGGGCCGAGAGCTGCCCGCCGCTGAACTGACCCTTAAGCTCGCCAACGAAGCGCTCGATAAGCTTGGTACGCTTGGAGGTGCATGGTAGGGGAGCCTCCGCCTGGTAGTGAGATAGCCGGCCACCGGCATCGCCGGCTGCTGCCCACGCACCGCGAGTAGCCATGCAGCCGCCGCGCCGCCGAGCAGTGCGATGAACTCGCGGCGCCTCACTCGATCACCTCGTCGGCAAGCGTGAGCAGATTATCGGATATGTTCAACCCAAGCGCCTTTGCCGTCTTCAGGTTAATAAGCAGCTCGAACTTGGTCGGCCGC
>Ga0306924_10005581_pt1 | contig 12414 bp, 11 predicted proteins | sample sta12Can44000111_FD_203756 | JGI IMG/M metagenome (GOLD analysis project Ga0306924, IMG submission 203756) | Lab enrichment of tropical soil microbial communities from Luquillo Experimental Forest, Puerto Rico - statanox.12C.anox.44.000.111 (v2)... | ecosystem: Environmental > Terrestrial >... | reverse complement strand
GATTGCTCAGGTTGTGGTGCGGCCCAACGAGACGGGCATCGGAAAATTTCCTAATGAGGATGCGCAGAGCCTGGTATTCGACACCAGCAATCTGTTCGAAGTCGACAAGTATTCCGGCTGGGATCGTGTCGAAGGCGGCGGCCGCGCCAATGTCGGCATACAATATACCGCGCAGTTCAATCGAGCCGGATCGCTCAATGTCATGTTCGGACAATCGTATCGCCTGTTCGGGCAGAACTCGTTTGCCGTCGGCGACATCACCAATACCGGACTTAACAGCGGCCTCGACAAAAACGTGTCCGATTACGTCGGCAGCGTCACCTATCAGCCGAATTCGATTTACTCTTTTGCGGTGCGCGGCCGGTTCGACGAGAGCACATTCACTCCACAGCGTCTCGAAGTCGAGACGCGCGCCAATTTCGAGCGCTGGACGCTGCAGTTTCTGTATGGCGACTATGCACCGCAACCGCTTCTTGGCTTCCTCACGCGCCGTGAAGGCTTCCTTACCGGCGCTTCACTGAAGTTGACGGCTAATTGGATTCTGCTTGGCTCGACACGCTATGACATCGAAAATGACCGCTTCGACCAGGCGCGACTTGGCGTCGGCTATGTCGACGATTGCTTCATGTTATCGGTGAACTGGCTCAGCAGTTATACCTATACGACAGTGGCGGCTCCGGTTCGAAACGACACCGTCATGCTGCAATTCAGCTTGCGCACGCTTGGGCCGGACGCTCTGGCTCCCGTGGGCGTCAACTACTGATTTCGCCGCGATGTTGGCGGAGTTGGGTTGTTACAGACCAGCGTATCGGATCGCGACAGGAAGGGAATTGGCATTGTCATCTGGTGGCGTGACGGAGAGAAACGCGTGACTTCGCCATTCGCGTGCCGGCAGCGATGGAGCGGCTTTGTCGCGGCCTTCCTCATACTCGCATCCGTTGCAACGGTTTCATTCTCCGCGCGGGCGCAACAAATCATTCTGCTCGTCAACGGCGCGCCGATCACCGATCTCGATATCGCTCATCGCGAAAAATTCCTCGAGATGAGCAGCCACAAGAAATCGAGCCGTCAAGAGGCCATCAACAGTCTCGTCGACGAGACGCTGGAGTTGAAAGAAGCGGCGCGCTACCAGTTGGAGCCGAGCGACGCCGACGTTCAGCAGTCCTATGAGAGCGTCGCAGAGAATATGGGGGTCGATGCGCAGAGACTGACGCAGATGCTCACCAGTGGCGGTGCCAGTGCCGACACGCTCAAACACCGGCTCAAGGCACAACTCGCGTGGACGACTCTGGTGCGGGGGCGGTTCAAAGTGAGCTTGGAGATCGCCGATAAAGACGTCGAAGCCGAACTCCAACTGCATCAACCGCAAGACAAACCCCAAGTCGGATACGAATATGTCGTGCGTCCGATCGTTCTCATCGTGCCGCGCGGCTCGCCTGATTCGGCTTTTGAAGCGCGCAAGCGGGATGCCGATTCACTACGCGGCCGCTTCGCGAACTGTACCGACGGGATTCCGTTTGCACGCGGCCTTCCGGAAGTCGCCGTGCGCGATCCGATCAACAAGTCGTCTGCCGACTTGCCGCCGGCTTTACGCACCATTCTCGACAATGTCGAAGTTGGACATTTGACGCCGCCGGAACAGACCGCCGAAGGCATACAGATGTTCGCGGTGTGCTCGAAAAAAGAGTCGAAGACCGAGGCGCCGGGCCTCAAGGAGGCTCGCGACAAGATCTTCGAAAAGAAGTTTGGCGCCAAGGCTAACCGCTATCTTGCCGATCTCCGGCGGCAAGCGATGATCGAGTACAAATAAATGCCGTTTCTGCGGACGGCGAACCGGTTTCCACATCCGCCGTCATGCTATAGAAGCGCGTTGTGCAACCTCTGGCATTGACGCTCGGCGAACCCGCCGGGATTGGCCCGGACCTTGCCTTGACGATTTGGCAACGGCGCGCCGAACTCGACCTACCACCCTTCTACATGATCGCCGAACCGGATTTCCTCCGCCGGCGCGCCGCTCAGCTTGGTTTGCGGATTCCAATCGAGCGTGCAACCGCGGCCAGTGCGGCGACGATATTCCGTTCCGCGCTTCCCGTCACCGCCCTCGAGCTTCCCATCAGCGCCGAACCCGGCAAGCCCGATGCATCGAGCGCGCCGGCTGCAATCGCCGCGATTCGCCGCGGCGTTGCCGATGTCATGGCCGGTTCGGCGGCCGCGATCGTCACCAATCCCGTCGCCAAGAATGTGCTCTACAATTCCGGGTTCGCCGAGCCGGGCCACACCGAATTTCTCGCCAGGCTGGTGCAGGAGAACTCAGGCAAAGTGCTGCGGCCAGTGATGATGCTGTGGTCGTCGGAATTGGCCGTGGTGCCAGTGACGATTCACCTGCCGCTTCGAGAGATATTCAAGCAGCTTTCGGTCGAACTGGTCGTCGAGACCGGACGCATTGTTGCCCGCGACTTGCGCGGGCGGTTTGGCTTCGCCCGGCCGCGGCTGGCGGTTGCCGGGCTCAATCCGCACGCCGGCGAGGCCGGCATGCTCGGCGAGGAAGACCGCGCCATCGTCGCTCCCGCCGTCGCCGCGCTCGTTGCTGAGGGCATCGACGCTAGAGGACCGCTTCCAGCCGATTCGATGTTTCACGAAGCAGCGCGCGCGAGCTATGACGCGGCTTTGTGCATGTATCACGATCAAGCGCTCATCCCGATCAAGACGCTTGCATTTGATCACGCGGTCAACGTGACGCTCGGCCTTCCTTTCGTGCGCACCTCGCCGGATCACGGCACCGCGTTTGATATTGCCGGAACCGGCGCTGCCGATCCGACCAGTCTGATTGCCGCGCTGCGGCTTGCGGCATGGCTCGCCGCATCGCCGGCTGCAACCGCCAAGGCTGCCGCGCCGAACACCGCGCCGTGAAGCAGCCGTTCGACGAACTGCCGCCACTGCGCGACATTATCCGCCGCCACGGCCTTAGCGCGCGCAAATCCCTCGGCCAGAACTTCCTCCTCGATCTCAATCTCGCGGCCCGGATCGCTCGGGCGGCAGGGCCGCTTGAGACCGTTGCGGTCGTCGAAATCGGTCCAGGCCCGGGCGGGCTCACGCGCGCACTTTTGGCGCTCGGCGCGTCGCGAGTTATCGCCGTTGAGCGGGACGATCGCGCGATCGGCGCACTCGCGGAAATCGCCGCCCACTATCCCGGCCGCCTTGAAATCGTGGCGGCTGACGCGCTGGACTTCGATGTGCGAACGCACCTTCCTTGCGGCCGCGGGCGCATCGTCGCCAACCTGCCTTACAACATTGCGACCGCTTTGCTGGTGATGTGGGTCACCGTCGAGCCATGGCCGCCATGGTACGATTCGGCAGTTCTTATGTTTCAGCGTGAAGTCGCCGAGCGGATTGTCGCCGCGGTTGGATCAAACAGTTACGGCCGTTTATCCGTGCTGGCGCAGTGGCGCTGCGAGGCTCGTATTGCCTTCGATATAAACGCTTCGGCGTTCGTGCCGCCGCCCAAGGTGAAATCCTCCGTGGTGCGGCTCGTTCCGCGATCTGCGCCCTTGCTTTGCGATCGCGCAACGCTCGAAGCGGTAACACAGGCGGCATTTGGCCAACGGCGAAAGATGTTGCGACAGAGCTTGCGATCGCTCGAAACTGACACGGCAGAACTCATCGCGGCAGCCGGTCTCGATCCGACCGCGCGCGCCCAAGAAATTTCGGTGGAGCAATTCGTCCTCCTCGCGCGCATGCTTGAAATTCAGCGCGGCTACCACGGAGCAATTGAAAAGACGGGCTCCGCGGGCGATAAACCCGCATGAGCGACTTTCGCCGCCAGTCTCTCGTTGCCTATGGACAGCCGCTACGCGAAACGATTGCGGACCGCCCGGCACCGCGCGGCGCCGAAGTTCTGATCCGCGTCACTTGTTGCGGTGTGTGTCACTCGGACCTGCACGTGCAGGACGGCTATTTTGCGCTGGGCGGCGATCGACGGCTCGACATCACCAAAGACCGCGCTTTGCCGTTTACGCTCGGACATGAGATCGCGGGCGTTGTTGAAGCCGCAGGTGAAAGCGCCGAGGGCGTCGCGCTCGGCCGCGAAGTCGCCGTATATCCGTGGATCGGCTGCGGCGCCTGCCCGACCTGTCGCGCCGGCGAAGAGAATATGTGCTCCAAGCATCACCATCTTGGCGTCGCTGTCGATGGCGGTTTCGCGACTTACGTGATGGTGCCGCACCCGCGCTACCTGCTCGACCATGCGCCGCTGCCGGCGAGTTTTGCCGGTCCGTTGATGTGCTCCGGGCTCACCGCCTACAGCGCGCTCAAGCGATTGGGGAGCCATGCGGAGCGCGGACCGGTCCTGCTCGTCGGCCTCGGCGGCGTCGGCATGATGGGCCTAGCGCTAGCCCGCACGCTGTTCCACCAAGCCCCGCTGGTCGCCGACATCGATCCGCAAAAGCGGCAAGCAGCGCTCGCCGCCGGCGCGGCGGAAGCCTTCGATCCGGCCGATCCGCAGGCGCGTAAAACAATCATGGCGGCCACCGGCGGTGGTTTATACGCCGTCTGCGACTTTGTCGGCTCTGATAAGTCGCTGCAATTCTCGACCGGAATTCTCGCGCGCGGCGGCAAGGTTGTCGTCACCGGTCTTCTTGGCGGCAGCTTCTCGATTCCGGCTGCGATGATCGCGATCAAAGCGATCACCATCGAGGGCACCTTGACCGGCACATTGGCGCAGGCGCGCGAAGTCATCGCGTTGGCGCGTTCGGGGAAAATCGCCCCAATACCGACCCATCCGAGGCCGCTCGATGAGGCGCAGGCGGCGCTCGAGGATTTACGCGCCGGCCGGGTGGTGGGCCGCACGGTACTGGCGAGCTGAAGCGGCCGAACACGCTGAAATTCGTCCGACGGACGATCTCAAAGTCGCGTTTGCAGCCGGCGCACGAAATCCGACAGACCGACCTGACGCTCGCGCTTGAGCCGCTCCGCCGCAAGGATAGCTAGTAGCTCTGCCAAGGCCTGATCGGTGTGCCGATTAACGATGACGTAATCGTACTCGCGCCAATGGCTCATTTCGCCAGACGCCTTGGCCATTCGTGAGCGGATAACGTCTTTACTGTCCTGAGCGCGCTGTTGGAGCCGGCGTCCGAGCTCCTTTGCCGTCGGCGGCAGGATGAACACGCTGACCAGATCGGTGCGCTCCTTCTTGGCGAGTTGCTTTGTGCCTTGCCAATCAATGTCAAACAAAACGTCGCGGCCCGCCTGCAACGCCCTGAAGACCGGAGCGCGCGGCGTGCCGTACCGATGGCCAAACACTTTCGCCCATTCAAGGAGAGCGCCTTTCTTGACCATGGCATCAAAATGGGCGTGATCGATGAAATGATAATCGCGTCCGTCAATCTCACCGGGGCGTTTTGGTCGCGTGGTCACTGATATGGAGAGCTCGACGTTGGAATCCTCTTCCAACAATAGGCGCGATAGGGTCGTCTTTCCTGCGCCCGAGGGCGAGGACAGTACGAACATAAGGCCACGACGGCCGATCTTGTTTTGATGTGGCCGCGCCTGCACCATGATTATTCCACGTTCTGGACCTGCTCGCGAAACTGCTCGACCGCAGCCTTGAGGTCCAGGCCGATATTCGTGAGCTCGACATCGTTGGCCTTGGCGCAGAGCGTATTGGCTTCGCGATTGAACTCCTGCGCAAGAAAATCGAGCTTGCGGCCGATCGGGCCGCCCTCCTCGATGAGCCGGCGTGCCTGGGCCACATGGGCAGTCAGACGATCGAGCTCCTCGCGCACGTCGGCCCTGGTCGCGATCATGATCGCTTCCTGGTGCAGACGGTCGGGATCGAAACGTTCCGACTGTGCGAGTAGCGCCGCAACCTGCTCGGCGAGCCTGACGCGAATGGCGTCGGGCTGGCGGCCCGGAGCCCGTTCCGCGCGTTCGACCAGCACCGCAATTTCACCAAGGCGGCCTGTCAGAACGCGACCGAGCGCGGCGCCCTCGCCGCGGCGCATTTCAACAAGCGAAGCTAGCGCCGCGGTAAAGCCGGCAACTACCGCCGCCTCGGCGCTGCGTCGCTCGGTTTCGTTCTCCTCGACATCGGCGATCTCGATGACGCCCTTGAGCCCCAACAGCCCATCGAGCGAGGGCGGTGAGGCCTTGATCTTGGTGCCAAAGTCGCGCACCGCCGACAAGATGGCGTCGAGAACAGGCGCATTGATACGCACACTCGGCGCCGCGCCACTGCGCTCGACGGTGAGATTGGCCTGCACCGAGCCGCGGCTCAGCCTTTCAGCGGCGCGGGCGCGAACCGGGAGCTCTATCGAGTCCCAGCCACCCGGCGTGCGCAGCCGCACGTCAAGTCCCTTGGCGTTGACCGATTTTATCTCCCAGGTCCAGGCGTAAGGTCCGGACACGCCATGGCCGCGAGCGAATCCGGTCATGCTCGAAAGTGCCATGGGACCCCCAGCGACAACGCGCTTCGAACTTACCGGCGGCGATTGCCGGTCACAAGCTGTGAACTCGATCGCAACCGCGTGCTGTCAATGGGGTGTGGTCGGGCGAGGCTTCGCTGCGCCGGGGCGCGGTGGCGCAGCCGGCGCAGCGGCCGCCGCGGGCGCCGGTTGCGGCGCGGGCGACGCCATCTGGTCGCCGATCGGGACCTGGTCCTTCTGATCGGATTCGATCGAGCGCAGCCGCGCCACGTTTTTCTGATGCTGCTCGTAGGTCTCCGCGAAAGCGTGCCCCCCGGTGCCGTCCGCGACGAAATAGAGTTCGCGCGTGCGCGCCGGATTTGCAGCCGCCTCGAGCGAGGCGCGGCCCGGATTGGCGATCGGTCCAGGCGGTAATCCCTCGATGACGTAGGTGTTGTAGGGCGTCGGCTGTTCAATCTCGCTTTTCATGATCGGGCGCCCCAGCGTACCTTTTCCGCCGACCAGTCCGTAAATGATCGTCGGATCGGACTGCAGCCTCATTTTTTGCTTGAGCCTGTTGACGAATACGGCGGCAACGCGCGTGCGCTCTTCCGGCTTGCCGGTTTCTTTCTCGACCAACGACGCCAGAACTACGAGTTGTTCCGGGGTTTTGAGGGGCAGATCAGGAGCGCGATGCTCCCAGATTTCGCGCAACAAACGCTGTTCGGCCTGCTGCATGCGCTGAACCATCTGCTCGCGGGTTATGCCGCGGGCGAAGTTATAGGTATCCGGTAAGAGACTGCCTTCGCGCGGAATTTCCTTAACATCGCCGACCAATATGTCGTCCTGTGACAAGCGCGCGACGATTTGCTCTGACGTGAGCCCCTCTGGAATGCTGACCTGGTGGGCGACCACTTTGCCTTCAACAATGGTGGCGACCACGTCGCGCATACTGGAATGCGCCTTAAACTCGTACTCGCCGGCCTTAAGATCCTCGCGCGCCTTGAGCACGAGCACGCCGCCGATGAACAGCCATGGCTGATCGATGACGCCTTCGCGCGACAAGGTATCGGCGATGTCGCGCATCCCGGAGCCACGCGGAATATTGACGATGCGGTCCGCCGCGAGCGGTCCGACTGCTTCGAAGCGCTGCTTGCCGAAAAACAATGCGATCCCCGCGGCCAAAGCTACAAGAACAAAAGCGCTGATGACGGCATTGCCGATTACGACCAGAGGATGCCGCGCTCTTGCCGATCGGCGCGCCGGCAGGTCGACCTTGTCGGGTTCGATCGCGGTTCGTGGGCTACGAGGCATGCGTTTGGGCTCGCTTCTGTTGGGCCCTTCCTCTGCCATCTTGCCGGCGCTCGCGGTTTGCCGCCCATTTCCCGAATTGCCAGGAACAGGAGGCGGCGACGATGATCGCCCCATACTCGCACGGGCCGCCGGGTTACTCGTAGCAATATTTGACGAACGGGGCCGCAAAATCGGACCGCCGCGCTCGCCACCGTCTTGCGGGGGATTAGCTCCTGTCACTGCCGCCCATCCAGTCCTACGATCCGCATGACCGAGTTGATGACGGCAGCACGAAGATCGATTCGAGGTCTTTCGGCAACCCGGCCGTATTCGGCCTGACGCCACGACAGCCAAGATGGTTCGTGAATCGCAGGGGAGTGCAGAGCAAATGTGGCGGCCCGCAAAAGCATCGCATTATTGCGCTAGCTTGCGGAAGATCAGGGAGGCGTTGGTGCCGCCGAATCCGAACGAATTGGAGAGCACGACTTCGACCGAGCGCTGGCGCGCCGTGTGCGGCACAAGATCGATCGATGTCGCGATCGATGGATTGTCGAGATTGAGCGTCGGCGGCACCACGCCGTCACGCATCGCCAGCAGACAGAAAATGGCCTCCACCGCTCCAGCCGCGCCAAGAAGGTGACCGATCGAAGATTTGGTCGACGACATCGCAATGTTGCCGGCGGCATTGCCGACCAGACGCTCGACCGCTTTAAGCTCGATTTCGTCGCCAAGTGGCGTCGAGGTTCCGTGTGCGTTGATGTAGTCGACGTCGGCGGGTGAAATGCCAGCGCGGCGAATAGCGGCACTCATACAGCGGAACGCGCCATCGCCGTCTTCGGCCGGCGCAGTAATGTGGTAGGCGTCGCCGGACAGACCATAGCCGATCAATTCGCCGTAAATGCGCGCGCCGCGTCGTTGCGCATGCTGGTATTCCTCGAGCACCACGGCGCCCGCACCCTCCCCCATGACAAAGCCGTCGCGATCGCGATCGTACGGCCGTGATGCGCGTTGCGGCGTATCGTTAAAGCCGGTCGAAAGCGCGCGGCAGGCGGCGAACCCGGCGAGCGAAATCCGGTTGACGGGCGACTCCGTGCCGCCGGCCACCATGACGTCGGCGTCGCCGAGCGCTATCAGCCGGCCAGCGTCGCCGATCGCGTGCGCACCGGTCGAACAGGCCGTGACCACGGCGTGATTGGGGCCCTTGAGCGAATGTGCGATCGATACGTAACCCGAGGCAAGATTGATCAGCCGGCCCGGTATGAAAAACGGCGACACCCGCCGCGGGCCGCGGTCGCGCAACAACAGCGCCGTTTCCGCGATTCCTTCCACGCCACCGATGCCCGAGCCGATCAGAACGCCGCTCGTGATCTGATCCTCATATTCGCGCGGATGCCAGCCGGCGTCGTTGAGCGCCTGCGCAGCGGCGGTCATGGCAAAGAGGATGAAATCGTCGACCTTGCGCTGCTCCTTCGGCTCCATCCAGTCGTCAGGATTGAAACTTCCATCCGAGCCGTCGCCGCGCGGCACCTGGCCGGCAATCTTGCAAGGAATATCGGAAACCTCGAACTTCTCGATGCGCTTGATGCCGCTCTCGCCGGATAGCAACCGCCGCCACGTTTGTTCGGTCCCGCACGCGAGCGGCGTCACCAGCCCAAGCCCCGTGACCACCACCCGTCTCATCGCGGACACCCCCGGGCAAGCCAGGCTGAATATCGTTGCGCCGCATATGGAGATATGCGGCGGTCACGGCAGTCCACATCCCTCATGCAAAAAATACCGGCCAGCGGCCGGTTAGCTCTTTGCGTTCTTTTCGAGAAATTTGATGGCGTCGCCGACGGTCAAAATGGTCTCGGCGGCATCGTCGGGAATCTCGCAGCCGAATTCTTCCTCGAAAGCCATGACCAGCTCGACAGTATCGAGACTGTCGGCGCCAAGGTCGTCGATGAAGCTGGCGTTCTCGGTCACCTTGTCGGGCTCGACGCCGAGATGTTCCACGACGATCTTCTTCACGCGCTCGCCAATATCACTCATCGTTCCGACCTCATCTTGCAACGCGACCCGTCAAGCTCGCTTTGATTCCGTTCAACCGCTTCATTGAACTTGCCGACAGCCGTGGGTCGACACCGAGTGAGAGGCGGACGTAGCGACCTGCGCTCCGGGATTCCGGCTCCCCCAGCCCGAGTTCGGTTCGGTTACCACACTTCAAAACGGTTGACCAGCGCGCCGGCACCGCGTTCTCAACATCGGTTATCGCGTTCAAATCATGGCCATTCCGCCATTAACATGCAACGTCTGGCCGGTGACGTAGCCGGCCTCATTGGAAGCGAGAAAGAGCACCGCCGCGGCCACCTCCGCAGGGGTCCCGGCGCGGCTAGCCGGAATTTTTGCGACAATGGTTTCCCGCTGCTTGTCGTTGAGCTTGTCGGTCATCGGCGTGACGATGAACCCAGGCGCGACACAATTGGCGGTGACACCGCGCTTGGCATATTCCTGCGCCATCGCCTTGATCATGCCGGTGATGCCCGCTTTGGCAGCGACATAGTTGGCCTGTCCAGGATTGCCGGTTATGCCGACCACAGAAGTGATCGCGATAACGCGCCCGAAGCGCCTTCGCATCATTCCGCGCACGGCGGCCCGCGACAGCCTGAACGTAGCGGACAGGTTGATGGCGATGACCTGCTCCCAATCTTCGTCGCGCAATTGCACGAGCAGATTGTCTCGCGTGACCCCAGCATTGGCGACAAGAATGTCCAGCTGCCCCATCGCCTCCTCCGCGCGCGGCACCAGCGCCTCGGTCTCGGCGGGATCGGCCAGATTCGCCGGCAGGATATGCACGCGGCCGCCAAGTTCGGCGGCGAGCCCATCGAGCACTTCGCGCCGCGTTCCCGAGATTGCGACCGTGGCGCCCTGGCCATGAAGACCGCGCGCGATCGTGGCGCCGATCGTGCCGGTCGCGCCGGTTACAAGCGCGGTCTTTCCGGTGAGTTCGAACATTTTGACTCCCTGGCCTTCGGCCGGCTCAGCGATAACTCAGGCCCGCGAGGCTTTGAACTTGGCAACGTCTTCGGGCAATCCGATCGGAGTGGCCGATGTGCCTTCGGCGATGCGCTTGATGAGGCCGGTCAGCACCCTTCCAGCGCCGATCTCGAAAAATGAAGAGACGCCGGACTGCGCCATAAACAGCACGGATTCTCGCCACCGCACCGTAGCGGTGACCTGTTCGATCAGATTTTGCACGATCTCCGCGGGCTCTTTGATCGGCCGCGCCGGCACATTGGCGACCACCGGCACGAGCGGTGCGTGCACTGCGACCTTCGCCAAGGCGTCCGCCATGACGTCGGCGGCGGGCTGCATCAAAGGGCAGTGAAAGGGCGCGGACACAGGCAGCATCATCGCTCGCTTCACGCCGCGCGCCTTTGCGAGTTCGACCGCGCGCTCGACCGCCGCCTTCGCGCCCGACAACACAACTTGGCCGCCGCCATTGTCATTGGCGGTCGCGCACACACCTGTGTTCGAGGCTTCCGCGGCGACCGACTTCGCATCTTCGAGTTCAAGCCCGATCAGCGCCGCCATGGCGCCGACACCGACCGGTACGGCTTTTTGCATGGCGCGCCCGCGGATGCGCAACAGGCGCGCCGCGTCGGCAACCGAGATTGCGCGGGCGGCGGCGAGCGCCGAATATTCGCCGAGCGAATGGCCGGCAACGAAGGCGACGTCCCGCGCGACGTCGAGACCGGACTCTTGCTCAAGTACCCGCAAGGCTGCGATCGACACAGCCATGAGCGCCGGCTGGGCGTTTTCGGTCAGCGTCAGGGTCTCGGCTGGACCGTTCCAGATCGTGCCGCTGAGGCTCTGGCCCAAAGCGGCATCGACCTCATCGAATATCTCGCGGGCCGGAGCAAATGCGTCGGCCAGAGCCTTGCCCATACCGACGGCCTGGCTGCCCTGGCCCGGGAAAACCAACGCAATTGTCATCGGCTATTATTTTCCCCTCAGAAATCACGATACGCGCAAGGCAGGCGCGAAAAATACCGCCATGGCCCTGATGTCAAGGCGATCGCGTCCGGCGGGGCAAACAACAAATAGCGGCCAGGACGCGCTCTGCGAGCGGGCCTATGTCGTGGCCTTGCCTTTCCAAATAGGCCGCGTATAAGGCCGGTCTCCGCTCGACCCCGGCCGGGGGCTGAACGGACGGCCGCGCAAACGCTCGTTCCTGCACGGTAGGGCTTTCGGGTCCGGCGTCCGGTGTTCCCGCCTTCAGAGCATTCGAGCCTTTCCCGAAGGGTTCGAGGGGCTTCGCGCCCGGGCGAGCAGCAAATGAGGAAAGGGCAGCTATGCCGCTCTATGAACACGTCTATCTTGCGCGCCAGGACGCCAGCGCGCAGCAGGTCGATGAATTGACCGCGCAACTGAAGAGTGTCGTCGAGGGGCTCGGCGGATCGATCAAGAAGACCGAATATTGGGGCGTGAAGTCGCTCTCCTACCGCGTGCGCAAGAACCGCAAGGCGCATTTCACGCTGCTGGACATCGATGCGCCGCCGCCGGCAATCAACGAAATTGAACGCCTGGAACGGCTCAATGAAGACGTTCTTCGGTATCTGACGATCAGGGTCGATGCCCACGAAGAGGGTCCGTCCGCGATGATGCGGCGCGCCGAACGCGATCGCGATCGCGACGAGCGCCGCGGTGATCGCGACGAGCGCCGCGGTGAGCGTGGCGACCG
>Ga0306924_10005571_pt1 | contig 12421 bp, 11 predicted proteins | sample sta12Can44000111_FD_203756 | JGI IMG/M metagenome (GOLD analysis project Ga0306924, IMG submission 203756) | Lab enrichment of tropical soil microbial communities from Luquillo Experimental Forest, Puerto Rico - statanox.12C.anox.44.000.111 (v2)... | ecosystem: Environmental > Terrestrial >... | reverse complement strand
CCGAGAGAAAGCGCTCGAGGCCGAGGTTGGACATTACGGTCGCAACCAGTGCGCCGCCCGCGAGGCGGCCGCTCCGCGCCAGACCGGTCGCGATCAGGGCCATCAGCTGGTCGCCGTCGAGAATTAGCCCACGCTCGTCGGCGACGATCAACCGATCGGCATCGCCGTCGAGCGCAATGCCGATATCGGCCCGCCGCGCCAAGACCTCGCGCCGCATCTGCTCGGGCGCCAAAGCGCCGCATTCGCGGTTGATGTTGAGCCCGTCCGGCGAGACGCCGAGCGAGAATACCTCCGCGCCGAGCTCCCAGAATACCGTCGGTGCGACCTTGTAGGCGGCGCCATGCGCGCAATCGACGACGATGCGCAGCCCGTCCAGCCGCAGCCCGCGGGGAAAACTCTGTTTGACAAACTCTATGTATCGCCCGCCCGCGTCATCGAGCCGCTTGACGCGTCCGAGTTCCGCCGGGCTTGCCCGTCGGCTCGGCCCTCTGGCGAGGCAGGTTTCGATCTTCTCCTCGAATTCGTCCGATAGCTTGTAGCCGTCGCGGCCGAACAGCTTGATGCCATTATCCCCATAGGGGTTGTGCGAGGCCGAAAGAACGACACCGAGATCGGCGCGCAGGCTGCGCGTGAGCATCGCAATTGCCGGGGTCGGCAATGGGCCGACGAGCACGACGTCCATGCCCATCGTCACAAAGCCGGCGGTCAGCGCGGGTTCGAGCATATAACCGGACAGCCGCGTGTCCTTGCCGATGACAACGAGATGCTTGTAGGCGCCATTCTGAAAGCATTCACCGACCGCCATCGCCACCTTTAACGCCGTTTCCGGCGTCATGGGTTCGCTGTTGGCGGTCCCTCGGATCCCATCGGTGCCGAAGAGCTTCCGCGCCATAAACGCCCCCAAAAATCATTAAATCAGATGGTCGCAGTTTACTGCGCAAACAACGCCTTCACAAGCCGATGGCATTTGGCGGCGTCGGTCTACTCAGAAACGGTAAAGTTTCTAATCGAGGCAAATAAAAGAAATGTTAAAAAGTCGGTCTCGACCGAGCCGTATTAACGATTAATCACCCGCCGGGCGGCCGGTCCATTTTCGCGCCGTACCGTCATTTGCGAGCGTCGCGAAGCAATCTCGCGCCCACAGCGCGCAGTCAGCTGAGATTGCTTCGTCGCATCGCTCCTCGTAGTGAAGATGAACCTTCCGATACAGGAAGAGCGGCGCCGGCGGATGGCGTTCAGCCGCCCGGCTGCGGCTCGGGTTCGAGGCCGGCCGGACGACCGGAGGGCGGCACCGAGCTGCGTCTGCCGGGGCGCGTCTCCTCGGCCACCGGAGCGACGGTCGTCTCGCGTACGATCCGCTCGCCCTTGACGATCCGCCTGATCTCATCGGCAGACAGAGTCTCGTACTCCAGCAACCCTTTGGCCAACGCATGCAATTCATCGAGCCGCGATGTCAAAATCTCTCGCGCGGTCTGCTCGCCTTCGTCGACGACGCGTCGGATTTCCTCGTCGATGACCTTGGCGGTCGCCTCGGAGACATTCTTGCGCTGCGTGACCGAGTGACCGAGAAACACCTCTTCCTCGTTCTCGGCGTAACGCAATGGTCCGAGCTTGTCGCTGAACCCGAACTCGGTCACCATGCGGCGCGCCAAACCGGTGGCACGGCGGATGTCGTCGGCGGCACCCGTCGTCACCTTGTCCGGCCCGAAGATCAGCTCCTCGGCGATGCGGCCCCCAAAGAGGCTCGCCAGCATGGCTTTGATCTCGAGTTTGGACTGGCTGTATTTGTCGCGCTCCGGCAGGAACATCGTGATGCCGAGCGCCCGGCCGCGCGGGATGATCGTCACCTTGTGCAGCGGCTCATGGCCCTCCGCATAGAGCATGCAGAGCGCATGGCCGGCCTCGTGATAGGCGGTCAGCTTCTTCTCGTCCTCGGTCATGACCATCGAGCGCCGCTCAGCGCCCATCATGACCTTGTCCTTGGCTTGCTCGAACTCGGTCATCGTAACCGAGCGCTTGCCTCTGCGGGCCGCCATCAGCGCCGCCTCGTTGACGAGATTGGCGAGGTCGGCGCCCGAGAAGCCGGGTGTGCCGCGCGCAATGATCTTCGGGTCGACGTCGGAGGAGAGCGGCACTTTGCGCATGTGAACTTTGAGGATCTTCTCGCGACCGACGACGTCGGGGTTGGGCACGACGACTTGGCGATCGAACCTTCCGGGCCGCAGCAGGGCCGGGTCGAGCACATCCGGCCGGTTAGTCGCCGCGATCAGGATCACACCCTCATTCGCCTCGAAGCCGTCCATCTCGACGAGCAGTTGGTTCAGGGTCTGCTCGCGCTCGTCATTGCCGCCGCCGAGGCCGGCACCGCGGTGCCGCCCGACGGCATCGATCTCGTCGATAAAGATGATGCAGGGCGCGTTTTTCTTGCCCTGCTCGAACATGTCGCGCACCCGGCTCGCCCCGACGCCGACAAACATCTCGACAAAATCTGAGCCGGAAATCGTAAAGAACGGCACATTCGCCTCGCCGGCGATGGCGCGCGCCAGCAAGGTCTTGCCGGTGCCAGGCGACCCCACCAACAGCACGCCTTTCGGAATCTTCCCGCCGAGCCGCTGGAATTTTTGCGGGTCCTTCAGATACTCGACGATTTCCTCAAGTTCCTGCTTGGCTTCATCGATGCCGGCGACGTCCTCAAATGTGATGCGGCCGACCTTCTCGGTCAGCAGTCTCGCCCGGCTTTTGCCGAAGCCCATAGCGCGGCCGCCGCCCCCTTGCATCTGACGCATGAAAAAGATCCAGACGCCGATCAGGAGAAGCATCGGGAACCAGGAGATCAGTACGCCAAACAGCGAAGGGACGTTTTCGTCGACCGGGGCGGCAGTAATGCGCACGCCCTTGTCGGTCAACCGGCTGACAAGATTGGGATCGTTCGGCGTATAAGTCGTGAATGCCCGGCTGTCGGTGAAATGGCCGCTGATGCTGTTGCCTTGGATTGTGACATCGGCTACCTGGCCACGGTTCACGTCGTTCAAGAAGTCCGAAAAGGCGAGCGTCGCTTGCGGACCGCGGCTGGAGGAGGTTTGAAAGAGGTTAAAGAGTGCGACGAGAAGCAGCCCGATCACGATCCAGAGGGCGAGGTTCTTGCCGAAATTATTCACGATCAACGCCTTTCATACCGAGCTGGGCATCGCCGCCCTCTAGACTAACCCTCCAGAGCGAGACCTGCGACTTTTTTCGCCCAATTTACAGATAAGACGCGAACGGTGTTAAACAACGGCGAAGCCCGCCTGCGTCAATGGATTAACGGGTCGAAACACAACCTGCGGCAAGCCAATGACACTCTCGCGTGTGTACCTCACATGAGGAACGGCTACGATGCCCTCCTCGTCCCAAACGCTCGGTAAAATTGAAATGAGCAAGCGGGGCAGCTGTATCCCCCTCGTCTCCAGGAGCCCGCGATCGAACCGAGGGACTCCAGGGAGGCCCAAATATCCAATTGTGAACCGGCTGCCGGCAGCCTGCGGCGTCGTAATCTCAAACCGCCGATCCCAGTTGATCCGCTCGCCGGGGCGGAGCCGCAGGGGCGGCGCCCCTCCGGTGAGTTCGCGCGTCACCAGAATCCGCCCTCGCCAGCGGCTGAAGCGGCAGCCCCCTAGCGTATGCCCTCGCCGGTCAGTCGCGCTCAACACCTGATGCAGCCGAGCAATGCGTTCCCGCCGAGGTGGATAGAGGGCGCCGCCGATTGCGGTTGTGACCACCGAAAGCAGCCGGTGCGCCATCTCGCATGACACCTCCGGCAACAGAGTGGGATCGAACACGGCAAACCCCGCAGGGTGCAAGGCGACATGTCGGGCCAGGAGAGTGTGCTGCTCGCGCTCGCGGGCGATTCGGGTGCGGCCGACTGCGCCGATCTCGCCCAAGAGAGCGGAAAAATTAATCTCCGCAGCCGGCCCTCCGCCATGCCGCAATCGAGATCGCTCGAAGGCGGTGTCGAAATTGCTCGGATCGGTCAGGAAGGGTTGCCTCTCGGCTTTGAGGAACGCGACGAGCCGGTCCCTCGCGACACCGAGCAGCGGACGCAGCAACCGGCAGTCCGAAAGCTCGCGGATCGCCGACATCCCGGCGAGGCCGTCCGGACCGCTGTGCGCCCGGCGGCGAATCAGGTGCGTCTCGATCTGATCATCCCGATGGTGACCGGTGAGCAAGTTCACACAGCCGTTGGCGCGGCACCAGTCGCGTAGCAGACGATAGCGTGCGAGCCGCGCTGCATTTTGGATTCCGGTTCGCGGCTTTTCGCCCGCCCAAACCAGTACATCGTGCCGAATGGCTCTTGCCGACAACCAGGCTCCAAGCCGCCGGATTTCTTCGGCGCTCTCCGGCCGCAGCCGGTGATCTACGGTGAGCGCACGGATTTCCCCACCTCGCTCGCGCGCCCAACGTTGCGCCAAGATGACGAGTGCCAGACTGTCGGGACCACCCGAAACAGCCACCGCGAGAAATGGGGGGCACTCAAACCGCGCAAGCGAAGCAAGGGACGCCGCAAACTCACCGAGCGAGAGAGGTTCGGTTGCGGTTTCCTGCGTCAGCAGCCCGACCGCTTCTTTTCGGCGATTGCCCGCTCCCGGATGGCAGCCCCGGGTTGCGGGAAATCGCGGTCGAGCTGCGCGAACGCAACGCACGCATTCTGCTTCTGATTGGCTCGCGCCAGCGACATGCCGAGCTTCAGGAGATCGTCGGCCGCTTTGGCTCCCTTCGGGTAATTCTTATAGCCTTCCGCGAAGGCGCTGGCTGCGTCTCCGTACAGTCCGCGCTCATAATAGGTCTCGCCGAGCCAATATTGGGCGCTCCCAGCGAGCGCATCCCTGGGGTGTTGCGCAAGGAACGTTCTAAAGGCCTCTTCGGCTGCAGAATAATCGGCCTGTTTGAGCAAGCCAAAAGCCGAGTTGTACTGTTCGGAAGCAGAACCGCCGGGCAATTCGCGTCCCGAGGGACCGCGCAAACCCCCGCCGGCCGCGACATTCATTGTGTCGGGAGCGGGTTGCGTCGTCCCCGGAGGACCCCCAAACAGAGGCCCCGGCGGAGTCAGAGTGCCCCCTGCGCTAGGGCGATCCGGCGGCGGCACAAAACTCCCAGGCGGCATCGGATCGGCGGCCGGCCTCGAGCGAGACGAGTTGACGACCGGCGGCGGGCTTCTCATCGCGAGCTGTCCTGCTGGAGCCGGATCGATCGTTCCGGCAGATGCATGCGCGTTAGGCAACGAGTTCCTCGGCGATCCTTGCCCTTGGCCCAATCGCAAGTCGATGTCGCTGTTGATCTGCTCGAGGCGACGGCGCAGTTGCTCCATTCCGTTCACTGCATCCTCGACACGTCCGGTCAGTTCCCGCATCTGCCCCTCCAGACGGTCCATGCGGAGTTCGGCGTCGACCGCCGCCGTCGATCCCGCGCTGGCGACCTGGGCCGGGCCCCCGCGATAGACCTGCCGCTGCAGCATGCTGAGATCCCGCTCCAGATGATCCAAGCGGTCCTGCATGGTCCGCTCCTGAGCCCGAGCCGCCGCGTTCGGCATGGCCACGGTGATCAGAGCAAAAAAGAGGATCGAGCGGGGAGGGCGCAGGGTGGAACGCCGTATCATCAGGAGCCTCTCGAGACCGCGCATGAGCCGGGGGCGACTCGCATCGACGCCGTCCGAGGGCACTAGCGGCGCGGATTGAGCAAGCAGCCCTAGTAGGGTGCGTTTAGGGCAAAAAAAGGGCGTCCCTCGCACACCGGGGGCGCTGCTTAGAACGTGTCTTTCCTGCCAACCCAACTCGAATTTGGCAACATCCGCGGGCGACGTCAGTTAACAGTCGTTACAGCGCGCCGGTTCTGCGCATAGGCCTCCTCGCTCGAGCCGACCACGGCAGGACGCTCCTTGCCATAGCTGATCGTCGAGATGCGGGATGCCGGAATGCCCGACGCGACCAAGACATTCTTTACGGCCTGGGCGCGTCGTTCGCCGAGCGCGAGGTTGTATTCACGGGTGCCGCGCTCGTCGCAATGGCCCTCGATCGTCACTGTCACGTTCGGGTAGCGCCGCAGCCAATCGGCCTGTCGGGCCAGGATTTCTTGCGCTTCGGGCGTGATGTCGGAGCGGTCGAAGGCGAAGAACACGCGGTCGCCGGCACTCGCCTCCAGATCCTGCTGCGATCCCGGCACAGCACCCCTCGAACCGATGCCGCCAGGGCCGCCCACCCCTGGTCCACCAGGCCCGCCTGGCGCGGTCTCTGGTGCGCTGCTGCAAGCAGCCAGCAGCAGTACAAGCCCGCCAAAGATGACCGTTATTCTCGTCCGCATCTCTATTCCCCTGACTTTGTCCGAAAATCCGTCCGCGTATGCAGGGCTGCGCGACCTACGTCTCGCGGAATGACAGCTCAAGCGACACCACCCACCGAGGCGGCCTACCCACATCCCCCGCTCAGCGCAGCAACGGCGACCAGGCGGGATCGGAAGCATCCTGCGAGGTCATGACCTCGCGTTGATTGGAGCCGGTCAAGTCGATCGAGAACAGGCGTGTCGACCCGCCGTGCCCTTGCGAATCCGACGGCGACTGCCGGAAGTACATCAGAACCCGGCCGTTCGGGGCCCAGGTCGGTCCTTCGACCAGGAAATCTCGCGTCAACAAGCGCTCTCCCGAGCCGTCCGGCCGCATTACCCCGATGAAGAACGAGCCGCCCTCGATCTTGGTGAAGGCGATCAGATCCCCGCGTGGCGACCAGACCGGTGTGCCGTATTTGCCCGAGCCGAAGCTGATGCGCTTCACACCGCTGCCGTCGGAGTTCATTACGTAAAGCTGCTGCGAGCCGCCGCGATCAGAGTTGAAGACGATCTTGCTCCCGTCCGGCGAGAAGCAGGGTGAGGTATCGATTGCCTGACTATCGGTCAGCCTCGTGGCGCGGCGCGTGCGCAGATCCAACACATAGAGATTGGTGCTGCCGTTTTCGGCGCGGCTGAGGATGACCCGGTTCCCGTCGGGCGAGAACCGCGGGGCGAAGGTCATTCCGGGAAAATCGCCAACGACCTCCTGTTGGCCGGTATCGATGTTGAACAGATAAACACGCGGGGCTCCGCTGCTGTATGACAGGTATGTGATCTCCTGAGCCGTCGGCGAGAAGCGCGGTGTCAGCACCAGTGCGTGGCCGTCTGTCAGAAAACGGTTATTGGCTCCGTCCTGGTCCATGATCGAAAGCCGCTTTATCCGCTTCGCGGATGGACCGGATTCCGCGACGTATACGATGCGGGTATCGAAATAGCCCTCTTCACCGGTGATTCGTTTGTAGATCTCGTCGGCGATGATGTGAGCGATGCGCCGCCAGTTCTGCCGGGTGGTCGTGTAGCCGTACCCGGTCAGCTGCTGCTCGGCGAACACATCCCACAGCCGGAACTCAACCCTCAGCCTCCCGTCGCCCTGGGTCTGAACCGATCCGGTGACCAGAGCTTGCGCGTTTATCTGCCGCCAGTCGGGGAACCGAGGCTGCGCATCCGCCAATGAAACATTTTGAATAAAGCTTCGTGAATCGATCGGACGAAACAGCCCGGAGCGCTCGAGATCGGCCGAAACAACGGCGGCGATATCGTGTCCTGCCTGGCTCTCATTGTCGGCGCCACCCGGAAAGGCAGGAATCGCGATGGGCATCGGCTCGACCTTGCCGCTGGTAATGTCGATGCGCAATTCGGCGCGAACCGGTGCTCCCGAAAAGAGGAGCACGATCAGCGCGGCAAAAATTGTACCGGCGAGTACTCGGCAACTTCTTGTCATAAGATGTCCCTTGGGCTGAAGTCGACGACGAGATCTTTCCAAATCGCGTATTTCTCGGCCGGCAGATGCAGCGGCCGGCATAGCGGGTTGAAAAAAGCACGGCGCGCGCTCTCGGCTGCGGCACGGAAGAAGGCGTCGCTGCCCAGGCGGCCCTGATCGACGATCGTCGCCTGCCGCACGGTGCCGTCGGGGTCAACGACAACCTTTATCTCGACCACGAGATCCTTCGCGTCGCGCGCACCGGCGGGCACGTTCCAGCAGTGCGCGATTTGATGGCGCACCATATCGAGCTCGCTCGCCGTGAGCTGGCTGCCTAACGGAGCTCTTGGTTGCGAAGAGGCCCGAGCCGAGGCTACCCGCGGGTTTTGCGGCGGGGCGTCTTGCGTCATCGCCGTATGCACTGGTGCCAGATTTTTCAGCAACGCATCGAATTGCCGAGGATCGTATTTCTTCTCCTCCAGCTTCTTTTCTTCCGGTTTGGGTTCGACCTTGGCCACTTGGCGCGGCGGCTCCGGTTTTTCCTTAGGCTTGGGCACCTCGAGCTTCTCCGCCGGCTTCGCCTCGGGCTTCGGCTCCGGCGGTTTTGGCGGGGGTGGCTCGGGTTTGGCTTCGGGCGGCGCCGGCTGATCGGCTGGTGGTGAGGCAGCTGCCGCGGGAGGCGGGACGGGCGCGGGTTTCGGCGGCTCGGGCTTTGGCTTCGGTGCCGGAGCTTCGGCCTCGGGCACATCCGGCTTCGCGTCCGGCCGCGGCAGGTTCGGGTTTGGGTGAGTGGTTCGGGTCTCCGGCGCAATCGTGACGAGCTCAACGGCTACCGGCATCTCTTCGACCGGCGGCGGGTCGAAGAGCCGCGGCAGGCCGATGATTAACACACCGCCGAGCACGAGGTGCAGCGCAGCCGACAATGCGAAGCCGCGAGAGCCGATGCCCTCGGGCATCTCGTCGGAAACCTCGTCGGCGCCGGTTAGTCCGGGTTCTGCGAGCGCCAGGCTCATCGGCGGCACGTGCGCGGTTGATATCAGCGCTTGCCCGCCCGCGCGGAACGGTCTGACGGTGTTGCACCGGAGGCCGTCTTGCCGGCCGCGCCCTTTGGCGCTTCGGCGATCAGCGAGACTTTGTGGTACCCCGCGGCGCCCACGAGGCTCATCACCTCGACAACCCGGCCGTAATTTATCGCCTTGTCGCCGCGGACATAAAGCGGCGCATCGGAGTTGTTGGCGGTGATCGCCTGCAGACGCGGCACCAGCGATTCGGTCGGGACTTCGGTTTCCTGGATGAAGATGCGGCCTTCACCGTTGATCGTGATTACGAGGGGTTCCTTCGGCTCGGTGATTGGCGGCGCCTGGGTCTGCGGCAGATCCACCGGCACCCCGACCGTCAGCAGCGGCGCCGCCACCATGAACACGACGAGCAACACGAGCATGACGTCGACCAGCGGCGTCACATTGATCTCCGACATCGGGCGATACCGCCCGGGCAGGCGGTGGCCGTTGCCGCCAAGGCCCGATGCCGCCATCGTCACTGCCGCTCGTCGAGCTGGCGCGACAGGATCGCGCTGAATTCGCTGGCAAAGGCCTCGAGCCGCCCGGCGTAACGCCCGAAATCGGTGGCCAGCTTGTTGTAGGCGATGACCGCCGGGATGGCTGCGACCAGCCCAAGCGCCGTTGCGAATAGGGATTCGGCGATACCTGGGGCGACAACCGCAAGGCTCGTATTCTTGGAGGCGGCGATCGACTGGAAGCTGTCCATGATGCCCCATACGGTGCCAAACAGACCGACAAAGGGCGCCGTCGAGCCGACCGTAGCGAGAAAAGCCATAAACCGCTCGACCCGCTCCATCTCCCGACCGACCGTCACGTTCATCACGCGCTCGATGCGCTGCTGCAGGCTCGCGCGCATGCCGGGCGTGCCGAGCAGGTTCTTTGCCGCACTGCGCCGCCATTCCCGCATTGCCGCAGAAAATACCGCGGTCATCGGGTCAGGCGGGCGCTGACCGACCCGCTCGTAAAGGTCGTCGAGCGATCCACCCGACCAGAAGTTCTCTTCAAAGCTCGATGCAGCGTGCCGCAAGCGGCGTATCCGGAGCACCTTGTCGAAAATGACCGCCCATGACCAAAACGACGCAAGCAACAGGATGAGCATCACCAGTTTGACAATGGCATCGGACTGCAAGAACAGTCCGATAATCGAGAGGTCATGTGAAACAGATCCGGCGAGCGGTAGCATGTCAATCGCGTTAGGCTGCATTCTTGTGGACCTTTTATGGCGTCAATTTGGACAATTCTTGGGATCAGGGTGGGTTGTCTGCCTCGACTGGCAGCTGCGCCAGAAGATCGAGCTGGGCCGGCAAGCTTGCCGGCATTGGCAGGTCGAGATGTCGGAAGGCGCCGCCGGTTAGCATCCGCCCACGCGGCGTGCGCTGCACGAAGCCCTCCTGGAGCAGATAGGGTTCGATAACTTCTTCGACGACATCTCGCTCGTCGCCGAGCGCCGCCGCGATCGTCTCGACCCCGACAGGGCCGCCCGCATAGTTTTCGGCAATACACCGCAGATAGCGCCGGTCCATGCCGTCCAGGCCGCGCACATCGACATCGAGCCGCAACAGCGCTGCGTTTGCGTCTGCGGCATCGATGCTCGACAGACCGTTAACTGCGGCAAAGTCGCGAACACGGCGCAGCAGGCGTATCGCGACGCGCGGAGTGCCCCGTGACCGCTGCGCGATCTCCGCGGCGCCATCGGCGCGCAGGTCGACGCCGAGAAGCCGCGCCGCGCGGCTGATGATCTGTCCGAGCTCGGCCGGTTCATAAAACACCAGTCGCAGTGGAATTCCGAAACGCTCGCGTAGCGGGCGCGTGATCAGGCCCGAGCGCGTTGTTGCACCGATCAACGTGAACGGCGCGAGACGATAGCGAATGGAGCGTGCCCCGGGCCCCTGACCGATGACGAGGTCGATCTGATGATCCTCCATCGCCGGATACAGGTATTCCTCGGCCGCCGGCGGGAGACGGTGGATCTCGTCGATGAACAGCACCTCGCGCGGCGCGAGCTTACTGAGCATCGCCACAAGATCTGCGGCGCGCTGAATTACGGGCCCCGCGGTGGCATGGAAGTCGACGCCCATCTCGCGGGCGACGATCTGCGCGAGGGTGGTCTTCCCGAGTCCGGGGGGTCCAAAGAACAGAACATGGTCGAGGGCCTCGCCACGCTGCTTGGCCGCCTCGATAAAGACCCGCAGATTGTCGCGTAGCTGATGCTGGCCGACGAACTCTTCGAGAGAGGCCGGCCGGACCGAGTTTTCGGCTGAATCCTGCTCGACATGCTGGGGGGCTACGACACGAGGAGCGGCGTCGTTCATCGCGCCAACTCCTCCAAGCCCGCCTTGATCAGAACATCGGCGGTGGCCTCATTGCCGAGCCGGCGAGCCGCCGCCGCAATTGCGCCTAGCGCCTCGGTGCGGCTCACGCCAAGGTTCTCCAACGCCGATACCGCGTCGGTGGCGGGGCCGACGCCGTTTATCGGCTCACCGGACAATGCGGATGCGGGACGGCTTGCCGCGGTAGCGATGCTACCCAGCTTGTCGCGTAATTCATTGACGATGCGGGCCGCGAGCCGCGGCCCGACGCCCTCGGCTTGCGTCAGAGCTGCCTTGTCCTGAGCCAAAATCGCCAAGCCTAGCTTCTCCGGCGCCACGGCCGAGAGGATCGAGAGGGCGAGGCGCGCGCCGACGCCCTGCACTGTCGTCAACAGACGAAACCAATCGCGCTCGGCAGCGTCGATAAATCCGTACAGATGGATGTGGTCTTCGCGGACATGCGTCTCGACCAGCAGGCGCGCCGAGGAGCCCGCGGGCGGCAGGCGGCCGATCGTCCGGGTCGAGCAGTAGGCGAGGTAGCCGACGCCACCTACGTCGATAACCGCCGCATCCGGTTCGATATGGTCGATGACCCCGGCGAGTTTGGCGATCATGCGTTTGCAGCAAAGAGGCGCCGGGTCGCGGCGTGATGCGCGTGGCAAATGGCCACCGCGAGCGCATCGGCGGCATCGGCCTCGCTGCCATCACAGCCGGGCAGCAGCCGGCGGACCATCAATTGCACTTGTGATTTCTCGGCGTGACCGGCGCCGACCACCGCCTTTTTGACGAGATTGGCGGAGTATTCGGCGACCGGCAGCCCGCACTCGGCGGGCGCGAGCAGCACCACTCCGCGAGCGACGCCGAGCCGCAAGGTCGAGGAGGCGTTGCGGTTCACAAAAGTCTCTTCGACCGCCGCTTCATCCGGAGCGAAGCGCTCGACCACGGCGGTGATCTGCCGGAACAAGGAAACGAGCCGCGTCGCCAGCGGCTCGTCGGTCGCCGCATGGATGACGCCGTCGGCGACATGGGTCAGGCGATTACCGGCCACATCGATGACCCCCCACCCGGTGTGCCGCAACCCGGGATCGAGCCCCAAAACCCGCATCTCGGCTTCCGTGTCGGCGTAAGGCTCGGTCAGGCGTCCAGGCGCGCCATCACGTCTTCGGCCACTTCGAAATTGGCGTAGACATTCTGGACATCGTCGCTGTCTTCGAGCGTCTCGAGCAACTTGAACAGGCTCGCCGCCGTTTCCTCGCCGATTTCCGAGGCGGTTCGCG
>Ga0306924_10005569_pt1 | contig 12421 bp, 11 predicted proteins | sample sta12Can44000111_FD_203756 | JGI IMG/M metagenome (GOLD analysis project Ga0306924, IMG submission 203756) | Lab enrichment of tropical soil microbial communities from Luquillo Experimental Forest, Puerto Rico - statanox.12C.anox.44.000.111 (v2)... | ecosystem: Environmental > Terrestrial >... | reverse complement strand
GCTCGTACAGTGGCCTTGGCTCTCTCTCGACTCCGTCTGCCGGAGGCAGTACTGCGCAACGCTGCACAGGGGACTGCGATGAAGACCATGCTGAGACTTTGCAGTGTATTGGCCACCTTCCTGCTGGCGCATGCCCCGACGGCATTTGCCCACTGGCCGGATCAGGCGCCGCACCAGATCGCGAACCTCGGAGAATTTGCGCTAGAAAGTGGTGGGGTCCTCAAGGACCTGAAGATCTCCTATGTCACTCACGGTAAACTGAACGCCGCCAAGAACAACGCCATCTTGTTCCAGCACGGCTTCGCCCTCAACCACCACCAGTTCGATCACATGATCGGCCCCGGGCGACCGCTCGACACTGACAAGTACTTTATCATCTGCCCAGATGCGCTCGGCGAAACGCAGACTGGCTTCGAGCATTCTAGCAGCCCCACCAATAGTGGGCTCAAGATGAAGTTCCCGTTCTATAACGAGCGCGACATGGTCAAAGCGCAGTACAGGCTGATAACTGAAACGCTGGGCATTTCCCATCTGCTGGCTGTCACCGGGATCTCGCGCGGCTCTGATCAGAGCGTTCAGTTCGCCGTGAGCTATCCAGACTTCATGGACGGCATTTTTCCGATCGTGGGCGGGGCGGTGTGGGGGACCCAGGGACGTTTCTTCATGCCGCTGATGATCTCAATCATCGAGTCCTGCGAGGGCTGGGACGGCGGCAATTACGACGAGAATCCGAAGCGCTGCGCATCTAACGCGCTCTCCGTGCTGATCCCGTATTTCTATACGCGCGAATGGTGGGACCAGTACGTGGACACGCCCGAAGCCTATACAAAATGGCGAAACAACTGGGGCGACTATTACCTCGACGTGCAGGACGCACGCGACCTGTACTACCGGGCCATGGCATTGGGCCGGAGTTGGGTCGGCGACACCCCGGGCTTCAATGGCGACTTGAACGCCGCGCTCGGCTCGATCAAGGCGAAGACGCTGTTCATCTACAACCCGCGCGACCAGTTCCATCTGCCGCACCACATCGAGACCCAAGTCAAGGCAATCCCTGATGCACGAGCGGTAGCTATCGATTCGATTGCCGGTCACTTGATCGGCGTCAACGCCGATCCCCAGGCGACATGGGTCCTGGGCGAGGCGATACGAGATTTCTTGCAGGAGCTGAGTGCGCCCCGTAGAGCGGCAAGGTGATTCGCCAATGCCCACAAGGGGCCCATGTATAGGAGGCACTGAAATATACCAATTACCAATGCTCCAGCTTAGCCGACGAGATTTTCTGAGAGGCGCCACCACGATCGGAGCGGCAGGTTGTTTCGCGGCTCATCGTGCTGTGGCCGCCGCCGATCCCCCTCTCGAGACAACGACGATCCGCCTGGTCCATGCGCCGTCCATCTGCACCGCCCCACAGTACATCGCCGAGGAGTTTCTGCGGCTTGACGGGTTCGCCGACGTGCAGTACCTGCCGGTCGGGACGCGAAACGGCCCCTACGCGCTCGCCGACGGCCGCGGGGATGTCGCTATGTGGGACACGCCCGGCTTGATCCCGCATCTGGACGCTGGCAAACCGATCCTCCTGCTGGCCGGCGTGCACGCCGGCTGTTACGAGCTGTTCGGGAACGAGGAGGTGCGTGCGATCCGCGACCTCAAAGGCAAGAGGGTGGCCATCGCGTATATCGGGGGTGGGGACCAGGTCCTGATCTCGAGCATGCTGGCGTACGTGGGCATCAACCCGCAGCAGGAGGTGACGTGGATCGCTGGCGAGAGCATGCGCGACGCCATGGACTTGTTCGTCGCGGGCGAGGCCGACGCCTTTCTCGGCTTCGCGCAGCAGCCCGAGGAGTTGCGCCTGAAGCACGTCGGGCATGTCATCGTTGACACCGCCCAGGACCGGCCCTGGTCCCAGTACTACTGCTGCATGGTGGCCGCCAACCGTGATTTCGCGCAGCGGCACCCGATCGCGACCAAGCATGCGCTGCGCGCGATCCTCAAGGCCGCCGATATCTGCTCCGCCGATCCTCAGAGCGCAGCGCGCTTCCTCTCGGACAAGCTGTACGAGCCCCGCTTCCAGATCGGGCTCAACGTGATGCAGCGCCTGCCGTACAACCGCTGGCGGGAAGACGATCCGGAGGACACGCTGCGTTTCCACGCACTGCGGTTGCGCGAGGTAGGCCTAATCCAGATGAGTCCGCAGAAGCTCATCGCCGAGCACACGGATTGGCGCTTCCTGGACGAGCTCAAGCGCGAGTTGAAAACGTAACCGGCGCATCCGTCTCCAGGCTGCCGCAAGGCAACGGCCGGATGGGCAAGGGCCGGCGTTGCTATCGGCGCACACGAAGGTCCGCAATGGGTCGGACTTCCCCGTTCGGGGGCTAGGGCGGGAAGGTCCGCTTCCTGGTCGCTCGAGCGCGGTGCCGGCAAAGGACGGGTGTCCACACCCCCCCAAAGCTGCGTCGCAGCCGCGCCAATTTGCGGCCACGATCGCGGTCCGCGTCGGCGATTGACCGACTGCTCAAAAATCAGAACCCATTGGAAAATCGCAATAATCTTCGACCATCCTCGCTGCACCTGGTCGTGGGCAAACGTCCGGGAACCGCGCCGCAATTTTGCGGTCCGAAATTCATGGACACAAGAGCCATAGCTGTTCCGATCCCCAATGTGAGGTTCAGGCATTCGACGATTCGACGGCGAGGCGCTCGGCGGTCGCCGCCTCGCGAGGACCCCGCCTAGGCGCGTCACGCGCTCGTTGGCGGCTTCGACAATCGCGGCCGGCCCCGCTCGTTGCCAGCCATGCGCCGCTACAGGCTTGACGCCCGCTGACGATGAAAGCTCACAAGTAGCACACGGCCAGGCCGACGAGACCGAGCGCTATGGCTTTATCGCGCAGGATCTCGAACAGGCCCTGCCGGCATCGCTGCACGACACCATCGAGAGATCCGAACCCGAGCACGGTCTTGCGCTGATCGAACGGCAAAACGATGAAGATCGTACCTATCGCGTTTCCTACGGCGAATTGACCGCGCCCATGGTCAAGGCCATTCAGCAACAACAGCAAGAGATCGAGGCGGTGCGCCGCGCTCTGGAGGACCAGGTCGCCATTTTGAAGGCCGAGAACGACGCTCTGCGCCACTCGATTGCAGCCCTCAGGGAGCAGGTCACCGCCGCCCGGTGACGGCGCAAGCGGCCCCATTCACCGTGGCTTTGGCGAATGTACGCTCTCCACCCGTTGCGGACCCTCGACGGTCCGCGGCTGCCGCTAAGAGTTGAGCAACCATCCATGGCATACCCGCCCGCATGCCAGACGAAGACCAGCTCTATGTCGAAACGCCGCCGCAGCGAGTTAGGGTGACGATCTCACCAGACGCCATAGCCGCCACGCCTCGCGCAGCTTCTCACGCGGAAGGAGATGTGGCGTGCCGTGTTGCTCGGCGTGACAACCGGAGCCGGGCTCGTGCAGTGCCTCGCGTGGCTTTTCCGCTAATAGCGAACAGGACGCCCCTACCGCCGCTCGCTCCCGCTCACGACCATGTCTCGACGTCCCGGCCACCGCACGCCGAGCACACCAGCCGCTCGCGCCACTCTGGGACCGGCATCTCGGCGCCATACCGCTGCGCCTGCTCCGCGGAGTCGGGCTCGACCTGATGCTGGCATTGCTTGCACCACACGATGAGGCGCACGCCGGCCCTTGCGGCGTTGCCGAGCGTGGTCCCTGTTCAGATCTCAACGCCTAGCGCCGGTTGCCGCGCCGGCTCGCGGCGCTCGCTCGCGGTGGTGCATAAACCTTTGGAGGAGGCGGCAACGGCTGCCGCGGTGGCTCCGGCCGGAACTTGGCGAGCAGGCGGATCAGCGCTGCGGTCTCTTCATCGGTCAGGTCGGGAGCCATGATGCGAACATGGGGTCGTTTACCAACCCTCGCGAGCCCTCCGGTAGATCGCTGACGCCCCCCGGCGGTCGGGCGGCGCTGTTAGATAAATCGTTAGACCGTTGGTCCCAACTTGGCGAATTGCGCCGGTCATCGCCTTCGTTGAACCGTTTTAACAGGTTGATTTACTGCCGTTTTATAATGGTGCCGGGTGAGGGATTCGAACCCCCGACCTTCGGTTGCGAAGACCGATGCTCAGGGACCCTTCGCATGCGCGAGCGGCAAACGTGCCGCCGCCGCGCGGCAGCCGCTTCGGCTCACCCCTCGTCCTCAGTCGCATGCTTTGGGTACGGCTCGAACTGGTAACCGAGGTGAAGTTTCTGACCTGGACCGACGACAATCTGTTGCGCCAGGTCGTCTATGATATGAGGGATTGCGCGAGGACAAGCCGGCGGCCGAGGTGCGGCGGGAGGTGCCGCGGCCCTAAACCGGCTGCAGCAACCGGCCCGGCGGTTCGTCGGAGACAGCGCGGCTGAGATATCCTAGCGGAAACGGCGGTCAAAATAATCACCGCGCCGGTCGTAGCGCCTGGCAAAATCGACCAGCTCGCGGCGGATTCCCGGCGACCTTGTTTAGCGCGCCAGTTCGCGCAGCTTGCCGGCCATCTCCCGGCAGTGGTCGCCGTCCGCAAGCGCGGGCGGGCAGTGGCTGCTATTTGGCAATGAAGTCTAGTCGCCGGAAATTAAAAACTCGCGGGCGGGGCTAACCAACCAGTCACTCCAACCCCCGCCCGTCGTCACTATTGGCGTCGTAATTCACACCCGGCTGACCAATGCGTTATTGCCGAATGCGGCTGACAATTACCTCGAATACTCATGAATGCCCAGATGGGAACATCCTTAAGCGTGGCGAAATCGTCGTTAAATTTCACTGGTCGACTGTGTGTCCGCGCTATTGCCTGATTCCGAGTCCTGCAACTGCACGGAGATCGCCGACGACGTTAAGGACATCGACGGCACTTAATGGTAATCAGAAACCCCCGAAGGTTGTAACGCTTGCGGTTACGAGGGCGCCGTCAAGGATTTCGCCAACGCGCCGGCAGGCGTGGTCTCGCTCAATGAATATCGGCGCCGCCGCTGCTAAGCGCCCGCCGATCCCCGGCGCACATCATCGATTCCTGTCGAAGCCATCGATGCGGCCTATTCGCGGTTGCATACAGCGTGGGTTCTGTGCCGCATTTCCCGGCCGCGTGCCCGGCCCCGCAGAAAAAGTTTGCACCTGACGGATGCCGATATTGCTCTTTCGAAGGGCTCGGGGTCTATGTGCATTCATTAGCGGCGCACGAGTTCACGCTAGCCTATTTCCGGCGCGCCAAAAAATTCCACCCCGGTCGAGGAAATCGGGATGGCCACGAGCTGATGGCCCGCATCAACGCCGCTCGGACAGCGATCCTGAAAGCCCACCAGCTGCGACGAAGATAAGAACTGACGCGGAGATCTCGCTAATTAACCTCGAATGCCGCTGATTTAACCATCAATTTTACAGCGCATTGACTTTGCGAAGTTTAAGTTCAGCCCGCGACAGAGACGGTCGAATGGTGCGCAGTCAACAGGACACCGCGGCGCTGCCAGCCTCACGCCCGTTTGCCGTGGGGCAGGCCGGTTATGATTATTTTGTCGATGAGCAGCACTACCGCTCGCTTGCCGACCGCGTCCTTGCCGGATTACGGCAAGGTGGCCGGATCGTGCTCGTCACTGGAGATCCGCCGGTAAACCTGTCGAGCCTCTCCGCGGCGCTGACCGAGGCGACGGCGGGAAAACACACAGTGCTCGCGATTGCGTGTGGGGGCGAATTCAACGAGCAGGAGCTGCGCCGTGCCGCCGGCCCTTCACCGCTCATTTTGTTCCATCAGGCGGAGAGGCTGTTGGATGGGCAGCTCGCAAAACTCTGCAGCTATCTGGCCTCGGGCGGCAACCGCCCCGCCGGCGTGCTCCTGGGCGTGCCTGGCTTGGTCCCTCGGCTCGAAAAGCTCCAGCCGAGCCTGTTCGAAGACGGGCGTGCGATCTGCTTCAACTTTTACGAGCTCGGCCGCGATGAGATCGATGTCTTTATCCGCCGCCAGCTTCGCCAGAGCAGCGCGGCCGGCGGCTTTGCCGTGGATGAGATCAATTGGATTGCCGATCTCTCGAGCGGCGATCCGGCGCAAGTCAATCGGCTGTCGCGGCTGATGCTGGAACTTACCGGTGGTGTGGGCGGCAGTGATACGCGGGGTGACAGCACGTCCCACCAGACGCTTTCGCCGCGCGCGCCGAGGTGGCGCCGAGCGATGAGGCGCCCGGCGCGGATCGGCATTCTGCTGTGTCTTAACCTGAGCGTCCTGCTCATGCTGGCAGGTAGGCCCGAGTTCGGCGGCAGGATCGACGGTCCGGCACAGAGCGGCGGCAATGGCTCGCTGGCGTCGGAGCAGGTCTCCGTCTCACCCCCAGCTGTGGTTGTCTCCTCCCCCGAAGCTGCGCCGCCCGCCGCACCAGCCTCGATCGAAACCGCGCCGCCCGCCGATCCGACCGCCGCACCAGCCTTGGCCGAAACCGCGCCGCCCACCGATCCGACCGCCGCACCGGCCTGGGCCGAAACCGCACCGCCCGCTGATCCGACCGCCGCACCAGCCTCGGCCGAAACCGCGCCGCCCGCCGATCCGACCGCCGCACCAGCCTTGGCCGAAACCGGGCGGCAGGCCGTTTCGGACGCGGTGACCGCCGACAAAGCCCGGGCGCCGCTGCCGCTCCCAGCCGAGCAGATTACTGCGTTGCTCACACGCGGTGATGCATTCGTGCGGACGCGCGATATCGCCTCAGCACGGCTTTTTTATGAGCGCGCGGCGGATGCTGGAAACGGCCGCGCGGCATTGCGAATGGGAGAGAGTTTCGATCGGGCTTTTCTTGACAGCATCGGGATTTACCGAATGATCGGTGATCGCCAGGTCGCTCTCTCCTGGTACCGCCGCGCCCGTGATTTAGGCGATACCGAGGCGGCGCAGCTGCTCAACAAGTTGGAGCCACGATAGCTTAATAGCGGTCAAATTAAGCCAACCTAGGTGATGTTGAAGCTAGACACCGGCGGGCGCCTCGACAAGGGCCTCGGCCGCGGCTCGCGCCCGCCCGAAGAAGTCAGGTTCGCAATAGACTCCGCGCTGGAGGGAGATGGATTCGAACTATCGGTTCCTGGTCGCGAGAGCGTCAACATCATGGAGTCCGGACTGCTGTCTCGAAAACGGGGCGGATCTGTCGGGGAACCGAAGGTTCGAATCCATCTCCCTCCAGCGGAGAGTCCGTCTCTCTCCCGGAGCTGCTTTTGAGGGTCGAGAACCCCGGCTTTTCGCGGGGCTGGCTTGGTGACCGGGTCGGCAGAGACGCGCAGGGTGTTACAACATGGCGCCAACCGGAGGCAATATCTCTGTCGCCCCATATTCGAGTACCGCAGTGCCGCTGATGGGGTCGGCGAGAATGCCACGCCGGTCCCAATAAAGTCGGGGGCGTTCGCCGAAGCTTGAGCGTGCAGTGGATCTCTGCGCTCGGACCGGGCTCAGCCAAAGCCCAGCACGATCCACTGATCGTGCCAGGCAAGCGGCAAGCGTGAGTGCTCGAGGAGCTTCTCTGGCGTCAGATCGCGCGGCTGCCGCCCATCGAGGATCGCCTGGGTGATATCCGGCGCGAGATAGCTGAGGCGGACGAGGCGCGTGAAGTACGACCGGCTGACACCTTCCCGCTGGGCGAGTGCCGCAAAGGGAACGCCTTCGCCTGCGGCGAGTGTCGCGTTGAACCGGCGCGCTCTGAGGAGCAGCTTGATTAATCGCGCGTCGGGTTTCGCCGCAGCAAAGGGATCGGTGCTGTCGATCACCATTCTGATCTCCCGCCCGGCGCGGCGCAGCCGTACTGGCACGGACAGGGTCCGGATTTCGTCGCCGGTCATGCTCTGCAGGGGTGTCGTGGGAACATCGAGGAGCACGGCCAGCCGAGGCGGGCGCAGACGGATGTCGATCTGGTCGAGGCTCACTTCGATCCGTTCGACCAGGGCAGTGAGGACAGCACGCTTGCGGGCCACGGACAACTCGGGCCAATGCGTGCCGAGATCTGCGGCCCGCGCGACAAGCCGCTGCTGTATTGATGCGTCCGTGAGCCGTGCCGAAGTCGATTTGTAGATGCTGCCGGGATCGAGAAGCCATCGGTGCACTCGGCTGCTCACGAGATGCTCAATCTCCGCGGCTGGAAGCCGCAGCCCGGCCCCGGCGGAGTCGTCGGTCCGATCTTTCGTGATTAGCGAGCGGGAGACATAGTAGCGGTAAAAGACCGCGCGCCGCCTCCTCGGCGACGCCGCTGGTCCGCTCTCCGCCACCATGCTGGAGGAAGAGACCGGCCTCGACCGCTACACCCTCGCCCGTAGCTTCCGCGACCGGTTCGGCACCTCGCCGCACCGCTACCTCGTCGACCGTCGCCTTGAGCGCGTAAGGACCGAGATTGCGCACGGCACCTCACTCGCCGACGCCGCCTACGCTGCGGGCTTTGCCGACCAGAGCCATATGACGCGGCATTTCAAAGCCCGATTCGGCCTGACCCCTGGCCGCTACGCCGCGCTCTCGCGCACCGGTGTCTATCAACCCGAATAGACCGCAGCCCGCGCATGAGCCGAGATCCAGGGTTTGGCTTGTACCCGCATGTGTCAAAGCGTGGGGCCGATGCGCGCGGGGTGGAAGTGCAGCGAAAAAAGAGCAAATTTGAAGCAGGTCGGGTCCCATGCCAAATGCCAAATGCAACCCGCTGCCAATTACCGCCAGGGAGCCGGCTTCGAGACAGTCTGCGTCGGATCGACTACCTGGACAGTTTTGAGGTACCGTCGCGCACCCCTGAGCAGGATGTCGTACTGATCTATGCGGCGGCGTTCGGCCACTTGCCGAAGGGTTTCAAGCGGCTCCTGGTTTTGAGGTCCCATTTGGTGAAGCCGTTCGGCATCGCCGGCGTGTCTTACGCAGACTTGGCCCGGTCGATTGACATAGGGCGCAACTACGCGGTGGGGGATAGGATAGGGCGCTGGACCCTGTTCGCGAAGCACCAGGACGAACTCATCACCGGCGCGAATGACCGGCACCTCGATTTTCGGGTGTCCGTGTTTCGAGATGCCCGACCGCGGATTGTGCTCTCGACGGCTGTGATGACCCACAATACCCTTGGACGCGCCTATCTGGCGACGATCCTCCCGCTCCATCGCTTCGGCGTGGCAAAGCTTCTGGGCGATGCCTCGGCTGCCGGCCGGATTTGAAGGTGACCGCGTTCGCGACGACAGCAAAATCACTCCCGCCGCGGACGTGATCGCGGGGTACAGAATAAGACAGACCCACCCGACTGCGGCGCTGGTCGGTCAGCAAGGGATGACCCCTTCCGGGCATCGCCTGGTATTTCGACCACCGAGCCCAATACGGCGTAACATGCAACCGCAGCGCGGGCAACGGCCGGCAGCCGTTCGGATTGGCGGCAAAAGCAATGCAAATTTCTTGGTGGGTTGAGTTAATTGTCCGGCCGGGCTGCCTCGACGAGTTCGAGAGGCTAACGGGCGAAATGGTCGCCTCGACGAGGGCTGAGAGCGGCGTGTTGGCATATCAGCGATTCATCAGCGAAGACCGGCAGGCGGTTTATGTGTATGAACGCTACGAAAATTGTGACGCGGCTGTAGCGCATCTGGTGAAATTCGCAGCAACTTTCGGCGAGCGCTACGGGAGCTTAGTCACCCGGAAGCGCTTCGTCGTGTTCGGCGATCCGAACGACGCGTTGCGCGCTCTGCTGAACCGATATGGAGCCACGTATCACCGGCCCTTCGGGCCGTTCCGATATTGGGGCTGACTCGCCAGATCGAGTCACCGCGAGTGTCGGTCGTCGGGCAATGGGATTTCGTTCATCGTCGAGGCGATGCGCCTGACCATCTGTCCCGATCGGGCGATCAATCCGGACCTCGGCATAATGCCGAGTTCATAATCAAGGGACCGGCAGTAGTTGATCTGGTCAAAGAGCGCGGCGCGGATGCGAAGTTACGATCCGGCAGAGTGTCGAATTGCGTAACATTAAAGACGGCAGACACACGTTGCGGTTCATATGACGATAGCGCTTGTTTCCCTCCGTTTCCCTCCATAAAGCACGACCACCGCCGCAACTAACTCCAGCGCGATGCAAAGCGTAAGACCAACGGCATAGCCGCCGCTCAAGCTGCGAACGAGGCCGACGAGCCCAGGGCCGAGAGCGCCAACGATTCCGCTAAACGCAGTCGACAGTCCCATGACCACCGTGAAATCCGTGGCATTGAACTCGCGATGAATGATCAGTGGCGGTAGCGTAATGAGGTTGCCGATTGTGAAACCGAAGACCGAGCATGCGGCGAACAGAGCCGCAGCCTTGTCGGTTTGGGTTATGACCAGTAGTGCCGCCGCCTGACTCGCGAGTGATACGTCACCAGCCGCGGATTGAGCCGGTCGACAACCATGCCAAGGCAGAAGCGGCCGATCACGGCCATGGACGTCGTAAGTGCGACCGCAAATCCTGCACCGTGGCGACCGAGCTTCGGTTCCAGCAGCGCGATTTGGTGTACTATAAATCCGATTTGTGCCACCAGCGCGAGCGCAAACGGCACCGAGATTGTCCAGAACGCCAACCGCCGCATGATCAGCATCCGCGTCATGTTCTTTTGAGCGTCGGGCGTTTGTGACGCTGATAAGCCTCGTATCCCGCGCTCTGCCAAATCGATGGTCGGCTGGCACGGGCTGATCCATGCAAAAACGACCGGCGTGAGAACAACGACCATAATCGTCGTCACCGTCAACATGGCAGCGGTGAAGCCGGTTTTCTCGACCAGAAGCAAGAGCAGTGGCGCAACGATGACACCACCACAGCTTGCGCCGTTGAAAGCAATGCTTATGGCAAGACCTCGGCGGTGCACGAACCAAGAGCTCACAACAGTTGCGAGCACGACTACACCCATGCCGGTCCAGCCGAGAGACATGAGAATGAAGGCAACATAGAGCTGCCACGCACTTGTCGCGAATGCGAGCAGGACGGTCGAAGCTGATAGCGCCGCGATTCCGAGCAGAATGAGACGCTTCGACCCGAGCCGTGCGATGAGCTCGTTTGTAAACGTCGCGAAAATATTACTGAGCACAAAGGTCAGCGAACTTGCGCTTGAAATAACGGCGGCCGGCCAGCCGTGTAGCCGCTGCAATTCGGCCACGTACACACCGTGCCCATAAAGCCCGAAACCAAAAATGAACAACGCCACGAGGAAACATGCCAGCACAACGCGCCAACCGGCGTAGCGAAGTGACGTCTCGCTAAAGCTGCTTTGCTCCTTTGAGCCATCGTTTCCGAGACTCAAGTCATCTGCCGTTGGGCCTCTGGTCTCGCATTGGAGGGTGGATCGGATGCCTCCCGGGTCTCCCGCCGCGTCGCTCGAAATCATGACGCGCTCCGCTTCGTTCCATGGCGCACTATTACGCTGCGCGGGAGCGCTAAACTCGCCGAAATCGGACCTAGTCGGCAGGAAACTCGCCGGAATCAGACTCTGTCCTCTATGATCAATCGGCGCCCCTGGAGGAGCCGGCGATGCTCGATTTTGAGGAATGCGACAGAGCTCGCATCCGTCGCGACCCAGCCTATGACGGCCGCTTCTTCACCGGCGTGCGCACGACCGGCATCTACTGCCGGCCAGTCTGCCCGGCGCGCCTCGCGCACAGGAAGAATGTCGAATACTATCCATCCGCCGCTGCCGCCGAGGCTGCGGGATACCGGCCGTGCCTGCGCTGCCGGCCGGAGACGGCGCCCTTCTCGCCGGCCTGGAAAGGATCGCGCGCCACCGTTGAGCGGGCGATGCGGCTCGTGAATGATGGTGCGCTCGACGACGCGGGCATCGACGCACTCGCCGAGCGGCTCGGCATTGGCGCGCGACACCTGTCGCGGCTGTTTAAGAAGCATGTCGGCGCCTCGCCTACCCAGGTCGCCCAGACGGCACGGGTCCAGCGCGCCAAGCGCATGGTCGACAATACCGACCTGCCGATGACCGCGATTGCGCTCGCCGCAGGCTTTGGCAGCTTACGCCGTTTCAACACGGTATTTGCCGCTGTCTACGGGCGCCCGCCGACCGCGCTCCGGCGGACAAGCCACCCCCCGATAGCCTCCGCGGCGTGAGATGTGGAGATCTCTCGTGCTGGGTTAATTTGAATTTCCGCTTTCGGCGCGTCTCGCCCGTTCCCGTGCGTCCTGGCGAAGGTCTCTTGACCGAGCCGACAGCAGCCATTCAATCGTGACGGTGGCAACCGCTCTTCATGCCCCAAACCCGACTCTGAGACGGGCGGGCTAGGAGCACCGCTTCGGGTGGAAGCGGACCTCTCTACTCAGGCCAGGTTAAAGGCCGCTTGTGAATTGACGGCCCAGCCCAAGCTAGGGAACGGCCGCGGCGCGCTGGAACGCTGGCCGCGCAAGCAGGCGCTCACGATATGCCGTGGCGCGGGGACCGAGCAGCGAG
>Ga0306924_10005567_pt1 | contig 12423 bp, 9 predicted proteins | sample sta12Can44000111_FD_203756 | JGI IMG/M metagenome (GOLD analysis project Ga0306924, IMG submission 203756) | Lab enrichment of tropical soil microbial communities from Luquillo Experimental Forest, Puerto Rico - statanox.12C.anox.44.000.111 (v2)... | ecosystem: Environmental > Terrestrial > Soil... | reverse complement strand
GGTCCGCCATCTGGTCCCGGACGCCGAGGCCGATCGTGTAGACGTCGATCGACTGCGCGCCCGTCATCGGGTACCCGTCCGTGCCCACCTCCGTGTCGCTGCGGTAGTCCATGTTGTGGAGGTACCAGGCGACGTTCGGCAGGTACGACTGCACGGCGTTGTGGTCGGCCGTGCACGCGCCGGTCGCCTGTTGCCCGTAACACAGGCCGCTCGGGATGGTGGCGTCTGCGAGCTCGGCCGATGATCCGCACGTCGGGCAGTCGGCGGCGGAGATGCCGGTGAGGTTCTCCCCGTCCATGCCGGCGTTGTTGCCCGCCGTGTGCGCGAGGGTCGCCGTGATCGCGCTCGCGGCGAAGTCCGTCCCCGGGATGTGGGCGTCCGACGTCGGCGAGCCGTCCGTCACGAAGATGACCGAGCTCTTCTGGCAGGCGACGCAGATCGAGCGGTTGTTGGCGTTCCTCTCGTTGAAGGCGCTGTTGGCGTAGGCCGCGTTGAACCAGGGGAGCGCGCCGGTCTTGTAGAGGTGCCCGATGTCGAGGAGCGCCTCGGCGAGCGGCGCCGGCCCCGTGAAGGAGACCTTGGTGTTGTTGTTGATGGTGGCCTTGTCGGAGTTGCGGTTGTTGAAGAAGGCACTCCGGCCGCTGAGCGCGTTGCCGCACGGTGGGTTGAGCTGGCTGACCTCCTTCGCGCCGCCGCCCAGGCCGTCGAACGTGTAGATCCCGAGGCGGAACAGCTTCACCCCCGCGAGCACGTCCTTCAGGACCTTGCGCGCGACGATGAACTTCGGTGGGTGGAAGTTGAGGAAGTTGCCGCTCAGCCACACGTTCGGGATGCGGCACATGCCGTTGGTGGTCGTCTCGTTGATCTTCTTCTCGCCGCCGTTGGCCTTGACGCACATGCCGAACCCGCGCGCGGCGCACCAGTCCGTCGAGGTGCACGTCGGTCCGTGCCAGGTGACGCCCGAGCTCGCCGTGAGGTACGTCCCGTCGAACCAGTAGCCGCGCGTCGCGAGGCAGGTGTTGCAGCTGCCCATCTTCGTCGCGTCAGCGGAGAACTGGTTGCAGAAGGCGCCGACGCTCGCGTACGCGGGGCTCGTGGCCGCGTCCGTCCAGCCGTCGTTCGCGGGCGTGAGATCGGGGGTGTCGCCGACGGGCGGGAGATAGCCGACGACGTCGCGGTAGACGTTGGTCGACGTCGGGTCGGTCGCCGTCGCGAGGCCCGGGAAGAACGCCGGGTAGAAGTCCGGGTCGTACCCTGGTTTGTCCGTCTTCATCGCCTTGCCGGCCTGGTCCATGTACCCGCAGTAGTTCCCGTTCAGGTCCTTCGCCTGGGCGTAGTCGAAGGTCCCGTCGAACCGGTGCCCGTCCTTGGTGGTCGTGCCGCACGACGAGTTGTAGCGGAGGCCCGTGACCGCCTCCGCGTCGTTGTTCGCGAAGGCGTTCACGCATCCGTAGGTCGTGGTCGGGTCCTCGAAGCTCCCCCAGGTCCGGGCGGCGCCGTCGGGCGCGACGCGCCGCATCGACTCGGAGGTGTCGAGCACGAGCGCGACGTTGGGCACGCCCCCCGTCGTGACGAAGAAGTCCATGTCCTCGCCGGTGGGCGGATTGATCATCGAGTCGGCGAGGCTCGAGGCCGCGACGCTGCACGACGCGTCGTTCGCAGCGAGCGCGAGCGGCCACGCGGTGAGGGCGACGGCGGTGAGCGTGAGGAAGGCAATGGCGAGGCGGCGCATCGGCTTCTCCCTAGAGCGCGAACTTCACGGCGAGCTCGACCTCGTAAGCGCGCCCGGACGCGTCGGTGCACACGGCGGTCATCCCGTAGGTCGAGCCGAGCGGCATCAGCCCGCACGCACCGTTCGTGCAGTCTCGCTCGTTCATGGACGCGCCCGGCTGGCTCGCGGTCGCCGAGTCCACCTTGAACACGACCGACTTGACCTGGGGCGTGGAGTGCGAGTCGGCCGTCGCGTAGTGCGCGGGGCCGATCACCGTGGTGCCGTCGGGGAGCGACATCGGCGTCACCGACACGGTGCTGCCGAGGTACGAGAGCCCGTACTGCCCCATCTCCGCCCAGATCTTCGCCTGCGCCGCGTTCGCGCACGCGTTGAGGAAGTCGACGCGCGTCTTCGCCGACGCGTTGATGCGCTCCTGCGACGAGAGCATCACCGAGGCCGCCCCGACGACGGAGAGCACCGCGAGCAGGACGACGGCGACGAGGAGGGTGTTGCCGCGAGGCGTCCGCTGGAGGATCCGGCGCACGTGAGCTCCTAGAAGTCGACCATCCCGCGGACGACCATGTTCCGGATCGGGACGGTGGAGATGAAGGTGACGCGGCCGTAGCGGTCGTTGTGGTCGAACCAGCTCGGCAGCGCATTCAGGTTGAAGAGCGGAAGCTGCTCGCCGTCCGCGCCCTGGGTGCGGGTGTCGGCGAGCGTCGAGCGCGCCCGTATCGCGACCTGGACCGCGCGGATGTTGGCCTGGTGATCCGTCATCCGCGCCGCCGCCGCGGGCGGGCCGAGGGTGTACGAGTACCAGCTCGTCGGCAAGTAAGTGAACGTTCCCGCGGGGACCGTCCCGGGGAAGTCGAGCGTCGCCATGCCGTTCGCGCTCGAGCCGCCCGCGCCCTTCGCGAAGGCGATCGGGGTGCCCGGGGTGAGCCCGCGCGGCGCGAGCCCGGGGTTCGTCAGCACGTACGCGAACTGGAGGATCTCGACGCCGCCCGCGACGATGAGCTCGTCGTTCGCGTCGATCGTTCCGTCCTGGTTCACGTCGATGCCGAGGTCGTGGACGAGATAGGATTCCGTGCCCACCGGGCGGACGTGGAACCTGTGTCGCTCGATGAGGAACAGGCGCGCCTCTCCGCTCGTGAAGCAGCTGTCCGTCGCGGCGTCCTGGCGGCGGAATGGGTCTGACGAGGCAGAGGCCAGGAGCGGGATCGAGAGCGAGCCGTCCGCCCCGGCGGTCGTGGTCGTGCTCACCGTGAAGTAGGCGTAGACGCCCGCGGCGCGGCAGACCGCCTGCAGGATCTGCCCCTTCAGGAACGCGTCGCCCGCGCGCGCGTTGACCGAGACAGACGTGCCGGCGAGGCCGGTGATCCGCCAGGCCGCGCCCCGCGGCTCCGCCGTGTGGCTGTCCGGGACCCAGTAGCGCGGGTTCCGGTTGTAGAAGACGATCTCGTCGGAGTTCGAGACGGAGTCCCGCGGGCAGGTCCCCATGGCCGAGGGGCACGGCCCCGTGTACCGGTCGAAGTCGAACGCGAGCGGCGCGTCCATGCCGTACCCGGCCATGAGCAGCGCCTGCTCGATGAACGTCAGCGCGGAGCGGCCGTTCCCCTGCGCCTCGCGCTGCCGCTGCCCGTCGTAGTAGGCCTGCTGCTGCGCGTTCACGACGGCGACGACGCCGACGAGCACGACGGCCGAGATCAGCATCGCGACGAGGAGCTCGATGAGCGTGAAGCCGCGTGGATGGCGGGACATGGCGCCTACTGGTTCGCTGGGATGTTCGAGATGAGGGTCGAGGGGTCGTTGAGCTGCGTGTAGAGGACGACCTCCCGCGGGATGCCGAGGACGCGCTCGTAGTAGATGACCGACACGGCCACGACCTTGACGACCGGCACACCGCCGGCGCTCGGCGTGTATCCCCAGACCGTCCAGTAGCGGTCGTAGTCGTCGCCCGCGGCCGTCGCGGACCGCACGTTCGGGACCGCCTGGTCCGTATCGGACCAATGGTGCGCGCCGGCGGTGGTCGGGGCGTTCCCCGTCACGAGGCGGCCGAACGGCGTGGGCGCGGTTGGGCCCGGCGTCCCCGTCGACGCCAGCAGGGGATCGCCGAAGGGGAGGCGCTCGAGGCCGGCCGCGAGCTCCTCCGCGAGCGCCGTCGCGACGGTATGCCTGCGCCCGGCGTTGTTGGCCGTGATGCCGAAGATCTGGAACTTCATCATCCCGATCAGGCCGACGGACAGCACGGCGAGCCCGATCATCGCCTCGAGGAGCGAGAACCCTCGCGCGCCGCGGTGTGGGGTGGCTCGGAGCATGCGCGCGCCTCCTTCAGAACGCGAACGTCTTCACGATCCCACTCGGGAAGGACACCACGATCCCGCGGTGGTCCGCGCCGTTCGTGTCGAGCCCCGTGCCGAGGATGAACGCGTAGCCCACCTTCGTCACCGGACCTCCCGTGAGCTCCGGTCGGACCTCGCCGCGGGCGGTGAAGCGGACGGCGAAGCACAGCCGGCCGCCGCAGGTCGTGAGCAGATCGGGATCGTGGACGGATACCGCGGTGAACGGCGCCGCGATGGGCGCGGACTCCACGGAGAGATCGAGGTGCGCGCCGGTCGGGAGGAGCTGGATCTCCCGCACCTCCGCGGTGGACGTGCCGCTCCCGCCGGGCGTGCTCGGGTCGAACGTCGAGATCGACCAGTCCACGCCGGGGTTCGAGAGGAGCAGGTAGCGCGAGCAGCCCGAGGAGCTCGTCACGCTGCAGCTCGACGCGTCGCTGCCCGGCGCGTCCAGGAACACGAACAGCTGGTCGTGCCCGTCGGCCATCGCGGTCGCGCGGAGCCCGGCGAGCCGGACGGCCAGGTCGTACGTCGCGCTGGACAGGTTCGCGTTCCGCATCGCGGAGACGAAGGCCACGCCGGCGACCGCCGCGAGGGCGGCGGCGATTCCGAGTGCCACTCCGAGCTCGAGGAGCGTGAAGCCGCGGGCGCGCATGGGGGCGAGATGAAGCAAGCGGCGCACCAGGGATCGCGGTACCCAATCGTGCGGCCCGACTCGGCCTCGTCGCCGGAGCGGTCTGCCTCGTTGTTCAACCGTTGCAGGGGCTATACAACGTTTGAATGTACGCGGCGGTGGGTGGATGGCGCCGCGAACGTTGCGCGACGCCAGGACGCCTGAGACGATGCGCGAACCGTGATCCACGACACCGAGCACGACGCGCCTGGAGCCGGCGGAGATGCGGGCAGCGCGCGCGCGACGACGTACGGAGCGCCCCGCGTCACGCACGGGCGGGCGGGCGCCGAGGCGACGGCCTGGGCCCACCGGTACCCCATCCTCGCGGTGTGGTTCATCGCGCTGCTCGCCTACTCCGACGCCTTCACCGGCGCGTTCGCCTTCGACGACCTCCAGCACGTCCGCGACAACGTTCGCATTCGCGACCTCCAGGCGCTCCTCACCTGGAGCGGCTACGAACCGCTCCACCTCCGCTTCGTCGGATACGTCACCTTCGCGCTCAACTACGCGCTCGGGCGGCTGAACGTCGTCGACTACCACCTCGTCAACTTCGCCATCCACGCGGCGAACGCGGCCCTCGTCTACGCGCTCGTGATCCTCTGCTTCAGGACCCCGCGCCTGCGGGGCTCCGCCGTCGCGCCGTCCGCGCAGGCCATCGCGTTCTTCTCCGCGGCGCTGTTCGCGACGCACCCGCTCCAGACGCAGGCCGTGACCTACGTCGTCCAGCGCTTCACCTCGCTCTCGACGTTCTTCTATCTGCTCACGGTCGTGCTGTTCCTCGCCTGGCGACTGCGACGGGAGCGCGCGGACGCGAGCCCGGCGGCGGGCGCCGCGCTCTTCGCGGCGCTCCTCGCGAGCGCGGTGCTCGGCATGAAGACGAAGGAGATCGTCTTCACGGTGCCGCTCGCCGTCGTCCTGTGCGAGCTCTCGTTCTTCGAGCCGCTCCCGTGGCGCCAGCGCCTGTTCCTCCTGCCGCTCGCCGCGACGCTGCCGATCGTGCCGCTCTCGGTCCTGAGCGCGGGGCCGGTGAGCGCGACGTCGGTCGCGCAGGCGACGCGCGTGCAGACGACGGTCTCCCGGATCGACTACCTGCTGACCCAGGGCCCCGCCGTCGTCACGTACCTCAGGATGCTCGTGTGGCCGGCGGGACAGAACGTCGATCACGACTTCCCCGTGGCGCGATCGGTCCTGGAGCCGAGGGTGCTCGGGTCGTCCCTCGCGCTCGCCGCGCTCGGCGCCGTCGCGGGGCTGCTGTACCGGCGGACCGCGGCGCGGGCTGCGCGTCCGCTCGATCCCGGCGCGCGCCTCGTCGGCTTCGGGGTCGCGTGGTTCTTCCTGGCGCTCGCCGTCGAGTCGACGGTCGTCCCGATCGCGGACGTGCTGAACGAGCACCGCGTCTACCTGCCGTCGGTCGGGTTCTTCTGCGGAGTGGGCGTGCTGGGCGCGCTCCTGCTACACCACGTGCGTCCGGCGAGCGCCGCGCGCGCGATGGTGATCGCGGGCCTCTCCCTGTCCGCGGTGCTCGCGGTCGCGACGTTCCAGCGAAACCGCGTCTGGGCGACCGAGATCTCCCTCTGGTCCGACGGCGCGGCGAAGTCGCCAGGGAAGGCGCGGCCGCACCTGAACGTCGGTACGGCCCTCGCGATGGAGGGGCGCCTCGACGAGGCCGCCCGCGAGCTGCGCCGCGCCGTGGAGCTCGATCCCGAGTCCGCCTACGCGCACGCCCAGCTCGGCGCCGCGCTCATGTCGCTCGAGCGGCCCGCCGAGGCCGAGCCCGAGCTGCGCGAGGCGGTGCGCCTCGCCCCGAACGACGCGGACGCCCTGTTCAACCTCGGGATCGTGCTCACGCGGACCGGTCGGCGGGAGGAGGCCGCCCCGGTGCTGCGGCGGTTCCTCGAGGTCGCGTCACCCAGCTACGCGAACGCGCGGCGGATCGCCGAGCGCGCGCTGCGCTAGCGGGCGCCGCCTGCGGACGCGGTGGTGGCGCCCTGGCGCTGGGCCGCCGTCACGTCCACCCGCTCGCGCACGAAGACCCGGGGCGAGGCCGTCGAGGGGCGCCACGGGCCGCCGGGGGAGGGCGGGGGAGCGCCTCGGTCGCTGTAGACGACGCACGGCCACGCGTCCGGGCCGACCACGTGACGCACGGCGATGCCCCTCCGCATGGCGCGCCAGGTGATCGGGTAATCGAAGCTGTCCCCGCCGATGAAGAGGCCCAGGCGATCGCACCCGCTCTGCGCGATCGCCGTCATCGCGGCGACGTGGGCGGGCCACTCGTCCGGTTGCGCCGCGTAGTAAGCGCCGGGGAGGAGCCCGAGCGAAGCGGCGACGGGGTTCGGCACGGGCCGGAGCTCGTTCCGGACCACCGCCCGCGCGCCGGTCGCGAAGAGCGCGAGCCCGACCGCCGGAACGGCAAAGCGGAGGAGCCGTCCCGGCCAGGCGACGCCAGACATCGCCGACGCGGCGAGCGGCGCCAGCGCGAACAGCGGCAGGTGCAGGCGGCTGATCCAGATGTTGTCGCGGAACACGAGCCCGAACAGGACCCAGGCGGCTGGGAGCGCGAGCAGGACCGCCCTCGCGCGGGCCGGGAGCCTTCGCCAGCGCGCGACCCCCGTCGCGAGCAGGGCAACGACGAGCAGCGCCGAGACCGGATTGCCTGCCAGGTCCTCATTGGAGCGGCGCGCGACGTCCGCGCACATCGAGCGCGGGACGGTGCAGCCGCGCGTGGTCGAGCCCGCGAGCGCGTCGGTCCAGCCGGCCGGGAGCGGGACGTGGCGTGCGATCGCGCGCACGGGATTGAGCAGCCGCTCGGCGCCTCCGGAGAGGGGCGCGTAGAGGAACGGACCGAACTCACCGTGATCTCCCATGGCCACGCGGCGCGCGAGCTCGGGAGCGAGCACGAGCACGACGACCAGCGCCGCGGGGGCGAGGCCGCACACCGCGCGCCGCGCACCGCCGCGGAACGCGATCGCACGCGCGGCGCCCGCCGACGCCCACAGGATGAACGGCGCCGTGACGACGAGGGCCGTCGGCTTGACGAGGACGCCCGCCGAGAGGACCGCGGCCGCCACGACCACGTCGAGCGCACGCCAGCGCCCGCCGCGGTGGAGGAACGGGACGCACGCGACGACGATCGCCATCGCGACGGCGCTCGCGACGAGGTCGTTCTGCGTGCTCGACGCCTGCAGCACCGCCATCGGCGCCGCCGCGAAGAGGAGGGCCGCCCACGGGGCGATCCGCCGCGGCGTCCCGAACAGCCTGGCGAGCGGCGCCGCCGCGAGCGCGACGACGAGCCAGGCCGCGAGCTGGACGAGGCTCGCGAGCCGATCCGTGCCGGCGATGCCTTGCAGGACGACGAGCAGGTACTCCGCGCCGGGCGGATACGTGACCTGCCGTGAGACGTGGGTCGCGTAGAGCCCGACCGACCCGTTCTGCAACCAGTGCGCGACCCGCGCCAGGTGGTACGTCATGCTGTCCCAGTTGTTCGGGACGTACCACAGGGCGCTGTACACGATGGGCACCGCGAGCAGCGCGACGAGCGCGAGCGGGGCGAGGCCGCGCGCGAACCTCGGGCTCGGGAGGATCCGGGGACGCGCCGAGCTGCGCCGGCGGCGGAGCCCGGCGGCGGCGGCCACCCCCACGATCCCGTGCGACACGAGGAGCGGTCCCCGCGCGACGGCGTGAAACACGGAGAGCGCGTTCACGAGCGACGCCTCGAAGCAGATCATGAGCGCGAACGCGAGGGCGGCGGCGAGCGCCAGCGGACGCCGGCGCTGGCGCCGGACTGCGGCGAGCGCGAGCAGGAACACGAGCGTCGGGCCCGCGAGCGCAGCGATCACGCGAGCCCTCCGCGACCTGAAGCGAGGGCCGGGCGCGCGGCCAGGACGTCGCGGTAGAGCGCGGCATGGCGCTCGGCCACGTCGCGCACGTCGAAGCCGCGCTCGACCTTCGTCCTCGCCGCGGCGCGGAGCTGCGCGGGAGGAACGGAGCCGCCGAGGACCCACGCGATCCCCGCCGCCAGATCCTCGACGTCGTACGGCCGCGCCAGGTAGCCGTTCTCCCCGTGGTCGACGAGATCCGGCACCCCGCCCTGCCGAAACGCGACCGTCGGTGCGCCCGAGGCCATCGCCTCCATCACCGCGAACGGCAGGTTCTCGAGGCGCGAGGGCACGACGACGACGTCCGCCGCGGCGTAGAGGCGGTTGAGGGTCGCGTCGTCCCGGATCCAGCCGAGGTAGGTCACCGGACAGGGCAGCGAGACGGGGGCGCTCGGCGCGTCCGATCCGAAGACGACGAGGTGCAGCTCGGGGGCGAGCGGGTGGGACGCGAGCCGCCGCAGGGCCGCGGCGAGGAGCGGGAACCCCTTGTTCGGATCGGTCGTCGCGGCCTGCGCGCCGAAGACGACCAGCTTCTTCCCCGGGGGAAGGCCGAGCGCCGCGCGCGCGAGCGACGGCTCCAGCGTCGCGAACCGGCCGAGGTCGAGGCCGTTCGGGATCACCTCGACGCGGGCGTCCCGCAGGAGCGAGCTCGCCCGCGCGCGCGCCGCGAGCCAGCGGCTCGGCGCGACGGCGGTCAGCTCGACGCCGCGCCACGCGCGGCGCTTCCGCGACCAGACGCGGCGCGACAGGTCGTCGTCGTGGTCCGAGCCCAGGACCGGGCAGCGCCCGCACGCGTCCTCGTACCGGGCGCAAGGGCGCCCCGACGCGACGTCGAACGGCACGTGGCAGCCGCCCGTCAGCGCCCACGCGTCGTGCAGCGTCCACACGACCGGGCGGCCGAGGCGGCGGAGGGTCTCGACCCGAAGCATCCCGAACCCGACCCAGTGCAGGTGGACGACGTCGGGGGCGAGCTCGGCGACCTTCCGCGCGACGAGGTCGGGGGCGACCGCCGGCGAGAAGAACGCGCGCGGCTGGCCCGCGCGGAGCCGGACGCTCGCGGCGTCCAGCGTGGGCGCCACGCGGGCGAGGACGCGCTCGCCCCACGTGCTCGGTCCGATGACGTGCGGATGGTCCCCCGACCGGAGCTGCACGAGCAGCGAGGCGTCGACGCCGCAATCCCGCACGGCGTGAAGGAGGCGCATCGCCGCGCGCGCGGCGCCGCCGCCGGAATCGAGCGCGTTGACGAGCAGCACCTTCATGGCTCGGCTCGGGGCGCGGTCATGACCGGGGGCCTGGTCCGGATGGTGCCCGCGCGACGTCGGGCGCCGATCGCGGCCGGAGCGGGGGTGCCCAGCGCCTCCGCGCGCTCGCGGGCGCGTGCCACAGCGCGCGCTCCGCCAGCGCGCGGGCGAGATCCGGGATCGACGGCGCCCCGCCAGCCATCCGAAGCTCCCGCCGGTAGCCGCCGCGATCCTCCGACTTCTGTCCCGGGTGAACCGTGAACGCGCCGAGCCGTGCGTCGACGACCGTCAGGTCCTCGAACCGCGCCAGGCTCGACCAGAGGAACGCGTCTCCGGCGAGGCGGAAGCGCGACAGCGCGTCGAGGTCGACGTGCGGGAGCAAGCTCCGGGCGAAGAACGTGGACTCCTGCTGGACGAAGAACGGCAGCCAGCGCGTCCCGTACAGAGCCTTCGCCAGCAGCTCGCGCCGGTAGCGGAACGGAAGCGCATCGAGCAGCACGGTCCCGGCGGCGTCCTGCACGACGACGCGCCCCGTCACCCATCGCGACGAGCCCGTCTCCAGCACGTCTGCGACGACGTCGAGCGCGGCCGGGTCGTACACGTCGCCGGCGTTCAGGTAAGCGATGACGTCGCCCTCGGCGCGGCGGAGCCCGCTCGCCAGCGCGTCGTACATGCCCGCGTCCCGGGCGGAGCGGACGTCGGCGGCGTCTCCGCACACCTCGCGCACGACGTCGAGCGTCCCGTCGCGCGAGCCGCCGTCGCACACGAGGTACTGGAGGCGCACGCGCCCGGCGCGCACGGCGGTCTGCGCCATGATCGTCTCGGCCGTGCGGCGCACGAGCGCCTCCGCGTCGAGGCAGGGCGTGATGATCGTCGCGCTCGTCACGCGCACGGCGATCCCCCTCAGGTGGCTCGGCGCAGCCCGGTCCGGACCGCCGCCCAGTACGCGTACAGCGACGCCGTCCCGAGCTCGAGGCGCACGCGCTGCGCCCACGAGAGCGTGAACTGGCGGCGATGGGCGCGCTTCACCGTGGCGAGCTCGCGGACCTGGCGCCACAGGCCGGCGATGGACTTCGCGTCGGCGTGATAGCGCGCGCAGGCGAGCTCCTCGTCCAGGAAGCGCGTCGCGCGCGCTCGGGGGAACATCCGGAGCCACAGGTCGTAGTCGAGGGCGTAGTGGAGGTCCTCCCGCAGGCCGCCCACCTCCAGGAAGAGCTGCCGGCGGAAGAAGACCGCGGGCTGCAGGAGGCCGGAGGGCCTCACGAGGAGGTCCGCGGCGGAGCGGAGCGCCCGCGAGCGCGTGGCGCGGAGCGTCTGCTCATCGGCGTCCACCATCCGTCCGCGCCCGTAGACGACGTCGATCGCGGGGTCGCGAAAGGCCTCGAGCACGGCCGGGAGCACGCGGGGCGACGGGTAGAAGTCGTCCGAGTTCAGCCACGCGATGACGTCCCCCGCCGCGGCGGTCACCCCGCGGTTCACCGCCTGCGCCTGGCCCGTGTCCGGCTGGGACGACCACCGCACCCGGTCGCCGTATTCGCCGAGCACCGCGACCGTGTCGTCGGTCGAGGCGCCGTCGACGACGATCACCTCCGCGTCGCGCACGTCCTGCTCGAGGCAGCTGTCCAGGCACCGCGCGATGAAGCGCGCCTGGTTGCGCGTCGGGATCACGAAGGAGACCTTCATCGCCGTGCATGATATCCGACGTATCGGATGCGCGTCCTCCACGTCACCGGCTGCTATCCTCCGGCGCGCGAGTGGGGCGGCGTCCCGAGCGCGGCGGCGGCGATGACGCGCGCGCTGTCGCTCTCCGGCGTCGACGTGGAGGTCTGGAGCACCACGCAGCGGTCGAGCCGCGCGCTCCCGCCCATCGCCTCCGGCGCCCGCGTCGTCGACGGTGTGCCGGTCACGTACTTCCGCTCCGTCCACGCCCTCGGGCGTGCGTTCCTCGCCCCCGCGCTCGTCGCGGCGCTCTGGCGGAACGCCGGGGAGTTCGACGCGGTGCACGTCCACATGCTCTGGACGGCCGTCGGGCTCGCCGCGGCTCGCGTCTGCCAGCGGCGCGGGATCCCCTACTTCTACACGCTCCACGGCGCGCTCACGCCGGAGGCGCTGGGCGAGCGCGCCCGGGAGAAGCGCCTCTTCCTCGCCGCGGCGGAGCGGCGGAACCTGCTGCGGGCGGCGCTGCTGCACTTCACCGGGGAGGCGGAGCGGCTCGCCGCCCCCGACTGGACGCGGCCGATCCGGTCCGCCGTCGTGCCGAACGCGCTCGACCCTGCGCCGTTCCTCCCGCTCGGCGCGAGCGCCGAGCGCGCGCGGAGCCACACGATCCTGATGCTCGCGCGCATCCACCCGCTGAAGGGCTTCGACGTGCTCGTCCCCGCGATGCGGCAGGTCGTCGACGCGGAGCCGCGCGCCCGGCTCGTCCTCGCCGGGCCCGACGAGGGCGGTCACCTGCGGGAGGTCGAGGCGCGGATCGCGGCCGCGGGGCTCGACGCGCACGTCGCGCTCCCCGGCCTCCTCGACGCCACCGCGCGCGACCGCGCGCTCGAGGACGCGGCGGTGCTCGTCGCGCCGTCCGTCACCG
>Ga0306924_10005563_pt1 | contig 12427 bp, 11 predicted proteins | sample sta12Can44000111_FD_203756 | JGI IMG/M metagenome (GOLD analysis project Ga0306924, IMG submission 203756) | Lab enrichment of tropical soil microbial communities from Luquillo Experimental Forest, Puerto Rico - statanox.12C.anox.44.000.111 (v2)... | ecosystem: Environmental > Terrestrial >... | reverse complement strand
GGCAAGTTTGATGGCCGTGTCGTTGGCCTCCGAGCCGGAACATTGGAACAGCACCTTGGACATCCCCACCGGCGCGATCTGGATCAGCCTTTCCGCAAGGTCGATGCTCGTCTCGTGCGCGCGATGCCGATAGGTATGGTAGTAGCCAAGCTTGCGCATCTGCTCATAGGCGACGCGGGCAATGCGCTCGCTGGCCGAGAAACCGAGCGCGGCGCACCATAGCCCGGCGACCGTCTCGATGTAGCGGTTGCCCGCGTCGTCGAAAATGAAAACCCCCTCGCCGCGACTGACGATCACCGGCCCATCCTGCGCGTGGCGCCGCAGGCTGGTCTGGGGATGGACGTAGTAGGCGACGTCGCGCGCGGCAGCGGAGTTGGGCAAGGGCGGCATGAAGAGCTTCCTAGTGCTTGCGGCGCCGGTTGCCCCAGCGCTCGATTGACAAACTGGTCCGACCAGATCGATACCATAGCTGGCCCGACCAGTTGCCCGTCAAGCGGTTTTGCACCAGGTGGCTGCGGGCAAAGGCGCAGCGGAGAAGCCGGCGTGGCGACAGGGGACAGGCAGGCACTGGTCAAGGCGCTGCTCGACCGGATCGACAAAGCGCACGGCGCGCCGGGCAGCCGCCTACCCGGCGAGCGCCTACTTGCAAGCTCGTTCGGGGCCAGCCGCGCCTCGGTCCGCGAGGTGCTGGGCGTGCTTGAGGTGCTGCGCGTCATCGAGCGGCGGCCACAGTCGGGCATCTATCTGCACCCCGCGCTCGCCGAGGCTAGCCTCGAGGCCTTGGTCCTGCGCGAGGCGCTCGACGTGCGCTCGCCGATCGCCGCCTACGAGCAGGCGCAGGAAGCCCGTGTCATCCACGAGGTGGAGGCCGTTCGCCTGGCGGCCAAGCGGCGCACCGCCGCCGACCTCGAGGCCATGCGCGCCGCGATTGACAGGAGCCGTGCAAGCCAGCGACGCGGCGCCAATCTTGCCGATGACGACGAGACCTTCCATCTGGCCCTCATCGCCGCCGCCAAGAACCCGATCCTGTCGCGTATCGCCAAGTCGCTTTACCTCATTACGCGCACCGTGCGGCGCGCCTATTTCCAGATGCCAGGCACCGCACCGGCCTCCATCGAAGAGCACGAGCGCATCCTGGAGAGCGTCGCAAGGCGCGACAGCACCCGGGCCGTCAAGCAGTTGAGGAGGCACTACGCCGGCTCCTCCGCGCGATGGCAAAAGGCCTACGCTGCGTTGTGACGGCGCAGGCACAAGCCGGACGCCCAATGAGAAAGCAAACCTGCGCCATCTGCCGTCGGGCGCATGGGCCCTCAGGCGGCTCGCCAAGCCTGCTACCCACCCTCGGCCTACCCTCAGCCCACCCTCGGCCCACCCTCGGCCACGCGTTGGCAGCACACGCAGCGGTCATGATACAAGGCAGATAAGCAGTTGCATTGTGCCTGGCGTTCGCTAGCCTTCCCCGGCAGGGAAAAGAGCTCGCAAGCTCTGATGAGGGTGGAAGCGATGAAGTGCGCGCATGCATGGCTGATGGCGGCTATGGGCCTCGCGATTGGCCTTGGCAGCTTGCGGGACGTAGAGGCCCAGGGCATCCCGCAGAACATTCCCCGCCAGGAATTGCTAATCCTCGAGAATCCCGAGGGTACGATCAAGAATGCCGGCTGGTTCAACATTTGGGCCATCAACGCCGGCAGCCAGTCGAACGGCCTGCAGCAGGCAGCGCTGGATACGCTCTGGTACATCGATCCGGAGAAGGGCCTGGAGGGAGCGTGGGACAACTCGCTCGCAGCCGAAAAACCTGACTACAACGCCGATTTCACGCAGATGCGGGTTAAGCTGCGGCGGGGCCTCTTCTGGAGCGATGGTGTCGAGTTCTCCTCCGCTGACGTGAAGGCGACGGTCGACATTCAGATCCAGCATCCCGGCATGCGTTTCTCGGCCGTGCTCGCCAACAATGTTGCCTCCGTCGAGGTGCCCGACGCCGACACGGTGATCTTCAAACTGAAGCGGCCAAACTCCCGCTTCCACGCCAATTTTACGGTCCGGTGGGGTGCGATTTGGATCCTTCCGAAGCACGTGTTCGAGAAGGTTGAGGACCCGCTCAAGTTCGATTTCAACCGACCGGTGTCGCTGTCGGCCTACACGCTCCACAGCTACGATGCCGATGGCAAATGGTACATCTGGCAACGGCGGGACGATTGGCAGCGCACGTCGCTGGGCCGTTACGGCAAGCCGGGCCCCACGTATCTGGCCTATGTCGATCCGGGACCGCCGGACAAGCGTGTCATTGCCCAGCTCAATCATGAGCTCGACGTCATTCACGACATCGCCCCGGAGGGCATGTTCACACTTGCGCGGCAAAGCAAGACCACGACGGCCTGGTTCAGGGGCTTCCCCTACGCTCACCCTGACCCAACTCTTGCCGGCGTCATCTTCAACACACAGCACGAGTATCTCTCGAACAAGGATGTCCGCTGGGCCTTGGCGCTGATGATCGATGTCAAAGTCGTGGCGATGGCCGCCTATCGTGGCGCGGCGACCATTTCGGCAATCGCGGTGCCTCCGACCGGAGTACACCCCGAGGCATACCACAAGCCCATGGAAGGCTGGGTGAAGGAATTTGAGATCGACACGGGCAAGTCGAGGTTCAAACCCTACGATCCGACGACCGGCAAGCAGATCGCTGACATGCTGCGTCCATCGATGGCCGATGCCATCCCGTCGGAGCCTGCGGTGATCGCCAACTCTTTCGGTCTTGGGTGGTGGCGCACGAACCTGCCGGCCGCTGGGGAGCTGCTTGAGCGCGCCGGCTTCAAGAAGGTAGACGGCCAGTGGATGACGCCGGACGGTAAGCCATTCGTTCTAAAGCTGATGGTCGAGGGGGATTTGCGTCCGGTGATGACACGCGCCGGGTCGATGATTGTGCAGCAATGGAAGCAGGCCGGCATCGATGCCCGCTTGGACGTGGCGCAGGGCACCTTGATTACGCGCCGGGCTGCGGGCGACTTCGACGCCTTCATCGGCTGGTCAGTGGAGACCTGGGGCGGCCACAACGACCTCTCCTATTTCATGGACAGCTGGCATTCGACCTTCGTGGCCGAGCCAGGCAAGCCGCAGCCCTTGCGCAACTGGCAGCGTTGGAAGCATCCCGATCTGGACCAGATCATCGAGGAGACGCGCAAGATCGGCTTCGACGATCCAAGGGCCGTCGAGCTCGGACGCGAATACGTCAAGCTGATGGTACGCGAGATGCCGATCATCCCGGTCATGGCCTACAATGTATTCACCGCCATGGATCACACGTACTGGACCGGCTTTCCAAGCTCCGATAACCCTTATGCCAACCCTGTCCCGAATTGGGGCAACTCCCGCTATATGTACGTGCGCTTGAAACCGGCAAACTAGGGTGGGGCGCGCGGGCGCCCCGTCTCGCGCTCAATCGCCGGGTCGTTCGCCGAACGAAGGTCATGACCGACTACCTTCGCTACCTCCTCAAGCGCCTCGGCCAATTCGCATTAGTCGTGTTCATCGGCGTCAATCTCGCGTACGTGATCACGCATGCAACGCCAATCGATCCGGTCGAGCAGTCAATCGCGGCTGTCACCTCGTTCGGCAACACGTCGCCCGACGCGATCGCCGACATGCGCAGATCGCTGCAGGAACTTTATGGACTCAAGGGTGGCCAGGTCGAGCAGTATGCAGCGTTCTGGAGCCGCATCGTCCGCGGCGACTTTGGCCCTTCGCTCTCGGCGTTCCCCACGCCAGTGTCGTCGCTCATCTTGCGCGCCTTGCCATGGACGGTCGGATTGCTGGTCACGTCTACGCTCATCGCCTGGGTGATCGGCAATCTGCTTGGCGGGTTGGCGGGCTACTACCGTCACAACCGCGGGCTCAAGGCGCTCGGGGTCATCGCCATGGGCCTCCATCCGGTGCCCTACTACATCATCGCTCTGGTGCTGCTCATCGTGTTCGGTTTCGTCTGGCCCTTGCTACCAATTTCGGGCGGCGCAGCGATGAACCTGCAGCCGGGCTGGAGCTGGGCGTTCGTCTCAAGCGTGATCCGTCATTCGACTCTGCCGGCACTTTCACTGATTCTGATTGGGCTCGGCGGCTGGTTCCTCGGCACGCGCGCGCTCGTCTCGAACGTCATTACCGAGGACTACGTCAGCTACGCCGAAATCGCCGGCGTCGACGACGGTCGGATCCTCATATCCTACGTAATGCGCAATGCGCTGGCGCCGCAGCTGACCGGCCTCGCCATGTCGCTCGGCGGAATATTCAATGGCGCCGTCATCACCGAGAAGGTGTTTGGCTATCCGGGCATGGGAACCCTACTCGTCGATGCCGTATACGCGGGCGATTACGGCCTGGTGCTCGGCGTCACGACGGTTTCTATCGTGGGCGTGTCGCTCGCCGTCTTCATCATCGATCTGCTCTACCCACTGATCGATCCGCGCGTGCAGGTGCGCTGATGTGGACGATCCTTAAGGACCTCATCAAGTACAACATCGAGTTTCGCATCGGTGCGACGCTGATCCTCGTTGTTTTGACGATCGCGGGGCTGTCCTTAGTCTCCCCCTATCCCCCGAACGTCACTTACGTCGTCGCCCCCGATGTGCCGCCTAGCGCAGCACACTGGTTGGGAACGACGTCGCGCGGGCAGGATGTGCTTTGGCAATTGACGTTCGCGATCCGCAATACGCTCGCCTTTGGCATCCTTGTCGCGGTTCTCTCCCGTCTCTTGTCGTTGGCGATCGGGCTCGTCGCTGGGTATCGCGGCGGATGGGTTGACCGCCTGCTGATGTCGATCAACGACACCTTCATCGTCATTCCTCTGTTTCCGATCTTGATCCTCTTCTATTTCGTGCTCAGAGACAGGATGTCGACCGCACTGCTGGCCTTGATCATGGCGTGCCTTGGCTGGGCCTATGACGCGCGTCTCATCCGATCGGTGGCGATGAGCATCAAGTCCCGGGAATTCACGCAGACGAGCATCTTCTCCGGCATGACGACGCGCGAGATTCTAATGCGGGAGCACTTGCCCTACGTCATGCCCATCGTGTTCTCGACCACGATGAACAACATGAACTGGTCGATCGGGCTCGAAGTGACGCTTGCCGTACTCGGGTTCATGGACATCGACACCCCGACCATCGGCAGCATGCTCTACTGGGCCAACCAGCACACGGCCATCGTCGCCGGGATATGGTGGTGGATCGCATTCCCTGTTGGTCTCGTAGTGATGACTTTTGTCGGCCTCTTTCTCCTAGCGGTCTCGATGAACGAGTATATCGACCCGCGGAGCCGATTGGCGCGCATGGGCGGAGGGGTGCGATGACCGGTCCGCCCGTCCTCAGCGTCGAGAACCTGCAGGCGTACTATCGCACACGCTATTTCGGCGTGAATCGCGAGGTGCGCGCCGTCGACGGCATCACGTTTGATGTTCATGCCAACGAGATCTATGGACTAGCGGGCGAATCCAGTTCCGGAAAGACCACGCTCATCAAGACCGTGGCGGGACTCGTCAAGCCGCCGCTGGAGTTCGTGGGTGGGGCTGCGCGTTTCTCGTTCTTGCCCGGTCACGATGCGCTCGCCACGGCCCCGCGGGCCGTTGCGCTTGGCGTCCGGTGGTCAAGGCTCTCATTCATCATGCAGAGCTCGATGAACGTGCTAAACCCCCTGCGGCGGATCAGGCACACGTTTCACGATTTTGCCTTTCGTCACGTCCGCAGCACGCGCCAGGAGTTCGGCCAGCGGGTCTTGGATCACCTGGCACGCGTGCGGCTTGATCCCACCGTGCTCGATGCCTATCCACACGAGCTTTCCGGCGGTATGCGTCAGCGCGTCACGATTGCGCTCGCGACCATCTGCAAGCCGCGGTTCATCATCGCCGACGAGCCAACGACCGCACTCGATGTCGTGGTCCAAAAGGATGTGCTCGGCATGATCCGCCAGATCCAGCGCGAGACGGGGTCATCGGTGTTGTTTGTCACCCACGACATGGGCGTGCACGCTGCGCTCACCGACCGCCTCGGCATTATGTACGCCGGCCGCCTCGTCGAGGAGGCACCGACACGCAGATTGTTTGCGGCGCCTATGCATCCCTACACCCAACACCTCATTGCCAGCCTCCCGCGCATCGGCGATGCTGGGCATCGCCAGAGCCTCGAAGGGTCTCCGCCCAATCTCGCGGATCCGCCGACCGGTTGCCGCTTCCATCCGCGCTGCCCGCTGGCAAGAGATGTCTGTCGCGCGAGCGCTCCGCCGATCATTGCCACCGGGGGAGGCCATCGGGTCGCCTGTCACGTCGTCGCCGGGGCGGGGGCTTCATGACGGCGCTCCTAAAACTCGATCACGTCAGCAAGATGTTTGTTCGGGGCGGGCTCTTGTCTTCGCATCGCATCGCGGCGGTAAGGGACGTGAGCTTTACGATTGCTGCCGATAAGGCTGAGATCGTCGCGCTCATCGGCGAATCCGGCTCCGGTAAGTCGACGCTCGCGCGCATGATCCTCGGCATCGACATGCCGACCGCCGGCACACTCGAGCTTTATGGCAGGAACGTCGCGAAGGCATCGCGCGCCGAGCGCCGCGCCTTCATGGCCATGGTGCAACCCATATTCCAGAACCCGTTCGAAGCATTCAATCCGCTGAAGAAGCTCGATCGATACGTGTTCATGACGGCGGAGCGCTTTGGTGGAGCGGCAGCAGGCGAGGCTGCGCAAACCGCGGCGGCTGCGGCACTCAAGAAGGTCGGGCTCTCGCTGGCCGAGGTACGCGGGCGCTACCCGCACGAACTCTCCGGTGGGCAGCTCCAGCGCGTGGCCGTCGCGCGCGCTCTCGTGTCCAATCCGCGCCTGATCGTCGCCGATGAACCGGTGTCTATGGTCGATGCATCGCTCCGCATGGCGATCGTCAATCTGTTCGGCCGCCTGCGCGATGAAATGGCCATCTCGATCGTCTACATCACGCACGATCTGGCTACGGCCTACTACATCTCAGATCGCATCATCATCTTGCAGAAGGGCGAGGTGGTGGAGACGGGCGACGCGCGCAGCGTGCTGGCCGCTCCGCGGCATCCCTATTCTCGCAAGCTGCGCGACTCCGTCCTGACAGCCGACGGTCCCAGGCTGTTCGCCTCCAGTTGAGAGCAGGCCGAGATCTGCTCGAAAGGTCGCCATGAGAAAAACATCAATCATGTTTGATCGGGATTTCGCCATCGGCGCGACCGATCCTCGGCTCTTTGGTGCATTTGTGGAGCATCTCGGTCGCTGCGTCTATGGCGGGATCTACGAGCCGGGGCACCCCAGCGCCGACGCGAAGGGGTTCCGGCGTGACGTTCTCGATCTCGTCAAGGAATTGCGCCCTACCATCATCCGCTATCCCGGCGGCAACTTCGTATCCGGTTACAATTGGGAAGACGGGGTGGGGCCTAAGGATAAGCGCCCGAAGAGACTCGACCTCGCCTGGTTCTCTACCGAACCCAACACCTTTGGCACGAACGAGTTCATGGATTGGTGCAAGACTGCGAATGTCGAGGCGATGATGGCCGTCAATCTCGGCACGCGAGGCGGCGACGCGGCGCGAAACTTAGTCGAGTACTGCAATCATGCGGGCGGCACCTACTGGTCCGATCTGCGCAAGAGCCACGGCTGGCCTCAACCGCATAACGTGAAGTTCTGGTGTCTAGGAAACGAGATGGACGGCCCCTGGCAGATGGAGCATAAGACCGCTACCGAGTATGGCCGTATCGCCGCCGAAGCGGCGAAGATGATGAAGTGGGTCGATCCCACCTTGACCCTTGCCGCGTGCGGTTCGACGGCTCGCAATATGCCGACGTACGGGCGTTGGGACGACGAGGTGCTCGAGCACACGTTCGAGCTGATCGACTTCGTCTCCTTGCATACCTATCTCAACAACTATGCCGGAGATACTGCAGCGTTTCTCGCCTCGCCTGACGTTCTCGACTACTTCATCGATGAGGTCGTGGCGATTGCAGACGCCGTAGCGGCGCGGCGCCGTGCGCACAAGCGCCTCATGCTGACGCTGGACGAATGGAACGTGTGGTACCGCACCCGCCGCAAGCGAGCGGATCGCGTCAAGGAAGGTTGGCCGATCGCACCGGCGATCCTCGAGGAAATCTACACAATGGAGGATGCGCTGGCGTTCGGCGGGGCCTGCATCTGCCTGCTCAATCACGCAGACCGCGTGAAGGCAGCGTGCCTTGCCCAGCTCGTCAACGTCATCGCTCCCATCATGACGGAAACTGGGGGACCGGCCTGGCGGCAGACGATTTTCTGGCCGTTCGCGCAGATGAGCCGCCTGGGTCGGGGGAGCGTGCTCAAGGCCAAGGTGATATCCGATACCTACCGCGCCTCCTACTACGACCCACGAGGCAGCGAAGACCACCACTTCCCGGTCGAGGCAGCCTACCTGAAGACGGCAGTGGTAGCCGACGTGGCCGGTGGTGTTTCCCTTTTCCTGTTAAATCGGGACCTGCAGCAGGAGATGCGGGTCACCGTCGATGCCCGCAATTTCGGCCGGCTCAGCGTGAAGGAGGCGACCCAGCTCCATCACGTGGACCTCAAGGCGATCAACGATAAAGAGGTGCCGATGCGGGTAAAGCCGGAGCGCCTGGACCATGTCGAGGTCGGCGCCGGCGGCCTTGCCATGACGCTCCTTCCGGCGTCTTGGAATGTCATCCGACTCGAGCCCTGAGCGGTTGAGCGATGGTCGATGGATGCATGCGTGGCACTTGGCGGGGTCTGAGGAGCTATGGTGACGGCCGCAGCGTTCGATCGCCGCAAGATTGGCATCGACGCGGGCGGTTCGTAGCCAACGGACGCGAACAAATTCGGGCGAGGATTTGGCAATCATAGCCAGGCGTGCGCAGGCAATTGCACGTTACTCGAGAGCACGCCCAGTCGTGTCGTGCGATGTGGTTAGCCGCCAAAATTGAGAGGGCACCATGACTGCGAGAGGCGCAATCTACCCGGATCTTGAGGGAAAGTCGGTCATCGTCACAGGTGGCGCGCAAGGCATCGGTGCCAGCATCGTGCGGGGGTTTGCGCGGCAAAAGTCGAAGGTTGGGTTTATCGATATCGCCGAGGGTCCCTCCGAAAAGTTGACGCGCGAGCTTGGAGGTGACGCGAATTTCGTTCACCACGCTATCGCCGATATTCGCGACATCCCGGCTCTGAAGGCGGCCATAGAGCTCCTCACGGAGCGGCATGGTCAAGCCGACGTTCTCGTAAACAACGCGGGTCACGATGAACGGCACGCTACCGAAACCGTCACACCAGAGGTATTCGACGAGCGCATCGCGGTGAACCTGCGCCACACCTTCTTTGCGGCGCAGGCCGTTCTGCCGGGCATGAAGATCAAGGGCGGCGGCGCAATCATCAACTTCTCATCCATCTCATGGATGGCTGGCATGGGTGGAATGGCGGTCTATACGGCAGCAAAGTCGGCGATGCTCGGTCTCACGCGCTCGCTCGCGCGCGACTACGGCCCCTACAACATCCGGGTGAACGCCATAGCTCCCGGCTGGGTGCGGACCGAGCGCCAGGTGCAAAAGTGGTTGACGCCAGAGGGCGACATGAAGCGGTTGCAGGCGCAGTGCCTGAAGCGGTGGCTCGAACCCGAGGACATCACGCGATTTGTCCTATTCCTGGCCTCGGAGGAGGCCGCAGCTGCAACTGCACAGCATTACGTTGTCGATTTGGGCTGGGTATGAACGGGGGCCGACCCGGTAATGGCCTTCGGCCACATGGGCCCCGCAAATGCATTCGACAGGAGCAGACCACGTGCCTGAGGCCCCTAAACTCTTGAGCGGTGTTGTGCCGATCGCGCCGACCGCATTTACCGCTGGCGGCGAGCTCGACCTAGAAGGTCAGCGGCGGATCTATGATTGCATGATCGACCAAGCCGTCGATGGTGTCTGCATTCTAGCGAATTATTCCGAGCAGTTTCTCCTGTCGGACGAAGAACGGGGGATTGAGCTCAATCTTGCGCTCGCGCATGTCCGGGGTCGCGTGCCGGTCATTGTAACCTGTAGCCACTTCTCCACCGATATCGCGGTCGCCCGAGCGAAGATGGCGGCTGCTGCGGGTGCCGCCATGCTGATGATGATGCCGCCCTACCACGGGGTAGGGTTGCGCGCCGACGAGGCGGGCATGATCGAGCATTTCGCGCGCGTGGCCGATGCCGCTGGATTGCCCATCATGGTCCAGGATGCGCCGCTCTCGGGCGTGCACCTGAGCGTCCCGTTCCTCGTTAGGCTTGCTCGTGAGGTACCGCTGGTATCGTATTTCAAGATCGAGGTGCCGGGTACGGCCGCGAAATTGCGCCAGCTGATCGCGTTGGGCGGCAAGTCTATCGCCGGCCCATTCGACGGCGAGGAAGCGATCACGTTGATGGCCGACCTTGAAGCCGGCGCGACCGGCACAATGCCGAGCGCACTGTTGCCTGACCTGATCCGGCCCGTGCTCACCTGCTACATGGCCGACGACAAGGCCAGGGCTGCTGCGATATATGCAGCGATCCTGCCGCTCATCAATTACGAGAACCGTCAGTGCGGTCTGCGCGCGACCAAGACGGTCATGATGGAAGGCGGTGTCATTCGCAGCGATGTCGTCCGCCACCCGCTCGTGGCGCTTGATCCGGCGACCCGTGCGGGCCTTTTGGACCTCGCTCGCGTCGCAAACCCTCTTGCGCTTCGCTGGGGCAAGTGAGCCGGCGGTTTTCGACCCTTCTGCGCGCTGCTATTGCGTTGCAATGTCGTCTCGACGTCCCTTCAGCTTGCGCTGATCTCCGGCGCAACGTCGATGAGCACGTCAGGGAACGGAAGGTTGCGCACAAGGCCGGCGCCGGACGTGTAGCGGGCGAGCAAACGGCGCGCGGTGCGGGCCCTATGGCGCGTTGAAGTTGCCAGGATGAACCGGCCAGCATGAACTTCCAGGATGAACTCTCCGGCAGGAACTCTCCGGCATGAACTCTCCGGCATGAACTCTCCGGCATGAACTTTCGGCGTGATCTCTCCGGGGGCCTTGCGGGCAAGCACCGGGATCTGCTTCGAGGTTGGCTCACCGGGTAGAGACGGCGGCTGCCGCTCCGCCGATTTGCCAAACCTCAAGACTTTCGCGGTCCTGTGCGCACGGGAGAGGCGCCGGCGCGGCTGGTCGTCGCGTAGCGTGGAAGGTCGTCCAGGATTTCCAGCCATGGCAGCTGTTCCACTGTGAACACATGCCGACTGGGCGAGACCGCGCGTGGATCCAGCAAGGATGCAGCATACAAGTGTACTTCCTCCGGTACGCGTTCGCTTTCATAGGTAAGGGGGGAGCCACAGCTCTCGCAAAAACCGCGCCTGACCCCGGGCGAGGAGCAGAAATAACGTGGGGTGCCCTTGGTGAAGGAGAAGATGCGCCGCGGCACGGAAATCCACGTGGTCAACGGCGAAGACGTTGCGCGCCGGCAGCTCTCGCAGTGGCAGTGCAAGGTCCAATTCGGCGAGCCTTCATATTGGAAGGTGATCGAGCCACACAGGCATCTGCCCTCGACGGCTTTCAAGAGCCGCGCCCTCCCTGCTGCGATGGAAGTTGCGACGTTGCCGCTCGCCGCATTCTGTGTCAATGGCAGCAGGTCCACCATTGCTTCACCTTGTCCGAACTCGACGGCCCTCCTCTTGTCGCCGACCGGTTGGCGCAGACAATCCTTGCCGCGAGGTGTTGCTAGCTTGCGCGACGGCGTGGCGGAGAGGTCTAACGGTGACCCCGCAGGCGCAAACGCGCGATGCTCCGGAAGGGCGCCGTCGGTTCGGTCTCTTCCACCACCATCACCGCATCGATGATGAGGGGCGTGCCGACAACGCCCCCTGCAGCACGCCTCAACCCATCACGGATAGCCCCGGCGAATTGGGTTGGTATTGGGTCCGTCAACGTCATGTGGAAGCGGTATTGATCAAACACGTAAGGATACCCCCACGCATCCAACAGCTCACTTTGTCGGCGCGACAACTTTGTCGGCGGCCATTTGGCCGCATCGCGAGCCTGCGCCGCCCGCAATAGATCGAGGCCTTCTACGAACGCCGCCGCCAAGGAGTTAAGCTCGGGGCATGCCCGCTGCGGGGTTAAGGCGATGAAGTCGCCGAGCATGGACACCTCAAGTCCCGAGATCTCAACCGCATGGCAGCGATCCGCAATGTCCGCGGCGAGCTCAACCACGTCGATGCGCGAGCGGTCGGCAAGAAGCGCGAATGGCGCCTTCAAAGTGGCGTGAAACCCGTACCGGCTGGCCCGGCGCGTCAAACGCGCGAGTTGCCCCTCAGCGAGGCCGGGAACATCGAGGCGCTCCCGCTCAGCTCCGCGCTCCAGATCGTAGCCAAGGATGGCCGACCCGAACTCCGCAAGAGGCGTGTCCCGAGCGGGCACATAGT
>Ga0306924_10005559_pt1 | contig 12429 bp, 9 predicted proteins | sample sta12Can44000111_FD_203756 | JGI IMG/M metagenome (GOLD analysis project Ga0306924, IMG submission 203756) | Lab enrichment of tropical soil microbial communities from Luquillo Experimental Forest, Puerto Rico - statanox.12C.anox.44.000.111 (v2)... | ecosystem: Environmental > Terrestrial > Soil... | reverse complement strand
CACGAATGAGATGCCGGCCCGCGAGTCGCGGCGGGTGCGCACCCAGCCTTTGACCGTGACCGGCATGTCGTCGCGCGCCTGCCCGGCGAGGACCGCGCGGGTGCTGAGCTCGATCTTTTCCATGCGTCGAGAGTTGCGCCGTCGCGCGGTCTTGTCCAGCGATTCGCCGACGGCGGGCGGCTCACAAGCGCCGGCTCACCGCCGCAGGGTCAGCATCAGACCGGCCGCGATCAGCAGGATGCCGGCGACGATGTCGATGGTGATCGCACCGCCGAAGATCAGGCTCGACAGCAAAAATCCGCAGATCGGGGTCAGGGTCAGCACTTGGCCGGCGACCGCCGGCGACATCACCGTCAGCACCTTGTTCCACAGGAAATAGCCGAGTGCGGTCGTGACGGTCCAATTGTAGGCGAGGATCGCGGTGAAGCCCGGTGTCCAGCGGACCGACCAATCGGGCACGAGGAGCGCGACGGGCACGACGATCGTGACCGCCCCGACCGCGAGCTGCCAGAAGGTCTGCGCCCAGAAGTCCGAGCGCCACAGGCGTCGCCCGTAGAGGCACGAGCCCAATGCCCAGCAGACCGCGGCGAGCAAAAGAAGCAGGTTTCCGGCGACCTCGCGTGGGTCCGTCCAATCGACCAGCGCCGGGTTCATGAACACCACGAGCCCGGCAAAGCCGACGGCGGCACCGGCGAGCTTGCTCGCCGGCGGCAGCTCGCGCGTCAAACCCAGGGTGATCGGGATAGCCCAGAGCGGCATCGTGTAGGCGAGCACGATTGCCCGGCCTGGGGCGACGATCGCCAACCCGATGATGCTGAAGACGACAAATCCGGTCACCTGAAAGAGGCCGATCCAGAACAGCGCGAGCCGCTCGCCCGCGACCGGCAGCAATGGGCGGCGCAGCACCGTGAGCAGCGGGGCGAGAATCGCCACACTCCCGGCCATCCGCAACGCGACAAAAACCATCGGCTCGGTATGCGACAGTGCCAGCCGCATCAGCGGCCAGTTGGCCGCCCAGCTCGCGACCATCACTCCGAGATAGACCGAGGCGAGGCGCGGTGTCGTGGCGTTGACGGTTTGCAACCCAGCCATGCTTGCTCGCCGGCGACAACCTGCGATTATCGGGGGTCGGCGCGATCCTCGGATCGCGCCGGATCTTTTGAACGAGCGGTGCCAACTCCGAAATGCCACAAATTATCGACCCACATACAGATCTTCGTCGGACACGGCTGATCCTGATCGGGGCCGCTCTGCTGCTCAGCCTCGGCATGGGCATCCGCCAGAGCTTTGGCCTGTTTCTGACGCCGGTGACCCGGGATCTCGCGGTGACAGCGGCGGACTTCACCCTCGCAGTGGCGGTGCAGAATATCGTCTGGGGCATCTCACAGGCACCGATCGGCGCAATCGCCGACCGCTTTGGTCTGCGCCTCACGATGATGGCGGGTGCCGCGATTTATGTCGTTGGGCTGGCCATCATGGCCGCGGCGGGGGGTGTGCCGGCGCTGATCGTCTCGGGTGCGCTGATCGGCGTGGCCTTATCGTGCATCGCCTCCTCGCTGGCGATGACCGCGGTGGCGCGTGCGGTCTCGGAAGCCCGCCGCAGCCAGACGCTCGGGCTGGTCGCCGCCGCGGGGTCGCTCGGCACCTTGCTGGTTCCGCTCGCGACACAGGCCCTCCTCGGCCGCCAGGCCTGGCAGGTCGGCGCGCTGTTCTTCCTGGCGCTCGCGGTGGCGATGCTGCCGGCGGCGTTCTGGGCCGGTGGCGCCGACCGGATGCCGGGGCGCGGTTCGGCCAAGACGACGATGCGCGAGATGATCGGGCAGGCGGCGCGCCACCGCCCGTTTCTCGTCATGTCGGGGGCCTATTTCGTCTGCGGCCTGAACCTTGTCTTTCTGACGACGCATCTGCCGACCTATCTGGCGATCTGCGGGCAGGACCCGATGCTGAGCGCCGAGGCGCTGGCGGTGATCGGCGGCGTGAACTGCATCGGCTCGTTGGCGGCCGGCTGGCTCGGCGCGCGCTACCCGAAGCACATCCTGCTCGGGCTTCTCTACATCCTGCGCGCGGGCGTGTTCACTGCTTATTTCATGATGCCGCCGACACCGGCGAGCACGCTTCTCTTCGCGGCGGCGATGGGCATGCTGTGGCTCAGCGTCGCACCGCTCGTCAGCGGCCTCGTCGCCGAGATGTTCGGCACCCGCTACATGGCGACCCTACTCGGCATCGCCTTTGTCATGCATCAGGTCGGCTCGTCCTTGGGCGCCTGGGGCGGCGGGCTGGTCTTTGACATCACCGGTTCTTACGACCGGGCCTGGCAGAGCGGTGTGCTGATCGGCTTCACCGCCGGGATCGTGCAGATCCTTGCCGGCGGCCCGACCCGGCGGCCCGACCGGCTGGTCGAGCCGAGACTGGCAACCACTTAGCCACGCGCCGTTTTCACGACCAGCGGCATATCCCCGTTCGCAGCGCTGCCCAGGGGCCGAGAAGGAAGAGGCCGAGTGCTGCGCCGAGGATCGCGAGACCGGAGGGCTCGGGAACAACGCATGGACCCGCCCCGGGACACACCAAGCCGGTCGGTGCATTATCGGCGGGTCCGCCCAGAATACCGACGGAGGCCAGGGGATCGTTGGCGGACGACAAATTGTTCTTGAAGCTTATACCCAGGAACCTGCCGGGCCCTTCCGCCTCGATAAAGTCACCGGCGCTTAGTTCGGCGTCGTAAGCATAGCTGCCGGCATATGGGCCCCCACCGGTGAGTTGGATGTCGGCACCATATTGGATCAGAGTCAGCGGATCGAAGCCGAAATGCCCGGTGATCGTTTCCGGCGTGCCGTTCAACACCGTGGAGGCGTCGGCAAAGGTGTATTCCAGTGGGAACCCGGCCGCGACTGCACCTCCCGTCAGGTCGGTCCCCGTAACACCGGCCCCCACTGTGGATTTGATGCTGACGACCGATGAGAAATCGTTTGTGAAGGTGATCTGGAAGCGATCGGTTACGATGGTGTTTCCGGTTATCGGGATGGCGTGCACAACGCCTCCGATCAGACAGGCACTGCAGGTCGAACCGTTGAATTGGGCGTACCATTCGTCGCCCGCTCCGACGGTGAAAATTCCGCTGATCGACTCCCTCGTGCCGCCAAAATCCGCGCTGACGTTCGACAGAACATAGTCGGTCTGCGGGAGCGCGCCGGCGGTGGCCGGTGCGGCGAGCCAGGCGGCGGCTGAAATCACCAGCGTGAGCTCGCGGCTGTCGAGGAGGCGCAATCTCGATTGGCGGCGGCGGCCGGCCGCTTTCGTCGCGTCGATTCCGGACATCGGTGGTCTCCCTGGATTGGTCTGTTTGGTACACGCAACATTACCCTTAATTAACTTTAAATGCAACTGTTATCGTCGTTAATTTAATATTAACGTGTACCGTAAGCGCCGGGGCACTTATGGCGGGGGCCCCGGGGTGGACGGCGGCGACACCCTCGATATTGCCGGGCGGCAGCCCGCCTTCTATAGTCGTTGGCGGACGCAAAGAGGCGATCCGGAGCCTCGGTTCCGGTGCCGCCGTCGGCTCGGGAGGAGCTGTCGCCGGACGACATTACCACCCGCGCGATCCTTACGCGCTTCTCGGCGGCGACGCGAGCCTCGGAGCCTCGGCGGTGAGGGGGGAATCGTTCGCCCCGGTCCCGAACCGCGGCATGCTCACGCTCTCGATCATGATGGCAAACATCATGCAGGGCGTCGACAACTCGATCCTCAATGTCGCCCTGCCGCACGTCCAGGGTAGCCTGTCGGCCTCGCTCGACCAGATCGCCTGGGCGCTGACCTCCTATATCGTCTGCGCTGCGATCATGATGCCGCTGACCGGTTGGCTCGCCGGCCGCTTTGGCATCAAGTACATCTTTCTGATCTCGGTCGTCGGCTTCACCCTCGCCTCGGCGTTGTGCGGCGCCGCCCAGAGCCTCGGCGAGCTCGTCTTATTTCGCGCGCTGCAGGGCGTTGCAGGGGCCGGTTTGGTGCCGCTGTCGCAGGCGACCCTCTTGCAGATCAACCCCCCGGAGCGCCACGGCCGTGCCATGGCGGTATTCGGCATGGGCACGATCTGCGGGCCGATCATGGGCCCCGCGCTCGGCGGCTGGCTGACCTATGAGTACAGCTGGCGCTGGGTTTTCTACATCAACGTTCCGGTCGGAATGCTGTGCACGCTGGGCGTCCTGGTTTTCATGCGCCAGACCCGCTACGTGCATCGCGAACCGTTCGATTTTTTTGGCTTTATGACCTTGAGCCTCGGCATTGGCGCCTTACAGCTGATGCTCGACCGCGGCGAGCTCAAGGACTGGTTCCATTCGAGCGAGATCTGGATCGAGGCGACGGTAGCCGGGCTCGGCTTTTATCTTTTTACCGTGCACACGGTAACCACCGACGAGCGCTCGTTTCTCAACCGGGACTTGTTGAAGAGCACCAATTTCTTGGCCGGCACGGTGCTGATGTTCTGTGGTGGGATGATCATGACCGGCACCAACGCGCTCGTGCCGACAATGCTGCAAAACCTGATGAATTTCCCGGCGCTGACGACCGGGCTGGTGACCGCGCCGCGCGGCATCGGCAGCATGGCGGCGATGTTTCTCGTGGCGCCGCTGATCACCCGGCTCGACAACCGGCTGATCATTCTGTTCGGCCTGCTGATGACCTCCGCGTCGATGTGGCAGATGAGCCAGTTCTCGCTGCAGATGGGCATGGCGCCTGTCGTGATCGCCGGGGTGATGCAGGGTTTTGGCCTCGGCTGCACCCAGGTGCCGCTGAACATCATCGCGCTCTCGACCCTCCCGCGCCACATCATGACCCAGGGGACGGCGATCCGCAGCCTGGTGCGCAACCTCGGCGGCAGCACCGGCATCAGCATTCTGGTCGCCACCCTGGCGCAGAACACCCAGACCGTTCACTCGCGCCTGGTCGAGGGTCTGCGGCCCGACAATCCGTTGGCGCAAGCGCCCTATCTGGCCGCACCCTTCAGCCTCAGCACGCCGAGCGGCATCGAGGCACTCAACGCCGAGGTGACGAGGCAGGCGGCAATGGTCGCCTATGTCGATGATTTCAGGCTGCTGATGCTGATCGCGCTCGCCGCCATACCGGTGCTGCTGCTGTTGCGCGAAACGCGCCGTCGGCCGGCGCCGGTCGCGGCCGCAGCTACCGGACCCGCGGCCGCCGACGACTAGACGCCTTGTTCAAAAAGCGGCGGCTCGGCATCGGTCCGGGAGATTTGGCGGATCGCCGGGCGATGCCGGCGGCGGCATTATTTTGCCACCGCATTAACCTTAATATTTAATTGACGGCGTTAACACCTGCGCGCAGGCTCTGCTCAATAAAAAGGGGAGTCGGCCTCGACAGGTTAACAACCGTGGAGGAAAGACACCGGGCGCAATTCTATCAATAACTGTCTTACGCCAAGAGAACCTGTAGGGAAGGATCACGCCATGCAACCCAAAGGTCTATTCGCGGTGAGCGCGGGGTACGCACTCGCGCCGCTTCTGATGTGGCCAATCGCGGCACAGGCAGCGACGGTTATGAACCCGCTGTGTCCGGTCGAAACCGCAATCTATGCCCCGGGACACGCCCAGGACATCGTCGTGCCGCCGGGCTTCCGGGTGTCGGTGTTCGCACGCGGGCTCAACATGCCGACCGGCATCGCTTTTCACGGCAACAAAAACAATTTCAAAGTCTACGTGCTCGAATCAGGCCACGGCATACCGAGCAGGTGCAACGACCAGACGATGATCGGATCGGGCAACTTCGATCCGACAAACCCGCTCACACCCGACGTCCTAGTGTTCGACAAATCCGGCACCAAGATCGCCGGGCCGCTGTTCAAGCCAACCGGCAGCGGCGGGACGCAGACCGGCGGCCTGCAGGCAGAAGGGCCGGCGGTCGATATCGCGTTCGAGAACGGCTTCGCCGGCGGCCGGCTGTTCGCCACCGATTCGAACCAGGCGACGCACACCCCTGGCGGGAACATCAACAGCTCGCGCGTCGTCATCCTGGACCTCGCCACCCTCAAGGTGAAGCCGTTCATCTCGAACCTGCCGACCGGCGACCATCCGAGCGAGCAGCTGGCGTTCAAAGACGGCTGGATCTACTGGTCGCAGGGTTCGACGACGAACAGCGGCGTCTCCGACGGCGGACAGCCGGATATTCCGTGTCAGCCGATCACCCTCAGCAAGAACGTGTTCATCTCGAGCCTTGGTCCGCCGGAAGTTGCGGGAAGCGGCTATTCGCCGTTCGGCGTGCAGCAGCCGGGGGCGAACATCGCGGCCTTTTTCAACGGGTCCAACGGCCAGATCCGGACCGGCGTTTGCGACGGCGCCACCCTGCGGGCGAGGCTCAACAATCCGAATGTGATCCAGGCGTTCGGTTGGGGGCACCGCAACGGCTATGCGATCCGCTTCGCACCGGACGACCATCCGCTGGCGGGCCAGCTGCTGGTCGGCGAAGACGGCGCCGACGAGCGCGGCGCGCGGCCGTCGAACGGCGCGCCGGAAGTGCTGTCGGTCGACTATCAGGACCCCTCGGGCACGCCGGTCTATCACGGCTGGCCGGACCGCTACGGCTTTCTCGCCTCGAGCCAGGCGGTGTTCAACCCGATCGGCGGACCGTCCGACTCTCTCTGCGTCTTCGATGCGACCAATCCGCCGAGCTTCTGCACGCCGGCGAGCCTCGCGAATATCTTGAAATTTGATGTTCCGATCGCCGACGTGCTGGCCTTCCCGCCGGCGCCGATCGTCGCACCGATAGCCCTCGAGGCAGCGGATTCTTCGTTCACCGGCATCGACTTCGTGCCGAAATCCTTTGTCACGGATCCGGTCCTGCCCGGTGCGGCGCTCTACAGCCTCGAAGGCGATTTCGGGTTCTCGGCGCCGAACGCCAACCCTCCCGCTCCCGAAGTCGGGCATGAAGTCAAGTTGATCAACTTCAACCAGGACAAGAACCTGCCGCTTCAGCTCAGCTTCCAGAACTTTGCCCGCAACAATACCGGCGACCAGGCGTTCATCAGCACGACCAATCCGGCCGCATTCGACCGCCCGACCAATCTACGGTTCGGGCCGGACGGCTGCGCCTATGTCGTCGATTACGGTGCGGTGCGGGACCCCGGCGGGGGACCCGGTGGCGCCACCCGTTTTGTCGATCCGGCGGATGCGCCGCTGGTCCAGTTCCCGGGCACGGGGACGATCTTTAAGATCTGCGCAACGCAGTAATCCGCATATACCCAATTGGGGCGGCCACGGCCGCCCCGATTTTTTCCACGTGCCTGAGCCTGTTGCTCGGTCAGGGCACCCGCCCTATAGTCCCGGTCTCATGCAAGAAGGTGCCGCCGAGGCTCGGTTCCCGCACCGCCATCTGCTCGGGATTGAGGGGCTGTCGCCCGACGACATCAATCAATTCCTCGATCTCGCGGACGGCTATGTCGAATTGAACCGGCAGGCCGACAAGAAGCGCAGCACCCTGCGCGGCCGCACGATCATCAACTGCTTCTTCGAGAACTCTACGCGCACCCGCACCTCGTTCGAGCTCGCCGGCAAGCGGTTGGGCGGCGACGTGATCAACATGTCGGTGTCGGCTAGCTCAATGGTTAAGGGCGAGACCCTGATCGACACGGCGATGACCTTGAACGCGATGCACCCCGACGTGCTGGTCGTCCGTCACCCCGAATCGGGGGCGGTGCATCTGCTCTCCGAGAAGGTCGACTGTGCGGTCGTCAATGCCGGCGACGGCAGCCACGAGCACCCGACCCAGGCGCTGCTCGACGCGCTGACGATCCGCCGCCGCAAGGGCCGGCTCGGCGGGCTCACCGTGGCGATCTGCGGCGACATCCTGCACAGCCGGGTCGCGCGCTCGAACATTGCGCTCCTCAACACGATGGGGGCACGGGTGCGGGCCGTCGCCCCGCGCACCTTGTTGCCCGCCGAGATCGAAAGGCTCGGGGTCGAAGTGTTTCACGACATGGCGCAGGGGCTTGCCGATGTCGATATCGTGATGATGCTGCGCCTGCAGAGCGAGCGCATGCACGGCTCCTTTGTGCCGTCGACACGCGAGTATTTTCACTTCTTCGGGCTGGATTACGACAAGCTGCGCGCCGCCAAGCCCGACGCGCTGATCATGCATCCCGGCCCGATGAACCGCGGGGTCGAGATCGGCAGCGAGATCGCCGACGACATAGACCGCAGCCTGATCCGCTCGCAGGTCGAGATCGGCGTCGCGGTGCGCATGGCCTGCCTCGAGATTCTGACCCGCGATCTCGGCAACGGCCCGCCGCTGCCGTGACGGAGACTACCCCTCACCCCAGCCCTCTCCCCGCACGCGGGGCGAGGGAGGAAAGCGGAAATGACCCTCGCCCCGCTTGCGGGGAGAGGGAGGGACCCGCAAAGCGGGAGGGTGAGGGGCGATGTCGGGCGTCGCCATGAACCGGCTGCTGATCCGCAACGCCCGGCTGCTCGACCCGGCGAGTGGGCTCGACGCGCCGGGCGACCTGCTCGTCGAGGGCGAGCAGATCGTGGCGCTCGGCGGCGATCTGTCGGCCTCCGCCCGCGATGCGGAGACCGTGAATGCGGACGGCCTGTGCCTGGCGCCGGGGCTCGTCGACATGCGGGTGCAGTTGCGCGAGCCCGGCGCCGAGCACCTGGAATCGATCGAGAGCGGCGGGCGGGCCGCCGCCGCCGGCGGGGTCACGACGATGGTCGCCCTGCCGAACACCGATCCGCCGGTCGACGATGTCTCGGTCGTCGAGTTTCTCGCCCGCCGCGCCCGCGAGGCCCGGCTCGCCAAGGTTCATACCTATGCGGCGGCGACCAAGAGGCTCGAGGGGCGCGAGCTGACCGAGATGGGCCTGCTCGCGGCGAACGGTGCGGTCGGCTTCACCGACGGTGTCAAGGCGGTCGCCGACGCGCTCGTCATGCGGCGCGTGCTGGCCTATGCAAAGAGCTTCGACCTGCTGGTACTGCAACACCCGGAGGAGCCGAGCCTGGCGCGCGCCGGCGAGGTCAACGAAGGCGAGATCGCGACCCGGCTCGGTCTCGGCGGGATCACCCCGATGGCCGAGCTGATCATGGTCGAGCGCGACCTCAGGCTGGTCGAGATCACCGGCTCGCGCTGGCACGCCGCCCATCTGTCGACCGCCGCCGCGATCGACGCGATCCGCCAGGCCAAGGCGCGCGGGCTGCCGGTGACCTGCGACACCGCACCGCCCTATTTCGTGCTCAACGAGACCGCGATCGGCGACTACCGGACCTTTGCCAAGCTCTCCCCGCCATTGCGCAGCGAACGCGACCGGCGGGCGGTCATCGAGGGGCTGCGCGACGGCACGATCGACGCGATCGCCAGCGACCACGCGCCGTGGGACCAGGATTCCAAGCGCCTGCCGTTCAGCTCGGCGGCCTACGGTATCGTCGGGCTCGAGACCTTGCTGGCGCTGTCGCTCGAGCTCCACCATAACCGCCATCTCGGTCTGCTCGACCTCGTCCGGCTGCTGACCCTCAATCCGGCGCAGATCCTGCGCCTGCCGGTCGGCCGGCTCGCCGTCGGAGCGCCGGCCGATCTGGTGCTGTTCGACCCCGATCGGCCCTGGCAGATCTGTCCCGACGCGTTCCTGTCGAAATCGAAAAACGCCCCGTTCGACGACCGCCCGGTCAAGGGCCGGGTGCGGTTGACGATCGTCGACGGGCGAACCATTTTTCGGCATCCGGGCTGAGGATGTTTGGTCTCCCTGAGCCCGTCCCTCGAGCCGTCGAAAATTCCTGGTTCGGCCGTCCGAGCATCGTCCAAAAGACGGGTAAGAGATTGGTAACATGTTATTTTTTCAGTCTTCGCGAAAAGTTTTTCCGGGTTAATCCCGGTTTAACCGGGAAACCGGTCGCACGGAGGCGCGACATTTGACCCTGCTCGCCGCGGCGGCCATCGGCTATCTCCTCGGCTCGGTCCCGTTCGGTCTGCTGGTGACTCGGCTCGCCGGTTTGGGCGACATCCGCCGGATCGGCTCGGGCAACATCGGCGCCACCAATGTGCTGCGCACCGGCAGCAAGGGTGCCGCGGCACTGACCCTGCTGTTCGACCTCGCCAAGGGCTCGGCGGCCGTCGCCATCGGCCAAGCGTGGGGCGAGCACGCCGCACTCGCCGCCGCCGGCTGCGTCGTCATCGGCCACGCCTTTCCGGTGTGGCTCGGCTTTCGCGGCGGCAAGGGTCTCGCCACCGCACTCGGCGTCGTGATCGCGCTGGCCTGGCCGGTGGCGGCGGCCGGCGCGCTCGTCTGGCTCGCCACCGCCTTCTGGTCCCGCTATTCTTCGCTGGCGGCGCTGGTCGCTGCGGCAGCCGCCGCGATAGTGGCGCCCTTTGTTACCGACGGTGCAACCGCGGCGGTGATCGCCGGTATCGCTCTGTTAATCATCCTGCGCCACCATGCCAACGTTCGGCGCCTGATCGCGGGCACCGAGAGCCGGATATCATTCACCAAAGGCTGAGATCAGCCCCTGGCCGCGCGCGAACTCGATCCGCAGGAGCGCCTCGACTGGCTGCGGCTGATCCGCACCGAGACGATCGGCCCGATCAGCTTTTTCGCGATGCTGCGCCGGTTTGGTTCGGCGCGGGCGGCACTCGAGGTGCTGCCGCGTCTCGCCCGCCGCGGCGAGCGCAGCAAGACCGTGACCGCGCCCACCCGCGCCGAGGCCGAGGCTGAGCTCGCCGCACTCGGCCGCGCCGGCGCGTGGCTCGTCTGCTGGGGCGAGCCGGGTTATCCGAGCGCCCTCTCGGCGATCGAGGACGCGCCACCGATCCTGACCGTGCTCGGCCGGGCCGAGACCTTGCAATGGCCGATGATCGCGATGGTAGGGGCGCGCAACGCCTCGGCCAACGGCCGGCGCCTCGCCCGCGACCTCGCCGCCGAGCTCGGGCAGGGCGGGGTCGTCGTGGTCTCCGGTCTCGCCCGTGGGATCGACGCCGCCGCCCATCTCGGCGCCCTGGCAACCGGCAGCATCGCCGTCGTCGCCGGCGGGGTCGATGTCGTCTACCCGGCGGAGAACCGCGGGCTCTACGAGGCGTTGGCGGACCGAGGTGCCGTCGTCGCCGAATTGCCGCTCGGCACCGAGCCCCAGGCCCGCCACTTTCCGCGCCGCAACCGGATCATTTCCGGCATGGCGCTCGGGGTCGTCGTCGTCGAGGCGGCGGCGCGTTCGGGCTCGCTGATCACCGCGCGGTTCGCGCTCGAGCAAGGGCGCGAGGTCTTCGCGGTGCCTGGCTCGCCGCTCGATCCGCGCTCGCGCGGCTGCAACGACCTCTTACGGCAAGGTGCTACCTTGACCGAGAGTGCTGCCGACGTGCTCTCGCAACTCCGCGCGCAGCTGCACGGCGCGGAGCCGCTACACCCGGTCCCGGCGGTTGCGCTCGCGGCAGCGCCGCCCTCGCCTGCGCCCGCCGCGGCCATACCGCTGGGAGATGACGCCGGGCTCGAGCTGGTGCTCGAAAGGTTGGGACCAACACCGGTGGCGGTTGACGAACTGGTGCGCCAGTGCCAGATGTCAGCCGCCGCCGTCGCCACCCTCTTGCTCGAGCTCGAGCTCGCCGGCCAAGTCGAGCGTCATCCCGGCAATTTGGTTTCCTTGCGTTAAGGAAATTTCTGCGCCCTGGCGCCCCGATCGAATGGGTCCATGAAAGTCGTCGTCGTCGAATCGCCGGCAAAGGCGAAAACCATCAACAAGTATCTCGGCAGCGACTACAGGGTTGTCGCCAGCTACGGCCATGTCCGCGATTTGCCGGCCAAGGACGGCTCGGTGCGGCCCGATTCGGATTTTGCGATGTCGTGGGAAGTCGACGGCAAATCCGAAAAGCACGTCAAGACGATCGTGCAGGCCGTGCGCGGCGCCGACGGGCTGTTTCTCGCCACCGACCCCGACCGCGAGGGCGAGGCGATCTCCTGGCACGTAAACGAGGTGCTGAAAGCCCGCCGGGCGCTGAAGCATCTCGACGTCAAGCGGGTCGTCTTCAACGAGGTGACGAAGAACGCGGTGCTCGAGGCGTTTCGCCGGCCGCGCGAGATCGATCAGGAGCTCGTCGAGGCCTATCTCGCCCGCCGGGCGCTCGATTACCTCGTCGGCTTCACCCTGTCGCCGGTGCTGTGGCGCAAGCTGCCGGGCAGCCGCTCGGCCGGCCGCGTCCAATCGGTTGCCCTGCGGCTGATCTGCGAGCGCGAAGCCGAAATCGAGGCCTTCAGGCCGCGCGAGTACTGGACGATCGAGGTCGAGTTCCGGACCGAGGCGGGACAGACCTTCACCGCGCGGTTGACACATCTCGACGGCAAGCGCCTCGACCGCTTCGATCTCGATACCGAGGCCAAGGCGCGCGCCGCCGCCGCGGCGATCCTGGGTGCGCCCGGGTTTGCCGTCGCCGAAATCGACCGCCGCC
>Ga0306924_10005555_pt1 | contig 12433 bp, 11 predicted proteins | sample sta12Can44000111_FD_203756 | JGI IMG/M metagenome (GOLD analysis project Ga0306924, IMG submission 203756) | Lab enrichment of tropical soil microbial communities from Luquillo Experimental Forest, Puerto Rico - statanox.12C.anox.44.000.111 (v2)... | ecosystem: Environmental > Terrestrial >... | reverse complement strand
CGGTCTTCGGCGTCGGCACGGTCTTGAGCAGCTTGGCCATCACGTCGTCGGAGGAGACCTGGCGGACCCACAGCTCGGGCCGCAGCGTCATCCGGTGCGCCAGGGCCGGCACCGCGACCTGCTTGATGTCGTCGGGAACCACGTAGTCCCGGCTGTTCAGCAGCGCCTGGCCGCGGGCCAGCTGGACCAGCGCCAGGCCGCCGCGCGGGCTCGCGCCGATCTGGACCTGCGGGTCGCGCCTGGTCGCGTTCACGATCGCCACGATGTAGTCGAGCAGGTCGGGGGTGACCTCCACCTGCTCGAGCGAGTCCCGCATGGCCAGCACCCCCTCGGCGGTGGTCACGGCGCTGAGCTCCACGTCCTCGCGGGCCCGGTCCACCCGGCGCCTGAGCATGGCGGTCTCGTCGCCGGTGCTCAGGTAGCCCAGCCGCAGCCGCATCAGGAACCGGTCGAGCTGGGCCTCGGGCAGCTCGTAGGTCCCCTCGTACTCGATCGGGTTATCGGTGGCCAGCACGATGAACGGGGCGGGCAGCCTGCGGGTGTGCCCGTCCACGCTGACCTGGCCCTCGGCCATCGCCTCGAGCAGCGCCGCCTGGGTCTTCGGCGGCGTCCTGTTGATCTCGTCGGCCAGCAGCAGCTGAGTGAACACCGGCCCGGGTCGGAACACCATCTCGGCCGACCGCTGGTCGTAGAGCGAGGCGCCGGTCACGTCCGAGGGCAGCAGGTCCGGAGTGAACTGGATGCGGGCGAAATCCAGCCCGAGCACCCGCGCGAACGACCGCGCGATGAGCGTCTTGCCCAGGCCGGGCAGGTCCTCGAGCAGGACGTGACCGCCAGCCAGGATGCCGATCAGCACGAGCTCCAGGGTCCGGCGGCGGCCCACCACCGCGCGCTCGAGCTCATCGAGGATGACCGTGCACGTCCCTGCCGTCTCGACGGTACTCATCACCATGACCTCCGGAGGATGCCCCGGCCTTCAGGCCGGGGAGGAATCAGGTGCCCCGCGCACAGAGGAAGGACGAGATGACCGCCCGTACGGCGTGGCTCCTGCAGTTTTTCGCTCACACGTGCGATCCTGGAGGGATGAGAACGGCGTACCGGTGCCGGGCCTACCCTGACCAGGCACAGCAGGCCATGCTGAACCGTACGTTCGGCTGCGTCCGGGTCGTGTGGAACCGGACCCTGGCCGCCCGCCAGGCCCGCTACGCCGCCGACGGCACGGGCACCTCCTACGCGCAGGCCGACCGGTCGCTGACCGCCATGAAGAAGGACCCCGCCCTGGCATTCCTGAACGTGGTGTCCTGTGTGCCGTTGCAGCAGGCACTGCGGCACCAGCACCAGGCGTTCGCCGCGTTCTTCGCCCGGCGCGCACGGTACCCGCGGTTTAAGTCCCGCCGCTCCCGCCAGTCCGCGCATTACACCCGGTCGGCGTTCACCCTGCGCGGCGGCGAACTGCGGCTGGCCAAGATGCCTGCTCCTATCCTGTTCGTCTGGTCCTGGCCGGACGTGGACCTGACCGTGCTGGACCCGGCGATGGTGATCATCTCCCGCGAGAGCGACGGCCGCTGGTACGTCACCTTCACCGCCGATACCATCGCCTCGAACACACCGCTGACGGCGACCGGCCGCGCGGTCGGGGTCGATCTGGGCGTGACGGACTTCGCCGTGACCAGCGACGGGGAGCGGATCGCCAACCCGCGGCATCTGGAGCGCAAGGCACGCAGCCTGGCCCGCTACCAGCGCCGCATGGCCCGCCGCCAGAAGGGATCGGCCAACCGGGCCAAGGCCGCGGCCAAGGCGGCCCGCGCCCACCGCAAGGTCCGGCACGCCCGGGCGGACTTCCTGCACCGTGCCAGCACCCGGCTGGTCCGCACGGCCGATCTCATCGTGATCGAGGACCTGGCGGTCGCGAGCATGATCCGCAACCGGCACCTCGCCCGCGCGATCTCCAACTGCGGCTGGGGTGAGTTCCGCCGCCAGCTTGAGTACAAGTGCCAGCGGTATGGCCGCCGCCTGGTCGTGATCGACCGCTGGTATCCCAGCTCGAAGATGTGCTCGGTGTGCGGGCACCTGCTCGCGGAACTGAGCCTGGGCACCAGGCACTGGAAATGCGCGTCCTGCGGCACCCGGCATGACCGGGATATCAACGCCGCCAAGAACATCCTGGCGGCAGGTCGTGCCGTAGCCCGGGGCTCCCCGGGCGATGCCTGCGGAGTTGGCGTAAGACATTCCGGGTCCTCCCGGGTGCAGCCGGCGGTGAAACAGGAATCCCGGCCGGTGACGGCCGGAATCCCCGTCCTTTAGGGCGGGGAGTAGTCAAAGTCTCTCCAATCGGTCGACGAGGCGCGCCAGGGTGCGTCTCGGGATCCCCCGCTCGCCGGGGGCGTTCCGCGTGGAGGTCTCCGGCTTGGTTCCCGGGTCGATCCACGCCCATAGGTCGGCGTCGCGCGGATGGCGGCACAGCAGCTGGCGGGCCGCGTCCGGGTCCTGGTACAGGTGCACGCCGTGACGTTCGGCCAGCCGGGCGGCCAGCAGGTGCTCGAGCACCGGCCGGAGCTCGCTGTGGTAGAAGCCCTGGCTGGTGATCGAGCTGTACACCAGGAATCGCCGGTGTGAGTAGCCGCTCAGCAGCCGGGCCTGCGGCTTTTCCCTGGTCTTTTTGCCCTCGTCCGGGCTCAGCGCGGGCAGCAGGAAGCGCAGCACGACCATCGCGGCCGCTGCGGCGACCGTGACCGCCACGGACAGCCCCGCCCAGCCGGCCATGAGGTAGCCAGCCGCGGCCGCCACGATGATCGCCGCGGCCGCGATGGCGACCTCGGGCCCCGTCCCGCGCCACGGGCTGACCGTCGCCCCGGCCTCCCGCGGGTCCCCGGGCGCGCTCATCGGGCTGCTCCCTTGGTCCCCTCAGCTCCCTTGGTCCCCTCGGCTCCCTCGGCTCCCTCGGCTCCCTTGGTCCCCTCGGCTCTCTCGGCGCCGGCCAGGTCGGCGGACAGCTCGTCGAGGGCCTGCCCGGCCGCGTCCCGCTGCCGCTGGCCGAGTGGGTGGCTGGAGAACCTGGCCTCGTAGAACAGCGCGGTCAGCCGCCCGGCGGCGGTGCCGCGGACCAGGCCGCGTTCGGTCGCCCGGGTCAGCAGCTCACCCGGCGTGCCGGCCACGCCCCGGTCCGTGCCGCGCTCGGCCAGGCTGGTTTCCATGGCCAGGTAGCAGGCGATGATCGCGGCCCGCGCGTCGTCGACGGCGCGCAGGGCCGAGCGGCCCGACTCCACCGCCTTGCGCAGCCGTTCCGGATCCTCCGCGATGAAGTCGCCGTCGTTGTCGCGCCGGAGCGCGACCGGCCGCCGCAGCCGCCTGGCCCACCACAGGCTGACCGCGATCCCGGCCAGCACCACCGCGACGAGCAGCCCGTACAGCAGCACGGTCAGCGGGATGTGCGGCGCCGGCCCGATCCCGGAACGCGGCCGGATCGAGCCAGAGGGCGTCATCCCGGGGTGCCTGCGGGGCCGTGTTCCGGCTCGCGGGATGAACAGGTGCAGGTGCAGGCCCGTCAGCACGATCACGGCGGCGGCTATCCCGCCCGCGCCGAGCACGGACACGAGCACCCCGCGCAGCTTGACCGCGGTCTGCTCCTGGCTGCCGGACCGGCGGCGGATCAGCAGGATCACCAGCATGGCCACGATCACGACCTCGAGGACCACGCCGACGACCAGGGCGTGTCCGCGCAGCGGCCCGTCCCACCCCAGCGCGCCCACCGCCCCGCGCAACCCCGCCAGCCCCGCAATGATCAGCAACGTAAGCGGCAGCAGCCGCAACAGCCAGTCCTGCGCCGTAAGCGCCGACCCCGCATCCCCATCCTCCGCGTCCCCGCCGTCCGCGCGCCCTCGGCCCGCGTCCCCGCCGTCCGCGCGCCCGCTGTCCGCGTCCCCGCCTCCCGGCTCCCCCACGCTCCCCGTGGTCCCCGTCGGCATCGTTCCCGGCTGGCGGCTGGTCATGGCCTCGCGTTCCCTGACGTAACGGGCAGCCCCTGCCCGGGCAAACCATACCCCCGCACCGCCGCGTTCCCTATACCGCGTCGATGTCCCGTTCGTGCTGTTCTAACGCCATGCCGCCTGGCCTGAGTTGACCACGAGACGGGTCAGCCTCGTGCCCCCCGGGCTTGCTGATGCTCTTGCGCTCCCGAAGAGCTCCCGTGACTGGTGAGACGCGCCCGTCACTCCCGCCCGGCCCGCGGATACGACGTGGATGTCCCAGCCATGTCGCTGGAACGACGTGGATGCCACATCCACGCCTTACGGTCTGGTACGCGCGGTGTCAGAGCAACAAAAGTCCGTTTTACCCCACGCAACGCCCTGGCGCGGGCATTAAGTATCGGCGTTACGGCGCCTTCATTGCCCATAATGCCCAATTTGTCCGATTTGTGGGAGTCGGCAGGCGGCGCCCAGGCGGGACGAACGGCGGCGCGCCGTCGCTCAAGCGCGCGTTTCCGCGGAAACGCCCCCCGTCGGCGAGCCCGCGTCCCTCGTCGGCGAGCCCGCGTCCCTCGTCGGCGCACCCGCGTCTCCGGCCGGCGAGCCCGCGCCGCCCGCGCTGCCAGTGCCGCCCGCCGGCGCGACCGCGGTGACCGCGTCGATCTCGGCCAGCAGCGCCTGCTTGGCGCCGGAGTCCAGGAACGAGGCCCGCACCCCGTTCGCCGCCAGCCCGGCCAGCTCAGAACGGCTCAGCCCGAGCACCGAGGCCGCCCGTCGGTACTCGTCGGTTAGCGTCGTCCCGAACATCGGCGGGTCGTCGCTGTTCAGCGTCACGAACAGGCCCTCGGCCAGCAGCCGCGGCAGCGGGTGCGCGGCCAGGCCGGGAACCTGCCGGGTGCAGACGTTGGACGTCGGGCACACCTCGAGCGGGATCTGGCTCTCCCGCAGCCGCGCCACCAGGGCAGGGTCGCCCAGGCAGCTGATGCCGTGCCCGATCCGCTCGGCGCGCAGGCCGTCCAGTGCCTCCCAGATCGTGGCGGGACCCGACATCTCGCCCGCGTGCGGCACGCTGTGCAGCCCGGCCGCGATGGCCGAGGCGAACACCGACCGGAACGCGTCCGTATAACGGGGCCGCGCCTGCTCGATCCCGGCCAGCCCGAAGCCGGTCAGCGCCTCCGGCGGGCAGGTCAGCGCGTGCTCCAGGGTGCCGAACGCGGCGGGCGCGCCGTACTCGCCGGCCACGTCGAAGATGTACGCCATCCGCACCCCGTGCTCCCGGAGGGCCGAACGCGCCGCGATGTCCAGCGCCTCGGTGAGGCCGGCCACGGGCAGGCCGGCCGACGTGAGCGTGTACGGGGTGACGGTCAGCTCGGCGTACCTGACGTTCTGCCCGGCCAGGTCGCGCGCCGCGCCGAGCACGAGCTCCGCGACGTCGGCGGGATCGCGCACCAGGCTGCTGACCGCCCCGTAGACCTGCGAGAAGTGCGGGAAGTCCCGGAACTCGTAGAACGCGGCCAGCTCGGCGGCCGACGACGGCACCCTGGCCCCGTCCGGATGCCGCCGCCGCAGCTCGAGCACGGTCGGCACGGACGCGGAACCGACCAGGTGAAGGTGAAGTTCCACCTTCGGCAGCCGGCCGATGAAGGCATCGATGGACTCCATGGCCCGAAGCTAGCAACGCCCGCGCACGATCCGGCACGTATCTAACACAAGAATGTCAAAAATAAGAACCTAACGAGCCGGGCCGGACGCCCCGGTTAGCATCCGGGCCACTCTGGCCGCATCGTTCCGGCGCGTCTGGAGGGAACCTCAGGTGGGCGCCGCGGTCGCCTTGGCCTTCGCGGCTGCCTTCAGCGCCTGCTTGTAGGACCGCACCTCGCCCAGCGACTCCGCGTCGGTGATGTCCGCCACCGACAACCGCGTCCCCTCGCCCCCGAACGTCCCCGCCGCCTCCCGCCAGCCCTCCGGCCGGATCCTGAGCTGCTTGCCGAGGAACGCCACGAAGATCTGCGCCTTCTGCGCCCCGAAGCCGGGCAGCGCCGCCACCCGCTGCAGCAGTTCGGCACCCGACCCGGCGGATTCCCACAGCCGGGCCGCGTCGCCGTCGTACTGGTCCACGATCAGCCGGGCCATCTCCTGCACCCGGGCAGCCATCGCCCTCGGGTAGCGGTGCAGCGCAGGCCGTTCGGAGAAAATCGCGGCCAGCCGGTCCGGGTCGAACTCGGCCAGCTCAGCCGGGGTGGGCTCGTGCCCCATCCGGCGGACCAGGTCCAGCGGCCCCATGAAGGCCTTCTCGAGCGTCACCTGCTGGTCGAGCAGCATGGCGATGAGCAGGGCGAACGGGCTGCGGCTGAGCAGCTCGTTGGCCTCGGGCTCCACCGGCATCCAGATCGTCACGGCGCCTCTCCCCAGGTTCGGCTATGGCCGCAGCGTACTCCCCAGTGCCCTATAAGCTAGAAGCAGCTGGGCCGGCCGGGGGCCCCCGGCCCGGGATGAGTGAAACGGAGTCAGCATGACACCGCATGCGAAGCTGGGAATCGCCGGGATCATCATCGGCTTCATCCTGCTTTTCATCGTTCCGTGGCCGATAGCCCTCGCGCTTATCGTGCTCGCGATCGCCGTCCCTGCGGGCGCCTGGATGATGCTCGACGAATCCCAGCGCCGCCGCTACCGCGAGATCCGGCGCCGCCAGCGGGGACAGCTCCGCTAGGCCGCCGCGCCCGTGGCCGTCGGGCGGCCACGCGCGGGAATGACGGCTGCCCGGCGGGAGGTTCCACAGCTAGCGAGGCCCAGTGCTAGCGAACACTGTGCCAGCTAACACTGTGCCAGCTAACACCGAGGGAAGGAACCGCCGATGGCCGTCCGCCGCCTGAACCACGCCGTCCTCTACGTGCACGGTCTGCAGCGGACCGTCGACTTCTACCGGACTGCCCTGGGCTTCGAGGTCCGGCTGGAGATCCCCGGCCGGGCCGCGTTCCTGCGCGCGCCGGGCTCGGCCAACGACCACGACCTCGGCCTGTTCGAGATCGGTGTCGCCGCGAAGAGCCGCGCGCCCGACCAGCCCGAACACCCCGGGCTCTACCACCTGGCCTGGGAGGTCGGCACGCTGGCCGACCTGGCCGACACACGGCAGAAGCTGATCGCGGCCGGCGCGCTGGTGGGGGAGAGCGACCACCGGGTGTCCAAGTCGCTGTACGCCAAGGACCCGAGCGGCATCGAGTTCGAGGTCATGTGGCGGGTGCCCGCGCAGGACTGGGCCGCCGAACTGGCCGACGGCGAGATGATCCTCCCGCTCGACCTGGACGCCGCGATCGCGCGCTGGGGCCAGGACCAGGCGACCGGCGCCGCGGCCGGCTCCCCGACCTAACGATAGGCTTAGCGTCCCTGCTGGCCCCGGGGGGGACGACCCCCCCGAGCCCCCCCGAGCCCCCCCGAGCCCCCCCGAGCCCCCCCGAGCCCCCCCGAGCCTAGCGGCCTTCAGACTGGCGCGTGATGTAGGTCACCGCGACGAACGACCGGAACATCGCCATCGGGTCGTCGCCGCCGATGGTGACCGTCCGCACGCCGGTCCGTTCGGCCCCGCGGACCCACGAGGCCACCTCGGCCATGTCCGCGGTCAGCATGGCGACCTCCAGCGTGGCGGGCAGCGTGATGGCCGGCGGCCGCAGGCTCGGCGCCCGCTCGACCGCCCGCCGCGCCGCCTCCGCGATCCCGGCCCTGGCCACCTCCGGGTGCTGGTTCACCGCGCCGAACCTGGTGAAGGACTCCTTGACCACGACGCGTTCGGCGCCGGCCAGGAACGGGTCCGCCTCCCCGGCGGTCTGCCGGTCCCCGGTGATCAGCCCGACCGGCACGCCGCAGGCCAGCGCGACCAGGGCGTTGATGCCGCTCTCGCCGACCAGGACCCCGTTCAGCGCGACGTGCGAGACCACCGACGGGTTGTACGTGTGCGACAGCACCGAGCTCTCGCCGGAGATCGACCCGTGGTAGCCCACCATGAACACGACGTCCGCGCCGGCCTCGAGTCCTTGCATCATGTACAGCGGCTTGTGCCGCCCGGACACGTAGGTCGCCTGCCCGTGCAGCAGCTCCGGGTCCAGGTTGTTCATCGTCCCGTGCGAGTCGTTGCAGACGATCTCGGTGGCACCGGCCGACATGGCCCCGTCGATCGCCGCGTTGACCTCGCCGAGCAGCAGCCGCCGCCCCTCCTCGTAGGGCCGGCCGGGCGGGAGGCACTGGGACCAGTCGACGATCCCGGCCACGCCCTCCATGTCGAAGGAGACGAAGACCTTCATCCCGAACGGGCCGGGCGCGTGCCCCGGCGACCGTCCGCGCCATCCGGTGGTGCATGGACCGCGGGCCCGCCCGGCGTGGCCCGCGCCCACGCCTGCTCGGCGGCCTGCTGGACGGTGCGCCCGACCTGCGGGGTCACCCCGGACTCGTCCTCGGCCGCGCGCTGCGGCTGGGACACGGCCATGTTCCAGGCGAACGCGAGCGTGACCCCGACCGCCACCGGGCCGATCGTGGCCACGAACCCCGTCCGGTCGCGGCCGCCCTGATGCCGCCGTCGTCTTGTCCCCCCGCGCCCAGGATCGCTCCTTCGCACGGACAGGGAGCGTACCAGGATCAGCCGCCCGGAGTTAGCTGTCCGGGGAAGAGCAGGGCCAGCTGCCGCGGGTACCCGGCGATCAGCCGCAGCTCGTCGTCGGTCAGCGGCTTGCCGGTGGCGGACGCGCACAGCTGCACCAGGGAGAACACCAGCTCCTCCTCGCCGTCGGCGACCTCGACGCCGAGCCCGCCGAGCACGTGCCGGAACCCGGCCTTGCCGCCGTACTCACCGGTGAGCACCACCCGGCCCTCGCGCGCGAACCAGTCGGCCGGGAACGGCCCGAGCTCCTCGTCGTCGTAGAGCTCGTAGTTCGCCCGGTCCTTCAGCGCCCCGTCGGCGTGGATGCCCGACTCGTGCGCGAACGCGTTGCGGCCGACGCCGGGCCAGGCCGGCGGCAGCGGCTGCCCGAACGCGTACGCCGCCCACAGCCCGAACCGCCGGGCCCAGGACAGGTCGACCGGGTCCCCGATCGCCGCCGTATCGCTGATCCCGAACCCGTACCGGAAAGCCAGGATGCAGGACAGCAGGTCGGCGTTGCCCGCCCGCTCGCCGATCCCGTTCACGCACGTGTTGATCCAGGCGTCCTGCCCGGCGTCCAGGTCACCGAGCGCGCCGGACACCGAGTTCGCCACGGCCATGCCCAGGTCGTTGTGGCAGTGCGTCTCGACCGGGATGCCGATGGCCGAGGCGAGCTTGGCGAACCGCTCCCTGATCCGCCCGGGCGAGTCGCCGCCGGTGGTGTCGCAGTACCGCACCCGCGACGCCCCGGCCTCCTTGGCCGCGAGCGCGAACTCCAGCAGGTACCCGTCGTCGGTCCGGGACCCGTCCTCCGCGTTAACCCCTATCGTCTCCGCTCCGGCCTCCTTGGCCACGGCGACGGCCGCCGTCATCTCGTCGATGATCGCGGCGCGGTCCAGCCGGCCGCGGAACTTGTGCGCGATCATCTGGTCCGAGGTGGAGATGGACAGGTTGTAGTGCCGCAGGCCGGCCCCGCCGGCGCCCGCGGGCGCCCGGACCGCAACGGCCGCCTCCACGTCGGCCGGGACGGCCCGGCACCAGCCGGACAGCCGCAGGTCGCCGAACGTGCCCGCCTCGGCGAGCGCCAGGCACGCCCGGACGTACGGGACCTCGTGGAACAGGAACGGGAACCCGATCTCGGACTGGGCCACGCCCAGCCGTCCCAGGTAGAAGTTGACCATCACCTTGCCGAACTTGGACAGGCCCGTCCGCGCGGTCTGCACCCCGTCCCGGTTGGTCACGTCAAGAAAGTGGATCGTTGGCATGATTCCAGATTGACGAATGGATCAATCTATCGTCAATATTGATTAAAATCAATCCTTCGGCCTAGCTCGCGGAGCCGTCCCTCCACCACGGGGAGCAACCCCGCCAGCGACGCCTCGGCCGCGATGTGCACCGCGCCGTGGATGCTGATGAGCGCGGTCCGCGCGGAGACCGTCACCGCGGCGCCCTGGCTGACGAGGTAGCCGTCCGCGACGCCGGGCGCGGGCCGGGCGGTGGGCGGCACCCGCCGGGCGTCGGACGCGTGCCGCACCTCGACCCGCAGCATGGGCCGTCCCGTGCTGGGCGGCTGCCAGACCATCGTCCGGCCCGGCCCGCCGTCGACGTGGTTGCCGCGGACTTTGCCGCCGAGGATGGCGGCCGCCTCGGCCTCCGTCACCAGGTCCGCCGGGTCCGGCAGGCCGTTGGTGGCGGCCCGCTCATGGTCGGCCGCGACCCTCGCCAGCGGGCGCGCGACGGCCGGCGGCTCCACCGGCTCCACCGTCACGTCGGCCCGGCTGCGCAGGTTCACCCGGGCGTGCACGAACGTGCCAGGCGGCAGCCGCCGGTACGGCTCGCTGCCGATACTGAGGTCCCACGCCTTCTCGCGCGTCCCGTCGTCGACCGCCACGTGGTACTCGTCCTCGCTGTCGCTGTCGCCGCTGACCATCCACTGCCTGATCACCTGGCCGTCGAACTCGGCGAACCGCGGGAACGCCGCCCGGCGCGCCAGCCACACCAGGACGCCGCCGAGGCCGGCCACCACGGCCAGGCCGATCATCAGCTGGGCCAGCGGCACCATGCCGTTCGTGCCCAGCCAGATGACCACGGCGATGTACCCGACCGGGCCGAACGCGATCGCCAGCGAGATGACGCAGGCCCGCGGCCACGGCCAGGTGTTCTTCTCGATCTCCAGCAGCTGCCAGCCCCCGCGGTAGCTGGACCACGCCACGTCGGTGCTGCCCTGCGCGAAGACCGCCAGCGCGGCGGGGGCGGCACCGAGGGCGGCCGCGTAGGCCAGCGTCCGCCCGCCGGGCCCCCCGGTACCCTGCGCCGCGGCTACGGCCGAACGCCAGCGGTCCAGCACCGCCTGACCGGACGCGCTGCGGCGCCGGCTGGTCCCGACGCCGACGGTGACCCAGAACCCGACGAAATAGAGCCCGCCCGCCCAGGCCAGCCCGTGCCTATGAGGGAGGGGCAGCAGCGCTCCGGCCGGAATCAGGAGCAGCAGGAGGAGCAGCGCGATCCGGCCCCCGCTGAGCCGGGACTTGGTCAGCCCGCGACGCCGGGCCTCGGCGTCGACCTCCCCGCGGAACGCCGACATGAACGCGGTTTCCCCGCCCCCGAACCCGTCCGACAGGGCCGGGGCGGGGACCTCGCCGCGGGCGCCCGCCCGCAGCGCCACGTGCGCCACCACCCGCCGCTCGAACGGCGTCAGCACGCCGCCCGGCGCCTCCGCGCGGACCAGGCACAGGGCCGGGCCGGGCGGCCCGGCCAGCCCTCCCGGATCCCCCGAACCCCGCAGCCCCGCCGGCCCGGCGGGCGGGCGCACCTCGAACCAGCCCCGCGCGGCCAGGTCGATCAGGGTCGCGCCGAAGCCGAGCTTGTCCAGCCGCCCGGTCAGCAGGCTGACCACGGCCGGCGGCGCGTCGTCGGCGTCGGGCGGCCGCGGCGTCCTGCCCTCGCCCTGGCCACCCCCCTCGTGCGGCCAGGGCGAGGGGGGAACGGTCAGCAGGACGACGAACAGGAATAGCCACCCCGCGCCGGCCACGACGGCCACAGGAAACACGACATTCCCCTCCGACCCTGTCGGCACCCCGGAGCCGCGACCGCGTTACCCGCTACCCGGAGCGGTTCCCCCGCCGTACCTGACACGTCTGCCGTCGGCTTCTGGTTCAGGCGCGAAAATTGACAGGAGATGAACACTCATCAATATTGATTTGATTCAATGTCGAGCGAACCGCGGGAGCCCATGGCCGACTCCGACTTCATGACCGCCGCAGAGGCCGCCCGGCGGCTCGGCGTCAAACCCGCCACCCTCTACGCCTACGTCAGCCGCGGCGTGCTGAGCCGGGTCAAGGCCCCGGATGGCCGGACCAGCCTGTTCGGCGCGGAGGAGGTCGAGCGGCTGGCCCGGCGGGGCCGGCCACGGCGGCCCGCCGGGGTCGCGGACATCACGGTCGAGTCGGCTATCACCGAGATCACCGGCGACACCCTGCGATTCCGCGGCCTGGACGCCACCCGCCTCGCGGTCAGCCGGACCTTCGAAGAGGTCGCCGAGCTGCTCTGGACCGGCGAGTTCCGGTCCGCGCGGGAACCGTGGCGGGCGCGGCCCACGGCGCTGGCGGCAGGCCGGGCCGCGCAGGCCGCGCTGCCCGCCGGCACCCTGCCGCTCGAGCGGCTCCAGGTGATCGTCCCGGCCATGGCGGCGACCGATCCGCTCCGGCTCCAGCTCGACCGGTCGGCCGTGATCGCGGCCGGGCGGAACATCATCGCCGGCATGGTGGACTGCCTGGCTCTTTCTTCCCCGGGGGGCGACCCCCCGGTGACCCCCCGCACGGGGGGGCTGCCCGCCCCCCCG
>Ga0306924_10005552_pt1 | contig 12435 bp, 7 predicted proteins | sample sta12Can44000111_FD_203756 | JGI IMG/M metagenome (GOLD analysis project Ga0306924, IMG submission 203756) | Lab enrichment of tropical soil microbial communities from Luquillo Experimental Forest, Puerto Rico - statanox.12C.anox.44.000.111 (v2)... | ecosystem: Environmental > Terrestrial > Soil... | reverse complement strand
CGGATGGTGCATCGGCAGGCCGCGCGAAGAGGTCGTCAGGCGCGGCGTGGTTCGTCGCGAGATCCCGATTTACGGAACGGCAGGACTTGCCGCGGTATTGCAACGGCTCGCGGTGGCGTCTGGACGGCGGTTCAAGTCGGCTCAATCTTGCCGCGTAGCTTTTTGCCCTCATCTTTGGCCCATCTCAGCCCGGCGTGGCCACTTGCCGCAATTGAGCCCAGGCGGCTCTTGTGAGCCGACGGGTGTTCCCTTGGTCACAGCGGGCATCGACGGGGCAGTGGTATAGGCATTGCGTTACATAGTCAGCACTCTCAGAACGCATTCGCAAGAGGAGTGAACTAATGCCAAAAGCGCCGAGGAAATTCGTTCGACTACCAGGGAGCGAACGAAAGCCGGGAGCTAATGCGAAGCTATTGGGCTCGGCCGATAAGAACGAGAGGTTCAAAGTCACGATTGTCTTGCGGCGCCGGCCCGACGGCCCGCCGGTTCCCGACTTCAACTACTATCGGGGAACCCCGCCGGCGCAGCGCCGCCGCCTGCCTACTGAAGAGTTTGCGCGCAAGTACGGTGCCGATCCCGCTGATATCGATCGCGTCGCGGAGTTTGTCAGATCACACGGCCTGGAAGTGGTCGAAACTCACACGGCACGGCGTACCGTCATCGTCTCCGGTACGGTGGCGCAATTCAGTGACGCGTTCCGCGTCGAGCTCAAAATGTACGAGCACCAGATCTTGCGCGGCCGCCGCCAGAGTCCCCGCACCGAGAACTACCGTGGGCGCGACGGCTTTATCCATGTGCCAGATAACCTGGTCGACGTCATTGTCGGAGTCTTCGGACTCGATACTCGCTCGATTACTAAGCGCAACGCCGCCGATCCGCCGAACACGAATCCTATTAGCACGACCACCATCACCAGACTCTATGATTTTCCGACTATTTCTGCGACGGGACAGACGATTGCGGTACTGTCGCTCGACGGATATCAATCGTCCGACATCAGCGCCACCTTTGGCGGCAGTCCGCCCGTCGTTACCGATGTCAGCGTAGACGCGTCGAACATCGGGTTTGATCCCTTCGGCGAGACGACCCAGGATATTTGTATTGCTGGACTCGCGGCTCCCGGCGCGGCAATCGCACCCTATTTCACGACCGGGACGCAGCAGGGATGGGTCGATCTGATCCATCGCGTGGTACATCCGAACGTGACCGATCCAGTCTGTTCGGTGTTTTCGTCCAGCTTCTACGTAGCGGATGGCGATGACACAGCGACTCTGGCAAACGAAGGTGTCAGCATCAGTTGGCTCAATGCCGTGAATGCCGCGTTCCAGGACGCGGCGATCCAGGGCGTCACTATCTGTATTGCGTCCGGCGACACTGGGGCTAACTCGAAGGTCGGCGCCAATCCGGCCGCGTGGGGTCTGTCCTTCGCAGGAGACGGCAAAGCTCACGTTCAATATCCGGGCAGCGACCCGTGGGTGCTAGCCGTGGGTGGTACCACGGTCGGTAATATCGTCGGTGCCAACTTCGATGAATATCTGTGGAACGATCCGTCGCCCGCCGACCCCAGCCAGTGGGGCACGACCGGCGGCGGGATCAGCGATTTCTTTGCTCTGCCGTCTTACCAGAGCGCGGCTGGCGTTCCGACGTCTATCAATGACGGCCATGTCGGGCGCGGAGTACCGGACGTGGCTGGCAATGCGAGCTTAAACAGTGGCTACTTCGGCCTGGTGTGGAACGGCGGTCCATTCGTCGGTAACGGCACGAGCGCCTCTTCTCCGTTGTGGGCCGGTTTGATTGCGTTGATCAACGCTGCGCTTCTCGAGAACGTCGGCTTTGTGAACCCTGCGATCTATGCGCTGGGTTCTGGCGTTTTCCGCGATATTAATCCCCCACCCGGGCCGACTGACAACAGCAACGCCGGGATCACTGGCTATCCAGGTCGCCAAGGCTGGGATGCTTGCACGGGATGGGGCAGTCCGAAGGGCGTTGCGCTGCTAAGCGGCTTAAAACGCTTCTATGGGCCAGCGATCGCGGTCAATTTGCAGGACGATCTCCACTTCGGCGTCGTTTGTCGTGGTCCGAAATATCTAACCCTGCAGATCTTCAACGTCGGGACACGCAATCTGTTTATCAGCAAGATCCAGCGGATTTCGGGATCGAGCGACTTTGCCGTATTAGCGGCGCCGGCGACGCCACTCTCAATCGCACCCGGCTCCCAGGTCGACTTCACGATCGAGTACAACCCGACAACCCGGGGCGTGGCTGAGAGCGCGACAATCCAGATTATCAGTGACGATCCGGTGACACCAAAGCTCGACGTCATTGCAACCGGTTTCGGCGGTACCGGCGCGCTCGAAACCGTGATCGCCGACCAAGGTAACTTCGGGCACTGCTGTGTCGGTTCCTTCGTCGATGAGGAACTGACATTCAACAACAACGGTTCCTGCACGCTTTCCATTAGCGATGTCACCTCATCATCACCTGACTTCATCACGCCGAGTGTGAGTAGCTATCCACTGCATATTGCGTCCGGCATGTCGATTGAATTGCCTATACGCTTCCAGCCAACGAGTATCGGTACGAAGTCCGCGACCATTACTGTTATCAGCGACGATCCTGCCGGGCCCAAGAGTGTAAATGTTTTCGGCGACGCGCCGGCCGGTAGGCTAGCAGTTACTGGTTCAACCTTCTTCGGTGGCGTGAAAGCCTGCTGCCGGATCGAGCGGACGATCGGGATCTGCAACGTCGGCGATTGCAAACTGCATGTCTCGAGCGTTGCGTTCAGGCACAAAAACCCGCACTGGAAGTTGATTAACAATCCGTTTCCCGCAACTCTGCATCCCGGCTCCTGCCTGAATGTTGTAATTCGCTATAAGGCAACTGAAAAGTTCCCACGCTCTTGCGATTTGATTATCACCAGTGACGATCCGGTCCATCCGGTCGAGACGCTGGAAGTCGTCGCCACAACGATTTGGAGCGACTGCTGCCGCAAATGCTGCGACGACTGCCGCAAGGGACATTGCGAGAAGCGCCATTGCGATCCGTGCTGTTGCAGGAAATGCCGCAACGAATGCGATGATCACGATGATGAATGCGATGATCGCGACGGCGAAGTGCGTGAGCGCGATGAATGCGAAGCCTGAGCACGCGCTGCGTCGGAATGGGGTACCATGCGTTTAGCACGAAGGGGGTTGTCGACCCTCTTTCTCATCGAACGAAATACAGTGGCAGGCGCACAAAGCGCATCGACGCAACCGGCTTCGCGTTCTTTTCATAGAATTCGAGCGCTTTCTGAATCCAAGCCCGCAGTTTCGGATAAGCGGTATGAAATTCCCGGTCGAGAGTATCCAGCTTTTCGGTCTATTGATGGCTGTTTATTTTCGAAGCTGGTTGTGGATAAAAGATTTTTGTGAGACGAATTTCGGCGCCTATATCCTCTCTGAACCCACCTACCCTATCGAAGTCGTGAAAGACATCGGCGGCGACAGCGAAGTCCTGAGCGAGAGGAACCTGAAACTGGAGGTGGCCCCTCAGATAGTCGTCTTTAATCAGAGCCAAAGGGGGCTGGGGAATTACCAAAGGTAACCCCGTCACCGCAAATCTGCCGTTCACGGCGACCTGTTCGCCCCCCCACGATTTCTCTATGCCGAGGGCGAGAAATTCAAGCGGCTTGAATTCGTAGCGCAGGAATGCCTTTACGTCGTAGGAGGGGCGTTGAGTTAAGGTGTCGTAAGACAAAATGCCGGGAACCGGAGCACTGGTCGGATTTATGAAATTGATCGGATTTCTGCCGTTGGAATGGATTGACGCGTTCGCGACCAAATCAAAGAAGAAGCCCTTCAAACCAGGCGAGAATTTTCCCAGGCCCTCGGTATAGCCGATCTGAGGAACGTCCGTGAATTGATTCGCCGTTCCAACATTAACCGCTTTCTGGTTGTTATAGGCCCCAAGCGGAATATAGAGATAATTGGTGAGACCGAGCCAGCGCTGGGTTTGCGCATCAGAGACAAAGAAAAACGTCACGTCAACAATGGGGTCAGTAGCACCCCCGTTAACAAGATTGTTCGTACCTGGGACATTTACATCAGTGAGTGTCGCAAACGGCACCTCTACATCGAAGACAAGGGGATGCCCAACGAGCTCACCAAAATAAGAAAACCGCGGAAACCCTTCCCATATATTTGCGTGCGAATTTGGCAGTGCATTTCCTGTCGTATCGACAAAGGCATCGGAGTGACCAAAGCCTGCGTGCAGAAGGGCGGTAAACGTTCCGGTCGGAAGCGATCCTGCCTCGTAGTCGCCCGCATAAGTATCGCTGCTGTTGTCAGATCCTGCGATCGCCGGCGCTTGCCAGCTAACAATGCTGCCAATCAGCATGCAGGCGGCCATCAATTTCACTGTTTTGCTTCCTAAACGGAAGCTGGCGAGCCCCCGAAGTGACTTCATCGGTTTTCCCCCCAATTTACCCAGTCAATTGTTAGTTGCATCTTACCGCGATGGATCAGATGCGCAAACCTTCCGTACAGCGGAACAGCACCGTTAAGCGTTGTCAAGAAATGCAAGTCAGGATTGTTTAAAGCAAGCCGGAAAGCCTCACCAGAAGATTCCCCGCATCCGCGAGGTCTCTCGACTCACGATCTTCACTGAAACAAGCATAAATAGTTCCGAGGAGGTCGAAGGCTTCTCTCCAACGACCTACACCCAAATATAGCTTCGCCATGCTGGTCGCGGCGCGCAGCTCCAGCATTTTTGTCTGCCGGCACCGGGCGACGTCCAGGCTCGTTTGGAAAGAGACTTCTGCCTGTGCGACCGCATCCGCCTTTCTCTGCAACAACAACTCGCCCTTGAGCCGATGGACCTCGGCTTCGTGGTAGCACTCGCCTGTTTCCTCAATGCAGGACAAAGCTTCCTTGAGGGCAAGCAACCCTTGCTCATACTGATTATTCCTTGCCAGCATCTGGCCGCGCAGGGCGAGGAGCCACGGCACTCCAATCCTGGCCCCGCTCTCGCGATACGCGCGATAGACTTTGTCAAATTGAAGAAGTCCAAGCTCTGTCTGTCCTGCTTCGAACAAAATTGAGGACTTCATCAGCAACCCAAGTAGCTGCCAGTAGGAAAATCCTCCCTCTGCTGCACCCGCGATTGTTTTGTCGATCCATTGTTCGGCAATCTGATATTCTCGCATGGTGTGGTGGAGCAGTCCGTGCATTCCCTGTGCCTGCACCAGCGATATCGGGATTGCTAGGTCTTGAGCGAGAGATATGGCCTCTTCGCTGCACCTCACCGCTTCGCCTGGGTAACCCAGATACCACTTCGTCAGGGCAAGATAGGATAAACAACTCACGCGCGAAGGTCCGTACAATTGTATCGTTTCGACAACTTCTGAATTCTGCCCCACTGTCAACGCTTTGAGGAAATGCTCCTCCGCGGCTTTTTGATGTCCTGTATAGGCGGAAGCGAGGCCCAAGAGCAGGAGCCGCTGGAGAGAATATTGCTCAGTAGGATCGTCCAAGGTAGACAGTCGTTTCGCGAGGCGAAGGGCAGTTTCGTAGTCAGCCCTGACGATACTGAAAGTGGATTGCCCTGTAATCGCCGAGACCAATAGTGAAATGTCGCCGGTGCGTTCGCTGAGTGTGGTTGATTTTTCAAATGCCGCTGCAACTTCAGGGGCTGCGTAGCCCAGGTTGGTCTGAAGAGAGACACCAAGCGTCAACCACAATCGGGACTCCTGCGCCCAACGATCTGGGTTGTCCGGTAGCGTCTCGACCAGGCGCATCGCGGCCCGAACGCTGTCCGCCGCCTCCTTATGCGCCGATCGCTGGATCGCTAGCTCTCCCAATCGCCCCAAGTATTCGATTGCCTTGGGCGTATTATTTGAGCAGCTGTAATGATGCGCCAACTCGCCGATGTGATCGACCAGACTGCCGGCGTAGATCGATTCGATCGCTCTACCGACAGTATCGTGTAGACGCTTGCGGCGGTTGCTCAGCAGCGACTGATAGGTGACCTCCTGCGTAAGGATGTGCTTAAAGGCAAAAATAGGTTGGTCCTGGCCCGTTTGCGCATGAATAAAATCAGAGTACTGCAGCTCGGCTAGCATCCCGTCCAACCGCGCCCCGTCAGCGCCGCTGACCACAACTATAAGGCTTAGCGGCTGGCGTGGCCCCATGACCGCCAAAATCTGGAGGAGGTCCTTCTGTTCCGCCGGCAACCTGTCGATGCGCTCGGCGAGCGTAGCCTGAACGGTCTCCGGAACTCTGAGCTGACCGATCGGCATCGGAAGGCGACCCGCGTCGAAAACCAGAGATCTATCCTCGCGCAAGGACCGAACTATCTCCTCCATAAAGAAAGGATTGCCATTGGTTTGCTCAATAATGTATTGCTTCAGGGGCAGCGTGAGTTCCACGTCAGGAATTAATGTTGAAAGCAGTTGTTCTGCTCTCCTAACATCCATCGGCTCGAGTGCGATCTCAGAATAATTCTCCTTTCCCCGCCACTCTAATTTGAATTCGGGACGATATGTGACGACGAGAAGGACTTTTGCATCAGCAATGCTATCGGCAAGCAGATCGAGCAGCAATCTGCTCTGTGCGTCTGCCCAGTGCAGATCCTCAAAAATTAACACCAACGGTCGTTTTTGACTTTCCGTGAGTATGATGCGCTTCACGGCGTCAAGCATGCGCTCGTGTTTAATCAACGGATGGGTCTGGTTCAGCGGATCATTGCCTTCGGCTATTCCCAATAGGTCGTGGAGATAGGGCAGCGCATCCTGCAGAGAAGGATTGAGTTTATTTACCGAGAGGCCGATTTTCTTCCTTCGTGTCGCTGCGTGATCGTTAATGCGAATATCGAAGTAGTTTGTGAGCAAATCCACAACGGGCACCCACGGCACGACTTTGGCATGCGACTGTGCATAAGCTTCGAGGATCCTGCATTCAGGCGGCAGAGCCTGGGTAAACTCGAAAAGTAATCGGGACTTGCCCATGCCCGCTTCGGAGACGAGTGCGACGCTTTGCCCATGTCCAGCTATTGCGAAGGCGAGAGCGCGCTGCATGTCCTGCATTTCCTGCTCTCGGCCCACGAATTTCGTAAAGCCTCGTCTCATCGAGACCTGCAGATAACGCCTCAGCGCCCCCAGCCCTAAAACTTCGAAGACAGCGACGGGGTCCGGTACGCCTTTGACCATCGTGGGCGAAAGCGGTTTGAGCTCGAAATAACCCTCCACGAGTCGACGGGTTGAGTCGCTGATTGCGATCGATCCCGGAGGAGCCAAGCCTTGCAATCGTGCAGCGAGATTGATCGTGTGTCCGATCGGATTGTATTCAAGATGGCCACCGGCATTGAGCGTGCGCAACACGACTTCGCCGGTATTGATTCCGATGCGCACTTCCAGACCGCGCTTTCCCTGCCTTTCAAGCCATACCGCGTAGGATTGAAGCGCTCTCTGCATTTCAATTGCCGCATATGTCGCGCGCCGCGCATGGTCCTCATAGGCCACTGGCGCACCAAACAGCGCGAAGACGCCGTCTCCTAAAATCTGCACTACGTGTCCGTCATAGAATAGAACCGCTTCCACCATGATTTGAAGCGCTGGATCAATGATGCGCAGCGCGTCTTCGGCATCGATGTTCACCATCAGCTCGACCGAGCCCTTGATATCAGCAAACAACGCAGAGACAGTCTTGCGTTCACCTTCGGCGGGGATCCGAGTGACCGACTTGTCAAGACGCACCGTGAAAGACGAAGACTCCCGCTCCGCATCATCTACGGACGCGTAATGGTCAAATTCAAGGTTGCATCGCTCACAAACTCTGGCGATGATTGAATTAGGTGATCCACACTTGGGGCATATTTTTTCCATTGTTCTTAGCCCTCATCGGTACTCAACTTTATACTGTGCTTTTTACTTTAATGAACGTCTTACAAAAACTGCATAGATACTCTGATTATATTTTTGATCGACTGCTCAAATTCTCGAACGCATTTTAAACCCAGAATTAGGTAGCCGTAACCCCCGGTAAAGCATCCGCGTTGGGCTCAGATCCGCTCCCGAACGAATACGATCGAGACCCGGATTGTCACCCTCCGATACGCCCCGATTCTCGCGGGATCGACCGATCGCACCAACGCGAAGCGCATGGACTGTCAATGACACATCATTTATATCGTTTTTAACCTTATCTATTGGTTGGTACGCTCAAGCCCAAAATGACAGACCTACCCAAGGAGCCGACTATAGCGCCGCAGAGTGATCTGCTCGGCAGCCTGTTCAGCAGTTGGGCTGACGCCTGGAGAATCGGACTTGGCGTTTCGGAGATGCCGGCGGGCGTGGACGTGTTCGGCGCTGTGTTGAGTGCTCCAGCGCAAGCGTGTTGGATTGGCTTCACAGCTTGGCTGCGCTATTCGGGCGCCGTGGCCGAAGCGTTTGCCCGATACGAGGCCAGTCTTATTCAGGCCGAGCTCGACCGGGCCGACGAAGGACGGGGGACTTCGCCGTCCGCAGGCCGTGTGCTCGTCGATGAAACGCGAGCCTTTCTGCGGCGTGTCGGAGACGCTGCAACCCTGGAGGCGCGTCGGGCGCAGCACGAACTCGAGCAAATCGGAGAATTAATCGCTCAAGCCGCAGCTGTGGGCGATGGCACATCCCTCGATCACGTCCGCAGACATGAGATAAAGGCTTGAACAAAGCTGACATCAATCGGCCGGGCGAAAACATCATTGCAGCGCTTGGTTTCCAAGAAGCAATGGCGACTGTGCGTCGTCGACTCGCCGAATGGGTGCAAAGCTCCGATCCCGAGATGCGCGCCACGCTTGAATGGCAGTTTCTCTCAAGATCAAAGTATTTCCGTCCCCTGACCATTTTCTCGTGCTGGCGATCAATCGATCCCGGTCCGATACGGGAGCCAATCCTGAACTCCGCGGTGGTCGTAGAGTTCTTTCACAATGTATCTCTGGTGATCGACGATATTGTGGACCGGTCTGACGAACGCCGAGGCCGCCCGACGCTTCACAAACAATTTGGCGAACTTCATGCGCTGATGGCGTCCGGGTACATCGTCGCGGACGGATATCTGCGGCTCCGGGACGATGTCCAAGCCATGAGCCTCTTTTCGGAGCTGTTGAAACGCCTCGCTGTCGCCGAATGCATGCAGTGGCGGTTGCGTCGGCACCCTCTCGGGGTCGAAGATTGGCGGCGGATAGCTGGCGAGGACACCGGATCGATGTTCGAAGTTTGCGCTTGCCTCGGCGACCGTAGTGAGCGCCTCCGTCGGTTCGGCGGGCTGCTCGGTCTCCTCTATCACGGCTGCGACGACGTCGGGGACGTCCGCGGCGCAGCCGCCCTCGGAGGAGGCGGCGAAGCGGATTTGCGCGATGGCATCCTGACCCTGCCGGCTGCGCTTGCGATTCGAGATCCCTCCATCGGCGTACTGTTCTGCAAGGCGGATCCCGATTCGAGTGACTTGCGCGCCATTGCCGACGCCTTCGCCGCTCAACTACCGAACGCCGAGAAATATCTCGACGAGGTCGCTGAAGAGGCTAGGACAGAGGCACGTCTCTTCTCGATCAACCCCGCGCCGCTAATCGCGCTTGTCGAGCAGACGCGGCGCTTGAGTCGGCGATAGAGACAAATTTGGCCACCGGCCGCGCAATGCGGTGGCGTGAAGCATTAGTGAAACGCAGCCTAAAGCGCTAGCGCATGATGTGGCGAAAAACGGACTCTGCCATTTTTCCACATTCAGTGACCGCCGTTGCGGCGTCCCGCCACATTAGCGACGCGGCACGCGCTCCCGCAAGAACACCTAATCCCGATCCCGCGGCCGTCGCAGCTTTGCCAACTGTGTTGGCCTCCACCCATAATTTCGCGAGCGCCGCGTAAGGCGACAACATGATTTTCCAAGCGAAAAGCAGGGGTGTCGGATAACCCTTCGGCTCAATAATCGTGACCGGATCCAGCTTGGCCGCGCCCCGATATTGCTCGACGACCGCCCGCGCCGCTTGCAGTCCCGAATACACACCCGATTCTACTGTCGCGATCGTGATGGGATTGGCGCAGGTGTTCCCTGCAAAGTAGAGATTCGGTATTTCTGGATAGCAGATTTCCGTGCACCACTGTTGGCTGCCGACCTGGTTGATGAAGAGCTGCTGATCCAGGTTCGGGTGGAAGAAAGTGTTATCCCAGTCGACGTCCTCGTCTAGGTTGATCGGAACATAGCGCCGGAACTCGTTCAGGATGGGAATGGCAGCTTGCTTCAGCTCCTCATGGGTCTTGGGCGAGTGCGGTTGCATGACTCCGGCTAGATTGACCGCGCGCGCGCGCGTAAGCTCCTGCCTGAGTCGGACGGGGAGCGCGTCAAAGTCCGACGCGGCGATCGCCATAACGGTCCTGCGTTGACGTTCGGTCAACTGTTTTATCTGAACAAAGGTCACCGAATACTTCGATTCCATCAGAGCAACATAGTACGGTGGGATGTTGGGGAGGATCCGGTGGAAGCTGACGTAGAGCACCGGCAGTGGATCGCTCCCCAAACGGCGAACGTTGGCGAGCTGGGGCAACAGACTGACGATTGTTTTGGCGCCAGGTTTCTCCGACGCCTTCGTGAAGACGAGGTGCCCAAGGCTGTCCGGCGTCGCCGCGATAATCAAATTGTCAACCTTGACCACCACGTTGCCCTTCTCGGGCTCGCCTTTCTGTTCACAGGAAATCTCAACGATCCTGCCGCCGCGGACAGTCACGCCGGTGACCTCAGTGTTGTTCCGGATCGAGCATTTAAGCGCTTTGAGTTTGTCGCACAGGGGTTTGATAAGACTACTATAGCTGTCGCCTTTCAGCACCCAGCACAGCGGGGATGGTTCGCGAAACTGGTACTTTGCAAAACTTTGATACGCGCTAGCGGATGAGAGATAGCTGTCGATCGACCAGATATTCCTGATGGCCTCACTAAAAAACTGTGTGACGGAGGGAGTCGCATAAAGCCGGTTCACGATGAAATCGTGCACTGTCTGATTTTCGAGAAAGTCTCCACTGCGGGCCAGCGCATCGAGAATCGCATAGTTTGCTAGAAACATCTCCGGCAGAGTCAAAACGCCCGAAGACAAATTCTTGATGCCGGTATTGAATGCGCCGATGTCGGTGCAGATATGGTAATGAGGAAATTCGTTCTGCCGCAAAAAGGCGCATTCGCTCCTTCGTTCAAAGTTTTGTTCCCGATATAAACTTACGTCTTTCGCTAGATTCCAAAAGTTATGGTACCACTCGGCAAACATATGCGGATAGACGTCATAGTAAACTCCGTTGCGCTGAACGGCGCTGAGATTGCCGCCCATCAACGACCCTTTCTCGAATATCGTGACGGAAAAACCGCGTTCGGCGAGGCGCAGTGCCGCGGTCAGACCCGCAATCCCGCCGCCTATGATTGTCGCGTTGAGATTAGAATTTGAATTTTGCATGGCGGTCTCGATGAAATTCGTCCCGTGCGAGCATTACGCCATCTCATCGCGCATTTGAGCGACCTTCGACGGTACGTCTTCTACGGCCGCCAAGTCAAACTCGATTTGAGTACAACGGCTAGTACTTTGGAAGATTTATTTGGCAGATTTATTTACACTGCTTTTCGCGGCAGGTGCCAGGATCTGGGAGGTGTGATGCCGCCCAATTTTCGATTATGCAGTTCGTCTTTTGGGAAGTTCCGTAACCGAGGCGGTCTTCTTGCCGTCGAGCGCGGTCGCGATTCTTCCAGCAATCGCTTCCGATGCGCGTCGAAGCGGGTCGTTATCGAGATGCGCATAGCGTGCGGTGGTCGCTGGCTGAGAGTGTCCAAGCAAGCGGCCGATGATTGGTAGACCCAGTCCACCACCGGCACCGAAGCTTGCATATGTATGCCGTAGATCGTGCAGTCGCACGCCCGTCACGCCAGCGCGCTTTGTGACTGCATCCCATGGGCGCTTTAGGTCGTGGCGGGGCTGCTCCGGATCAACGCCAGGCACCACGTAAGGGCCGATCCGTTGTTGTTCGTGTGCGACGATCTGCGTGCGTATCCTCGCGTGGATCATTATCAGTGCTGGCACCGGTAGTCGTGCCGCCGAAGCTCTAATTGCGCCTGGCGACGATCGAACTATCTGGGCGATGGGCCGCCCGATTATTTGGTCGGTCGCGCCCCGGAGCTCGCCCGGCTAATTCGAGGCTAAATCCATGCGACACGGTGCGACATGAATTTACAGATCAATGTAATTGTTGGACATTTTATGCGGATCATCGGCGCCTACCCTATAGCTGCGACCCAATACCGCAATGTTTTGCTCGATTACGACGCTAGGCAGATGAGGCCTTGTCTTATGGCAAGTGCCGTTGTTGTCCCGCACGATGAAGCAGGTGAAAGCATAAGACCAGTGAGCAAATTGTTCGTTTGTTACGACGCGGTTACCGCGTTGACGGAG
>Ga0306924_10005548_pt1 | contig 12439 bp, 14 predicted proteins | sample sta12Can44000111_FD_203756 | JGI IMG/M metagenome (GOLD analysis project Ga0306924, IMG submission 203756) | Lab enrichment of tropical soil microbial communities from Luquillo Experimental Forest, Puerto Rico - statanox.12C.anox.44.000.111 (v2)... | ecosystem: Environmental > Terrestrial >... | reverse complement strand
AAACCGGAGGACAACATGACGTCAAGCCAGAGAGCCTGATCCCAAGCTCTCATCTCTCCACGAAACCGGGGTAAGTCCAAAACCCGTTTTTCACAAGTTCGATGAGCGCCGTTTCCTGCTTGGCGACGAGCTCGCGCCCCAGCCTCGTTATGATTGCAGCATCAGTTTCAAAGAATAGCTCTTCGCTCATCTAGACCTCGCACGGCCCGCCCCGCATGACGCGCCTCACGTTTTTGGCGAACCGCCTCGCGCAACTCTGCGACCGCTGATTTCCAACTGGGGCCGAGAACGCGGGTCAACAAGGCCTCGTCGGCCAAATCCCGAGCGGCATCAACCGCGCCCGCTCTGAGGGCAAAATTCACTCTTTGGGCAACGGCTTGCAAAACGCCGGTATCGTGCGGGTAGACTCCGAAAATGATCGGCATTGAACGTGCTTCAGTGAGCTCGAATTTCAGCACACCGCCGCCATAGACCCGTCCGATTGCCTCCCCTGCCAATTGTCCGAAGCTGGAGATAAAGGTCAGCGCCGAAAGTAATCTATCCGCTTCCGAAACCATCGAATTAAAGACAACCCTGTGGAGTGTGTTCGTACATATTATCTTGCCCGAAGTTAAGGCCAATCGCGGACCATGCTCGTTCATGTAAGTGAAGAGGGCATCGCAATTTGGTCCCGTTTCGACACGCCACCAAGGATTTCTCTTATTCATCCAACAAGTAGAGCGTCGCTGATGTTTGGTTATTTTCGCCAATCGCTTGCGCGCGGGCGTTCCTCGATCAGCAATGCTGCGGGGTGTTAAAAGCCAAGTCTTTTGGCCATCGCGCGCGAGGCGAAGGAGATCTTCATCGGTGATGATTATTCCCTCAACGTGCCTCGCTCGGGAAGCAGTCGGAGTCACGTCTTCAAGACTGAGGCCGAGCGAAGTTCGCTCTGCCTCTGTCAGCAGAAACTTCGAATTGCATCCGGTCACCGCGCCAATACTAATCGAGGCGACCTCCCCCAGAGGCCGAGATGCTGAAATTAGATCACGATAGGCCGACAGTTCGTACGAGCGCTCACAAATCTCCTCCGAGCACGGTGGCCAAATCCCTCTGAGATAACTGTCACAGGTCGCGTGTCCGTACCCCTCAGCTAATACCACTGCTCCTCTTTCTTGGGCGCCACCGTGCCAACTGGGTCTTTCAGCTAATTCGTAAAGACTTACAACGGAGAAATAGCCGCACATGCGCCTTAGAAATGCTTCGCCATAGTGAGTAAAAAGCGCTGATCTCGGCACTATGGAAGCAATGCGTCCACCTAGGCTAAGAAATTCTATCGAATGGGTGAGAAAATAGACCCAGATTCCAGCCGGTCCCTCGATCCTGTATCGCTTTCGCAGAGATTTTCGTCGGAAAACATCAATCGAATGATTTCGCGTAAAGGGGGGATTTGCGATAACCACGTCGAACTTTCGATATGTGGCCGGATCGAGTTCTAGGAAATCGCCAGCGTGGAATTCGACGCTTTCTCCAAACTCGCTTCGTAGGCGGTCGACCGCGGAGCAGTCGATATCGCATGCGAAGGGCTGATTATCTCGCGCTAGCGGCCGGAGCTCCCGAGCGCGAGTTATGGCGGCTTTTAGAAGAGCGCCGCCACCCACGCTTGGCTCAAGGATGCTTTCCGCCCCCGTGCGTATCGCCCAACGCGCTAACGATGACGCCGTAGAATCTGGCGTGTAAAACGCACCTACCAGTTTTCTCGCGGTAGCGCCGTTCGTTCCCCCACCCATAAAGCAGTTGATATCACGTCTCGAAGCAAACGTACGGCGAACGCTACTGTCCCCTGTGGTAGGCGTCGTCTTCGGCGGCGTTGTTGGCCGGAAAGCGACCAGTTTTGCGTAGCAGTGAGCTGGCTACTCCACCGTTTTGCGGCAACGGCGCCGAATCTTCCGCGCGGCGTTGACCTATTACCCTTGGACGAGACGACTGCAATGTCGTTCTAGTTGAGGGCCTGACGTGGTCTTCCTTCGTGTGGGGCTCCAACACCTGCTGCTCGCCTGCGTCCGGCGGCGGCTTTCGGCCGGCGCGGTCAGCCCATACGGTGGCACTTCAGGATGGTCGTTCGGGCGGCGTTGATGTTGGCCATCAGCTCTTGCGTCTGCTGATTGCCGCGGTCGGGATGGTAGCGTTTGGCAAGGGCGAAATAGGCGGAGGTGAATTCCCGGGCCGAGATCGACCGGACGTCGACCCCGAGCCGTTTGAAAAGCGCCAGTGCGTCTTCGAGAAGCAACTCAGCCCTCCCCGCGGTCGGGAAAGGCGCGGCCGAAGAAATACCGGTCAACCCGGTTAAGCTTAACTACAAATAACACGGCTGGTGGATCTTAGAAATCTATTATAAAACGAACGATGACCGCAACCGAACAAGTATAACAATAAAAGACTAAATGCAAGTGATTTCCGCCGCCAAGCAGGTCTACGGGGCGGCGCCTGCCGCCTGGTTACGCCGCGTCATCCGGTTAAAATCCGGCTAGGCGAGACCAAATATCATCCGGGGTGAGCGATGGCCGAGCCCGCAATAAAGAAAATGACCGTGGCGGAATTCCTCCACCGGGAGGATGGCACCGACACCCGCTACGAGTTGGTGGATGGAACCCCGGTGGCGATGGCGCAGCCCGCAGTCGCGCACGGGGTCCTGTCGCTCCGGCTCGGCGCGCGAATCGAGACGGCCTTACGGGCGCGGGCCCCTTGCATCGGTCAAAGCGAGGCGGGTATCGCCAGATCGGATCGAGACGATACCTGTTATATCGCTGATCTTGCGGTCACCTGCACACCGCCGCAGCCTGGTCAGCAGTTGCTTCAGGATCCGCTGTTGATTGTTGAAATTCTTTCACCCGGCACCGCGTCCTATGATCGACAAATCAAGGTTCCCGACTATCGCCGCATTCCAACTGCGCAGGAAATTTTGCTGATCGATTCTGCGACGGTTTTCGCCGAAGTGCTGCGGCGGGCGGGAGATCGGTGGATCACCGAGATCGCCCAAGGTCGGCAGGCAACCTTTTCGTTGGCTTCGATCGATCTCGATGTCCTTATGTCAGAGCTTTACGACGGAATCGCCATTCCGGATACGGGGAAAGCACTCGCGACCGGTGCGAGGGGGTAGAGCGGCAATCGGGGATCTTCTCCGCCACATCGCCGTACATGTGCTAAGATTATAGGCAGCGGCTCGCCGTCCCGCCGTCTCGTTCTCTCCTTAAGAGCAGGGATCTCACAGCGTAGCTCGGCCATGCGCGTATTCAGGTTTTTTGAAAATCTGCTGGAACCAACGGCGGTCCCGACAGGAGCGGTGCCGCCGGCGGGGCTCGCGGCATTTTATTGGCATTATGCGCGGCAGGCGCGGCACCTCGTTGCCGCGCTCTTCGTCGCCGGCTTTATCGTCGCGATTCTCGACACGACGATACCGGTCTTCATCGGCCGTGTCGTGGCGTTGGTCTCCGGACACGAGCCGGGCTCGCTCCTGCAAGACAATTGGCCACAGCTCGTCGGCATGGCACTCGTCCTGCTGGTCGCGCGCCCCGCAGCGTTCTGCCTGCAGAACTTGATCACCAATCAGGCGATCATCCCCGGCTTGTCCAACCTCGTCCGCTGGCAAAGCCATTGGCACGTCGTGCGGCAGAGCTGGACGTTCTTCCAAAACGATTATGCCGGCCGCATTGCGCAACGCGTGATGCAAACCGGCCCGTCCTTGCGCGAGAGCATCGTCTCGGCGACCAACGCAGTCTGGTACATCCTCGTCTATGGCGGCGGCGCGATCGCGCTGATGGCGTCGAACGACGCGCGATTGGCGATCCCGGTACTGCTGTGGTTCGCCGGCTATGCGGTCCTGTTGCGTCATTTCGTTCCGCGCCTGCGTACCCGCTCGCGCCACATGTCGGAGACGCGCTCGGCCCTCACCGGCCGCGTCGTCGACAGCTACACCAACATCGCGACGGTGAAATTATTCGCCCGGCCGCGCGACGAGGATGAATTCGTGCGCAGCGCGGTCGACGATCTGACCGACGCGTTCCACCAGCAGACGCGGCTGACCACGACGCTTGGGCTCTCCCTCGCCCTCTTGAATGCGACTTTGGTGGTCAGCACTGCCGTCGTGGCGATTTGGCTGTGGAACGACGGCCGCATCGAGGTCGGCATCGTCGCGATGGCCTTGCCGCTGACCTGGCACATCGCGGCAATTGCCGGCTGGGTCGCGCAGAATGTGACGACGATCTTCGAGAATATCGGCGTCGTGCAGGAGGGCATGCGCTCGATTGCGGTACCGCATCAGATGTCGGACCGGCCCGGTGCGGTTGCATTGCAGGTTGAGCGGGGCGCCGTGCGGTTCGAGGGTGTGCGGTTCGGGTATGGCACCGCCAGGGGTGTCCTACACGGGATCGATCTCTCGGTAGCGCCGGGCGAGCGTGTCGGCCTGGTCGGGCCGTCGGGCGCCGGCAAGTCGACCCTCGTCAACCTGTTGCTGCGGTTTTACGACCTCGAACGAGGGCGCATTCTGATCGACGGGCAGGATATCGCCACGGTCACGCAGGAGAGCCTGCGCGCCCAGATCGCGATGGTGACGCAGGACACCTCTCTGTTGCACCGCTCGATCCGCGACAATATCCGCTACGGCCGGCCGCAGGCGAGCGAGTGGGAGGTGCGGCGCGCGGCGGCGCAGGCGCATGCCCTCGATTTCATCGAAGGGCTCGAAGATTGGTATGGCCGTAAGGGCTTTGACGCGCATGTCGGCGAGCGCGGCGTCAAATTGTCGGGCGGGCAACGCCAGCGCGTCGCGCTCGCGCGGGTGATTTTGAAGGACGCACCGATCCTGGTGCTCGACGAGGCGACCTCGGCGCTGGACTCGGAGATCGAGGCGGCAATCCAGGAGCAGCTCGACGGTCTGATGAAGGGCCGCACCGTCATCGCGATCGCGCACCGGCTATCGACGATCGCCCGCCTCGACCGCCTCGTCGTGCTCGACGAAGGCAATATCGTCGAGGAAGGAACCCATGCCGCACTGCTCGCCGCCGGCGGCACCTATGAGCGCCTGTGGCGGCGGCAGTCGGGCGGCTTCCTCGATCCGCTCGCTTCCCGCCGCCTCGACCCCGTCACTGCCGCCGATTAGTGCCCCTCGGATGACTGGCAGGGAATTGCTATATTAGCCGAGGAGTTCATATATGGCGGAGCCGGCGATCAGACGTATGACACTCGGGGAATTCCTCCATTGGGAGGACGGCACCGACACGCGGTACGAGCTCATCGACGGCTTTCCTATGGCGATGGCCCCGCCCGCGAGGGCTCATGGCATGTTATGTGCTCGGCTCGCCGGCGCGATCGACGCCGCCTTGCGCTCGCGGCGACCGTGCAGCGCGCAAACCGCGGCAGGGATCGCCCGTCCCGATCGCAGCGATACCTGTTATGTCGCAGACGTGGCTGTGACTTGCCGACCTTATCAACAAGGGGAACAGCTGGTCGAAGACCCGATCCTCGTCGTGGAGGTGCTTTCTCCCGGAACCGAGAGGCATGACCGTCGGACCAAGGTTCCCGTGAAATCGAGAGCGTGAACGAAATTCTCCTCATCGACTCGGAGGCCGCGTACGCCGAGATCTTCCGGCGCAACCGGGCCGCTTGGTTTAGCGAGATCGTCCGGGGACGAGAGGCCGAGCTCCACCTTTCTTCGATTGAGCTTCGGCTTCCTATGGCAGAGCTTTACGAGGGGATCGACCTTCAAGCTGGCGCGGCGACCTGATCCGCCGCGTCGTATTTAAATCGTGCTCGACCGTCTTTATTCTCGAACACTCGCTCTATCGGCCAGCCGCCACGCGATGTGGATGATGGCGGCGATTTCCTTTGCGGAAAGCTCGTTTTTTCCGCTACCGCCCGACATCCTGATGATCCCGATGATCCTGGCACAACCGCGCCGGGCGTGGTGGATCGCTACGGTCTGCACGGTCGCGTCGGTGATCGGCGGCTTTGTCGGTTATGCGATCGGCTATTTCCTGTTCGATGCGGTGGGTCGGCCGGTGCTCGAATTCTACCACGCGATGGGCCGGTATGACGCGCTCAAGACCGCGTTCGCGCAGTGGGGCTCTTGGATCATCATCCTCAAAGGGCTGACCCCGATCCCCTTCAAGCTCGTCACGATTGCAAGCGGGGTGGCGCAGTTCGACTTGTTGGCCTTCACTCTGGCGTGCCTCGTCTCCCGCAGCTTGCGCTTTTTCCTGCTCGCCGCGCTGTTATGGCGGTTTGGCGATCCGGTCCGCGAGTTCATCGAGCGGCGGCTGATGCTGGTGACGAGCGCCATCGCAGCCGCGCTGGTTGGCGGGTTCCTGGTGCTGCGCTATCTATGAACGCATGACAGCCCTCACGCGGCAATTGTCGGGCTTTGTCCTGACGACGGGCGTTGTCGTCCTCGGCGGGGCGTTGCTGTCGCAATATTGGGGCGGGCTGGCGCCCTGCGAGCTCTGTCTGCTGCAGCGCTGGCCTTGGGGCGCGGCAATCGTGATTTCGTTCATCGCGATGATGGTTGGCAGCCGTCCCGCATTACCATGGGTGGCGCTGCTGCTCGCCGCGGTTTTCGCCATCGGCAGCGGGCTCGCCTTCTACCATGCCGGGGTCGAGCAGCACTGGTTCACGGGGCCCACCGCGTGCACGGCGCCCTCCACCGTCGCCGATACAGTCGAGCAATTGAAAGCGCAGCTGCTCCGCCAACAGCCGGTGCGCTGTGATGAGCCGGCCTGGACTTTGTGGGGGGTGTCGCTGGCTGGCTGGAACCTGCTCGCCTCTCTGATCATGATGGCGTGCTGTCTGACGGCGTACATACAATTGCGCGGTTCCTCGCGCCGGCCGGGGATCCGCCAGGGCATGGCATGAGCGAGCCCGCACCGCACCGGCTGCCGGGCGACCCTTCGCCGGTCACAGAGATCGCCCGCATGCTGCGTGTCGATCACGCCGGAGAGTTCGGCGCGACGCGGATTTATGAAGGGCAGCTGGACGTGCTCGGACGCGGCCGCGCGGCCGGAGCGATCCGCCAAATGGCCGAGACCGAGAAACGTCATCTCGCCCATTTCGAGATATTGCTGCGTGAGCGGCGGGTCCGGCCGACCCTCTTCCACCCGTTGTGGTCAGCCGCCGGCTATGCGCTCGGCGCGGCGACCGCCCTGCTTGGCGAGCAGGCTGCAATGGCCTGCACCGTCGCCGTCGAGGAGGTCATCGACGAGCATTATCAGAGGCAGGCCGAAAAGCTCGGCGAGGAGGAGCCCGCCTTGCTGGAGACGATCCGGTCGTTTCGCAACGACGAGATCGCCCACCGCGACCTCGCTCTATCGCACGGCGCCGAGGAGAGCCCGGGCTACGACCTTATCACCGCAGCGGTGAAGATCGGATCACGTATCGCTATCTGGCTGTCGACCCGCCTCTAGAGGGCAATCCCTCACTCCTGAAAGTCATTCCGGGATGCCCCCGGCTGTGACCGGGGGCAAGTTTCAGCGGGCGTGACGATCGCCCGCTACTGCTTCTTCGCTTCGGATCCGGTGGCGGCCGGCGCAGCGGCATGCTCGGCCGTTTTGTTGTAGGAGATCCGCCAGATCGTGCCGCCGGTGTCGTCGGCAACCAGCAAGGAGCCGTCCTTGGCGACGGCGAGCGCGGCGGGGCGGCCCCAGACCTCGGCGCGCTGTTCGCCCGACACCCAAAAGCCGGTCGCGAAATTCTCGTAATAGCCTTCCGGCCGGCCATCCTTGAACGGTACACGCACGAGTTTGTAGCCGGTCGGCTCCGAACGGTTCCACGACCCCTTCAGCGCGACAAAAAGGCTTCCCTTGTATTCGGGTGGGAACTGGTCCCCCTCGTAGAAGACGAGGTCGAGCAGCGAGGAATGCGCCTGGAACAAGAGATCGGGGGTGATCGTCGCTTCGACCTTGTCGGGAGCGAGGTTCGCGAAGCCGGGTTGCGGGTGCTTGCCGATATAGGCATAGGGCCAGCCGTAGAACCCGCCCTGCTGCACCCGGATCAGATAATCGGAGGGCAGGTTGTCGCCGAGCCCGTCGCGCTCCTGGACTAGAGCCCAGAGCTCGCCGGTCTGCGGGTGGAAGGCAAGCGCCGTCGGGTTGCGCGTGCCGGAGGCAAAGGTCATCTGATTGGAGCCGTCGGCATCGAAGCGCTGGATCGTCGCCTTGGGCGCGGGCTCGACCCCGAGATTGCCCGACGAGCCGACGCCGACAAACAGCGCGCCGGTCTTCGGGTCGATCGCCAGATGGCGGTTCTGGTGGCCTACGGCGATGCCGAAAACGCCCTTTCTGGTCAGCATCTCCGCGCCATAGGCGCCGGCCACCGGCTTGCGCTGATCCGGCGGCAGCTGATCGGCACGCTGCGCCGGCGCCGGCCGGCCGGCGCGCATCGCGCCCACCACATGCGGCACGCGCCAGATGCCGTCCTGGTCGGCGACGAGGAGTTCATCGCCACGCCAGGCGAGGCCATAAGGCCGGTTGAGGTCCTCGACATGGCGGTCGATCCATTTGGCGCGGCCTTCGCCGTCGTCGCGCAGCAGGGTCAGGTAGCCGGCGCTCTGCTCGGCCACGAGCACGTCGCCGTTGGGCAGCACGAGCAGCCGGCGCGGATTGGCAAGACCGGTCGCAAACGGCGCCGCGGTGAACCCCGGTGGCACCTGCAGCGCCTGCCCGTTAAAAGGCACGACCAGCGACCGGTCGGTGACGATCGGTCCGGTCTTCGGCGCCGGCAAATCATTGGGGTCGATATGGAAGCGCCGCCCGATCTCGTGCTCGGCCAGAAAATTCTGCGATAGCTCGTCCTTTGGATCCGAGCCATGGCCGGGCGCTGCTTTCTGCTGCGCGGCGGCGGGTAAAAGCGCGAGCCCAGCTGCGACAACAGCGCCGAGCGCGATCGAGGATATGCCGGAGTTCTTTGCCATGGCTGCCGTCCCTCTCTCTGCCCGCCGAGCCCAGAGCCGCTCGGCTGGGTGTCCTCCTGTATGTATTCTAACAGCAAGCCGATCGGTTCTCGAAACTCGGGAGCTCAATCACTCAAACGTGACGGCTCGCAGGCTGAGTGCCACGGTTATCCCCCCGCCAACGATCGTCGATGGTGCCAATCGACGAAACCGACCTTGAAAGGCAGGCCACTGTCGCTGAGCACCTCCCGCAATAGGGCGAATTCGTAGAGTCTCAGCCGGCGGCCGACATCCAAATCGAGATCGGGATAACCCCTTGCCCTGCTAGTGGCCCGCGAGCCACACACCCATGCCCTAATGCTTGGCATGTCGATCCATCTTCCATAAAGCGAACGGCAATTATACTCTACAATTTAGGATAGTAAATCGAGCACTATCCTGAGCTGTTCGCCGGGAGCCGAATCGCGCGCAACGACCCAGGAGCGGCACGTTGTCAATCGCGGGCGCACCGTGCTGCTTGGATTGATTTCATCAGCTGCTTAGGGTCACCGTGCCGAACAAGAGGCTGCTTGAGCCATCGCTCGCTATCGATGTGGCGTTGGGCATCACGTCATACAGCCCGATGGCCTTCGCGACGGACTCACGCTCGTCCCCGTCCATCGCCTGTTCTCGGAAATGAACCGACAGTCTTCCTCGGTTTCGCGGCGCTCCCAATCGCGCGGCCGCCGTCGGATTCGTAGAAGGTTGCCGGCTCCGTCGATAATGAACATCGTCAGCGGCTGGCAGCGATCTGAACCACATTGTCGCCGCCCCGTGCGCTCGCGCAGTACCGCACCCATCGATTCATCAATTGCCGCCGCTTCACCAGCGCTTCGCCGCGCCGATAGGCGCTTCCACCTTGTCTTCGACAGCGTGGGCCATCGCCATCTCGACGATCTCCCGCGGAAAGTTGGTGCAGTCGGACGCCCAATCCTTGAAGGTCGAGCGAAACCCGGGGACGGTGAGATCGTCGCGGCCCATCCGCCGCAACGTCATCAACATCGCCATGTCGCTGATCGACCGCCCCCGCCTTGGCGCCACGGTCGGGCGTCCTTTTCACCCAGCCGGGATCGAGCTTTTGGATCGGTCGTCACACCGCGCCGAGCATTCTACCCACCAATAATTGCTGGAAGATGGTGGACAACCGCGATCGTAGCAACCAATCAGAAGGAGAAAACGTCCTTAATTCAGTCAGTTGCGAGGGGTTTTGGCGTCGGGGCGGATATCGCCGAACGTGGCGTTGGCGGAAGAGGATCCGCCCTATTTCCGGTAAAAACTGAGGAAATCCGTCAAAACAAAAAAATACCGATTAATTTACCCACCAAAGGCCAAGCAAGACCCCCTTCCTTTGCGGTAGGCCGCGGGCGGTTGTTTAGATTCATGATCTGTTCCTCATGCCGAGGGAGCCTACATTCACCAGCTCGGCTTCCTGCGCGCCGCGGGCGACCAGCTACATCGAGGGGCTCGACCATCGGATGGTCTATGCCCGCTCGGGTACCGATCTCCATGGCCGCTCCTGTGCCGTCCGACCCGACCGGTCGATGCCCGCGCGGCCGGCCGCGCAAAATTCCGGCAGCGCCGCCCGCCACCGAGCGGGTCCCATCAGGCGAAAATCTCTCTGGGGTCCCAGAGCACAACCCGGTCCCCCCTGGGCCGCCCGACGACGATGTGGCGATCACCAAGATCGGCGAGGAGGCGGGTACGTTCCTCGGGGTTTCGCGCCGTGCCTTCGCAGTCGTGATAAGCGACATCGCCGATCACCTGCAGTGCATGCTGGTTGAGCGGCAGCAAATCGAGAGCAAAATGAGTGCCGCCGCTATTGCAATACAGCGATCATCAGGTCGGACGTGGACCGGAGTTCTATGCCAGGCCATGCGAGTTGTCGCTCGAAGGGATCGTCTCAGAGCAGGCCGACGCGCCCTATGCGCCCGGCAATCGCGGATTGTGGCTCAAGGTCAAATGCTTGAACCGAGAAGAGTTCGTGGTTGTTGGCTGGACTGACCCGGAGCGGTCGCGCCCTTTCCTCGGGGCTCTTCTGCTGGCGTACTACACTCCAGACGGACGATTGGTATACGCCGGCCGCGCTGGAGGTGGCATCAACAATGCGGAGTTTGAGCGACTGTGCCACCTCCTGCAACCTCTTGCCGCGCCAGACATGCCGCTGGATGTGCTGCCGCCACGTAACAGCCGCTTCAGCTCACCGCTCGTCCTCAGCCGGGTGCATTGGGTGTGAGCCGAGCTCGTAGTCGAGGTCAAATATCTCAGCTGGACAGACGATAACCTGCTGCGCCAGGTGATTTACCAAGGGTTGCGGGAGGACAAGCCGCCCACCGAGGTCCGCCGCCCGTGCCGCACCCGAAGCCTATGGTGGAGGAGGGTTCGGCTCGGTCAACAAAAATAGCTCAGCTTAAAGCAACCAAAGCGCGACATTAACGTTAGCGAGTTACCGCGCAGAGCGTTCACGTCTGCGGATGACGATGGACGATCCGGGGGATTGGGCGATGAGCGCTATAACTAAGCACGACTGGGCATTCTCGCTCTATCTCATCTCTCTCAGCGCAGTCATAACGGCGACCGTCGGCGTGTTCTTTGGCATCGGCTTCTTATTGCTCGCCTCTCCAGACCCGGCTGCGCCGCCTGCCGAAGCGGTCTCAGCGCCACTAGCTCTGGAGGCGCAAGAGGTCCCGTCGCCGGCCAACAACGACACGACGTGGGGCTCGTCATCAACGCTCCCTGTCGACAAGGCGGCGACCAGCCCCACACTCAGCGAGCCGTCCAACCCAAAGACGCCCGTGTTGGAGGCGGCAACGATGGAGACGGCTCCGATCCCGCCCGCGGGGATCACTCATGCGAAGAGAGTCAGGGTCGGTCGCCATCGCCAGGTAGCAACCGGGAGACGTTGGGTCGCGTTATGGCGACCTGATGCCAGCGCTGGACCAAATCCAGGCGGCGGCTTCTACGGTCCTCCAAACGTCAATGTCGGATATATAAACCCTAGGTGAGGGCGCCACCGTCCTCGCTTGGCATGCTCGGCGACGGCCAACGGTGGCGCGCTGTTGAGGGAGGTGGGTACGCACCGAAGGGGATGCACGATGAACGAAAACGACATTGACGATCGGCCAGACGTGAACACCCACAAAGTATGGTCGGAGATGGACCTCTTCGATCTCACCAACAGGGCCTAGGTTCAGGATACGTGTAAAAAGTGGTCACAAGGCCAGCTCGAACGGGAGCGGCTAGGGGTTGAGGGGGAGAGGCAGTACGTCCATGTCCAGGACGTACTGGCCGAAACGTCGGATGTGCTCGCGTTGAACCAGGTCATTGCAACCGCAATCGCTGCCTGGGCATAGCGATGTCACGCCGCAGACCCTCAGCTCAGGAGATCAGCGATGCCGATCGCCAATGACTTGCCCGAAGTGCTCGAAACCACTGAACCCGAGCGCCTTGCCACCGGCTTCATCTTTACCGAAGGCCCACTGTGGCACCCGG
>Ga0306924_10005546_pt1 | contig 12441 bp, 9 predicted proteins | sample sta12Can44000111_FD_203756 | JGI IMG/M metagenome (GOLD analysis project Ga0306924, IMG submission 203756) | Lab enrichment of tropical soil microbial communities from Luquillo Experimental Forest, Puerto Rico - statanox.12C.anox.44.000.111 (v2)... | ecosystem: Environmental > Terrestrial > Soil... | reverse complement strand
CGGTCGCTTTCGTCCGCCTCCACGATAAAGTATTCGCCTTTCCCAAGCCGGGCGGTGGTGCCGGCCTGATTCACCTTGCCGCCAACCACAAAGGTCGGATCGAGATGAGCTGCGGTGAGGATGGAAGCGACGATCGACGTAGTCGTGGTCTTGCCGTGCGCTCCGCCGACGGCGATGCCGTATTTCAAGCGCATCAGTTCGGCCAACATCTCCGCGCGCGGGATGACCGGGATCTTGCGTTTGTGCGCTTCCGCCACTTCGGGGTTGTCGGATCGGATGGCAGAAGACGTGACTACCACGTGCGCGCCTTGGACGTTTGCCGCTTTGTGGCCTTCGTAAATCGTGGCACCCAGGTTCTCGAGACGCTCGGTGAGCGTCGAAAGCTTGGTGTCCGAACCGGAGACGGAGTAGCCGAGAGTAAGTAGCACTTCGGCGATGCCGCTCATACCGATGCCGCCGATACCCACCAAGTGTATGCGCTGAAAATTCCGGAACGAAACCATCATGAAAATTTTCCTTTGCCTTTGGCCTGCGTGCTTTTCCCCTGCACGCCGGCGACCTCTTCGACCAGGTTGACGATGTCTCGTGCGGCGTCGGGACGCGCGAGCCCGCGCGCATTCGCGGCCAGTTGCCGGATCCGCCCGGGGTCGTCGAGCAGCCCGAAAATCTCGCCGGTTAGGCGCTCCGCCGTGAGCTCGTTCTCGATAATGACCCTGCCCGCCCCCGCTTTGGCCATTTCCTGCGCGTTGCGAAGCTGGTGGCTGTCCGTGGCCCGACCAAACGGGATGAAGATTGCGGCGCGTCCGGATGCTGCGACCTCGGAGGCCGTGATGGCGCCAGCGCGGCAAACGATCAAGTCCGCCCAGGCAAAACGTTCGGCCATGTTGGCGAGGAACGGAACGACTTCGGCAGAGTGAAATTCCCTCCGGGCGTAGGCAGTTCTTACCGCGTTGTAGTCGCGCTCGCCCGTCTGATGGACGACGCTCAATTCCTCCTTGCGAGCCGCGAGCAGGTCCATCCCGTCCACCAAGGTCCGGTTGATAGGCAGCGCGCCTTGGCTTCCGCCGGTAACGAGCAAACGCAGAGGCCTTCCCGGCGTGCTCGGTCCGATCGCGAAAAATTCGGCGCGAACCGGATTGCCGGTCACCACCCCCTTGCCGCCGAGCCCCAGAGCCGTAACTTCGTATCCGGTCGCGATCCGTTCGGAAAGGCGCGCGAGCACCTTGTTGGTGAACCCCGGTTCGGCGTTGGGCTCAAAAATCACGTTGGGAATGCCGCGCAACCACGTCGCCAGCATCATCGGCCCGGCCGCATATCCGCCCACTCCGAAGGCGGCGACCGGGCGGTGTTTGCTAACGATCGAAAAGGCGTCCAGGGTCCCCGGCACCAGCATGGCCAGGTTCTTCACCAGCATCAGGCCGCTCTTGCCCTTGAGTCCGGCCGCGCGCAGAGTCTCGAGCGGCAGCCCGGCCTGGGGCACCAGCTTCATTTCGATTCCGCGTTGCGTTCCTACCAGCACAACCTCCCTTTCGCTTCCGCGCGACAGCCACTCGCGCGCAATAGCGATGGCCGGAAACACATGGCCACCGGTGCCGCCACCGGCAATCAGCAGCTTCATGATGGCAATCCGGGCGCGAATCCTCCGGCGCTCATCGGTTGGTCGCTTGCTGCGAAATATTCAGCAGCACTCCCGTAGCCAGCAGCATTACCAGCAAACTCGATCCGCCATAGCTGATAAACGGCAGCGGAATTCCTTTGGTCGGAACCATGCCCAGCACCACCGCAAAGTTGATGAGCGTTTGGAACATCACCATCGCCGTAATACCCAGCGCCAGCAAACGGCCGAAATTGTCGGGGGCCGAAAACGCCGCACGCAGGCCGCGCCAGCCGTAGATCGCAAACAGCGTGATCACCACCAGCGCTCCGATAAACCCAAGTTCTTCGCAGATCACAGCATAAATGAAGTCGGTGTGTGCCTCGGGCAGATAGAAGAGCTTCTGTTTGCTCTCCATCAGCCCGACGCCGGTAAAGCCGCCGGAGCCGACCGCAATCAAGGATTGCAACAGCTGGAAGCCCGCGCCCTGCGGGTCGCTATCGGGATTGAGGAACGCCATCATGCGAGCTTGGCGGTAGGCCACGTGCGTGATGAGCAGATAGAGCGCGGGCAGCGCCGCCGCTGCGCCAACCGCAATCCACTTCCAGGACAAGCCCGCAACGTACAAGACGGCCGCCGCGATGAGAACAATGTCCACCGAAGTGCCGAGGTCGGGCTGCGCCAGAACCAGCGCGACGCAAACCAGGATCGGCCCGATGGCCGGCAAAACGTTATGAACGAAGTCCTCCTTGCGGAACTGCATGCCGGCCGCGTTCCGGCGTTTCAAGTCCAGGAACCATGCCAGGTACAGAATGACCGCCAGCTTTGCGATTTCCGACGGCTGAATCCCGACCGGTCCAAAGCGGATCCAGCGATGCGTGGCGTGCGATTTATCGAGAAAAAATGCTCCCACCAGCATCAGTCCCACCAGACACAACACGCTACAGACGACCACCGGCTCGCGCAGCCGGCGGTAGTCTGTCCGCATCAGCACAAACATTCCCGCGAGCCCGATCGCGAGCCATACCGTCTGCCGCAGCAGGAAGATGTACGAGTGGCCATACTCGTGTTCCGCCGTCACCGCCGACGCGCTGAAGATCATGACCGCGCCCAGCAGGCACAGTCCCAACGTCACGACGAACAACCACCGATCGTTTTCGAGCCTTCTAGGCATGTCGTTTCCCCGCATTTGCCGGATTCGCGTGCCAGCTCCGGCCTGCCAGACGGCGGACCAGTTCCTTGAAGACGCGCCCCCGATGCTCGTAGTTCTCGAACTGATCGAAGCTGGCGCAAGCCGGCGCCAGCAGCACCACGTCGCCCGCATGCGCGGCACGGAACGCGGCGTCCACCGCGTTTTCCAGAGTCCCGCTTCGCCGGATCGCCACGCTGCCTTCGATTTGCTTCTCGATCTTGTCCGCCGCAGCGCCAATCAAAAGCGCCAGAACCGCCTTCTCCCGCAGCGCACTTCGCAGCTGTGTGTAGTCGCTGTCTTTGTCCTTGCCCCCGAGGATCACCAGGATCCGGCCCGGAAACGAATCGAGCGCCTTCAACGTGGCGTCGACGTTGGTGGCCTTCGAATCGTTGTAATAGCGCGCGCCTTGAACCTCGGCCACAAACTCAATGCGATGTTCGACACCCTGGAACGACCGTATGCCGCTGGCGACCTGAGATGGCCGTGCGCCGGCCAGACGCGCGGCGACGACCGCCGCCAGCGCATTCTCCAAATTGTGTGCACCCGGCAGCGGGATTTCCCCGACCGGCAGAATTTCTTCGTCCCCGCTCCCGCCGCGGAAAACGATTCCGCCGCCGCGAACAAAGGCACCTTGCCCAACCTCCGTTTTCCGGCTGAACCAAAACATCTGCGATCGCCGGGGGGCATAGGCAGCGCTCGCGCTGTCGTCCGCGTTCAACACGGCAAAATCCTCCGCCGTCTGATTTTGGAAGATGCGCGCTTTCGCGGCGCCATAAGCCGCCATGGTCTTGTGCCGGTCAAGGTGATCCGGCGTCAGGTTCAGAAAGACCGCAATATTCGGTCGAAAACTCTCGATCAACTCCAGTTGAAAGCTGCTCAGTTCGGCCACGGTGATGGTGTGATCCGTGGTTTCCGCGACAAGAGCCACGAGCGGGGTGCCAATGTTGCCGGCAAGAACCGTAGAGAATTCCGCCCTGCGCAGGATGTGGTGGGTCCATGCCGTCGTCGTCGTCTTGCCGTTCGAACCGGTAATTCCGATCAGCTGGCCGCGCAAAAAGCGGTCGGCCAGCTCGATTTCGCTCCAAAGCGGCAAGCCCAGCACGCGGGCGTTCTCTAGCAGCGGCACATCCGTCGGCACGCCCGGACTCGCGATGACTAGCTCCTGCCCGTCGAGAACGCTCGCGGCACTGCTCCCGAACTCTAGCCGAACACCCGCTTCGCGCAATCTCTCCGCGGTCTCGCGCAATTCCTCGCCGGTCTTAGTGTCGGTAGCGGTTACGATCGCGCCGCGCGCCGCGCAGAAAAGCGCTGTGGCCAGGCCCGTGCGCGCCAGCCCAACCACCAGCACCCGCTTTCCGCTTAGATCGATCCTGCCAACCATCCCGGTACCATCTCCACCTTACCGACCCGGTCTCCCTGCTACCTGAGCTTCAGCGTGGTGAGCGCAAACAGCGCGAACACCAGCGCCATGATCCAGAATCTCACAATGACTTTTGACTCGCTCCAGCCCAGCAATTCGAAATGGTGGTGAACCGGCGCCATCCGAAAAATGCGCTTCTGGCGCAGCTTGAACGACCCTACCTGCAGGATCACCGACAGCGCTTCGATCACGAAAATCCCGCCCACAAAGAACAGCAGAATCTCCTGTTTGATGATCACCGCGATGACGCCCAGAGTTCCGCCGAGCGACAAGGATCCGACATCGCCCATGAATACTTCCGCGGGGTGCGCGTTATACCACAGGAACCCGAGTGACGCTCCAACCAGCGCTCCGCAAAAGACCGTCAGCTCGCCGACGCGCGGAATAAACTGGATGTCCAGATAGCTTGCCCACCGCGCGTTGCTGCTCACATAGGTCAGCACCGTCAGCGCTCCCGCGGCGATCACCGTGCAGCCAATCGCCAGCCCGTCCAGCCCGTCCGTCAGGTTCACCGCGTTCGACGAGCCCGTAATCACAATCACCATGAAAATCAAAAACGGCGCAAACGCCAGCGGCCACAGATGCGGACTGCTCAGCAGCGAATGGATCACCAGGTCCGGATGAAACTTTTTCACAAACGGCACGATCAACTGCGTCGAATACGCACTGTGCGTGGAAAGTCCCAGCAGCACCACGCCGACCACCGTGCTCACCAGCACCTGCAACAGGAACTTGCGCTTGCCGGTGAGACCCAGATTGCGCTTTTTGGCCACCTTCGAGTAATCGTCAATAAACCCGATCGCCGCGAAACCGCACAGCGCAAATAACGCCAGCAGCACAAAGGGGTTGGTCAGATCAGCCCACAGCAGCACCGGTACTGCCGTCGACAGCACAATCAGCACCCCGCCCATGGTAGGGGTGCCCGCTTTTTTCTTATGCTCCTGCGGTCCTTCGTCGCGGATGTACTGCCCGATCTGCAGTTCGCGCAAGCGCCGGATCAGCCATGGCCCGAACACCAGTGCCAGGAACATGCCGGTCAAGCTCGCATACACGGTGCGCACCGTGATGTAGCGAAAAACGTTCAGCGGGCTGAAGTATTTCTGCAGCAAATGGTAGAGGACGTAGTACAGCATCTAGTGGCCGACCTCCGCCGCGATTCCATGCTTGGCCAGCAGGGCCTCAACGACCCTCTCCATTCTGACGCCGCGCGAACCTTTCACCAGCAGCAGATCTCCCGGACCCAGCAAATCCCGCAAAAATTCCGCCGCTTCCTCGGACGTTTGAAACCATTTGGCGTGCTCGGCCGCCAGTCCTGCACCTACCGCTCCTTCCACCAACTGAGCCGCGTCGCCTGCAACGCCGATCACCCAGTCAATCGCGCCGCCCTGCGCGGCAAACCGCCCCGCTTGGCGATGCAGTTCAGCCGAACTCGCGCCCAGCTCCCGCATTTCGCCCGCCGCAAGAATCCGCCGCTTGAATCCGGGCGTCGCCGCAAGCAGCGAGGTCATGGCCTCGAGGGCCGCCGGGCTCGAGTTGTAGCTATCGTTGATCAGTGCCGCTCCATCAGAAAACCTCAATAACTCTCCGCGCATCGCCGGCGGCTTGAGACTCGGCAGCACCGCACGCGCTTCCTCAATCCCAATCCCCCAGACGCTGGCCGCTGCCAATGACGCAAGCGCATTGGCGATGACATGGCGGCCCGGCAAGGCCAACTCCAGCCGCACGCGCCCTTCCGGACTCACGTAATCAAACGTCGTTCCGAGCGCGCCGCGATCTTCGATGTTCTCCGCCATGAAGAAAGCGCGGTTTTCGATCCCGTAGGTCAGCACTCTTCCCGGCGCGTGAGAACCGAACGCCGCCACCCGCCCGTCGTCCGCGTTCAGCACCGCCGTCGAACCCTTGCCGTTGAGCCCTTCAATCAGCTCCCGCTTGGCCAGCGCGATCTCATCGACCGAAGCAAAAAATTCCAAATGCGCCGGCGAAACCCGCGTCACCACGCCAACATCCGGCCGCGCAATTTCCGCCAGGCGCGACAACTCGCCGCGCCGCGACATCCCCATTTCGAGTACCGCCGCCCGGTGCGCTTCATCCAACCGAAAAAGCGTCAGCGGCAGCCCGTATTCGTTGTTGAAATTCCCTTCCGACTTCAGTACGCGGAACCGCGCGCCCAGCAGCGCCGCCAGGATCTCTTTGGTCGTGGTCTTGCCGACCGAACCGGTAACCCCGGCAATTTTCCCGCCCCAGGCTTCCCGCACTGCGCGCGCGAACTGCTTAAGCGCCAGGAAGGTGTCGCCCACGATGACGCACTTCGCTTGAACCGCGTGCGTATAGCTACCCACTTTTTCCGCGGCCACCAGAGCTGCCATGGCGCCGGCTCCGAGGGCCGCAGCAACATGATCGTGTCCGTCGTGACGCGGTCCGTGGATGGCCACGAACAGTTCGCCGGGACGTACCGTGCGAGAATCAATTGAGACGCCGGCCATCCGGGCCATGGGATCGAGTCCGGTACCCGCCCGCGCCGCCAGAACGTCAGCCATCTGTGCAATCGTCCACCGCATAAGTGCCTCAGCAGGTTAGCCTTAGGGGCGTAACCCAGGATTCGCTTGGTGCTCACCGGTCCAGAGGGCTCCTCCTTCCACAAAGTCCGCCCGCAAGCAGGCGGTCTCTCGCCTCGCTTCTGGCAGCCCCGGCCGGGTATTACGCCCCGGCCGGAACCCGCCTCGCCGGTCCCGGTTCTAGAACCTGCGAGCCGGTTGCCAAACCTGTGCCGCGTCAAACGGCCGAGGGCCTAGGCCCGTCCAGTCTCTTCAAATCCTCTCTTGCGCAGCTCCGCTTGCGCCACTTTTCTATCGTCCCAAGGCAGAGTCTTGTCCGCGAGTATCTGGTAGTCCTCGTGGCCCTTTCCCGCCAACAAGACCACATCGCCCGCGCGGGCTTCGTCAAACGCCATTCCGATCGCCTTCTCGCGATCTTGTTCAATCAAATACTTTCCACTGCTCTTCTGCAGACCCACCACGATGTCGCTGATGATCTTCAACGGATCTTCCTGACGAGGATTGTCGTTGGTCAGGATGGTCAGATCCGAAAGCCGGCCGGCAGCTTCCCCCATCACCGGCCGCTTGGTGCGATCCTTTCCGCCGCCGCATCCAAAAAGCGTGATCACCCGCCCTTTGGGATTGAGCTCCCGCGCGGTTTTGATCAAGTTCTCGAGCGCGTCGTCGGTATGCGCGAAATCCACGATTACCAGAAACGGCTGTCCCAGACTGACGCGCTCGAATCTCCCCGGCACATGGTCGAGCTGCCGGATCCCGGTCTCGACGGTTTCATTCGACATTCCGGCAGCCAGTGCGGCGCCAATCGCGGCCAAAATGTTGTATACGTTGATGCGGCCAACCAGCGGCGATTGAACCTGCAGTTTTCCCTTGGGCGTCTGCGCCGTAAACGTCAGACCGGAAAACGCGAGCTGAAATTTCCTGGCCGAGATGTCTGCCGGATTTTCAATGCCGTAGCTGACGGTGTGCTTGGCCAAGCCCATCAGCCGAGCGGAGTACGGATTGTCCGCGTTCAATACCGCCACCTCCGGCGCGCCCGCTCCGGTGCCTTCAAACAACCGGCGTTTCGCGGCAAAGTAGTCCTCGAAATTCTTGTGAAAATCCATGTGCTCGCGGGTCAGGTTGGTGAACACCGCAGCCTGGAAATGGCAACCCCAGAGCCGGTCCATCACCAGCGCGTGTGAACTCGCTTCCAGCACCGCATACTTGCCGCCCGCATCGCGAATCTCGGCGAAAAAACCTTGCAAGTCGAGCGACTCCGGCGTGGTGTTCGGTGCGGGATATTCGCCAAGCGGCGTGTGATACGCAATCGTGCCGAAAAGGCCGGTCTTCGCTCCCGCAGCCCGCAGCACCGAGTCAATCAATGAAGTCGTTGTGGTTTTCCCGTTGGTCCCGGTGACGGCAAGCAACTGCAAGGCCCCTGCGGGATGCCCAAAAAAGTTTGCCGCGCAAATCGCTAAGGCCTTGCGGCTCTCGTTGATTCGAATCCATTCAACCTTCGGCGAAAGATCGGGAGGCGCCGCACGCTCGCTGGCAACCGCGATCGCGCCGCGCTCCATAGCCTCGAGAGCGTACTGGTTGCCGTCTTCCTTGGCGCCAGGAAGGGCAAAGAACACAAAACCCGGCGCGACCTTCCGCGAATCGCAGGCAACTCCGCTTACTTGCAGTTTTCCGGCGCCTGCTGGAATCTGCGCCTGCACTCCGGCGAACACTTCTCCCAACTCCATCGCACCGCCGGGCTTTGCTTGCGACTTTGGATCGTTCTGTTCTGCCACTTTGACGCTATCCGCCCCCCGCAGCACCGTGCTCATCGATTCCTGGTTTTTCCGTTCGGCTTTGCGCTTTTCGCTGCTTTCGCCGACGTTTGCGGCTCGCCGAACCGCACTGTAATTTTAGCGCCCCGCCGGACTTTCGCTCCAAGTGCCGGCGCAACATCCACCGCCAGGCCGCTGCCCACCAACACCGGCTCCAGACCAAGCCGCAAACACATCTCCGTCACATCGCGCATGGTCTTGCCGCGAAAATCCGGCACCGCGATGTCTCCACCCTCATCCAGCGCAACCGTGACCGCCGGTTGCGGATTCAGGGCCTTCCTCTCGACACTTTCGGCGGGCGGCGTCTGATCCGGCTGAGCTGAGAAATCCACCGGCGTGAAATCCGACAAGCTCGACTCATCCTCCGCAGCGCTTCGCTGGTATACCGCCTGAATCAGTTTCGGGCTCACCGGAACGTCGCGAGGCACATCCAGATAGGGCAAGACCTGCTCGGCAATTCGTTTGAACACCGGCGCAGCCACCTGGCCGCCTTCATGCTCGCCAACCGGCGAATCGAGCGACACCAAAATCGTCACCGCCGGATCATTGATCGGCGCAAATCCCGAAAACGACGCGATCAGCTGCGTCGGCGAGTATCGTCCAGTGGCCGGATCGATCTTTTGCGCGGAGCCGGTTTTTCCCGCTGCTGTCCAGCCATCCAGGCGAGCTCGCGTCCCGGTGCCGCCTTGGAGCACCACTCCTTCCATCAGCCGCCGCAAGGTGGCAGCCGTCTCCGGACGAATCACTTCCTTTGCTTCGCCCGACGCCAGCACACCGGTCATTGGCAGCGATTCCGACCCGCGCTTCAGCTCCGCAACCACATGCGGCTTGTACAAGGTTCCGCCATTGGCAATCGCCGAAACGGCCGTCACCAGTTGCATCGGCGTCACACCCACTTCCTGCCCCATGGAAACGGAACCAATGGAGATCGCGCTCCAGTTATCGAGCTTCCGCAATATGCCTTTGCTCTCGCTGGGCAGGTCGATACCGGTTTGCTGCCCGAAACCAAAGGAGCGAATGTATTCATAAAACTTTGGAGCGCCCATCCGCAGGGCGATCTTGATCGCTCCGACGTCGCTCGACTTGGCCAGAATGTCCGCCACCGTCAGCAACCCAAACGGCTTATGGTCGCGAATCCGGTGCCCAGCGATATACACCGCGCCGTTTTCGCAGTTGAACACTTCGTCCGGCCGCGTCAGGTTCTGATCGAGCGCCGCTGCGAGCGTGATCAGCTTGAACGTCGAGCCCGGCTCATAAATCGCGCTTACCGCGCGGTCCATCCGCGCCTCGGCTTTGGCCTCATTCGCCGAATTGGGATTGAACTTCGGCCAATTCGCCAGCGCCAGGATCGCGCCGTTACCGGGGTTCTGCACGATCACCGTTCCCGCCGTGGCATGCGTCTTGGCGATGGCCGCCGCCAGCTCGCGTTCCGCGATGTACTGAATCTTTTCGTCGATGGTCAGAATGACGTTGGCGCTCTGGTCCTTTTGCGCCGAACCGCCGTCGAACCAGCGCTGGCGCGCATCCGCCATCACCACGATTTTTTCGCTCTTGCCCCGGATCAGACTGTCGAGACCGTACTCGATCCCTCCGAGCCCCTTCTCATCCAGGTCCACAAAGCCCAGAACGTGCGCCGCCAACTCTCGTTTCGGGTAGTAGCGCTGGTTCTCGCTCTGCAGGTACACGCCTCTTAGATTCAGTGCGCGCACCGCTTCCGCCTTGTCCGGGGGCAACTTGCGCGAAATCCACACGAACGATCCGCTCGACTGGAACCGCGTTTCCAGCACGTCGCGCGGAATAGCCAGCACATTCGACAGCAGCCGCGCTGCCATGGCCTTGTTGTCGCCGATTTCGGCAGGTACGGCGAACGCCGACTCCACCGGCAGGCTCATCGCCAGCGGGTGCATGTTGCGGTCGTAGATGGCTCCGCGCTTGGGGGTGATTTCGATGGTGCGTTGCTGCTGCCGCTGGGCGCGGGCCAGGTAGTCGCTATGCCGGATTAGCTGCAGATAGCCGAGCCGGCCGAAAACCGCCGTCATCCACAGGAAAGCCACGCCGGCAACGACAAGCAAACGGACGTGGACTTTTTGTTCTTGCATGGCCCGCAGTGTTCGGGATTCTCTCCGTCGTGGGTTCCCGGGTTTCGGGGTCCCGACAGCAGATCCCGAAGTAAAGAAGTCGTTTTCCGAACCCCAAGCCCCACGTCTCTCTCAAAGTTCGCTTCATACCGCGGGTCTAGCGCTGTTGGCCTCTCGGCACAAATCGCGCGGTTGCCACCTGCATGCCGCCGGGCGCTTCGTATTCGCGCATCTGCGTCGGCAGCGGCTCGGTCAAGCCGAGTTGCCTCCGGGCAATCACGTCAATCCGCATGGGATCGCGCAGGTTCGCGATCTCCAGCTTCAATTCCGAATTCAGCTGCGCCGCTTTCGCCTGCTGCGACTTCAGATCCTCCAGCGCAAAGCTCAGATCAATGCACTTGAAGTGCTGGAAGATGTAGAAGAGAAAAAACAGCGCCACCACCCCGCCGAGTCCCGCGGTCTTGAACAAATTCCTTTGTTTGGCCGGCTCCACGTGCCGTACCAGCCGCGAATTGTCGATCCTCTTCACGGTGCGGAACTCCATCATCGCTGCCGCTTTTCTCTTGCTCATGACTTCATACCTTTTCCGCGCACCGCAGTTTCGCGCTTCGCGACCGCGGGTTCGCCCGCTCTTCCTGCTCGCTGGGTCTCACCACATGCTTGGTCAAAATCTTCAGTTCTCCGTGCCGTTGCGCTTCCCGGAAGGCTTCTTTCACCATCCGGTCTTCGCGGGAGTGGTAGGTCAAAATCACGCACCGTGCTCCCTGATTCATTGTGGCGGGGACCCGAGAAAGAAACTGCCCGAGTTCCTCCATCTCTCGATTCACCGCTATCCGCAGCGCCAGAAACGTTTTTGTCGCGGGATGCAGTCTCTGCCTTCCCCATTGCCTTCGGGACCCTGCCACAACCGTTGCCAGGTGCGCCGTGTCGCGTATCGGCCGCGCTCTCACAATTGCCCTGGCGATCCTTCTTGAATCGTGCTCATCCGCCTCGCGGTAGAGCAAATCGGCCAGTTCAGACTCCGGCCACCGATTCACAATCTCGTCTGCCGTCAGCTCGCTTCCTTGGCCTTCGGCGCTTACTCCCATGCGCATGCCGAGCGGTCCAGCTTCGCGGAACGAAAAACCCCGCTGCGGCTGGTCAAGCTGCATGCTCGAAACCCCCAAGTCGGCCAAGACCCCGTCCACCTTCGGAATCCCCAACTCGCGTGCGGCCTCCGCAATCCTTGAGAACGGAGACAAAACGCAACTCACTCTCGATCCGAACCTCTTCAAACGCTGCTGTGCGATCTGCAGCGCCTGTGCGTCCCGGTCCAGGCTGATCAACCTGCCCGAAGTAAGTTTTTCGGCGATGGCTTCGGAATGGCCGCCCGCTCCGAGCGTTGCGTCGATGTAGGTTCCGTCCGCCTTTATGCGTAGCCATTCGAGCACCTCTTGCAGCAACACCGGCGTATGTGGCGCCAGATCGCTCACCTCATCCGCCTCTGCCGTTGGCCGTTTGCGCCCCGACTCGCCATCCCCAAGTGAAGGGCAGCCCTTAAATCCCCAAATCCTCGAGCGCCTTGTAGTCGTCGGCGGTAAACGGTTCGTTCTTCATCTGATCCATCACTCGCGTATGATTCATGACTTCGAGATGGTCCAGACTGCCAAACACGTCCACATCGCCCTTAGCCTGCGCCGACTCCCGCAATACCGCCGGAACCAGCACCCTGCCCTGACCGTCCATCTCCACCACTTGCCCGTAGTAGCTGGTCCGCTTCAAGAACTTGCTCTTGGCCTGGTTCTGGCTGGA
>Ga0306924_10005542_pt1 | contig 12443 bp, 18 predicted proteins | sample sta12Can44000111_FD_203756 | JGI IMG/M metagenome (GOLD analysis project Ga0306924, IMG submission 203756) | Lab enrichment of tropical soil microbial communities from Luquillo Experimental Forest, Puerto Rico - statanox.12C.anox.44.000.111 (v2)... | ecosystem: Environmental > Terrestrial >... | reverse complement strand
AAGCATATTGGGCATCAGCGTGAAGACCGCTGAATCACACCGGGCGAATATCATGCAAAAGCTCGATATTCACGACGTAGCCGGCTTGGTTCGATACGCCATCCAACAAGACCTAGTCCAAATCTAAGGGGCCTCAACACGTAAGTCCGCACTCGTTGGACGCGGGGCGCTGTGCCGGCTGTGTTGTGTCGGGGGCCCGACACACTCTTCGAGGAACAAGGCCCACACCCATGGCCTGTGGAGATGTGTATGGAAGCGCGTGGATTATCTCGGACATGGTTGTTGCGAGCGGGCAGAATCCTGACTGCGGCGGTGGCATTCGGAGTGGCGTTTTGGAAGCCTGTCGACTATCAGGAGAACTTGCACATCCGGCAGATTACGGGCGTCTTGGCCCGAGATGTGGCGAGCGATTTATCTGAAGAGTTGGAGTCCCAGATGCAGACCCAGGTCCGCCTCTCCAAGCTCTTGACTGGAGAAGATGCAGCATCGCGGCTAGAATGGGAACCTCAAGCGAAGCTCTTCTTGGCTGACCATCCAGAGTTTCTGGCCATTCAGTGGTTGGACACCGATTATCACGTGCGGTGGTCGGTTACGAACACGATAAGCGATATTCACGACTCCCCGCCTCTTGCCATCGTCCCGCCGGAAAGACAGATGCTGGAAGGCCTCGCGCATCGCGGGAAGACAGATGTGGCGGTACTCACTACCGCCTTCCGTATCGAGAATGGAAGAAGCCTCCGGCGGATAGTTGTACCGGTTTACCGACGCGGGAGTTTTCTTGGATTCATGATCAGCGTTTTTGATGAAGGCAAGGCCTTTGCTGACATACTGTCCGACCACGCGCGTCTCGGCTACTCCATGGTCGTGCTTGAAGGACCCCAAGAGATTCTCAAAATCGGGCCAAGTGGTCCTGAGAATGAGAAGAAATGGGCACAGGATGTAGAACTCGCCTTGCCGGGACGAACCTCGCGAATTCGGGTCTGGCCCACGGCTGATCTCGTCCGGAAAATCAGATCCCCCTTGCCTATGATCGGGCTCATTCTGGGTCCGCTGTTTGGCCTGCTGCTTTTCATGACGCTCGATTTCGCGCGAACCAGCCGTTGCGCCGCCCAGGCATTTCAGGACAGCCAGGAACGTTTGCGCGAAATAATCAGCTCGGCCATGGACGCCGTCGTATCCGTGAATGAGGATCAACGAATCGTGGTTTTCAACAAAGCCGCTGAGAAAATCTTCCGGTGCCCGGCATCAGAAGCCTTCGGTCAGTCTCTCGACAAGTTTATACCGGAAAGGTTCCGTGAGGCCTACCAGGTAGACGGCCAGAATTTCGGGCGGACCGGCATTTCTTATCGCTCCATGGCCTCCCCGCCTACCCTTTGGGGACTTCGCGCCGATGGCGAAGAATTTCCCGTTGAAGCATCTATTTCCCAAACCAGGACCTCGCTAGAGAAACTCTACACGGTGATCCTTCGCGATGTTACTGAGCGCCATCGAGCTGCGGAAGAGCTACGCCAGGCACACGAAGAATTGGAATCGCGGGTCGAGCAGCGCACGGCGGAACTGCAATCGGCAAACACTCAACTCCAGGATGAAATCCGCGAGCGGAGGCAGGCCGAAGAGTCGTTGAGAGACCTCTCGGGCCACCTCCTACGCTTGCGAGACGAAGAGAGACGCCGGCTTGCCCGCGAACTGCACGACAGCACGGCGCAGATTTTGGGCGCCTTGGTTATAGGGCTTGAGCGAGTTGTACAGGTTGTTTCCGCAAACGACACTCTGAAAGCCCAGGAGTTGCTTACCCAAAGTTGTGAGCTGGCAGAAAAAGCGACGGCTGAGGTTCGCACCCTTTCCTACCTCTTGCACCCCCCGATGCTAGACGATCTCGGGCTCGAAGGCGTTTTACCGTGGTACGCAGATGGTTTCAGCAAACGGAGTGGGATCCGAGTTAGTGTGAATGTGCAGCCAGGCTTGGGCCGTTTCACACGGGAAACCGAACTGACGCTTTTTCGGGTTGTACAGGAAGCTTTGACCAACATCCATCGGCACTCCGGCAGCCCGACGGGAGAGATAGCTGTGTCAAAGGACGCGCACGGAGTTAAGCTCTGTGTTACGGATCGCGGTCGCGGAATCCCACCAGATATTCTGGAATCTGCCCGTCTTGGGAGAGCCATGATGGGGGTTGGCATTGCCGGCATGGGGGAAAGGGTACGACACTTGAACGGTCGCCTGGAAATCGAATCTAGAGGCTACGGAACTTCAATCAAGGTCATGCTGCCCATCGACGCAATGGCTTCCCAGGTACAAGCCAATGGCCCGGATTTTAACGTCCTGCGAACGAGCTAAGAAGAGAGACATCATGTTGGTCCTCGTTCCTGAATTCCCAATTCATTTCTGCCACTCCACTGCTTCCAAAGCCGCTACTCGTTTTTGGCCTCTTGATGAAGGTTTGGCTTCAACGACCCTACAAATTTTTCGTGGCTGCTGCACCCGGGTGATGCACTCTTGACGTACTGAGCGTTGAATCTAATCTGTTGCTTTGAAGTCGCTCGGGCCGCGTCTAAAACTCACCACGTCTCCACGGTCGATCTGCACGTAGTGCGTGCTTCCGATTGCAACCACCGGCTGCCATTCGTCGAGAGACGAGCGAGTTCTTCTTGCATCTGAACCCATTGGTGTTCGCATCGTTGGCTCAGTTCTGGGGGAATTAACCCCGGCGCCGCTCCCTTCTCCGGATCACGCGAGACAACAACGAGCGGCATCGAATCAAGAGACCCAGTGTGCCGCGCCTCATCCGCGGAGGCACCGATCGCCTGCACCTCCGCTTCCCTGGCTTTGACTTTGCCAGTGGCATTCGACTGTAACTCCACAGAGACCCAGTAGGCGCGGAATACCGAGCGGAACGGCGAGTCCCCAGAGCTTCGACTTCAAGTAGAGAAGAGATTGAATCTTATTCACTTCAGGCGGCAACCGATTCTCCTGATCGGGATGCCCGCAATCCACTAGAACCATCCCGACGACATGCACTCGGGGTTTGCACCAAACGCTTTGTTTATGAGGCTTGAGAGGGTTAAAAATAAATCCTTGCGATGCAATAGGTTGCGGTATCGAAAAAACGCATCCCAACGCGTCCCAACAACAAATTGCGTTGGGTATAATCCCACCCTCTCCGCCACTCCTTTGTTTTATTGTATTTACGGCTAATCGACATGGATCAGGGTTGCGCCTTTCTCTTTGCCCTTCAGCTTCACGGAAGAAGGCGCTAATACGTCGGGCTTATACCGATCCCGAACCGGATGCTGTTCCCAAATGAGCGGCCCGCGCTTCACCAGTGCCTCTTTCTTTCACGGCTAAGTTAGCCAGGTGCACAGCCGGAATCACGCAAGGCTCGGAGGAGTTTTCGGATCTGGGTGCGATGATCAAGCAGATGCAGTCGCTGAAGCAAAGCGTATTGCCTCCAATTTAATTCGGTGATAAAGATCTGCGGCACGATTTCTCCATGCGGCAACTTGCAGTTGGCAACCACAATCGTGCACACGGTCGCGCCTGCAATCTCATCCACTGAACCGCGTTCATTATTCGAATCCCGCGCAGCCGAGCCAATCTCAATTACCGAGAGCATTTCTCTATTGGCGTCCTGCAGACCTCTAACCAAACTAGGCCAGGGCGCCCACTCGCTTGCCCCGCTTTTCAATGCTTCATAAACCGGCGGACCAGGAGGACGACCACCAGACAAGAGATGCCTCAGTTCCTCAGCTCCCCGAATCTGTGTCTGCGAAATATGATCAACCACGTCGGCGATGTGCCACTTGCCAGGGAATGGCCGCCGCCGGATGTCGTTTTCGCGCACGCTGGCCACAATACTTTCCAGCTCAAGTGCCGCCCCCCTCGTGCGCTCCAAGATCTCGCAGGTCGTTAGAGTCCTAGCTCGGTTCCGCAAGTATTCGAGCATTCGACAAGACTCGGCCAGGAGTGGTTGACCGTCCACGGCAAGTATTGACCGGCCTTTCATCGGCAACTGCTCATGGGGCTTCAGCATCAAGTCCTTTCAATCGCGAAGTCAAGAATCAGTCGAGATATGGGCAGCACACTACGCGATTTCAGTCGTTGGTGTCTTGGACAAAATTGCTATTGGCTAATATGGGGTGCTCTCACTGGGGGCATATGCAGCTCGGATAGCCTCGAGCCGAGCGAAGTTTGGCCCAATGCAGCAATAACTTCTCTCCACTGCGAAGCCGGTACGCCATGACTTTCTCGCAGGTGATTTCAGGGCGAGCACGAAAGAATCTGGCCTTCTGGTACTGACCTGGGGTAACTCCCAGAATGCGGCGAAAATAACGGGTTAAGTGACTTTGGTCGTAAAACCCAGCGCTATCGGCTGCTTCGGCAATCGGAAGCCCGGCTCGGAGAAGGCTTTCCGCATGGCAAATGCGAACTAGCGTGACATAACGGTGGAGCGGCACGCCGACCGCGCGATGGAAAACTCGAATAAAGTGACATCGCGATAGCGAGACGATTTCCGCTAGCCGCGAAATCTCTATATGCTCGGAAAGATGTTCTTGCAGAAAGGTACGGACCTGGGAAACTCTTGGTTCGTCGTCCACCGTTTGCACAAGCCGGAAAGCGGAAGCGACCATCGCAACGAGTTCGACAAGCCTTGCAACGCGTTCTAGCACCGAACTGCGTGCTTCAAAAATGGCCCACGCCTTGCGAGCAGCTTCCGATGTTTCGGAATCCAGCACATGAACTCCGCTGAGGCGGGCAAGCTGAATACTCGGCAACTCCAGTTGGGCAGCCAGAGTCGTCAGTTTGTGTGGGCTGAGGTGTATAGTCTGATAGCACAATGCATCCGATCCTGCCCAAGCAGTCCAGAGCCGGTCAGGGCAAGACAAGAAACCTGAGCCAGAGTGCGCCTGATATTCCGTGCCACCAGAGTTGATGATCCCACTGCCGGAACGCATAACTACAAAAGCATAATCGTCATGCAGGCGAGTGCGCACCTCTCCCGGAGCGAGCGCTACTTGTTCAAACGCGAGTCCCTCGAAGCGCGGATCGGCCCTTATCCGAACTGAGCCTGGCGTGGAAGCGGATACGTATTCGGTCCTAGTTCCTGTTGGCTCTCTCAAAGTAACATTCCACCGCAAACGGTCAGCGATTCGTACCGTATTCGCCACTTTAGCTCCGCTCTCGCGCTCCTTCCACTTCTTGTTTCGTCATCGTAGCGCCAAAGGCCCTGCCTGTACTCGGCGAACTTGCTGGCCACGATGTAGGCCAGCAGTCCGGCCCGGCCATACCCTTATCGATGGACGATTCCGGCCGGGCGGCCACCGCCATCTGCGGCGCTTCCCCGGAACGCTCGCACTTCACGCAGGCATATTTCTTACCCACATGGTGGATGCGTTCGAAGTGCCCAGGAATGTACTTGATTTGCCAACTCTCCTCGGCACCGCTCTCCTGGCGCTCCACTACACAGCTCGGACAGGTTCGCTCTTCCGCACTCAACTCGTAGACCTGTGTGGTGACCGGAAGATTTTCGAAGTTGGCCAGAGAGCGCCGCCCCTTATGCCGCTTCACCCGCCGCAGATCGTCAGCACGTTGCTTCGCACCGATCGGATCACGCGATGACCGCTCCTTGTTCGTCACAGCTCACGCCTGGGATCACAAACTCTACGTAAGACTTTTGACAAATTCAACAACCACCCCCACGGAATCACCCGTTATGGCGCGTCCAGTGTCTCGGATACTTCTTGCAGGAAGGTGCGTCGTGATCGCATGGACAAAAGCGCGCCTCGAGCGATGAGATACTCGAACGTACCGCGTGTGCGGCGCCGCGCGCAGTCGACTTCGATTGCAGCTAGATGCGCCTGGGTTCGATCGTGTGCGTTTTGAAGAAATCGCTGCCGTATTTTGTTCCCAACCGCGCCGAGAAAGCGAATTCGCGTCCGCAGAGGATCAGGCGGAACTCCCGCCACCCACTCCGGAATCGGGACGCTAAGCCATTGCTGCAAAGCCCACGAGCCAGAACGGGTCACTGAAATACGATGACCCCGCCTTTTCCCCGTGAGGCAGACTTTGGAACGAATGAGCTTTCGCCGCAACAGGCGTTCAATCAGGGGATAGATGGTACCTGCACTGCCGCTCCATTGTGGATTTGGAGAGTCCTGGAACACTTTTCGAATAGCGTACGGCGTAGCTGGACCGTCCACCGCAAGGAGCCCGAGCACGCACCCTTCTATTTCGCTCAGCTTGTTCTTGGAAGACCGCAGCTTCTTGATTCTCGTCAACATCATACGAATCGTACCATATTGCGTCATAACTAGCCGTTGATTTGGTATAGCTCGGATCGTACTATATGACTAGCAGGCCGCGAAACACTGAGTGAGGACAACCCTCATGCCAAAGAAACTTAAAACAGCAATTCTGATACTAGCAGGTGCCTTGCCCGTCGTGGTTCAGGGCCAGATTCACGTTGGTCCGCAGGTTCCGACACCTGCCGGCATCGAGGTCCCCCGGGATGGCGTCACGGTCCCCATGCAAAATATGGGAGGCCAACCGGTTGTCGAAATCAAAATCAACGGGAAAGGGCCTTATCGCTTCATTCTTGACACGGGCGCCGTAACCACAGTAGTCAGTGATGAGTTGAGTCGCGAGCTGTCTTTGACTCCGCCCGCCGGCGTGCAGGTTGCATCCGTGGGTGGCGGGCCGGCCCCGGCGATTGTCGTGATTCATGACCTTCTCATCGGCGACGCAAGGCTAGAGGGCATGATTGCCGCGGTAATGCCGTTAGGCGGCCTGTTGAATGGTGAAGACGCTCCACGCGGTATCCTGAGCGCCGCCAACTTTCGGGGGTGCCTCCTCACCTACAACTATCCCGGCAAGCGAATCTCGATTAAGAGAGGAGCCCTGGAAGCCGCCGATTCCAGAAGCATTTTTCAATACTCTGAAGATCAAGTCCTGCCCACAGTTCCCGCGCGCATTGCCGGTCATGACACACAGGTTCACCTGGACACCGGCTCCCCCTTTGGTCTGGTCTTGCCGGTGAAATTCCTCGCCGAACTTCCGCTTGCTTCACAGCCACATGAGGCCGGCAGGGTTCGTACTGGAGGAGGCGAGTTCCCAGTTTCGACCGCGCGCGTGGACGGGACAATCGAACTCGGCAAGTACAAACTTGAACTCGGCGAAGTCCGTTTTAGCGATGCGCGTCCCGGCCCAGGTCCGAGCATCGGCAATCTTGGGTACGAGGTCCTGCGGCATTTTGTGGTGACGCTCGACTCAAAAAATCGGCGCATCAAAATTGACCAGTGAGTCGGGCGCCATTTGAGGTCTTGCACGTGTGACCTGACGTGACTGTCTGACAGGGAATGAAGGTACTTCCACTGAACTCAGAACAAGGGGTCGCGTCGGAAGGGATGAGTGGATCATAAGAGCCATCGTTCAGTACCTCGAGTGCGCGTGTGGTATAGAAGAATTTGGATTCACCTGGCGGGGAGAGTGAATGAGCTCCTTGCCCAACCTAAGATCGCTGGGATCGTGGTCACGCACGGCACCAATACGTTGGAGGAAACTGCCTACTCCCTGGATCTCACAAAGGTGAGCGAGAACAATAATCGTCATCGGAGCGCAACCCCCGCCTCCGACCTTGACTCCGACGGCCCGCGAAACTTGTTGGACGCCGTCCGCGTGGCGATTGCGCCCGAGCCGCTGGCAAGGGCGTAATGGTGGTCATGAATGGACAGATCAGTGCCCGGGACGTCACCAAGACCAACACAAACCGGGTGGAGACTTTCCGTGTCTGGAGTTTGGCGAGCTCGGGGTGGCCGATGCGGAAGAGGTTCGTTTCTATCGCGCCCCGCTGCGGCATCAGACTCTTGCAGTTGATACCAAAACTCAGCTCGGGCCAGTCGAGATCCTGATGGGCTACGCAGGCGCCGACGGTCGCGTAATTCGATCCCTACTCCGTGATGAGCCCATCCAGGAACTCGTCATCGCCGGGCTTGGCCTCGGCGGTGTCCCCGCTGCGATGTTCGACGCGATTCAACAGGCGCGTGGCCGCGGCCTCCCAGTGGTAATCAGCACCAGAGTTCAGGACGGATATTTTCACTTAGCGCCGTAAAAGGCTCTTCGCTGTCCCTCAAACAAATTGGATGTGTGCTAGCAGATGACCTCAGCCCACAAAAAGCGCGTATTCTGCTGATGCTCGCGCTTACCAAAACGCACGAACCTAACTCCTTGCAGAAATATTTCGACAATTGATGTCGAGCGTGGAGCTTGGTGGCGGGCACAACTTCATAGCAAAGGAGTCATCGCAGTAAGAGAGGATATGAGTTCCACTCTGAATTAGGCCTTCGGATTTGCAAAACGTATCGCCCAGAGGACGCGGAGGAAAGGTCAACGGCCGCTTCGATTGACGTAACACCATCTTTCAGAGAGGCGACACCATTTGTGGTGAAGATCGCGCTTCCCGTAGTAATCGCTATGCGGAGTTCGTACCCTTACGAATGCTGCCGTCTGCAACATCTGCATTCCGAGTGATTGCCCGTCATCCGGCCCCGATCGATTTCAGCAGCTTAGGATCCCTGATTCTGTTCTATATTTGTCTTACTCATGGATTCGTTACTTACGCGTACGATTTATCCTGGTTGGCCAGCGGCGCCTCCAGGTCTCGGTAGCTTTCACGTCAGAACCCGCGACACGTCCGGCCTTTACTTCACTGAGACAATCCACCCGCCGGGCTATGCAATTCCAGCCCATGTTCACCGCATGGTTTCCTTGTATCTTTTGCTTTCAGGAGGAGCTACGGAGCAATTTGGCCTGGAGCGCAACGAGCGCACGGCGGGTGAGCTGGTCTTCGCGCCTGCGGGCCAAGAGCACTCGGATGTGATTCACGGATGCGGGGCACACTGCTTGATTGTCGAACTGCAATCGCGGACGTTGGAGCGGGTGCTTGAATGCGGAGAGCTGCCCAAGGGCCCGGTCTCATTCCGGGGCCACGCCGCCCACCTCGCCCACAGGCTGTACGCGGAGTTCCGCCTCCCGGACTCACTCTCCTCACTCATCCTCGAGGGACTCGCACTGGAGATGCTCGCCGAAATTTGCCGTGCGAGTTCCCGGCAGCACTATTCCTGTTCAAAGTTGCGGATCGAGCGGACGCGCGAGTTCCTGGACACGCACTTTGCCGAGCCGGTGTCGCTCGCCCTGATTGCCCATGTCGTAGATTTTCATCCCGTTTATCTGGCGCGGATGTTTCGTCAACGATATGAGTGTAGTGTTGGAGAGTATGTGCGCTGGCGGCGGGTTGAATCCGCCTGCACGCAACTCTCAGCCGGCGCGAAGTCCCTAGCGCAAATCGCGTCGGAGTGCGGATTCTGCGACCAGGCCCACTTCACGCGGACCTTTCATCGCTTGACCGGCCTCACCCCGGGCGCGTATCGCGCCCGGTACAGGAGCTGAGGTTCTGCCTGTACAAAGGTTTCTACGATTCAAGACAAGGTTGCGCGCAGCGGCTACACTTGAGCCAAATGAAAACCAGAATGCGTGCGTGCAGTTTCGCTGCCTTCATTCTTGCTTTTAGTCGTCCAGTACTCCAGCCCCAAGCCTCCAGTTCCTCTGATGAGCCGGGAACGGTGGGCGTTGGACTGGCGCAACTGTACTCCGACCAGCAGCCCAATCACCGAGGACCTCTGGTGGTCCTGAGAGTCGTCGAAGGCTTGCCGGGAGCAAAAGCTGGCGTCCAGAGAGGGGACCTGGTGGTTGCGGTCAACGGCCAGCCCGTACCAGGACGCGAACTTGCTGACATCAACGCCAAAGAGATGCAGGGCCCCGTAGGAGGTACGATCCGCCTCGCCCTCGCGCGTCTGGATGGAGGCCAATCCGAGATAAATCTGACTCGCGTCCCCTATCCACCGCACACGAATGCGGCTACTGATCCATTTGCGTATGCCGTTCCTGGGAACTGGGGCATGGATCAACGATGGAATTTTCCTCTGCCCTGGTCACCGAAGCTTCCATATCGGGGGGTTGAAGATCTGTTCTACGCGCCGAACTTCGCGAACACGAATTCTCCCGAATACCATTCGTATCTATTCTTCTGGTGGATTGAAGGCGCAAAAGTGTTCACGTCGGAGCAACTTCAGGCCGACATGCTGGTCTATTATCGCGGGTTGGCCCAGGAGCGCGGGAAGAACTACGGTTTCATACCTGACCTTTCCAGGATAACCGTGGAATATCGAGTTGATCCGCAAGGCCGGCAGGCCTTCGGTGGTTCCACCGCCGCCGCTTTCAGCGGAACTGTAGACATATACGATACGCACGGCAAGATCATCACGCTGAACTCCGAGGTAGTGGCGTGCGTGTGCCCGGGTACGGACCACATCGCCGCCTTCTTCGGGTTGTCCCTGGAGCCGCGAACCGGACCAATATGGACGAAGCTGGAGGCAGTTCGCGACACGTTCGGCTGCAAATGACTACTCACGTTTTGAAATGTTTGACAATGACCACGATCCCTCCGACTGCCAAGCCTGAGCGCCCGCCGCGTGGTTCGCGAGCAAGTCGCGGAGTTACCGCAGTTGAACTCCTGGTCGTGGCGTTGTTGGTCGCCTTACAGTGGGTCAGGGCAATCAAGAACCCGTCACTCTTAAGACTTTGTGTACCCCATGTACGGTAGGTTGGCCCGCATAACGGGTCCTGATTCGATCCCCACCGACCCTACCAATCATCCCATTTGCTTCGAATAATTTAGCAGTTTTGCGAGGCGGCAAAATGCGGCATTAGGAAAAGGAGCCTTAAGGGTGCGCCGACAAGCTCTTCTCTTTGAAAAGTTCAGTATCCTGCGGTTGGTGGATTCTCTATCCCACCACCCGTACCAATAATCCTTCTGACTGCTAGACATTTATGAAAATCGCGAGGGGCAAAAGGGGCAGATAACCCCGATGATCCGGTTCGTGCAGGAAATTTCAGCGGCACGAGTGACGACCGGATCCAATGGGAGCTGTCTAAATCCTTAGGGCCCGTGGCGTCCGTTATGTCCAATGTTCATACGCTAGAGCGTGTCCGTTAAGTTCGTCCCGGTAGTGCCGCCACTCCGGCAGAAAACTATCCATCAGGCGCACGAATCTGCTCCCGTGGTGAGGATCGAGAAAAATGGACCATTTCGTGGACGACGATGTATTCGAGACAATGATTTGGTTTCTTCCCCAACTCGGTATTGAGGCGGATAGACCGTGCGCGCGGATTGCAAGTTCCCCATTTGGTTTTCATATGCCGCACGTAAAGCTTATCGGCAACGACACCCAGGAGGCTGTCTGCCCGAAAAACCTCGTAGCCTTTGATTTCTGACAATTTACAAGAGTTGTGATGCCTGCCCGCCTGCGGCTATCTTGGGGCATGAAAACCTTGAAACTCTTCCTTCTGTCGGTGCTCGAAGACCTCGAATTCGGGTGGCAGGCGATCCGTTATGCTCTGATCTTGGTCTCGGCCTTCTTCCGACAACGAGCCTCATTGGGATGTGAGATGGTAGCCATGCGCAGTCAGCTCACCTTTTGTTGACCAAAAGGCATTGCTTCCCGCAGTTGCTGGGCGAGAGTTGTTGGATCACGTGATGGTCCTTAATGAAGAACACCTGAAACGCTTGCTAAAGGAATTCATTGAAGAGTATTACCATCGGGCTCGGCCGCATCAAGGATTGCACGGCGACACCCCTGTTCCGAGCGCCAAACCTGAACCTGCGGCCGATGGGAGCCGCTTGGTTTCGATTCCCGTGGTCGGCGGTTTACATCATCGCTACATCCGCGTGGCCGCCTAGTCTCCTACTCTAGCAAACGACCACAAAACAAAAGGAAGACTACTCATCGCGACCATCACTGGAACCACCGGTAAAAGGGACTGTGCCTTCTGCAAACCGGCGTGCCAATTACGAGACATCATGTCACGCAAGACTCGCGGGCTTATGCGCAGTCTCGGCCCTGCTACCACACTGAACGCCCGCCCCAAAAATCAGCCTCCCCTGCGGTTTTTCGGGTGGACAGGGACCGGGACACGCTTCTGCGGTCTATTCCTTGGCTCCGGCTTAAGAACGGACGTGGAAGAAACATCTATATCCGGCCGAGTGGTGAGCACAGACTCTCGCTCATCGACGACATTGGGTGGCGGACCGTGGGACGCTTGAAAGAGGAAGGCTTCGAACCGGCGGTTGTCGTCGAAACATCGCCTGGGAACTTTCAAGTGTGGCTAAACCATGGGGAAATCCTCCCCAGGGAGCTTTCAACTTATGCGGCTCGCCTCCTCGCACGCCGATTTCTCGGAGATCCGGCTTCGGCGGATTGGCGTCACTATGGACGCCTCGCAGGGTTTACGAATCGAAAAGAGAAATACCGGAAGGAGAATGGGCTGTATCCATTTGTTCTCCTGCGTGAAGCATCCGGTCGCACATACCGGCGTGCCGCGGAGTTCTTAGG
>Ga0306924_10005541_pt1 | contig 12443 bp, 9 predicted proteins | sample sta12Can44000111_FD_203756 | JGI IMG/M metagenome (GOLD analysis project Ga0306924, IMG submission 203756) | Lab enrichment of tropical soil microbial communities from Luquillo Experimental Forest, Puerto Rico - statanox.12C.anox.44.000.111 (v2)... | ecosystem: Environmental > Terrestrial > Soil... | reverse complement strand
AAGCCCTCCGGAAGCTTGCCGGCTCGCACGAGATTGTAGAGCGCCGGCACGATGAGACGCTTGGTCAGATCGCCGCCGGCGCCAAAAATCGTCAGCGTGGCGGGCGAAAGGGCGTGGGCGGGAAGACGCTTTGCGGGAGCTGCCGCGGCGTCTGCAGCAATCGTCGTCATCGCTCTCCTCCACCGCCATGTGACGTTGTCGAGTGTCTGTTGCGTAGAGGCGAGGGAGCACTGCCTTCTCGACCCATGTCGGCTCTCCTGACCGTTCTTAAACCAACGCGCTCGGCAGCGACTTCGTTCACCGGTTAGATCAAATCGGAGGCAACCCTGAGCTGCGCGAGCTTGGATGCTATGTCGCAGCGCTCGACCAGGCCAGGGTCTCCCTTGATGACTTTAAACGCCGTCTGTCCGCCCTCGGTCCAGAACCGGATGTCGAGTCTATGCTTGCCGATGCGAAGATCGCGCACCGTCAAATCCGGCAGCCAAGCCGGAAGCGACGGGTCGACATAGAGCTTATCGCGCGGGGCATCCGGGAGAAATCCCAGCAGGGCCTGAGTCAGCATGAAGACGGAGCCCGCCGCCCACGCTTGGGGCACGTTTGCCCCCAGATACTGAACCGGGAAATTCGTCTCGGTACGTTCGGCCGCGGTGTAAAGTTCCGGCAGCTGATTGAGCTGGAAATGGCTCGCCGCGACGCTCACGTCGTGCGCGACCCGCGCCGCCTCCGTGCTAAAGCCGTAATATTTGAACCCCATGGCGATGAGGGCATTATCGTGCGGCCACACCGAGCCGGTCTGATAATTGTACGGATTGAACGCCCGATGATCGGCGGACAGCGTGCGAATACCCCATCCCGTCCACATGTCGGGTGCCATTAAGCGGTCCACCACCTTCTTTGCACGCTCGCGGGGGACGATGCCGCACCACAAACAATGCCCGGGATTGGACGCGACTGTGAGAACCTTGTTCTTGTTGCCGTCGAGCGCATAGACATAAAACCCCAATTCCTCATCCCAGAAGGCGTCATTGAACCGCTCGAACAACGCCGCAGCCTTGGCACGCAACTCCTTCGCGCGGTCGGGCTTGCCCAGCGCATCGAAAGCTTCGGCCATGCGGATCCAAGCATCGTAAACGTAGCCCTGGAGCTCGCACAGCGCCTTCGGTCCCTTCACCAGCGAGCCATCCGGGTACATGACCGCATCGCCGGAATCCTTCCAGGCCATGTTCTCGTAGCCGACCGGAGAGCGCGTCTGGTACTCCTGGAACCCGTCGCCGTCGCGGTCGCCGTATTTGTCGATCCAGGCGAGGCAACCTTCCGCCGTCGGCAGATGCCGTTCCAGCAGCCCTTTGTCGCCGGTCGCGCGCCAAGCCGCGTGCAGGGTGATGAGATAGAGCGGCGTCGCATCCGCGGTGCCGTAATAAGGGGTGTGCGGGATCAGCTTGAAATGCGCAAGCTCGCCGTAGCGCAATTCGTGGAGGATTTTGCCTGGTTCGGCATCGCGGTATGGATCATCGTCCTTGGCTTGCAGCGAGCCCAGAATTTCCAACGCCCCGCGGGCGAATTCCGGATAGATCAGCATATTCTGCAGCGAAACGATCAGGCTGTCGCGGCCGAACGGCGCGACGAACCACGGCAGTCCGGCGGCAGGCAGGAACACCATATGGTCCGTGCCCCTGATCGGCAGACGTAGCGCAGACATGTCCTCCAGCGCTTGGTGAAAGAGACGGTAGAATTCTTCGTTGCTTGTCTGGATCTTGACCACGGTCTTGAGCCATTCCGCCATGGTGGGGTAGTGCTGGGATTTGCCACTTTCCGCGAGGCAATCGTGCGGCGCGCGCAGCTGTTGCTCGCGATCCTCGAGCGTATAGGCCAAGCAGGTGTGCCAAGCTTCGCCCGGCTGAAGCGCGACCTCGAAGCTGAGCCGTCCATTGGCGGAAACGGCCTTGCTCGTTGCACGCGACACCGTGATCGTCAGCGAGCGGTGAAAATCACGGTTCGAATACGCGGTACGAAGCCGTTGCCGTCGCTCCGACCATTCTGTGGTGATCTGGCCGCGGCGTACGATCTTACCCGACTTCACCTCGAAGACGTCGGCAAAGTCGCATCGCAGCGCGACCTCGAGCTGAAAACGCACCGGCTTCAGGTTGTTGTTGGTGATGTCGAGATCTTCGTGCATGCCGCCGACGATCGACCGACTGATCGTGAGGCCAACGGTGCGCGGCGGGATCGGGCCGTCTTCGGTGAGAATGAGTTTATTGGTGAGGAAGATGCGCGCGGCATGATAGTTGATGGCACCACCGTTCAACAGCTCCCACGGTTCGCCGTTGGCATAGATCGCCCAGTTGCTGACAATCCGCGTGTCGAGAAAGTAAAGGCCCTTCTCGCTCGGCCAGTTGATCTGCCCATCCGGCTCGCTGACGAGCACCGTCTGACCCTGATGGATGGCGATTTGAGGTGGGCCAACGTGAACCTTGAATGCCATAGTGTCGTCCTCATGGTTGCACGCGAGGCGCCGGCGCGGCCGAGCTAACGTGGCGCGTCGGACATCGATCGGGTGAACACGGGAAACTTAGACGGGTCCTTGCCCGCATCCTAGAGGAGAGGACGATTCTCTTCGAAGCCGCGGAGATCGACCCCCTCGCAGAGGGGTCGGGGATATTGCGCCGGAATCCCGCGTGAAAGGCCTCTGCCGGCACTGGTAGACTGGTAGAGAGCGAGATCGCGCGGCTCACGCGGATCGTTCAGCCGGTAAGGGCGAAAAAAAGCGGCTGACCCGCGCGGCCGGGCGAGCTGATTAAGACCCCGCGCGGTGGGGCGGGCCGATTAAGACGTTTGGCGCCAAAAAACCGGGCAAAAGACGCCGAGATCCAACGCAACGCCGCCGGATGCTCGCGCGCTCTAGCCTGCCGCAGACGAATATTCGGCCAATGGACCCGGTGCGCTTTGGTCCCGCCGCCTGCCCCCATTGCGGACGGACCGCCTAGTGGACTTGTCGCGCGCCGATTGTTTGGCCGCCTTCAGCGCGATCGGCCCCACATTCGCAAGGAACACCTTTTCGTGCGCGCGCGTGAGCGTGTCGATGGCCTGTTTCAACGACAGCCATTTCACGGCCTTAATGTCGTACGTCAACTCCCGCACCGGCCCGCGAACGGCTCGCATGTGCCAGAACTGGACGATCTTGATGTTGCCGTCGACGGCGTACGACATCGAACCGAGAAATTCGTGAACTGAAACCTGGTGCCCGGTCTCTTCCATCACCTCTCGCCTGGCAGCGGCAACCGCATGCTCGCCGGGATAGAGCTTGCCTTTTGGCAAGACCCAGGACTTGTCCCTTCGCAATCGCACGATGGCGATGCGCGGTCTGGAACCTTCCCGTAGTAAAATTCCCCCCCAGCCAGAATCGGCGCGCGGGCCTTCGCCGAATCAGTCATGTCAAAGCTATGCCGGACGAACGCGCGCAGAGCAAGCGCAGAATTCGCACGGCAGAGGTTTGGCCGGTGTCTATGTTGGGACTCTGACTAAGCCAGCGAGCGCAGGCTGAGCGCCAGCACGATCCAAGCGCCGCCGTAAAAGATTAACTCGATCCCGACGAATAGGCCGATGACCCAGAGCCCGGAAACCGGCCATTGCGCCAGTATGAGGATGCCGAGCAACAATGTGATGACGCCATTGAGGGCGTGCCAGCCCCAGTCCGGCAGGGAAACCACGAACGGTGTGATCAATTGGAACAGACCGGCCACCAGGAAGAACGCTCCCATCAACAAGGTCAAAATCTCGGCGGTGACCAGCGGTCGCCATACGATCAGCGCCCCGAGCACCCCGAACAGGACCGCACCCAGCCAATGTTGGAACAGGCCGGCCCATTTACCGACCATGATCGCTTGGACGATCTCAATGCCGGCCGCGATCACCAGCAGCCAGCCGAAAAACAGCATGGAGACGACGGTGGCCGCCACGGAGCGAACGATCGCGAGAATCCCGAGCAGCGCCAAGCCGATGCCGAAGACCAGGAACCAGCCCCAGTTGTGAATGATCTCGGCAGGAATTCGCACATCCAGAGCCTGGATCTCGGTCATGGCGTGTCCTCTCCTCTTGCAGAAGGCGCGACGTTCCCTGTCCCTGGCGGAAAGCTCACCCTCCTCAGTACATTCTGTTTGGCTCGGCACTCGAACGCAAGCTGGTCGGGGACACTGCCGCATCTTCTCGCGCTTTCAGCCCCGATCGTCGGCGCTCGGGCGCGAGCCACAAGCGGGTTGATACGCACAGGTTGAGTTGTCGGGTTTTGCGCTGGGTCGCAGCGGTTGCTGGGGGCAATTGCGCAGCGCGCTAAGCCGTGGCGGGCGCTAGCTTTGTTTATCAAGTCGTAGGGTAAGGCTGGGAGCGCCACCTCACCTTCATGCGGCTTTGCTTCGATCGGCCCCACATTCGCCCGAGGCCCTGGGCCCACACGGTCACGTGACGCTCGATCTCCGCTATGTTCCTCCTTCGGGTCTCAAAGTTCCGCCTGGCCGCAGCGACAGCGTCGGCAGGCACAGCGACGGCAGGCATTGCGTTGCTAGCCTTGTACCAGGTGAGGAGCGCGGCGATTCCTATCATCAGCGCGATCCCACCGAGATCGATCGCAAGCTGTATCAGAATATCGTCACGGAAGAAGGTCAGCAGGATGTAACCGAGCACTGAGAGAACGATACCGAAACAGAATACCTGCAGCGAGTGCTGGCCGCACCTGATGATCAATTGAGCAATACGCCAGCGCAGGAACCTGCTGTTTTGACCCACGAAATGCGCCGTGGTTACGGCAAGTGCAAGGAAGCTGACCAGGCGTAGCGGTGCGAGATTGCTTTTGTCCTCGACCAGGGGCGAGAGCTCCCGCAACAACAAGCCCGGAAACGCATCATAAGCGCCGTGGATGGTCCACGAAATGCTGATGATGCCGATCGCAACCGTAATGATTACGGCAAGTTTCGGAAGCCACGAGCTTCGGGCCGGGAGTAACCGACGATTGTATCGGGAATATCCGGCAGTCGCGCCAATAACGAAGAGGAACTGCCAAGCGAGGGGGTTGAAGTACCATCCCTCATTGTCGGGATAGCTGTGCGGCTGCCAACCGAAGTGCAACGTCAAGAGATAGATTGCCCCGGAGAGGATGAGTGGAAGCGGCAGGCAGCGCTCCAGCAGCAGCAGCACCACGGGAAACACACCCAACAAGATCATGTAGATCGGCAGGATGTCGAGGAACTGGGGTTGATACTGCAGCAAGAGAACCTTGATGATCGCGACTTGGGGTTCGTCGATAAAATTATCGATCCCAAAATCCTCGCTATAGGTTTGATTTTGGAGGTTGAGGGTTGCGTAGCATACCTCCGCGGCAAGGATCACGAATATGAAGATGTGTGCGACATAGAGCTGCCAAATCCGGCGATAGATCTGTCCCGTGGCGGCGATGCCTCCTTGCCGCCGCAGCGCCCTTCCGTAAACCGTGGCGGCAGCGTAGCCGGAGATAAAGATGAAGACCTCGGCGGCATCGGAAAATGCAATCGAATGCAGCGTTAGATAGGACAGGACATTATTTGGAATGTGGTCGATGAAGATGACAAGGAGTGATAGGCCGCGGAAGAGGTCGAGCCTCAGATCGCGCCGGCTGTGCTGATTTGGATCAGCATCGGCGCCGCCGTACCACGCGGCGGACGCGCCTCTAGGCTCGGACAATGGTCTCGATCCACGCATGGGATGCTACGCGAACGATCTCGCCGTGGGCTGGCTGTCTTGATCGATGCCGCCCCCTCGAAAGGCGACCCGCTATCGACGCGGGGCGCGTTCCTTTTCGCTCCGAGTTAAAAACGCGATCGCAGTCCGACGGGCTTCACCTAGGTCAGACCGCGGTTCGTCATGGGCGAGAGCTCCATCCTTACCGACGGTGAACCGGTACGTTTCGTATGTTTGTCGGTTCACCACAAAAATATTGGGATGTTCATGACACACGACTTCAAAGCTCATAGTCCCCCTCCCCCTGAACAGCGCAAATTCGCACCGGAAGCGTGGCCGCCGGTTTAGAAATAATTCTTAATCCGATATTTTTTGTGCAGCTTCCCACCCCCGGGCAGCACCGCGAGTACAGCAGCGACAAGCGTCGCTTCCGGGGCTCAATAAAGGCGGAAATAAGAAGATTTTTTGCAAAGAAACATACGAGCGCCCCGCACTTCCCAGCACGGGGATGCCGCTTCAACCGGCGCCTCACAAAATCCTTTCGCGGATTGGCTCATTTCTAATAAGCAACCCGGCGCGATCCGGGATTGGCACATCAGGTCGCGGCGCCGCTGGAAGCTCGCGATGCAATCTCATGCGAGCGGGAGCCGCGGCTTTCGCGGTGGACGATTGTCTTACAGTTGCCAAAGATGTTCCCACTGTTGAGGGGTCAGTGAGGGGGACCGTTACCACGGCCAGCATGGCATGAGACTTGGGCAGCGCCAGCAAACGCTCTTGCCCGGCCTGCGTCGTGCATGGCTGGCGCGCTGCGTGGCCGGGCTCGCCGCCATGTCCATCGGCGCCGCCGCTGCGCAAACGCCCGCAAAGCCCTCGGACGCGGAGGTCTGCCTGGCCGCCAATGAGAGCCTCTCGCTGGGCGCCTCTTTGCCGCGCACCACAGCCCGCCTCAACGCCGCAGCGACGCTGCGAATCGTCGCGATCGGCTCATCGTCCACCACCGGTTTATGGGTCGCGACCCGGGCCGCGACCTATCCCGAGGTGATGCGCCGCGAGCTCGCCCGGCTGTGGCCGAGTGCCCGCATCGAGGTCGTCAACAGCGGACGCATCGGCGAAACGATCGGTGGCAGCATATCTCGCTTCGAGCGCGACGTCCTTGCCTATGGCCCGGACCTCGTCGTGTGGCAGCTCGGCACCAACGATGTGGCGTGGGGTGGGCGCGCCGATGGTCTCAAGAATCGCGTGGTCGCGGGTGTGCGCAGCCTCAAGGCGGCCGGCGTCGACGTGATCCTGATGGACCTACAATACGCGCCGCTCGTGCTGGCGTCTTCGCAGCACTCCATCATGGAGACGATTATCGCGGACGTGGCGCGGCAGGAACGCGTGGGCCTGTTTCCGCGCTTCGAGCTCATGCGTCGGGCGATCGACGCGGGATTGTCGTCGGGGGCTCTCGTCGCGTGGGACGGTCTGCACAACTCTGCGGCCGGTTACGACTGCGTTGGTCGCGCGCTCGCCCGGGCCATTCACGCCGCCGGCCGCTGAGGCAGGCCGCCTCAGTCGGAAGCCTCGGCTTTCGTGCCGCGACCGATCGCAAATTGACCGACCGGGCCCTCGACGTGGAATTCGACCCCCGTCATCTTCGCGAACAGTTCGATATTGGCGATCCCGATCGCGCATCCGCCCAGCCCCATATCGGTCGCCATCAGGTAGAGCGTTTGCATCAATGCGCCGACGTCCTTGAGAATGAGCGCATAGGCGATCGAGCTGTACTTCCACGACACCCGCCCAAAGCGGGCGGCGATCGTGATCAGGATTTGGGGCACGGCGGGCGCGCCCATCGCAAACTGGGCCCCCGCCAACAGCGCGTCGAGCTCATGGGTGCGGACGCCGATCGGCACCAGCGCGTGTCCACCGGCGTCGTAGTGATAGAATCCTCGTGCCAGCCCTTCGCATGTGTCGACGGCCAGATAGAGCTCGAGCTCGTAGCTGCCGCCTCCCGACGGATAGGGCCGCACCGCGTACGCGACCACCGGGCCGCCGGCGCCGAGGTCGACGCTGCTGCTAAATCTCGAATGGACGCGCGCGGTGCCGTCGAGAAACCGCGAAAGCTCGGCGAGTGTGATCGGTCGCCGGTCATCGAAGGTGCGCGTCGAATGACGTTCACGCAGCAGCTTCGCCGCCGGCGAGGCTGGCTCCCGCCGTCCGGCCGAAAACTTGCGCAGATCGATTTTCTTTCCGGGCCAGCGGGGCCGCACCGCCGGCAGCGGAGCCATGACGCCCGCATACGGATAGACTCCGCCCAAAGGATTGGCGTGCCGGCCTTCCGTGCTGCGCGCGTGGAATAGGAGATCGTGAAAGTCCCAGAGAACGAGGTTGTCGTCCCCCTCGGCCGGCCGCAGCCCACTGTCGCGCGCAGGGTCGACCCTGAACAGGATTTGGCAATCCACCAGCAGGGCGAGAAGCTCAATCCCGGGAAAATCGTCTTGCCGGCGGAGCCGTCCGATTTGTTGCGGTGACGACAACGTGGCCAGGGCGGCCGCAATCTTCGGATCGCAAATTCTAAACAGCGCACCGGCGCGCGGTGATTCCAGGACCATCTCGTTTCCGCGCCGTCGCATATACGCGAACCGCGACAGCACGAGAACGTCGGCGGTGCCGAGGTGCGGCATTTGCGGCCAATAATCGGGAACCTGCGGTTCGACGACGACCTCGTCCTCGCCGTTGCGCCGCCCGAGGCGGTACTCCAACAGACCGTGCCTGGCCAATCGCCGGGCCAACAGATGAATCTCCTTGTCGAGGCGCCGGCGGTCGGACGCAAACGAGCCAAGTGGCAGACCCATACGCAGGTCCTGCGCGCGGTCCCCCGCGGCCGCGCTGAACTTTCCCAAGCCCACCGATTGGTCATCGAAGCAGGCGACGATGTCTCCGTTCGAGTGCGCTTGGAGCGTGACACGACCGACGAGCCGGGCGGATAGAGTTGTCGGCGCAGCCCGTCGCCCTCGCTTTATTCCGGGAGCGCGCACGCCGGGACCATTCTCAAGTCTGGGGATGAAGCGGATTGAGCTCGTTTTCCGCCAGCGGCTGGTCTCGCCATCCGAGCTTGACCGGGACATCGAAAAGCCGGCCGGGCGCGAAGCGACGGTAGAAATGCCGCAATCCCGGAACGATCACTCTGGCGACCGGGACTTCGATGTCGGGGCGCGTTTGATCGAGGACGAGGAAATCGAGGCCCGCGCGCCTGGCGAGGTTCACGCAAGCCGTCACCTGCTCGCGCGTATCGAGATTGCCGAATTTCGAGCCAAAGTCTGGTCGGACGGCCGCGGCGTCGCTCGGCGTCAAATAGGGATGGTCCTGCAGCCGAAATGGAGAGGCGTTGTCCTGGTTCGATCCTTGGCTCGACGGGTTCGGGTCCCGGCCACCCATGAGGCCGATGGACAGAAATTGATTGAGCTCGGTCATCGCGCGCAACGCGGCGATTCGTGCATCGAAGTGGGAGCCGGAGCCGAACTCGACAAATTCCTGCGAGTTTTCCATCCAGTGCGCGATCGTCACGAAGCTCGGAATCCCGAGATCGCTGGTGACGTCAAGCATCCAAAGGCGGCGTCCGGTTTCGGCAAGCTGGATTTTCAGATCGCGGATATAGGCTTCATCGAACTGACCAAGATCCACTTCCGCCCGCTGCAATCGATTGTACCACCAGATCGCGTATGCATCCCGTTCCACCAGCTCAAGAAAGCCTTGGACGATTGCCTCCTCGAGCGTGTTGCCGGCCGCGCAGCCATTGGAATCCGCGTGCACCTCGTAGGCGGCGGGAGGGCCGCGGTAGAAAAAATATAACAGGCTGGTCGGAAGATATCTGAACCGTTCGTCGCGCAGGGACCAGACCGGCGACCATTCGATCTCGGCCGATCGATCGAAGGGGATCGGCATCGGCGTCGCGTCCCAGTCGATCGCCTGCGCCTGATCTCGCCGGTACTGCGCGTCGCTGAACAGCAAGACGTCGTTCGGGAGAATGGCATCGCCGGATGGGAAATCCGTGAACCGCCGGCTCACTCTGATCTCGTCACCCTGAAAAATCCCGGAATAGCGCTCGATCGCCTCCATGAGCGCGCTGGCTTCACCCTGCTCCGCCGTGCTGCCCTTGCCGAAGCTGCCGCCGTTGAGTCCCGCCTTGAGCTCATTGACGCTCCTGGCCGGCCCCGAAAAATTATGCGTAGCAAGATAGTTGGTGTTCATGGGCAAATCGGCCTCGATGCGCTCGAGGCGCGAGACCACGCCGGTAAGGGGACTCACGTGTTTGCGGAACTGGGCGACCGTGGCCCGCGGCGAAACGGTCCGGTACCCTCCGCTCGTCATGACCAGCTGGCCGCCGGCGCCAGGTATGACCGGCACCGGTGCGCGGCGGGGGTCGCGCAGCTTCTTGCGGCCGCAGGCCGGGCATTGCGGACGAGCCGCGACGTAATGTTTGACGATGGTCGCGCCCAGCAGGTCGAGACTGATGATGTGATTGCGCAGGTCGGTACGGAAGTCGGTGGCAATCGCTTTTGCGACCTCGACAGCCGCAAGCTGGATGCCGCTCTGGCCGACCATGTCCTGGGCGAGCGGCGAAGTGACGAGGCGGCGCGCCAGTCCGCGATCGAGAAGCGCCTTGATCTCTCGATTGCGTTTCATCCGTTCGGCAAGGCAAGCCCAGCACGCGCTCTTGCCCGGGCTGAGCACCGGTCCCACCAGGGGGAAAATGCCGCACGGCTGGACGAGGACCCAAGGCGTGCGGTCCGACAAATGCTGCCGGTTCCATTCGGCCAGCCGTCCTTCGAGATAATCGCTCACCAGCGTGACCGTCAGGTCGGCGGAGCGCTTCACGACGTGAACGCCCAGCGCCTTCAAGGCGGTGGCGATCTCGGCGGCACCTTGCACGTCGACCGATTGAATGCGCACGCGACATTTCTGAAGATTTCTCTCCGCGGTCTCCGGCGACAAGCCCAGGCTCGCCCAATAGGCGGCCACGGTGTCCGCCGAAGCGCGCGGTTTCGCGATGATGAAGCGGCGATCGACCAGCCGCTTCAGGGCTTCGCGGATCTTGTCCGACGGAAAATTCCCTTCCAGCGCGCGCACAAGCTCCCGAAAACTCTTCCCGCCCTCGCCTATCGCGGCAGCGAGCGCACAATAGAGCTGGCCGTGAAGAAAGAACTTGCGGTCCTCGGAATAGAGGCACACGACGTTGTACGGCAGCACATAGACGGTGAAATTCGGCGCGAACCGCGGAACATCTTTGCTGTCGTGCTGCGCAATGCGATCGCTGCGATCGCCTGTCATGCGGTGAGCACGCGCGGTTCTACGCTTATCGCGACCAGTCCGGATCGCCATTGCAAGACATGTATTCTCGAGCTTGCGAGAGCGCCGTCGTCTCGCTCGCGCGCTGGCGTTTCTCGCTAGGATTGACCATCCACTCGGCCATCATGCTGCGCTGCGAACAACACATAATTGGCCGGGTCGAACCTGGTCAACCCGGCCATGGCCTTGCGTTTGCAACGTAATCGGAGCGCGCCAACTCTAGCAGATACGGCAAACTCCCCACGACAAGCAGCAGCCGCAGCCTCCGCAGCCGCAGCCTCCGCAGCCGCAGCCTCCGCAGCGGCAGCCGCAGCCTCTGCCGCATCTGCAGCCCCCGCAGCGGCAGCCGCAGCCTCGGGCGAATTTTTCCCCAAGTCTGGGCGTTCCGGCGTTTTCCTTGTCGAAGACGTAGAACGTCCCCAAGCTGACGTCGGCGACTTCTTCCTCACTGAGAGTGATTTGGGGCGGGGAGGTATCCCACGACGGTACTTCCGCGGCCGGCACAGCGGTTGCTGCGGATGCGCCGCCCGCCAGCGACAAAGACACGCCGACGACTCCCACCACCGGTACGGCTTCCTTCGGATGTTTTCGCTTCGAAGCACGCTTCGTGTGCGGCATAGTCGAGTCCTCCCACGCCTGCTAGCGAATGTTCGACGCCCGGAACGCTATTGGTACGCTTTGCCCATGCACCTGGCAAGACCGATTACGCATGCCGATTGGTGTAGCTTACATGAGGCTGACACACGCTGCCGGCGACGTGAACAACCGTTCATAAGACACGCGAATCGCGGCCGACATGCGCTCGCAAAAACGCACGGGGGCGCGTCGAGTTCCTCGACTTTGTCAAAGACATCGTCGCCGCCTCGATTATGAAGTAGGCTAGTGCCCCGATTCCGAAGTTCGCATCATTGTGCCGCAGCCTCGTTTGCGACTTCGGAATCGAAGGACACTAGCAACTTATTGATCTAGTGTGGCTTTGGTTCAGAAGTCCGCATTTCGGACTCGCTGCAAAAATGATGCGGACTTCTGAACCGCCACACTAGGCCGACACAAATGCGGGCGCCGCGGCGTCTTTGCAGGCCGAATGAGAGAAGCAGAGATGGCCAATTCGCATGGCCGTTTCGTCTGGTACGAGTTGATGACGACGGACACGGAGGCTGCCAGGGCCTTCTACGCCGAGGTCGTCGGCTGGGGCACGCAGGACGCGTCGATGCCCGGCATGGCCTATACCTTGTTTACCGCTGGAGGGGCCTCGATCAGCGGGCTGATGGGCCTGTCCGAGGACGCGAGGAAATCGGGCTTGCGGCCGAGCTGGCTCGGATATGTGGGCGTCAACGACGTGGACGCCACCGCCGATCGCATCAAAGAGCTTGGCGGCGCCGTGCATGTCCCACCGACGGACATCC
>Ga0306924_10005540_pt1 | contig 12444 bp, 13 predicted proteins | sample sta12Can44000111_FD_203756 | JGI IMG/M metagenome (GOLD analysis project Ga0306924, IMG submission 203756) | Lab enrichment of tropical soil microbial communities from Luquillo Experimental Forest, Puerto Rico - statanox.12C.anox.44.000.111 (v2)... | ecosystem: Environmental > Terrestrial >... | reverse complement strand
GCGCCGGGTCGCAGGCAGCCCCTGCTGGCCGGCGGGGATCGACGAGCTAGTGGCCGCCGGGTTCTGGAAGGACCACGGCGACTACTGGGAAGTCCTCCACCACGCCGATGTGATCCGGCAGTCACTGACCGCCCAGCTAAGGCACCGGGAGATGGAACGCAACCGGCAGCGGGCCAAGCGGCAAGGCAAGCCATGAATCTCCCGCGTTTCCCTAGGTGCTTGGTTGTCTGTCTGACTGTCTGCGTTGCGGCAACGTTGGCGCCAACGTCCAGGGCCAGGGGCAGGCCGGGCAGGAGGGTTTCGCCATACCTGCTCCGCCGTATCCCCGAAGCCGTCGCCGACCCCCGCTGGTGTGGAGGGCTGTCCCGGTCTGAGCTTGCCGCCGTATTGCACGTCCGCGAGTGGGACCAGGTGTTCGTCCTGTCGCTGCTGGTCTGCTACCGGCGTGGCCAGGTGGACTTCTGCGGGGGATACGTCGTCCCCGCCGCGAGGGCGGGTCAGCATAGGGGAGGAGCACGGTCACGATGAGCAGCCCCGGAGAGCCGGACGAGCCGCTGCGCTGGGAGCGGGACAGCCCGGAGGAGAAACGCTACCGCCGGGAGCAGCTGCACCGGCTGGAGCGGTGGGCGGCCCGCCAGCCCCAGCGCGGCCCGGACCGCCCCGACCCCATCACAGTCGTCAGGATCGTCATGGCCGAGAAGCCCCGCCAGCAGACCTACTGGCTGATGCGCTGGTCCTTGGCCGCCCGGCTGGTACGCGACGCGGAGGACTCAGCCGACCAGGTGGACGACCTCGGCCCGGACGCCCTGCAGCTGGCCCAGGCCGCCCAGCGCGGTGACTTCGCCGTCGGGGAGATGGCGCTGGTTGGGGTGGCGCGAGGTGGCCGGTGGGTGCGGTGGCTGCCCCCGGCCCCGGTCGAGCCCGTGCCAGGGTCGCCCGGCGCGGCTGCTGCCCGGAACTGACCGCCCCTTGCTCGCAAGCAGGATCTCGTGGCCGTAGGCCCGCCCGCACCCCCTACGCCGAATCGGCGCTTCTGCACTCCGAGCCGTCCTGCGAGCGAGGCTGAATCACAATCAGGTCACCCGATTCATGGCTCCAGCTATCGGTCCAGAACTGGTAATGAAGGTGGTCAATATTCCGGCCGCTCTCCACGATGCTGGCCGCTTCCGCGAAGAACTGCGCGATGCGCCGCAACTCGGCGGGATCATCCGCGACGACCGACACCTCGCTCAGCTCCCTGGGCGTCTCAAGCTCATCGCCGGCCTCACCGCGGTCATAGCCATACAGGTTCATGGAGAACAGATTGCCCGATCCCGAGCGTCGCCGGATCGAACCGTGGACCGGGCAGCCGCGCGCTTCCAGGGATCTGTGGCGCTGACCGCCCAAGGGTTTAGCCTGGGCGGTGGTGATGGTGCCAGGCCCGTGCTGCTGGGCTCATCCGGGCGGTTGCCCGGTCTCGGTGGTCCCTGGTGCTCCCCGCGCCCGCTGTCGGTGCGGCCTGCCCGCCCCTGCTTGCCTGAGAGGCCACCATGACCACCCCCGCTATCGCTGGCCGCGAGACGTTCTATGGCACCTCGCTCCGCCCTGAGCAGACCCTCCGCCTGGTCGACGCGATCGTCCGGGGCGGCCAATTCTCATCGACGCTCACCCGCGAGCCCACCAACGCCGCATCCGTCGTCTTCCCCGTCATCGAGTCCATCGAGGAGCCGGAGTGGACCGCCGAGATGGCTGTCATCCCGGTGCTCGGGATCGACGGGAAGCCGCTAGTTGTCGCACCCAGTCGCTTGAGCGGCATAGTGCTGCTCAGCCGGGAAGCCGCAGACGATGGCGGGCTGAATGTCACGGCCCAGGTGCAGCAGGCCCTGCAAGGCAAGTTTTCGGCGGTGCTGGACCGTGACCTGCTGTCTGGGTCCGGCGCGGCCCCGGTCCCGGCCGGGCTGATCGGCTCGGCGGCGCAGGTGACCGGCGCGGACCTGTGGGCGGCGGTGGTCCGGGGAAAGGCGGAGATCGCAGCGGCGGGCGGGTCCGCGTCGCACCTGGCCGCCGACCCGGACGTGATCGGCGCCGAGGAAGGCCGGGTCGACGCGGATGGTCGGCCGCTGTGGCCCGATGGGCTGGCGACTTTCGCCGGGGTGAGCGTCGTGCCGACGGCTGGGGCCACCGAGCCCTTGCTGTACGACAGCGCCAGGACCCTGCTGGTGGTGCGGTCGGACTACGAGGCGCTGCTGAGCGCCGAGTACACCCCGGCGTTCGAGCGGTACGCCGTGGCGCTGCGGCTGACCGTCCGGATGGCGGCAGCCGCGCCCGCCCCGGCCATGAGCATGCGGCGGCTGGAGATCACCGGCAGCGGCGCCGGCTCGGCCGGGCAGGCGCAGGCGAAGGCGGCCCCCCGCAAGTAGGCCCCGGCCGAAAAAGGCCGAAACCCCGCCCGTTACGCGTGGGGACAGGGTCCGCCGCGCCGCGATGAGAGCGCCGGGGGTGGTGGCCACCCTCTGGGCGGCTCCCGTGATCGGCTGCATAGGCATCACGTGTGATGTGAACCGCTCCCACCGCTGGCGCGTCTACCTCCGGGACCATGCCAACCCTGGAGAGACCGTCGATGTCCGACCCCGACAGCCAGGACCCGGAGCCGCAGCAGGACCCTCCGCCCAAGCCGCAGCAGGACCCGCCGCTCCAGCCGCCGCAGTACCCGCCGCCGCAGCAGGACCCGCAGCCGTGGCAGTACCCGGAGCCGCCGCCACAGCAGTACCCCCAGCCGCAGCAGGATCAGCAGCCGCCGCCCCCGCCGCCGCCGCCGCCGTACCCGCCGTCCCCGCCGTCCCCGCCGCAGCCGCCGTACCCGCCGCAGCCGCAGCAGTACCCGCCGCCCCAGCCGCCATACGTCATTGCAGCCAAGCCGCCTTACGACGGTCTCGCCATTGCGTCTTTCATCCTCGGCTTGCTCTGGATCAGCTTTCTGGGCTCGATCATGGCCGTGATCTTCGGGCACATCGCACTGCGTAACATCCGCCGCACCCATGCGAGCGGACGGGGGCTGGCCATCGCTGGGCTGATCCTGGGCTACATCGGAGTGGCCATCCTTGCTTTGGGCATCCTGTTCGTCATTATCGGCGTGGCGACCAGCAGCAGCAGCGGCGGCTAAAACGGCGCCGCCCGCCCGTCCTCAAGCTCTGCCCCACGGGAGCCCGCTAAAGCCGGGCTCTCCCGCATGAACTCGGCGCGGCTGGTACCTAGATATCCCAGCAGGCTCCAGCGGCTTAGACAGCCGTACAGAGCCGGCAGTGTGAGCGAGTCGACCCGGCTGGCCTGCTGGTCGTTGGCCTGTGGCTCTCAGTAGCCTTCCAGCCGTTCCAGGGGTGTGTCAATGCGGAAGCCCGTCCTGGCCGTTTCCGTGGTAGCGCCGCACCGCCTCTAGCACCTGCTCAAGCTCGGCAAGTGTCGCGTCGCTCTTAATCTGGTTCGCCCGCATGCTGATGATCCACACATTCCCTGGCACGTAGCCAAGAGACGGATCGATCTTATCGAGCGAAGGGGTATTCGCCCGGTACGTTTCGCGGTTCTGCCAGATGTCGAGCGGGATACCGAATACCGGGCATCGTTCCGGGATTTCGGGGATGTCATCTAGGGTCAGCTCGAACGGAATCCCTTGTTTCTTTGCCCGCCCCGTGCTGTGTTGAGCATCTTCATGCGGAAGGTGAGTTCATTCTTCTCCTTGTAACCGGTCACCCTGCCGCTACGCAGCCGGTCCCGCTCGCGACGGCACGCCCCGCTCCTCCGGCATATCCCCACCTTGTTGTTGTTCTGGATAGGACCGCCGCACACCCTGCATCTCAGGCCCGTGTAGCCCTCGGGCACTGTCTTCTGCTCCAGCTTCCCGGTTACCCGTAGCCGCACGGTGTTGTTGTCCACGTTCCTGCTGACCACCTGGAGCCCGCGCCGGATAGCCGCCGACTCAATGGCCGCCTGCACGGACCTGTTGCGGAGGACGTCGTCATAGTCCTCACCCCGCTTCAGTTTCCAGACAGCCCCGTCAAACCAAGCATCCCAGTCATACTTCGTCATGCTCCATATATCCCCTCGCCGTTCAGGCAACCTAGCCCGCCATCCAGCATCTGCCGCATGGGGTTCGCGTGATGCCTGGCGATGTACTTGATCAGATCCTCAACCCGCTGGCCAGTCGGCTGCATGACGAGCCATAGTTCAAGGTTTTCAATCCGGTTGTCGTGCTTGATCCCGTTTCTGTGGTGGACGTTCTCACCCGCCTCCAGACGGCGCCCGAGATGCTGTTCCATCACGTAGACGTGCTCCAGGACCCGGCGGCCGTCGGGCTGATGGATCCTGACGTAGCCTTCGGCGGTCGGCTTGACCACGCCTCTTGTCCGCGTCGGCTGGGGAGGGCCGACCTCACCGGTCCGGCGCAGGCGCTCAGTGTGAAGGTGGCAGTAGGTGGCACCCTTGCGCGGCCGGTCACAGCCATCTACTGAGCAGAACGACTTGTCTTTCTGCTGGCGCTCCGTGATTGGCGAGGCGGCACCAGGATCGCCGTATTCACGGACTCGCCAGCGGTGCATCTCGCACAGGCCGCCCGACCAACTGTTCCGGTCGCATCCCTCCACTGTGCATGTGCCTTGGCGTTCCCAAGACCGCGCCTCAAGCCGGCCTGTGCGTTTCCACCGGGAGTAGTGACGGCGGCACCAGCCGCGTGCCAACGCGGCCCGGTCGCATCCATCGACGCTGCATATTTTGGAGTCCGCGCCCATGTTCCCCAGCGTTACAGGTTTTGGAGTCAGCAACCGCGAACCGGCCCGGCGTGTCGCTGTATGCGCTGGTCGTCAGGACTTGCGCCGTGGCCGCAGCGCGACCACCTTGGCCCCGGCGAACTCGGACAGGGCGCTGGCAATGGCGGCGTCGCGGTCGTCGGCGGCGTGCTGGTAACGCATCGCGGCGGCAGGGCTGGAGTGGCCGAGGCGGCGCATCAGTTCGGCCATCGTGGCCCCGGTCGCGGCGGCGAGGGTGGCCCCGGTGTGGCGCAGGTCGTGGAAGCGAAGATCGGGCCGCCGGGCTGCCTCGCGGGCCGGGTAGAAGTGGTCATACAGCGAGGCCGGGGACAAGTAGCCGCCCAGCTGGCCGGGGAACAGCAGGGCGTCCGGGGCGGGGCCGGTGTGCTTGTCCAGGTGGGCGGTGACCGCGGGCAGCAGATGCGGCGGGATCGCCACGTCGCGGATTCCGGCGGCCGACTTCGGCTCGCCCGCGACCCACCCGCCCGCGACCCTGACCACGCCCCGGCGCACGTGCAGCACCCCGCCCAGGGGGTCAACGTCGCCACGGCGGAGCTCGGCGAGCTCGCCGTACCGCAGCCCGCACCAGGCGGCCAGCAGCACCATCAGGGCCAGCCGGGGCGGCATCGCCGCCGCTATCACCTCAAGCTCGGCCAGGGTGGCGGGCTTGATCCGCACCGTGCGTTTGGCCGACCCGGCGCGGCGGATGCGGGCCGGGTTGGTGGCGATCAGGTCGTCGGCCTCGGCGGTCTTGAGGATGGTGCGCAACAGGGCGTAGGCGTGGGCTCGCATCACCGGGGTGGCGGGGTCCAGGGTGGCGTACCAGGACCGCACCAGGGCCGGGGTGATCGACCGCAGCGGCGTGGTGCCGAACGCCGGGATCAGGTGCCGGTCGAGGATCGCCTGGTAGCCCGCCTTGGTGCGTGGCTTCAGTTCCCGGTCGGCCAGCCAGGTCCGGGCGTACCCGGCGAAGGTGGCGGCGCCCGCCTGCGGGTCACGCCAGGTGCCAGCGTCCAGGGCGGCCCGCTGGCGGGCCAGCCAGGCTTCGGCGGCAAGCCTGCTGCCGAAGGTGGCCGGGGCGTTGCGGCGGGTGCCGGTGGCGTCGAGGTAGGACGCCTGGAAGCGGCTGGATGGCAGCTGGCGGACCTTGCCCCAGCCCCGTGGGTTGCGGCGCCGTGCCCTCGTGCGGGCACGTGCCCTCGGTAGATCGTCTGTAGCTGTGTGCTCGGGGTCGTGCCCTCGTCGTGCCCTCGTCATACTCCCAATGATGCCACAAGGGGTAGATTACTGCCCACAGGTGAGGTAGCATATACCCAGGTCAGACCCTAAATTGGCAGGTCAGGGCACGGATGCTATCTGTGGATGATACAGATTCGATCCCAGTATCGCCCACCGCAAGGCAGTGCCTGCACTCTGGGTAACCCCCGGATTCTGGCGGGCAGCACTGCCGAGCCCGCTCTCCCCGCCGTCAGGGGGCCACGCATGACCGCGGACCTTCACCCGGCCCTAAGCCGTGTCAGCACGGTTTCGGTGGCGATCTCGGGACGGTACAGCAGGTACAGGCCCGACGCAGCCGCAGACGGGATTTCAAACCCGACCGTGCCACTGCGAGACGTGTGAGCGGCGATGCTGCCATAGAAGCCGTGCGAGGTGTTGCCTTGCTGGCTGAAGGTGTCACCCTCCAGCCCGATCAGCCGGAAGAAGATCGATTCGTTCCGGATGGGCTTTTCACCGGTGTTTCGAACCACGACAGCCAGGTCGATCAGAACCGAACCCTGATTTGTCGCTGGCTGCGTGGTAACACTCTTGATCACCAGGGTGCGGTCGCTCAGCACAACCTTCTGGCTGCCGATCTTGCCGGCTGGAAGCGGTGCCGGATTGGCAATGACCAGCGGTCCCTTGCCTGGCGAGCCGCCGGCGGGCTTGGGGATGACTGGTCGCGGCATGACTGCGGAATGGGCGGTGGCGGAGGCAGGTGACCCGCCGATGGAGGAGGCAGCTGATCCGCCGACGGTGGCTGAGGCAGCTGAACCGGGATCAGCTGCGGAACCGCAGGCAGCCAGCCCGACCACGACGAGCATCACCCCGCCCAGTATCGCTGGCCTCCCCATTTTCGCGCCCATTACCCGCACCTCGGTCAAGCCGTAATCGCCTGGAAGGCGGTGATGGTTGCGGTGCCAGTTTGGGTGAGGAAGCGCATGCCGCAGTAGCCAGTGGTCAGGCTGCTATCGCTGGCCGTGATCATCCAGCCAGCCGGCTCCGACCCTGAGGCCGGCCATACGTTGGCGGTCAGCGTCGAGCCCACGACACGGAAATGAATGCTGTATGCGGTACCAGCGGATGCGGCAAACGGAACGCTGGCCAGCGTGGTGGTGGTTCCTGCCACCTTCTTCTGCAGAACCAGGTTCTTGCCATCGATATACGCCTTGTACCAGTTATTGCCGTTTGCCCACCGCAGCACATCCCCGAAGTTGGAGCTGGCAAACGAACTCAGCGAGCCGGTCGCATACACCTCCTCGTCGGAGCCGGCCGGGCCCAGCACTGCGCTGTAACTGGTGCTGCCGGTATTGGCGACCAGCCCGGCATTGCCGCTGATGGAGAACGTGGGCTTGCAGCTGGCTTCGCCACCCCAGGCCTGCCCATCCGACGCATTCCCCCACAGCGACTGGTTGGCACGCTGGAACGTATCGGTCGCCAGCACCGTTCCCGGTGCCGGTGGCGGTGGCGGTGGCGATCCGGACGGAATAGCCTCAGCCAGCTTGTTGGCGAACTCCTCATCGAACCAGACCCTGTTCTGGGAATCTACATTGAGACCGTCATGGGGATGGCTGCCGAGGCTGTTGTAGAAAGAGAACGTGCCGCTCGCCGCAGAATAAGACCCGAACGCGTTCTGGAGAGAATCATCCAGCCAGATGTTGCCCTGGGTATCGGCGCTGATGCCAGATGTGTGGGAAGAAGAACAGGCATGCGGGCGCGCATAGGGATACTCCGTCACGCCCTGGGTCGTCCCTGGCTGGGCGGTAGCAGGGTTCAGCGCTCCAATGGCGCTCACGAAACCCTCTGACCACCAGATATTGCCACTGGGGGCAACAGTGATCAGGTGCGGGGTCAGACCCGAGCCCGCAGTCGCTGTGTTCCGTATCTTGTACTCGTTCAGGGTACCCGCGTTCGTATATTCACCGATCAGGGCAACAGCGTCTGTGTTCTCGGTGAACCAGATGTTATTGGAGGCGTCAATGGTAATCCCATAGGGATTGCTGTTCGTGGCGGGAGTTGCTATCTCTTGGAAGGTCTGAGAGGCGGGATCAAAGGAGCCGATCTTATTTGTGTAGTGCTCGGTGAACCAGATCTTCCCAGTGGAGTCGATGGCAAGATCCCAGGGGCCGGCGGCCGGTGTCGGGACGGCCCACTGGGTGACGGTCTGGCTGGCAGGATCGTAGACGCCGATGCTGTTTGTGACTGGCATGGTGAACCAGACTTTGCCAGAGCTATCGACCGTGACAAAAAGGGGTTGACCATACCCAGCCGGGAGCGAAACGACAGTCACCCAGCTGCTGGTACTGGGATCGAACAGGCCAAGCTTGCCTGGCGGAGTCGAGCTGGGGCAACTCGGGTTCAGGTCACAGCCCGGCATGGCAACCCAGACGCGCCCGCTGCTGTCGAATGCCGTGCCCCAGGGATCAGTGCCAGGAACTTTATAGTCAGTAATGCTGGTCAGGCCGGATGCACCGGCCGACGGCAGGCCGGCAGCGATGAGGGAGCCGGCCGCGAGCAGGACGCCGATGATGACTACGGACAATCTTGCGGACAGAACGGAGGTCGTCTTCGTATCACGCGTCACGGCGTCCCTCATTTTCCCCCCTGGACCCACTGCCGTGGGTCGGCCCCGCATGTGCGCCGAAGACCTAGCGCGGATATTAGCAGAGCATTTACCTGTTCCAGGTGGATTCCAGCCACTCTCTTGGGGCTTTTGACGACCCGGCGGCGGGCGTATCGCGCCTCAGGTCAGGTCGATGGCGCGAGCACTGCGGCGCTTTCCAGCAGGGCCCGGAACTCGGCGGCGAAGCGGGCGGCGGGCGCCCCGTCCACCACATTGTGGTCGATCACCAGGGTGAGGTCCAGCACGTCCCGGATCGCGATCTGGCCGTCGACGATCCGCGGGCGCTGGCTCATCCCGCCGACGATCACCTCAGCGGACATCACGGACAGGGGCGTGATCCCGAAGCCGCCGCCGCCGGCGAACATGCCCACAGCTGTCACCGCGACCGTACCGAAGCGCTGCCGGGCCGTGACCGACCTGGCCATCACGCCATACATGGCCGGCAGCGCGCCCGGTATCCGGGTCACGGTCGGCCCGGCCCGGTCCAGCCACCTGGCGCTGAAGCTCGTGGCCGGCTCGCGCTTGACGCGCCGCAGCTCGGCGGTGAGTTCGGGCACCTCACGCACATCCGCGTCGCGGAGGACATGCGGGATGGCGAAGAATCCCTGCGGGGTCGTGATCTCGACCATCGTGGCCACATCGACGTAGTGATGGATCACCAGCTGCCCCCGCCAGTTGCGGTAGGCATGGACCTCCGGGTGGGCCGCGACGGCACGGGCCATCGTGGCCACCACGAATGCGGTCAGCGAGGAGGGCGGATCATGGCTGGCTAGCAGCCGGTTCGCGGTGGTCACATCCACTTCGACCAGCCCATACATGGGCATCTTCGGCCGGCCGGCCTTCATGCCCGCGGCGACCACCCGCCTGTTTGCGGGAAAAGGCCGCACCTGCACCTGGCGCGGACGGGCGGCCACCCTGCTGGCCAGGCCGTCCCGGCGCGCGGTCGCACCGGCGGCAGGCCGCGTCCGGCGGGACACTGTGCCTTCGCTGACCCTCATGTGACCCTCCAGCTGGCGGCCAGCCATCGCCGTCATCTGCTCACCGGAGCAGGCGCGGAGCCAGGCAGGCGGGAACCGAAGCTCCGCTGTCATCAATACTGGCCCCACCTGCGGGCCGGCACAGCGGGACGAAAGGCCCCTGCCCGCCGCGGAAAGTCGGTCGCTCCCGCATCGTGCGGGCGCCGTGCCGTTCGAAGCCACGGGCCCCGGCTGCCTCCACCCTTTTCCGTGCGGGCCCGCCCGCGCCGCTCGGCGGCGCCCGCCGGCCGCCGGCCCCGTGGCCGGCACCGCCAGTTACCCGTAACATGCAGGGGTGGGGGACACCAGGAACTGCGAGCAATGCGGGATCGCCTACGTGCCGCGCCGCGAGCACGCCCGGTTCTGCTCCGTTCGCTGCCGGGTCGCCTGGAACAGGGAGAACCGGGAGAGCCGGCAGCAGGCGGCCTACCCGGCGGCCGAAGTCAACGCGCTCCAGTGGTCCATCACCGCGATGAGCGATACCATCCAGCGGCTGGCCCGGGTCCGGGCAGCGGACCAGCCACGGGCGTTTGCGGTGGTCAGCGAGGCGGTCTGGTGGGTCACCATCGTCGACGCCACGCTGATCCGGCATCACCCGGAAACCTACGATGCGGTGCTGGCCGCCCGGACCGCGCCCGAGCGGAGGCTGATCGAGGGCACGCTGGCCGGCCTGCGCTTCGTCCGGAACCGGATGGGCAGCCAGGTCGACCACGTCGACTTCATCCGGCCGCGGGCCCATGCCCAGGGCCCGGGCGGCGACCGGCTCACGGCCTGGAGCTGGAAGTCGCTGCCGACCCCGTCGATGTCCTCACTGCCGCCCAGCGGCCGCGCCTGGGAACTGCGCCGGTACCGCGCCTATCAGGCCCAGCTGGCAGGGTCCTCGATCGGGGACACCTTCGGCCGGGTCGCCGGGTTCCTGACGGTGGCCGCCGCCAGCGCACCGGTACCAGCCGACGCCGCCGAGCCAGCCCCGGCGCGGCCCGGTTAGCCCCGGCCCCTGGCCCGGCGGTAGGCCCGCCAGCCGCCGTAGCTGGTGATGTCGGGATACCGGCCGTGCTCGCGCTCCCCGCGCCGCAGCACCATGCCAAACGACAGCTCCGGGCCCGTCCCGGCCAGTTCCACCATGGCCAGTTCCAGTTCGGGTGGCTCGCCCGCCAGCAGTTCCCACAGCTGCGCCATCGGCACGTCGTACAGCTCACCGCGGATGGCCGCACCGCCCTGGCTGGCCGGGCACAGCGCCGGGAACTCGTCGCGGATCGAGTAGAACCGGTAACGCGGGACGGTCTGCCGCTCGCCGACCAGCGGCGCACCCGCGATGTGGTGGTGCAGCGCGCCGCCACTCATCCCGTCACCGGTCAGGAACATCAGCGGCACCCGGGCCTCCCTCCGGCAGCCCCACGATGTCGTCCGGCCGGACCGGCACTTTCGTGAGCGGCCGGCCGGTCGCCGCCCGCACCGCCGCCACGATGGCGGGCGTGGCCGAGATCACCGGTGGCTCGCCGACGCCGCGCAGCCCGTACGGGGCGTGCGGGTCCGCCAGCTCCAGGATGTCCAGCCTCTCCGGTGGCATGTCGAGAATGGTAGGGATCAGGTAGTCGGTGAACGACGGGTTGCGCACCACCCCGTCCGTCACCTGGATCTCCTCCATCAGCGCCAGCCCGAGCCCCTGCGCGCTGCCGCCATGGATCTGGCCAGCTACCGCCAGCGGGTTCATCGCCTTGCCCACGTCCTGGGCGGTGGCCAGCTCCACCACCTTGACCAGGCCCAGCTCGGTGTCGACGTCGACCACCGCCCGGTGCGCGGCGAAGGCGTACTGGACGTGCGCATTGCCCTGGCCGGTTTCCGGGTCGATCGGCTGTGTCGGCCGGTGCCGCCAGGTGACCGTCTCGGTGATCACTTCGTCCCCGAGCAGTTCCGCCAGCCCGGCCAGCGGCTGGCCGTCCCGGCCCGCGACCTGGCCACCGGCCAGCGCCAGCTCCACGGCCGGGACGCCGTAGCGCCCAGCCGCCCGGGTGAGCACCGCCGCCCGCACCGCCGCGCAGGCCGCCTGCACGGCCCCGCCGGTGACGTAGGTCTGCCGCGAGGCCGACGTTGAGCCAGCGCTGCCCACGGTGGTGTCGGCAGGCTGGACGACGACGTGCCGGATGCCCAGCTCGGTCCTGGCGATCTGGGCCTGCACGGTGACCAGCCCCTGCCCGACTTCGGCCGCCGCGGTGTGCACGGTGACGGCGGGCTCCCCGGCCACCACCGCCAGCGTGACCCGGGCGGTCGAGTAGTCGTCGAAGCCCTCGGAGAAGCCGACGTTCTTGATGCCGATGCCGTAGCCGACGCCGCGCACCACGCCTTCACCGTGGCTGGTGTTGGATACCCCGCCCGGCAGCTCCCGCAGGTCGGGCTCGTCCCCGCTGGCCCGCGCGGGCGGCAGTGGCGCGTCCCGGACCCGGCGGAGCAGCTCGGTTACCGGGGCCGCGGAGTCAACCACCTGCCCGGTGGGCATGACCGATCCCTGCGACATCGCGTTGGCGATGCGGAGTGCCACCGGGTCCATCCCCAGCCTGCGCGCCAGTTCGTCCATCTGCGACTCGTAGGCGAAGGCGGCCTGCACCGCGCCGAACCCGCGCATCGCCCCGCACGGCGGGTTGTTGGTGTACGCGGCGTAGACGTCCATGCTGACGTTCGGCACCTGGTACGGGCCTGCCCCGAGGGTCGCGGCGTTCCCCGCCACCGCGGGGGAACTGGACATGTACGCCCCGCCGTCCAGGTAGATGCG
>Ga0306924_10005534_pt1 | contig 12450 bp, 8 predicted proteins | sample sta12Can44000111_FD_203756 | JGI IMG/M metagenome (GOLD analysis project Ga0306924, IMG submission 203756) | Lab enrichment of tropical soil microbial communities from Luquillo Experimental Forest, Puerto Rico - statanox.12C.anox.44.000.111 (v2)... | ecosystem: Environmental > Terrestrial > Soil... | reverse complement strand
GGGGAGACGGAGGCGGTGAAGCGCGCGATGGAGGCGCTCACCGCCGCCGGCCTCGAGACCGTCCGCCTGCCGGTGAGCCACGCGTTCCACACCCGGATCGTCGCCCCGGCCGCGGGGCCGCTCGGCCAGGTGCTCGACCGGCTCCGCATCTCCCCGCCGCGGCTCCCGGTCGTGGCCAACGTGACCGGCGAGCCATACCCGACGACGCCGCGCGAGATCCGCGAGATGCTGGTCCAGCAGATCGCCTCGCCCGTGCAGTGGGTCCGTGGCCTCGAGACCCTCTGGCGCGAGGGCGTGCGCACGTTCGTCGAGGTCGGCCCGAAGAAGGCGCTGAAGGGGTTCGTCGACGACGTCCTCGGCGGGCGCGACGGGCTCGCCTCGCTCTTCACCAACCACCCGAAGCTCGGCGACGCCGCCGCGCTCAACCAGGCGCTGTGCGGGCTCTTCGCCGCGGGCCACGGGGCGACCGCCGTGCCGGCGCCGGCCGTGGCGCCGCGCGACGCGCCGGCGACGACGGCGCTCCCGAGCGCGACGGCGCCCGCCACGACGGTTTCGTCCACCCCAACCCCGACCGCCCCGACGGGCGGCGTTCCGGAGACCGACGCCATGTCCAACAAGACGCTCGAGGACCTCGTCCAGGTGCTCACCCGGACGATCGCCGGCATGACCTCGACGCCCGCCGCTCGAGACGGGGGTGACTCGGTCCTCGACCGCAACCGGCCCCAGGCCGGATCCGTCGTGATCACCGGCTGCGGCCTCGGTCTCCCCGGCCCCGAGAAGCCGGTGATGGATCCCGAGAACGTCGACCGGATCCTCCGGGGCGAGCAGCTCATCGAGCTCCTGCCCACGCGCTTCCGCGAGCTGATGGCGAAGAAGAACGTCACGCGCGTCGTGAAGACCGCCGAGGGCGACGGCAGCTTCGAGACGATCGACGACGCCGCGGACGTGCTGAAGCTCGCCGGCCGTCCGGGCCCGTTCGACCTCTCCGCGGAGTACGGGGTCCCCGCGAAGCTCGTCGAGGCGCTCGACTCGACGACGCAGCTCGCGATGGCGGCCGGGATCGACGCGCTCCGCGAGGCGGGCATCCCGCTCGTCCAGACCTGGCGGCGGACGTCGAAGGGGTCCTACCTCCCCGATCGCTGGATGCTGCCCGAGTCGATGCGGGACGAGACCGGCGTCATCTTCGGCTCGGCGTTCCCCGGCTGCGACCGCTTCGCCGAGGAGCTCGGCCGTTACCATCGGTACGAGGCGCGGCGCGCGCGGCGCGCGACGCTCGAGGAGCTCCGGCGCACGACGACCGATCCGGCGGCGCTGCGCGAGATCCAGCGCCACCTCGCGCAGGTCGACGACGAGCTGCGCCGGGAGCCGTACGCGTTCGACCGACGCTTCCTCCTGCGCATCCTTCCGATGGGACACAGCCAGTTCGCCGAGTACGTCGGCGCCCGCGGCCCGAACGCGCTCTGCAACGCCGCCTGCGCGAGCACGGCGCAGGCGATCGCGCTGGCCGAGGACTGGATCCGCACCGGCCGCTGCCGCCGCGTGGTCGTGATCGCCGCCGACAACCCCACGAGCGACAACCTGATGGAGTGGATCGGCGCCGGCTTCCTCGCCACCGGCGCCGCCGCGACCGACGACAAGATCGAGGAGGCGGCCCTCCCGTTCGATCGGCGCCGCCACGGGATGATCGTCGGCATGGGCGCCGCGGCGCTCGTCGTGGAGAGCCAGGACGCCGTCGAGGAGCGCGGGATGCGGGGCATCGTCGAGCTCCTCTCGAGCGAGACGCGCAACAGCGCCTTCCACGCGACGCGGCTCAACGTCGAGCACGTCACCGAGGTCGTCGAGAGCCTGGTCCGATCCGCCGAGCGGCGGTTCGGGCTCGACCGGCGCGCGATGGCGCCGGAGACGGTGTTCATGTCGCACGAGACCTTCACGCCGGCGCGCGGCGGCAGCGCGTCCGCCGAGGTCGCGGCGCTGCGGCGCGTCTTCGGCGGCGCGGCGAGCGAGATCGTGGTGGCGAACACCAAGGGGTTCACGGGCCACGCCATGGGCGTCGGCGTGGAGGACGTCATCGCGGTGAAGATCCTCGAGACCGGCCTCGTCCCGCCCGTCCCGAACTTCAAGGAGGAGGATCCCGAGCTCGGGCTCCTGAACCTGAGCCGGGGCGGACGGTACCCCGTCAACTACGCCATCCACCTCGCCGCCGGGTTCGGCTCGCAGATCGCGCTCACCCTCACGCGCCGCATCCCCGGCGGCGTCGAGCGGCTCGAAAGGCCCGACGTGTACCGCCGCTGGCTCGACGCCGTCACCGGCCTCGACCACGCCGAGACCGAGGTCGTGCTGCGCACCCTGCGCGTCGTCTCGACGGGAGCGCCCGCGCGAGCCCCGCAGCCCGCGAGCTGGGCGTGGGGCACGGGTCCCACGCGCCGGGCTCCGGCGCCGGCCGCCGCGCCCGCCCCCCTCGCGCCCGCGATCCCTGCCGTCGCGCCTTCGGCCGCGAGGACGGCGCCACCTGGCGCCGAGGTCGCGGCGCGCCGGCCGCGCGTCGACGCGCCGCCGCTTCGGATCGTGCCCGCTCCGGCGCTCACGCCCGAGCCGGCCCAAGCGCCCGCGCCGACCGCTCCCGTGGCGTTGAAGCCCGCCCCGGTGGCAGCCGCGCCGGTCGTGGCTGCGCCGTCCGCCGCCCCGCCCGCGGCCGTCGCGAGGAGCGCGGACCCCGTCACCGAGCGCGTCGTCGCGATCGTCTCGCAGAAGACGGGCTACCCGCCCGATCTGCTCGATCTCGACCTCGACCTCGAGGCCGACCTCGGCGTCGACACCGTGAAGCAGGCCGAGACCTTCGCCGCGGTGCGCGAGGAGTGGTCCATCCCGCGCGTCGAGAACCTGCGCCTGCGCGATTTCCCGACGCTGCGCCACGTCGTCGGCTTCGTCCGGACTCAGCGGCCCGACCTCGCCGCCGTACCCGCCGCGCCGCCGCCCAGCGAGACGGCAGCGCCCGCGGCCCGCGCCGCGTCCGCTCCCGGACCGGCGGCGCCCGCCACCGCCTCCGGCGCCGACCCCGTCACCGCGCGCGTCATCGCCATCGTCTCCGAGAAGACCGGCTACCCGCCCGACCTGCTCGACCTGGACCTCGACCTCGAGGCCGATCTCGGCGTCGACACGGTGAAGCAGGCCGAGACCTTCGCCGCCGTGCGTGAGGAGTGGTCCATCCCGCGCGTCGAGAACCTCAAGCTCCGCGACTTCCCTACGCTCCGCCACGTCGTCGGCTTCGTCCGCACGCACCGGCCGGACCTCGCCGCCGCGCCGGCCGCGGCGCCGAGCGCGCCGCCGCCACCTTCGGTCGCGTCGGCCGCGGTTGCCGCGCCCCCGGCCCCCGCGCCGGCGGCGCCGCTCGCCGATCCGATCACGGCGCGCGTCGTCGCGATCGTCGCCGAGAAGACCGGCTATCCGCCCGACCTGCTCGATCTCGACCTCGACCTCGAGGCCGACCTCGGCGTCGACACGGTGAAGCAGGCAGAGACCTTCGCCGCCGTGCGCGAGGAGTGGTCCATCCCGCGCGTCGAGAACCTCAAGCTCCGCGACTTCCCGACGCTCCGCCACGTCGTCGGCTTCGTCCGCACGCACCGTCCAGATCTGGTCGCCGCGCCCGCGTCCGCGGCCGCAGCGCCGGTCACCGCGACGTCCGCCGCGCCGACCACCGCCGCACCCGCGCCGGCGAGCGCGCCGCAGGTCCACCCGCTCGAAAACGCGGACCGGGCGCCCCGCCGCGTCGCGACGCCCGTCCTGCGCCCGCCGCTCGAGCTGTGCAAGCCGACCGGTGTCCGGCTCGGCGCCGGGGCGCGCGTCGTCGTCGCTCGCGGCGCGCGCGAGGGCGTCCTCGGCCAGAAGCTCGGCGAGCTCGGCGCCACCGCGCTCACCCTCGACGTCCGGCAGCCGGCCGAGACGATCGAGAAGGCGCTGCGGGGCTGGCTCGCCGACGGACCGGTGCAGGGCGTGTTCTGGCTCGCCGCGGTCGACCCGGAGGCGCCGCTCGACGCCATGTCGATCGGCGACTTCCGCGAGCGGACGCGCGTCGTCGCGAAGAACCTCGCGTCGGCGATGCGCGTGCTCTACGAGGGCATCGCCGCGAAGGGCACGTTCCTCGTCGCCGCGACGCGCCTCGGCGGGCTGTTCGGCCTCGGAGACGAGGGGACTGACGCGCCGCTCGGCGGGGCCGTCCAGGGGTTCGTGAAGGCCTACCAGCGCGAGCGCCCCGGGGCGCTCGCGAAGGTCGTCGACTTCCCGGGCGACGCGAGCGACGCGGAGATCGCCGACGCGCTCGTCGCCGAGGCGCTGGCCGATCCGGGGGTCGTCGAGGTGGGCCGGCGCGCCGGGGCACGCTGGTCGATCGGCCTCGAAACGCAGCCGGTCGCGCCGTCGCCGTCCGTCCTCCTCGATCGCGAGAGCGTCTTCGTCGTCACCGGCGCGGCGGGCGGGATCACGAGCGCGATCGTCGCCGACCTCGCGGCCGCGAGCGGCGGGACCTTCCACCTGCTCGACCTGGTCGCCCCGCCGGCGCCGGACGACCCGCACGTCGCCCTGTTCCGCGCGGGCCGCGACCGGCTCAAGGAGGCGCTCATCGCCGAGGCGAAGGCGCGCGGGGAGAAGCCGACGCCGGTCGCCATCGACCGACAGCTCATGGCCGTCGAACGCCAGGAGGCGGCGCTGCGCGCGCTCGAGAGCGTCCAGGCGGCGGGCGGCACCGCGCGCTGGCACGCGGTGGACCTGCTGGACGCGGCGTCGGTCCACGCGACCGTCGAGGCGATCCGCGCGAGCAGCGGGCGCATCGACGCGCTCGTGCACGCGGGCGGGATCGAGATCAGCCGCGCGCTCCCGGACAAGCCCGACGACGAGTGGGCGCGGGTGTTCGACATCAAGGCCGACGGCTTCTTCTCGCTGCTCCGCGCGGCGCGCGACTTGCCGCTCGGCGCGACCGTCGTCTTCAGCTCGGTCGCCGGCCGGTTCGGCAACGCCGGGCAGACCGACTACAGCGCCGCGAACGCCCTGCTGTGCGCGACGTCGCGCTGGCTGCGCCGGGCGCGCCCCGGGACGCGCGCGATCGCGATCGACTGGACGGCCTGGGGCGGGATCGGCATGGCCGCGCGCGGCTCGATCCCGAAGATCATGGAGGCGGCGGGGATCGAGACGCTCGCGCCCGAGGTCGGGATCCCGACCGTCCGGCGGGAGCTCCTCTCGGGCGCGGCCGACGAGATCGTCGTGGGCGGCCGGCTCGGGATGCTCGTCGAGGAGCGGGACGCGACGGGCGGCCTCGATCTCGATCAGGTGCAGGCCCGGCTCGCCCAGCGCGCGCGCCCCCTCGCGATGGTCGGCGAGGTGACCGGCGCGCCCCTGTACGGCGGGCTCATCGTGGAGACCCGCCTCGATCCCGGCGAGCAGCCGTTCCTCTTCGATCACCAGATCGACGGCGTGCCGGTGCTGCCGGGCGTGATGGGCGCCGAGGCGTTCGCCGAGGTGGCGAGCGTCCTCTGCCCCGACCGGATCGTCGCGGGCCTTCGCGACGTCGAGTTCCTCCGGCCGTTCAAGTTCCACCGGATGAACCCGGCCACGCTCCACCTCGCCGCGGTCGGCCGACCGGGTGCCGACGACGCGGTGCTCGTCGAGGTCCGCCTCTCCTCGGTCCTGCAGCCGAAGCCCGACGCGCCGCCCCAGGAGCGGCTCCACTTCCGCGCGAGCGTCGTGCTCGAGCGCGCGGCGCCCAGCGGGAAGCCCGTCGTGTTCGAGCCGCCGGCCGAGGTGACCGTCGACGACGGCCGGATCTACCGCGTCTACTTCCACGGCCCGGCGTACCGGGTGCTCGCCGGGGTGCGCCTCGAGGACGGCGAGGCGATCGGCGTGATGCGGCGCGAGCTACCGCCCAACGCGAGGGACGCTGACGCGGAAGAGCTCGTCTCGCCGCGCCTCGTCGAGCTCTGCTTCCAGACGGCGGGGATGGTCGACATCGCCGAGCGAAGCGTGCTCGGCCTCCCGGCAGCGCTCGGATCGCTGCGCGTCTACCCGGCCCCGGAGGCGGACCGGCTCTTCGCGCGGGTGCGCCGCCGCGAGGACGACGACGGCTTCGACGCGGAGGTCGTGGACGCCGAGGGCAACGTCCACGTCGAGCTCTCCGGCTACCGCACCGTGGCCCTCCCCGGGCCGACCGCGCTCCCGGAGCTGTCGAGGCCCGTCGCCGAGGGCGCGGTGGAAGGAGCGACCGCATAATCCACTGGGCGCTCAGCACGAGCTGCCGCTGGGGCGGGCCCGCGCGCGATGGCGGCGAGTCGCTCACGCTCGCGGAGCGCGAGCGGCTCGCGGGGTTCCGCGTGCCGAGGCGGCGGGCAGACTGGCTGATCGGGCGGCTCACGGCGAAGACCGTGGTCGCGAGGGCGCTCGACGACGTCTTCCCCGGCCCCTGGCACCCCGGCGCCCTCGAGATCCCGAGCGACGCGAGCGGGATGCCGTACGCCCGGATCGCGCCCGAGGCGGGCGGGATGGCGGGCTTCGCGCCGGGCGAACGGCTCCCGATCAGCGTGTCGATCAGCCACACCGAGGGGTACGCGCTCTGCGCCGCGACGTGCTCCGGCTCCGCGACGGACGGCGCGCGGCGCGCGCTGGGCGTCGACCTCGGCCGGTCCGAGCCGCGGTCGCCCGGGTTCGTCGGCACGTTCTTCACGCCGGACGAGCAGGGCTTCTTGCGCGACGCCCCTCCGCGGGACCGCGCGCGCCGGGCGAACCTGATCTGGTGCGCGAAGGAGGCCGTGCTGAAGGCCCTCGGCCTCGGCCTGACGGTCGACACGATCGAGCTGAGCTGCCTGCCCGGATCCGGCGCCGCCGATCCGGCCGAGTGGCCGCTCACCCCCGCCGACGACGCTTGGCGCCCGTTCGTCGCCCGGTGCGGCCCGGGCCTGGTGCCGGGCGGGGGGACGATCCGCGGCGTCTGGCGCTCGTTCCCGGGCTTCGTCGCCGCGCTGGCGGGAACCTAACGGGCGCCGCAGCGGGCACCGGCGCACCCCATCGAGCCGTACCGCCGGCTTGACGTCGCGCGACGCCGGCAGCAGGTCGTAGCTCGTTCGTCGCTGCGCCCTCGCCGGCTCGTGGTGAGCCGGCGCGGGGCGCCCGACGCGAGGAGCGACCACGATGGCGAGCTCGCTGACGAAGACCCAGCTCGAGGGGCTGCGCCGCAGGCTCGAGCAGGAGCGGGCCCGGATCCTGGCGGTGCTCCGGGACCTGCCGCCGAGCTCAGCCCAGCCCGACCAGGAGACGGAGCTCGAGGAGGCGGCGCAGCGCGAGACCGAGCGGAGCCACGACGACGAGGTCGCGGCGCGCGAGCGAGCGCTCCTCGCCGAGGTGGATCGCGCGCTCGTGAAGATCGACCGCGGCGAGTATGGGCTGAGCGAGCGGTCCGGCGCCCCGATCCCCTACGAGCGCCTCGCGGCGGTGCCGTGGGCGCGCGACGCGATCGAGGAGTGACAGCCCGTGTCCAACCGCGTCCGCTTCCGCGCGATGCTCCTCCCCTGAGCGCCTGAGCGCCGGCGAAGGCCGCGACGCGGCTGCGACGCGGAGCGGCGCCGCGAGCGATGCGCTAAGCTCCAGCCGTGTCGACGGCGCAGCCGCGAGCGATCGGTGTCCGACTCATCGTCCTGTACAAGGCCGTGAAGGCGGTGCTCGAGATCGCGCTGGCGTTCACGCTCGTCGCGCTCGCGGCCGCCGGGGAGATCGCGACCTTGCGTGAGGTCGCGATCCAGCTCAAGGAGCACCTCGCCAGCCGGTGGAGCTTGTCGCTCGGGCGAGCGCTGGGCGCGCTCGTCAGCGAGCGCGGGGTCCACCTGCTCGAGCTCGGGCTCGCCCTCGACGGCGTGGTCTCCGCGTTCGAGGGCTGGAGCCTCGCGCGCGGCTATCGGTGGGGTCCCTGGCTCGTGATCTTCGCGACCGCGACGCCGCTGCCGCTGGAGATCCACGCGATCGTGCGCGCGCCCAGCCCCTCTCGCGTCGCGCTCGCGATCGTGAACGTCGCGATCGTGCTCTACCTCGCGCGCGACCTTCGCCGGTCCCGATCGAACCCCGCCAGCGCCCCCGGCGCGGCGGACGGGCGGACCTCGATCGACGCGTAGCTGCGCGCGGCGTCGCCGCTCATTCCAGAGCCACGGCGAGCGCCTTGGGCCGGGCCCCGAACGCCCACAGCCGCAGCCCGCCCCTGCGCGCGTACTCGTTCCGGCCGAGCATCGCCCCCGGCGGCAGGGTTCCGAGGCTCTTCGCGTTCCCGCCCCCGATCACGACGTACTCGGCCTGGACCGCGTCCCTCAGGGCCGCGACGACGGCGAACACGTTCTTCGCCCACTTCCGGTTCCCGAGCCGCTTCAGCGCGGCCGTGCCGACGTACTCCTCGAACGTCTTCCCCTTCTTGTACGGGAGGTGCGCGAGCTCCATCGGCTCGAGCACGCCGTCCACGACCAGCGCCGACCCGAGCCCGGTGCCCAGGCCGAGGAACAGCATGCGCCCGCCGTGATAGCTGCCCATCGCCTGCAAGGCGGCGTCGTTGACGACCTTCACCGGACGGCCGAACGCCTTCCGGAAGTCGAACCCGACCCACCCCTCGCCGAGGTGGATGGGATCGCGCAGCGGCCTCCCGTGCACCACGGGGCCGGGGAAGCCGATCGAGATGACGTCGTAGCTCCACCCCTCGGTCGCCTTCCGGACCGCCTTCACCATCTTCCTCGGCGTCATCCCCGCACCCGAGTCGATCTTCACCGGCTCGATGCGCCCGGGGCCGTAGACCTTCACGTGCGTCCCGCCGATGTCGAGGATCAGCACTCTCATGCTGCCTTGCTCTTGTCGGTCGAGCCGCCTCCGCGCTCGGGGGAGTCGCGGCGGGGCACGAACGGGGTGCGACGAAGGTGGACGGCGCGCCGGAGCGGCTGTCTATCCGGCCGGACAGCAGTCCGGCGGCGGCGTGCCCGGATCCGACGAGCGGGCCTGGCAAGAGGACTTGCTGCCCGAGGCGGCGGTGCACGCGCACGACCAGGCGGCGTCGCCGGGCTCGAGCGTGCACTGGCGCGATCTCGAGCCGCACTCCTGGTCGTACTCCGACCGTCCGTCCACGTCCTGCTGCGAGACGCTGCACCCCTGCACCGTCGTCGCGCCGCCGCCGCCAGGGGCAACCGTGCCCGGCGCCGCCGGAGCGGTCGGCGACGCGGGGCCGGGGGCGGGCTGCGCCGGCGACGAGCTGGACCCGCCGCAGGCGGGCAGGAGCGAGAAGGCGAGGGCGAGCCACGAGAGTGTGCGCTTCATGGCCTGTCAGACCGCGCCGCCGGGCGCGTCTGACGGTGGGCCCCCGCGAGAGCCTCAGCCGGCGTCGGTCGGCGGCACGTAGTGCTCCGGCGGAGCCTCGATCGGGAACGCAGGGAAGGACTCGAGCAGCTCGTCGTCCGCGTAGCACCAAGCCCAGTCCTCGCCGGGCTCGAACGACTTGATGACGGGGTGTCTCGTCCGGTGAAAGTGCTGGGTCGCGTGGCGATTCGGGGAGTCGTCGCAGCAGCCGACGTGCCCGCACGTCATGCAGAGCCGCAGGTGCACCCACGCGTCGCCCTGCTCGAGGCACTCCTGGCAGCCGTGCGCGGTGGGCGCGACCGGCTCGCGCCGGGAGCTCGTGAGCTTATGGAGATGGCCGCACATCGTCTCTCCGTGTCGGCGGCGCTAGTGCTCGCCGTGCCGGCCGGCCTCGGGGAAGGTCGCGGATCGGTGCGCCCACTCGCCCGTCTGCCGGTGGGCCTCCACCATCCAGAGCCACTTGTCGGTGCCGCGGGAGATCTCGGTGAAGATGTCCGAGGTGTCCTGATCGCTCGCGTCCGCGGCCGCGTCGATCGCCGCCCGCGCCGCCCGGCCGAACGACGCGAGCACGTCCGCGACGGCGTGGACGTGCTCCTGGCCGCCGCCCTCCGCGGAGTACTCGTCGAGCGAGCTGTGCTCGGCGACCTGGCGGGCGGTCCCGTCGGCGACCCCGCCGAGCTGCACGGCGCGCTCGGCGATGAGATCGACGTACTCGTCGACGTCCTCGACGATCTCGTCGAAGAGCCCGTGCAGCGCGATGAACTGAGGTCCCTTCACGTTCCAGTGGGCCACCTTGAGCTGGGTGCGGAGATCGATCGCGTCCGCGAGGCGCGCGTTGAGCAGCTCGATCATGCGGGTGCGGGTCGAGAGCGGGAGGTCGTTGTGCGTCTCGTACATGGCGGCTCCTTCCTCGATGAGGACGCCCTCTCGTACCCGCCCACGTCGGGGCGCGCCCGTCACGTGGGGGTGGACGACGGGGCCGGCGTCCGCCGCTCACGTGGGCGGCGAGGCCGCGCCGCCCGGGCGGAGGACGAGCTGCTCCGCGTCCGAGAAGGCCCTCCGCCGGATGACGGTCGTGCTGATGAGGCACGTGAGCCCCGACGACGCGAGGATCATGGCGAGCACGGTGAACTGGTAGATGGCGGCGTACAGCGGCGGCGAGCCGGAGAGCACCATGCCGGCCATCAGGCCCGGGATCCAGACGATCCCGAGCGACCGCAGGTTGTCGATCGCCGGGATGAGGCTCGCCGCGTAGGACGACTGCACGTACGCCTCGACCGTCTCCTCCGGCGCCGCGCCCAGCGCGAGCGCCGCCTCGATGGGGCCGACGTGAGCTTGCACCTCGGCCCGGAAGCGATCGAGGGCGATCGCGTTCGCGTTCATCGCGTTCGCGATGAGCATGCTCCCGACGGGAACGAGCGAGGTGATCTCGGTTCCGATCGCGCCGGCGAGCGCCATCACCGCGATCGTCGGCCCGGCGCCGAGGGCGATGCCGAGGAGCGACGCGCGGAGCGCGCCGGGGATCCGCTTGGCGCGGCGGGCGGAGGTGTGCGCCGCCGCGATCATCATGCCTGCGAGGACCGGGACGCCGAGCCACCGCGGGCCGCGCATCATGAGGACGAGCGCCGAGCCGACCACGCAGATCTGCACGAGCCCGCGGACGACGGCGATCGCGGTCTCCGCCTCGACGTGGATCTTCCGCCTGCGCGCGAGGAGCACGACCGCGAACGCGGCGGCGGCGGCGAGCCCGGCCTGCGCGAGCCCGAGGAGGAGCGGATCGCTAACCCATGCCTTGAGCACGCAGCACCTCCTCGAGCGGCCCGATCCGCACCAGCCTCCCCGCCTCCATCACCATCACCCGGCGCGCCATCCGCGCCGCCTGGGCCTGGTCGTGGGTGACGACCAGGCAGGTGAGCCGGCGCGCGCGGACGACGTCGGCGAGGAGCGCCTCGACGTCGCGCTTCGAGGCCTCGTCGAGGGCCGAGGTGGGCTCGTCCGCCAGGAGGACCGCCGGGGAGTTCGCGAGCGCCCGGGCGAGCGCCACGCGCTGGGCCTCGCCGCCCGACAGCCCCTCGATCGAGCGCGACCCGAGCCCCGGGAGGCCGACCTGCTCGAGGAGGCTCGCCACGTCCGCCTCGCGCAGCGCCTCGCCCCGCCGCGCCGGGCCGAACCGGACGTTCTCGGCGACCGTGCCGGGGAAGAGGTACGCCGTCTGCAGGACCATGCCGACGCGACGGCGGAGCTCGCGCGGTGGGATCGTCCGGTAGTCGCGGCCGTCGAGGAGGACGGTCCCGGAGGTCGGCTCGTCGAGGCGGTTGAGCAGGCGCAGGAACGACGACTTCCCCGAGCCGCTCGGCCCGACGATGGCGAGCACGTCGCCCTCGGCCACGTCGATCGAGATGCCGTCCACGATGGCGCGTCCCTCGACCACCCGGGTCAACGCCTCGGTCCGGAGGATGGGCTGCCCGCGGCCGCGCGCGCCCGCCTCGACGAGGGCCGCGAGCTTCGCGAGGGACTGCTGCCACCCGAGCTCGTTGTCGGCCGGCGACAGCCCGGGCGGCAGCCGGTCGTGCACGGCGACGAGGTCCGTGCCGCCGTCTGCGTCCGTGAGCGAGATGGCGACGGTCATCTCGCCCTGCAGCGCCGGGTCGCCCGTCTCGAGCTCGACCGCCTCGACGATCTGCTCGTCGGGCACGAGCTTCACGAACCGGCCGTGGAACGTGTCGCTCCGGGCCGTGGTCTTGCTCACCCCGGTCGACGCGTCGTACGTGAGCGAGATCCGGAACGCGCCGCCCTCGCGGGCCTCGAACGCGTGCACCTCGCTCGTCATCCCGGGCGGCACCAGCCACGCCGCCACCGCGCGCGGGTCGACGAGCGCGCGGTAGACCCTCGCGCGGGGTGCGTCGATGTGGCGGCGGACGCGCGTCGAGCTCACGTCCCCAGGCTACTCACGGCGGCCGGCGGCGTCTCGCCGCCGGCGTGACGTCACGCGGACCGCGGGATGAGGCGGATGGCGGGCGCCTTCACGAGCGCGGCGACGCGTGCGCCCGGCTCCAGCGCGAGGCGGGCGGCGCTGGCGCGGGTCACGAG
>Ga0306924_10005531_pt1 | contig 12453 bp, 11 predicted proteins | sample sta12Can44000111_FD_203756 | JGI IMG/M metagenome (GOLD analysis project Ga0306924, IMG submission 203756) | Lab enrichment of tropical soil microbial communities from Luquillo Experimental Forest, Puerto Rico - statanox.12C.anox.44.000.111 (v2)... | ecosystem: Environmental > Terrestrial >... | reverse complement strand
TGCGCCGCCCCATCGTCGCCGCGTAATTCCAGTGCACGGTGCTGACGTGGTAGCCGTCGCAGCCGTTTTCCATCTGCATCTTCCAGTTGCCGTCGTAGACGTACGAGGAATTGCCGCGCACCACTTCCAGCCCGTCCGGCGCCTGGTCGACGATCTGGTCGATGATCACCCGCGCTTCGCCGAGGTAGTCTTCCAGCGGCAGCACGTCCGCATTGAGGCTGCCGAACAGGAAGCCGCGATAGTTCTGGAAGCGCGCGACCTTCTTCAGGTCATGCGATCCCTCGGTGTTGAACTGCACCGGGTATTCGGTGGTCTTCTCGTCCTTCACCTTCAGCAGCTTGCCGGCGTTGGAGAACGTCCAGCCGTGAAACGGGCACGTGAAGCTGCCCTTGTTGCCGTGCTTGCGCCGGCACAGCATCGCGCCCTTGTGCGCGCAGGCATTGATCACCGCGTGCAGCTCGCCGTTCTTGTCGCGCGTGACCACCACCGGCTGACGGCCGATCCACGTGGTGTAGTAGTCGTTGTTGTTCGGAACCTGGCTTTCATGCGCCAGGTACACCCAGTTGCTCTCGAAGATGTGTTTCATCTCCAGCTCGAACAACTCGGCGTTGGTGAAAATATCGCGACGGCAACGGAATACACCGGCCTCTTTGTCATCCTGCACCGCAGTGGCGAGCAGATGATCCAGTTCGTTGGCTTTGTCGATGATGGCGGACATGTTTCCTCTCCCTACGCGCCGCTCCGGCCCTGCCCGGAGTGCTCGCATCGGTGTCGAATGATCCCTGCTGGGGATCGATGGCGGCGGCACGTGCCGTGCCGCCGCCGCGTCGGGCTGTTACGCCGCGGCCGAAGCCCGCGGACGTTGGACGACCTGGTTGTCCTTCCCCTGCACCAGCGAGGTCAGGCTGAAGTTGAACTCGATGTCCTTGTACGTGTCGGCCTTCAGGCCCAGCGCTGCGCCACCGGTCTTCTCGACCACCGGCGGGACCAGCCCCTCGCGGGTCGCGTACGCGAAGTCGTCCCAGGTCAGCGGATCGCCTTCGATGTTGAACTGCGTGGTCAGCTTGCGGTAGTCGCTGCTGGTGACGAAGAAGTGCACGTGCGCCGGACGGTTGCCGTGGCGGGCAATCGCGTTCAGCAGCTGCTGCGTCGCGCCGTGCGGCGGGCAGCCGTAGCCCACCGGCATCAGCGTGCGGAATTCGTACTTGCCGTCGGCGCCGGTCCTGACCGCGCCGCGCAGGTTGAAGTCGCTCTGCGCGCCGGTCGGGTCGAAGTGCGAATAGAAGCCGTGCGAATTGGCATGCCAGCATTCGACCAGCGCGCCGGCGACCGGCTCGCCGTCCGGGCCCGTGACCGTGCCGTGGATGATCAGCGGGCCTGCGTCCGAGTCGGGATTGACGTCGATTCTGGAGATGCTCTCGCGCACCGGCGCACCCGCGACATACAGCGGGCCTTCGATGGTGCGCGGCGTGCCGCCGTGGATGCCGGCCGCCTGGTCTGCGGCGTCCATGCGGATGTCGAGATACTTCTCCAGGCCGACGCCCGCGGCGAGCAGCGCCGCTTCGCCGTCCTGGCCGAGCTTGTTCAGGTAGTTGACGCCGGCCCACACTTCATCGGGCGTGATGTCGAGATCGTCGATGGCCTTGAACAGGTCGCTCAACAGACGATGGAGCACCTGCTGGAAACGGGCGTTGCCATCCTTGCCGTCCAGGTTGGACGCGACCTTCAGCAGATCCTGCACTTCTTTCGTTTCGAATACTTTGACGTTCATGATGACTGTCTCCATTTAGTTTTCCGAATAAAACGACTCGGGACGCGCTCGCTCTAGAAGGGCGACCGTCTCCCAGGCTCAGGCATCGCCGTCGCGAACCGACGACGGGTGACGGCACAGCGGCGTCACCGAAATCTCCATGTACGGGAACAGCGGCAAGCCGGTCAGGATGTCGTGCAGTTCCGCGTTGCTCTCGACATCGAAGACGCTGTAGTTCGCGTACTCGCCGACGAGGCGCCAGATATGGCGCCACTTGCCGCTGCGCTGCAGTTCCTGCGAATACGCCTTCTCGCGCGTCTTGATTTCATTGGCGACATCGGCCGGCATGTCGACCGGGAGATTCACGTCCATGCGTACGTGGAAAAGCATCGTCAGGTTCCTCTTGCTGGATGTCAGGATGACTTCGTGACTTTCGTCAGCCCGTCGCGGGTGAAATGCCTGACCTTGGCTTCGTCGAGTTCAATACCCAGGCCCGGGCCGTTCGGCACGGTCAATTCGAAGTCGCTGTAATCCAGCGGCGTGGTCAGGATCTCTTCGGTGATCAGCAACGGCCCGAACAATTCGGTGCCCCACTGCAATTTCGCGAAGCTGGCGAACAGATGCGCCGATGCAATCGTGCTGAACGCACCTTCGAGCATCGTGCCGCCATAGAGCTCGATACCTGCCGCGTCGGCGATCGCGGCCACGCGCTGCGCGGCAAAGAGCCCGCCGCTTTGTTCGATCTTGATGGCGAACACGTCGGCGCCATGGTGCTTCGCGATCTCGAATGCGCTTTCCGGCCCCTGCAGGATCTCGTCGGCCATCAACGCGACCGGGAACCGGCGCATCAGGCGCGCCAGCGCCGCGGCGGACGCCACCGGCTGCTCGACCAGTTCGCAGCCGGCATCGGCCAGCGCCGGAATGGCCCACGCAGCCTGCGTCTCGCTCCAGGCCATGTTGACGTCGACGCGCACCGCGGCGCGGTCGCCGAGCGCCTTCTTGATGTCGGCGACGTGCTTGATGTCCGTCTTCAGTTCCTTCGCGCCGATCTTCAGCTTGAAGACCTTGTGCCGGCGCACGTCGAGCATCGTCTCGGCTTCGGCGATGTCCCTGGCGGTATCGCCGGAAGCCAGCGTCCACGCGACCGGCAGGCGCTCGCGCCGGCGACCGCCGAGCAATTCGCTCACCGGCACGCCAAGGCGCTTGCCTTGCGCATCGAGCAACGCGGTTTCGAGCGCGCTCTTGGAGAAGTGATTGACCTTGATCAGCTTGCCGAGGTGCTCCATCAGCGCCTGAATTCGTTCGGCATCCTTGCCGATCATCGCCGGAGCAAAGTACGTGTCGATCGCGAGCTTCATCGCCTCGGGGCTTTCCGGGCCGTAGGCCATGCCGGCGATCGTGGTGCCTTCGCCGATACCGACGACGCCATCGCTGCAGTACACCTTCACCAGCATCAGGGTCTGTCCATGCATCGTGGCGACCGAAAGCTTGTGCGGGCGAATCGTCGGCAGATCGACGAGCGAGGTTTCGATGCGTTCAATCGTCGCTGAGGTCATGGCGGAAGCTGCGTGAGTGAAGTTCATGGAACGGATTTATACGTGTCGCCTTTTGGACCGTCCAATACTTTTGCAAGCCAACATCCATACCTGCCAGGTATGGAGATGAGCGGGTCATACGAAAATACCGCGCTGCACCATACTCTCGCGGACTAGCCGGCGGGGGCTTCAGCGGAAGCGCCGCGTCGCGGCGCATCGATGCTCTGGCACGAAAAATCTCGATCGCGTCGCAACGAAAGTTACGGGTATCCCCCTATCGAGAGGAATGCTTCACATTGTTTTGACAAAGCTAGAATGCATCCTCCAGTTCGGTCATTCGCCGGGTCAGCGGGCTGATTCAAGCCGCACGTTCACTGCCCCGAGATCGCACAGGATGCCGCCGGCTTCACGGCGATCCGGCGCCCACCGATGCCAACCAAGGAGAGGACGAGTGAACGCTTTGTCGCAAGAGCAAGTCATTGCGCTGCACAAGAGCAACACGAACGCCCTGTACAGCCTGGCCCATCAGACGTTCGACGGCTTCCAGAGCGTGGTGGAAGCGAATCTGGAAGCGGTCCGCCAGGGGCTCGGCGAGAGCCAGGCTTACTGGCTGGATGCGCTGTCCGTCAAGACGCCCGAAGCGCTGATCACGCGGCAGGTCGGCCGGATGCAGTCCGGCGCGGACATGATGCTGGCTTACAGCCGCAAGCTTTATGAAGTGATGTCGGGCACGCAGACCGAAATGATGAAGATTCTCGGTTCCCAATACGGGTATCACGACGCCACCACCCGGACGCTCGTCGATCACCTTGCGAAACAGGCGTCCGTCGGCACCGACGTCGCCAGGGCCATGCTGGAGTCGGCCTTCCCGGGCGCCGGCAGCGTATCGGATCGAGTCAAGAAATCCGATGGTTAGCCTGTCGATACACGCGTCGCGCGTCGCGTCTGGCGACCGCGCTGCCGCAGTGCTTGAAAGCAAAGCATCACGTTGAACGAAAGTCGCAAGGGTCGGATGAAAATCCGCGCTGTCGACCGCACACGATTTCCCCATGCAGCAAAGCAGTCAGTCACTGGACGTCCATGTAGCAGTCACGGCGCCGACACGCTGTACCGGCGCCAACCATGACCATGAAACGAAGCTACTTCCGCGTAAGGAGACAAGCATGCTCAGTCCGCATGAATTCACCACATTGATGCTGCTCAACGACGCACCGGATCGCATCGAGACGGATCGCGACGAATTTCACGCGCTGCTGGAGCAGCATCTGGTGGCCCTCGATCCGGTCGCGTTGGGCCCGCGCATCACGGCCGAGGGCCGCGCCGTCCTGAAAGCCTTTGCACGCATGCGCTAGACGGCGTCGGCCGCATCGCGCGAGGTCGCGGGCATGCACGCGCAGTGTCTGGCGGACATGCCCGCGTGGCGCGTCAAGACGAACTCGGCGGACCGGCCCGCCTGATTCAATGAAAGTCGCCTCGAACTCAAGTCACGACCTGGGCTGACTCGCTTGCCGGCGTGCGTTGCCGATGCGTTTCCACCCAGCGCGCCAGCTCCCCCGACGACAGCGGCCGCGAATACAGATACCCCTGGTACATCAGGCAGCCGTGGCCATGCAGAAAGTCGCGCTGCTCCTGCGTTTCCACACCTTCCGCGATGACCGTCATCTGCAGCACGTTGCCGATGTTGATGACGGCCTGCGCCAGCGATTCGGCCATCGCATCGAACCCGATGTCCTGTACGAAGCTCTTGTCGAGCTTCAGCTCTTTGACGGGGAACCGGTGGAGATAGCTCAGGGACGAGTAGCCCGTGCCGAAATCGTCGATCGACAGCGCGATGCCGAGGGCGCGGATCGCATCGAGCGACGTGCGGATGTCATCGACCGACTCGTCGAACATCACGCGCTCGGTCATTTCCAGGATCAGGTCTGCGCTCCGCAGGCCATGGGCCTCCAGCGTGCGCGCGATAAAGCCGGGGAAATCCGCACTCTTGAAGTCGGCGGCACAGACATTCACCGATATGTTCGGCACGTCGATGCCGTCGCGCCGCCACGCGGCGAGCTGGCGGCAGGCCTCGTCGAGCACCCAGGCATCCAGTTCCGCAATCAGGCCGCTTTCTTCCGCGATGGCGATGAAGCGGTCTGGCGGCACGAAGCCCAGCTTCTCGTCGCGCCACCGAACCAGGGCTTCGGCGCCATGCAGCGTTCCCGCCAAATCGACCTTGGGCTGGTAGGCGAGGCTCAGCGCCCGCGCTTTCATCGCCCGCTGCAGCGCGATTTCGAGTTCGAGATGCTCCTTGGCCTGACGCTCGTATTCGGGCGCGTAGAAATGCACCCGGTTGCGTCCCGCGCTTTTCGCCTGGTACATCGCCATGTCCGCATTCCGCACCAGCGTATCGGCGTCCAGCCCGTCGTGCGGATACAACGCGATGCCGATGCTCGCACTGAGCGTGATGCTGGTTTCGTGCGTCGAGTTGACGGTGACAGGCTGATACATGTCCCGCAGGATACGCCCGGCGACGTGTGCAGCCGTGTTGACGTCGCAATCGTGCAGCACGGCCAGGAACTCGTCTCCACCGAGGCGGCCGATCACGTCCTCACCCCGGACGTGACTCCTGAGACGCCGCGAGATCTCCCTCAGCACTTCGTCGCCGACGGAGTGGCCCTGCGTGTCATTGACCCGCTTGAAACGGTCCAGATCGATGAACAGCACCGCGAAATGCGACGAATTCCGGCCGGCGTCCGTCAGGATACGGAGCGTTTCCCTGCCAAGTTGCGCGCGGTTGGGCAGGCCGGTCAGCGCATCGAACCATGCAAGGCTCTGCAACTGGCGCTCCATTGCAACTCTCCGGCGCAATTGCGCGCTGAACATCAGGGACAGCATGATCGTCAGCACATCCAGAACCGCCGTCACGATACCGATGGCAAATGCCCGCTTGCGCCACCCGGCATAGATATCGTCCGTCGCCAGGCCGACGACCACCACCAGCGGATAGCTGCCGATACGCCTGAAGCTGTACAGACGCTCGACGTGGTCCAGCACGGCGATGTCGACATAGGTTCCGTGATCGGATTGCACGAGCGGCGGAAAGGAATGGCCCCCGGCGAGCGAGCTTCCGATATCGCGCTTGCGGTACGGGTGCCGCATCAGCACGGTTCCGTCCGTGCGCAACAGCGTGATGGTCCCGTGCGGACCGAGGATCGTCCCTTCGAACAGCTGGTGGAAATAGGTCAGCCGGAGCGTCCCTGCGACAATCCCGGCGAACTGGCCGTTCGCATCCTCGAGACGCCGGCTCAGGCCGATCGTCGGCTGCCCCGAATTGTCCGTGCGCGACGCGAACGGCTTGCTGATGTAAAGGTCGGCTTCCTTCTGCTGTTGATGAACCTGGAAGTAGTCGCGGTCGCTTACATTCAGATTTCGCGGCACGACCGAACGGGAGTCGAGGACGAGATTGCCTGCCGCATCCGTTGCGAACAGTCCGCCGAGTTCCCTTGCACTGCTGATCGAGCTGAAAGCGACGAGCTGCCGGGTTTCGGGAGGAAGATGAACGATGCGCGGATTCTCCATGCTTGTCACGACATCCCGCATCGCAAGCTGGTAGAGGTCGAGATTGCGCTCGGTCTCCTTTTGCAGCGAGATCACGAGGTTCTCGGCGGTATCGCGCGCCTGCGCCATCGCATCCAGTCTCATCTGGTATAGCGACACGGCCGTAACGCCTGTCGTGGCAAGCGTGATGCCGATCCCGGCAAAAATGAACCGAGCCGGTTTTGCCAGAAAGGAACTTGCGATTCGAATCATCGTCTTCCGGATTATGTCTGCACCAGGCCTGACATCAGATCGGCCGTCAACTGTCAGGGATCGGCACTCGACTCACCGTCAACCGGACTTCCGAATCATCACCGGAATGTGCGACCACCGGATGTCGCGCCCGCTCCCTGGCTCGATGGGGAGCCTCGTCCGCGAAGTTCGGCGACCGCTCGATGGAATGGCTTTCTTCAGTTGATTTAGCTATCCCGACATTGCTTCGCAGGCGGGAAGGCAAGCATCGCTAAAGGTTGGCAGTGAGCCTGGCACGCGACCTGACTTTACTTCAATGCCGTATATCGACACGCCTGAAGAAATCTTTACTCCGTGCGTGGCCGGTCGCGCCCTGCCTGGGGAATCGGGCTGGCCCAGGCTGGCGAGCCATCGCCCTCGATGTTCGCTCGCGTCGCTCAAGCGCAGCCAGGACAATTTCCCGTTCCGCGCCTGAAACGTCCGCTTGCTCTGGACAGTGCTAATCCGTCGTGACGATGATCTCGATCGATTCGGGTTCGTCGAGCCGGAATGCGCGAATCCGCCCCGCCCGCACGTCGAGCACCAGACGGTCGAGCCGCGCGATTTCCTTGTTCCCGTTGAACTCGGCGTCGCCACGCATCCCGGCGTCCATCTTCTCCACCAACTGCCGGCGACGAGCAAGCAAATAGCCGATCGCGCTTGCCCGACGCATGAAAAAACGCTCCATCTTCCTACCAAAACTTTCTGACCAGGTGGTACTTCCGCACAACGCGCGTGCTCGCCGGAGTGACGCGGTTAAATTGGCGCCATATCAAACTTGCGTGAAATTTTCCTACAAGCGTCGCATCTTAATGCACAACGCCGCGGCGTGCCGCGAGCGCATGCCAGCCAACCGTGCCCCACGCATTGATTTGCGTTGCGCCGCCGTGCGCAGACGGTCTGTCACCTAGACTTGAACGGACGTGTTCCCGATCCCGCAAAGGAGAAGCTCATGCTGACGCAGAAAACCAAGGACATCGTAAAGGCCACCGCACCTGTTCTGGCCCAGCACGGTTACGACATCATCAAGTGCTTCTACAAGCGCCTGTTCGTAGCCCATCCTGAACTGAAGAACGTGTTCAACATGGCCCATCAGGAACAGGGCCAGCAGCAACAGGCACTGGCGCGTGCGGTCTACGCGTATGCGGAAAATATCGAGGATCCCGGCAGCCTGATGGCCGTCCTGAAGAACATCGCCAACAAGCATGCAAGTCTGGGCGTACGCCCTGAGCAATACCCTGTCGTCGGGGAACACCTGCTGGCCGCGATCAAGGAAGTGTTGGGCGACGCCGCGACCGACGAGATCATTTCCGCATGGGCGCAAGCCTACGGGAATCTGGCCGATGTCCTGATGGGGATGGAGAGCGATTTGTATGAGCGTTCCACGGCGCAGTTGGGCGGATGGACCGGCTGGCGCGCCTTTGTCGTTCGCGAGAAGCGGCCCGAAAGCAACGTGATCACGTCCTTCATCCTCGAACCTGCTGATGGCGGCCCGGTCGAGAACTTCGAACCCGGGCAATACATCAGCCTCTCGATCGACGTGCCCGCGCTGGGGCTACAGCAGATTCGGCAGTACAGCCTGTCCGACATGCCGAATGGCCGCAGCTACCGAATCTCGGTGAAGCGCGAAGGCGGCGGCGCACAACAGCCGCCGGGCTACGTTTCATGCCTGCTGCACGATCATGTCGATGTGGGTGACGAAGTCAGGCTGGCTGCGCCGTATGGCACGTTCCATATCGACGTGAACGCGAGGACGCCACTCGTACTGATCAGCGGCGGCGTGGGATTGACCCCGATGATCAGCATGCTGAAAAAGGCCATACAGGATCCGCAGCGGCGGGTCGTGTTCGTACACGGTGCGCGTAACAGCGGCGTTCACGCGATGCGTGACCGACTGCGCGAAACGGCGAAAACGCATGTCAATTTCAATCTGGTCGTGTTTTACGACGATCCGCTACCCCAGGATGTGAAGGGGCAAGACTACGATCACGCCGGATTCGTCGATGTGAAGGCGATCAGGGACGCGATTCTGTTGTCCGACGCCGATTACTACATCTGCGGCCCGATCCCGTTCATGCGCATGCAGCATGATGCACTGAAGGACCTGGGCATTCACGAATCGCGTATCCACTACGAAGTGTTCGGCCCGGACCTGTTCGCCGAATAAGCGGAACGCCTGCGGGAAGCGTCCGCAGGGGGATGAAACCTTTGACGCTTCCCGGTAATGCGGGCAGTCATTGTCGACGAAGCAGTTCGCGGTCTCCACCGCCGACCGCATCCCTCGCGCGGTCTCGATCAACGGAAAGATCGGGATCCTGTGTTTCGCCCTTGCGACGACGTCGACGATGTCCTGCACGCCCTCCGCTTTCGGCACGGCGATACCGGCCGATCGTCGCATTCATGCCCGCACCGAGATAGCAGATCGACACGCCAGCGCACCCGGCGCGAGGTTGTGCACGAACACGCCGGCCGGAACAGCCTCCGGAAAAAACGACAACCCGCCTGCACGGGTGACGGCATGAATTCGTTCGGCGGCGAGCGGTACGTACAGTTAACGCGCGCGGTGGGCCGCTTATTCCCGAGGCGGGACGGCGGGCGCGATACATGCGCTATTCAGCTCGAGCGGCGACGGGACGTGACGGAACCCGTTTCCGGCGACGGGCCATTCGAGCCACGACGACGTGGGTCGCAAACACCGACGGAAGCAGGAAGCCGGCGCCCCAGTGCAGCTGCTCCGCGATCCGTCGCGGCGTTTCGCCGTCGAAATAGTAGAGCCCGTAGCCCGTCACGGCGAGCAGACCCAGCGCGATGCACATCGCGATGCCGACGACACGGTTGCGCCGCATTCGCCAGCCCGGCAGCACGTGTCTGTGAACCATTGTGCCAATGGCAAAAATGGCGATCATCGCGGCCGCTCCGTGGATCTTCATCGACCAGGGTTCGACGGGGCTCGGCAACGCATCGTCCTGACGCCCGTAATGGGCGAACAACCAGGCGGATCCCGTCACGACCAGCAGCGCGGTCAGCAGGTACAGCGTCCAGCGCGAATGCGACGCAAGCATGGGCCCGAACGCTCGGGACGGTAGGTGGGTCGGCTGCTTCATGATGTTCCGTAAAGAGAAGCGCGTTGCGCGCACAAGCGCACGACGGATGCGCCATAACGCGCAAATACGGGGTGGGCGGAATCGCCGGTGGCCAGCGCCACTTTGGTCAGCGCGTCCGCGATCGCGCAGGTCGGCGCCGCGACAGTCACGCCGGCTCCCATTGGGAGAGGCCTTCCGGCGAGCGGATCGATCAGCGCTGACACCTGGCGCGCGAGTCCGTCCAGGCCGCGCGTCGACGAACTGGCCAGCGCGCCGCCGGAAATCTCGACGATGCCGGTCAACTGCGCGGGATCGTCGAGGTCGCGCAGCCGGATCGTGATCGCGTCCGTCCCGTGAAAGCGGAGATCGCCGCCGGCATTGACCAGCACGCTCCCGAGACGGTGTCCGCGCGCGTCGGCGAGCATCATGATTGCGTCGATCGCGCAATCGACCGCGTATCCCTTGGCGATCCCGCCGAGATCGATCAGGCAATCGCGCTGCTTCGTCACCGTGCAGCCATCGACGGCGAATGCGCGCGCGTGGCCCGATGCATGGTCGCCCGGGTTGCAGGGCCGTTCGTCGAACGGTTGGCGCGGCACGTCGAATTCCCGGCCGTCCACGAACGGCAGCAAGCCATGACGCATCAGCACCGGCGCGATCGTGCAATCGAATGCGCCCCCCGATGCTGCGTGCATCTCGAGCGCGAGCCGAAGCACGTCGGCCGTGCGCGGATCGACCACGACCGGTTCGCCCGGCACGGCGCGATTGATGCGGCTCAGGTCGCTCGACGGTTCGTGAAAGCTCATCAGCCGGTGCACGTCGCCTATTTCGGCGAACGCGGCATTGGCGGCCTCCAGCGCGATATCGGCGTCGGTCGCGGCGATGCCGATATCGACGAGCGTGCCGAGCAGCGGCTTCGCCCTGCGCAGCAGGCCCGGGTGCCGGAGGTCGGCGGATCCGTCGATCAATTCACTTCCTTGCAAGGACCATCTGGACGTAGGTCGCGATCCGCTTGACGCCTTCAGTCACGTGCGAGCACGACATCGTTGCGCCGCTGATGCCCTGGATGTCCATGCCGAGCTGCAGCGGCGCGGCACCGGTCTTGCCTTCGAACTGCTTGCGCCACGCACGCGTGCGCACTTCGCCACCGTGCTCTTCGCGGTAGGAGAGGATTTCCATGTCGCGAATGGCGCCGTCCGTGCCGAACGCGACCGCGTAATTGATCAGCTGGAACTTGCCGATGACCGCGTCGGTGATCACGTAACCCAGCAACGTCTCGCCGGATTTCGCGGCGAAGACGTTCCACTGCGCCGGGTTGACGCGCGTGCCGGCCTGCGCGGACAGCGCCTTGCGCTGTTCGTCCGTCAGCGCAACGGGTTGCGCGACGAATGCCGTCGCATCCGGAAACATCGCCTTCTGCGCTTGCGTGACCGACAAGTAGTCGGCGCCGAACACGACCGTCGGCGTGATGCCTGCAGCCGCGGCGAGCGTCACCAACGGCATCCAGTGAGATTTGTTCTGGTTCATCAGAATTGCACTCCGAGGCCCAGATCGACACGCGAGAAGTCGCGGTTGATCCTGAAGCGTTGATAGTCGACCTTGAATACGACGTTCGAATTCAGGTAGAAATTGGCGCCGACTGTGTACACGGTGTCATGCGGTACCGCGAAGCCGTCCGGCATCGAGAATCCCGCTCCGACACCTTCATAGCTCGCGGCCATGTTGTACTTCTCATAGCGGACGAACGGCGCGAGGCGGTAGCCGCCGACATGCGCGTTGTACGCGGCCTGCAGATACCAGCCGTAGAAGCTGGCCGGCATCGGATTGGTCAGGCTCTGTCCGTTCGCCGCCGCGGTCGCGGCGGCGGATGCGTTCGCTTCGGCCGTGTGCGAGAAACTGCCGTGTGCGTACAGCGCCGACAGATCCCACGGTCCCGGCTGATAGCGGGCATGCGCTTCGTACAGCGTCACACGCTGGCTGCTGCCCATGTCGGGCGTCGCTTTCACGGCGCCGCCGTTGAACACGCTGCCCCCCACCGTCAGGCCCGGCACGCCGCGATAGTTCAGCGCCACGAAACCCGACAGCTTCTGCGCATTCGCGAGCGCCATCTCCTGATGGGTGGCCTGCATCGGCGCGATCGCGTTGTTCTGCATCTCCAGTGCGGAGGTGTACAGCGGCGTAGTCGGCGTGAAGTTCCACTTGGAGAGATCGAGGCCGGTCGTCACGCCCGCACTCCAGCCGAGACCGAATGTCGTGTCGCCGGATAGCGCAAGAC
>Ga0306924_10005530_pt1 | contig 12455 bp, 13 predicted proteins | sample sta12Can44000111_FD_203756 | JGI IMG/M metagenome (GOLD analysis project Ga0306924, IMG submission 203756) | Lab enrichment of tropical soil microbial communities from Luquillo Experimental Forest, Puerto Rico - statanox.12C.anox.44.000.111 (v2)... | ecosystem: Environmental > Terrestrial >... | reverse complement strand
CAATAGCGCCGATAGCAGTCGTAGAAGCTTGGAAATTAAGAGACAGCCGTACCGGTAGCCGTGGCGAGCTTGCACACGCGGCGGCCGCATCTGCACCGGCGGAAATGGGGTGGTCAGCCGGGCGAATTCTTCCATGGATGCACAGGAAATCCTGCGGTTTATCTCCCATCGCGTGGATTACGACAGATCTGACTGGCTCAGCGGGCGGGATTCAACCCCGCGCGCGGCGGCGGAACTGCAGGCACAGCAATTCGGCGCCGACAGGGCCTGAGGCGCCGGCAAAGGCGGGATCCTCCGGGTCGACAAAGATGCAGGAATTGGCCGGCAACGGACCGGAGCCATCGACCGCGGCGTCGCCCACCAGCACCAGCCAGAATTGGCCACCGCCGGTGCTCGGCGCGCGCCCGGCAATCGCGGTGCAAGGCGGTATGCGGTAGCGCCAGCCTGCCAGCCCACCTTCCGCTTCAAGAACCGGGCGGCAGGAGATGGCCGTCGCCTCACACAGCTCGCCGAGAAGCGCCGCCGGCATCGCCTCGGTCGTCAGTTCCCAGTGCTGGTGGCGGTCGCGGGCCGCATTAAGCACCGCCCGCTCGGCCGGCATATACCGGGCTCCGGGGTCCCAGCGGTTGCGCAGGGTGAACCACCAGATGCCCGATTTCCCGGCGACGATCGGCCCATAGGCCGAATAGGCGTCGGTGTAATGCACCGCACCGTCGCTGAATTCATGGTCACCGAGCGTGCCGCGCCCGGCAACGACCACCTGGAACTGGTCGGCTTGGTGGAAGTGCGGCCGGGTGACGGCGCCCGGACCCTTCTCGACCAGGAAGGCCATCGGGTGCAGCGCATCGTCGTCCGGCGGCTTCTCGTCCGGCGGCTTCTCGTCCGGCGGCAAGGTGTAGCGGTTGGCGCCGATGTAGGCGGTGTTCCAGCCGGTCGAGGTCTGACGTCGGCGGGTGCTGCGGGCGAGGATGCTGTCGGCGGTCAGGACCACGGCGTACTCCGATTGCTGTCGGCGCGCAGCACAGCGGCGCGTCACGATGTGCGCTGCCACACCCGTCCTTGAGCACTTCTCATTGCCCCCGAACATTCGTTCGAATATCTCATAAAGCAGCCCCGTCGAAACAGCGCCCATGGGTCCGTGCAACGCGAGACGAGGGCAGGATCTATACCGCCTTGGCGTGGGCCCTGCCCGAGGCCGGCGTCGGCCCTGAGCTCGCCCTTCATTTGCCCTGTGCCATCGGGTGGGATTCTGCGGCGGTTCGGAGTGCCGGAGGTGACACATAAAGTACGTTGCACGCAGACCCGTATTAGTGATATTTCAATAAGTTAGCTGGTTATCTACTAGGCGATCCGAGGGCGAAGTCAGCCCCCTCACGTAGCGTTCTGCGATCGCGGTCAAGCCTCAGGTCCAGCGAACCTGTTTTTCATGACGTCCCCTCCGGTGAGCTCAGTTGGTCAGAAAGCGGGCGAGGAAGGATGGAACGCGGGAGAATGCATCCTGTCGCGCTGCCGTATCCGTTCCCTCGAACCAGACAACACCGCCGGCCGTGGGAAACGGTAACTCACGACGCGGCAAATTGGGCCAATCGAAATGGTGATAGGCGCCGGGATAAATCTGCATCTCGACCTCGGCGCCGCGGGTAACCGCGCTGTCAAGAAGGGCTTTGCATGGGACCGTAGGATGCGCGACGTCTTCGGAGCCGATCAATACCATGAGCGGAATGGTGGTCGACCACGATGGCCGCTGCCGTTGCTCGTCGCACGATGACGGATAGAAGGCTACCGCCGCCCGAAAGTCACCCCGCGGCAGCTGGGCCGGCCGGCTAAAGCTTTGCGTGCCGATCGCGAAGAGAAGAGCGCCACCGCCCTGCGACCAGCCCATTATGCCAATGCGATCCGGCGTAACAAAAGGTTGCGCCTGCAGAAACAACAACGCCCCATAAGCGTCTCGCGCCCGATTGCGATAGAGCACCGGTCGGAGGTTCGCGGCGCGCACATTTCCCTGCGGCCACGCGGGGCAAAGCTATCGACCATCAGAACTGCATATCCACGGCGGGTCAGCTCGCCGGCCCAATCGCTTTCTCCGGGCTCGATCATCGAGCCCGTCAACAGGCGCCCGATCATCGAGCCCATCAACAGGCCACCACATCCATGCAGGAAGACGACTGCAGGATGCTGCCCCTCGCCCGTCGGCCGCGAGAGGTAGCCGTCAAGCACCGTTGACGGTCGACCCGGGCCGTTATCCTCGAACGAAGGGAAATGCACCAGCTCCTGGGCTGAGGCGGTCATCGACCATAGAAGCAGGGCGCTCACCGCGATAATCCGAGTGGTTTGGATCATGGATTTGGTCCCTGCGTGAGGGATGGCGAGGAGGTCATATGGGCCGACCAACTACCCGAAGGCCCCAACCTCCTCGCTCGGATAGGCCATTCCGCTCCTTGGGATCAATGCGCCATTCACTGTTCTTGCTGAGACGCGACCTTCCAGACGTCCACGCTGGTTTGGGTGGGCGCGGGTCCGGTAGTAGATCCTGGCGGGGTGAGTTCCGAGACCACTTCGTGGACGTGACGGCCGCCGTCGCTGATCACAAACAAGGTCGTGATGAATCCCGTAGATCCGGTCGGAACGGGCACGTTCCAGTCGAGGGCAGAGCTGCCCGTGCAGTCCGGATTAACGGTATAAGTGCCTCTCTCTTGCCCCGGCGGTGCGAAGTCGGGGCCGGCGAGGTTGTTGCCGACGTAATCGCGCTGCGTGAAATGGCCGTTGCCGTCGTACACCCTGATCCCGGCGAAGACCTCCGTCGGCGGCGCCGGCGGCGCAGGCGTGTAAGCGGTACCTCCAAACGCGTATTCGCCTTTGAGTGTCGCGTTCGAGCACCCGTAATCGTCCGTGCCTCCTGCCCAAGCTGCACCGCTCAGCACCGGTAGCGCGATTGTCGCCACCAAGATTCCTTTAAAAACCCAGCTGTTCATGTTCGCTCCTTTGTTTTGTTCGAATCCGGCCGGTGTGGCCAACCGCGATCGAACCCCACTCCATGAACGCGCGCTATGAGACGGGGATGAAACCTTCCTAAATTTGCCTAAAAGTTGCTAAAGTTGGGTACCTGCCTCAGCCGGTGTCATGGACGCGCCAGGACCTTCCGACGATTTCCTCTTCGATGCTTTCTGGTTTGATCAGCGCGCCGGCGCTTTGTTTCGGCGTGACGAGGGCGGCGCTCTAGATCCAGTGGCGATCGGCTCGCGGGCGCTCGCGGTGCTCTCCATCCTGATGGCGCGCCAAGGCGGTCTGGTCTCGAAGGACGACATCATGCAGGCCGCGTGGCCGGGGATGGTGGTCGAGGACAATAACCTGACGGTTCAGGTCTCGGCGCTTCGCCGGGTTCTCGACCAAGGGCGAGCGGGAGCCAGCTGCATCCAGACGATTCCCGGCCGCGGCTACCGGTTTGTGGCACCGGTGACGCGGACCAACTCCGCGGCTCCTCCGGTAGCTCTCCTGCCATCGGGCAATGGGGTGGATGAGCACATCACCGCGGACGAGCAACTTCAAACTCCTCTCGGCGTTCCGGCTCGCCCCGATGAGCCATCCTCCCAAGCATCGCGATGGCGGCCTTGGCGCAGCGTGATCGCCGGCGTCATCGGCGCTCTGCTCCTCGTCGCCGCCGGGCTCGCGGGATGGCATTTGCGTCCGTCGGGATCTGACGAGACACGCGCGGCACCGCGGCTGTCGATCGTCGTGCTCCCGTTTAGTAACCTCACCAACGACCCCCATCAGCAGTATTTCGTAGACGGTCTCACCGAGGATCTGACGGTCGAGCTGTCGCGGATCGCGAACATGTTCGTGATTTCGAGCAATACCGACTTCACCTATCGAAACAACTCGGCCGAGACGAAGCAGATCGGCCGGGAGCTCGGTGTCCGCTACGTCCTCAAGGGAAGCGTCGAGCGTTCAGGCGATCGCATTCGCATCAACATTCAAATGATCGATGCTGGCACCGACGCAAATCTCTGGGTGGACCACTTCGACCGCGACTCGGTCGATCTGTTTGCCTTGCAAGACGAGATCACGAACCGGATCGCCTGGCATCTCGATGCCGAGCTCACGACCGCCGACGCGGGCCGCCCTGCAGAGCAGCCAGACGCGCTGGACTATGTTCTCCGCGGGCGCGCCGAATGGCGCCGCTGGCCACCCCGCGATAAATACGCACAAGCCATCCGTCTGTTCGAGAAGGCATTGGCACTCAATCCACAGTCGGTCGAGGCGCGGAACTGGTTAGCACATGCCCTCGCAACGCGCGTTCTCCGCAGACAGACGGAAACACCAGCCGCCGACATCGCGCGCGCAGAGGAGCTGGTCGGGGAAGTGCTTGCTTTGGCGCCACGAAACGGCCACGCCCACTTCGACAGAGGCCAAGTCCTGCGGGCACAGCGCCGGTTTGAGGAAGCCATCCCAGAATTCGAAGCAGCACTTGCCTCCCATCCTACCTACGCTGGTGCTTACGCCAATCTTGGCTGGTGTAAGTTCCTAACCGGTTCAATCGATGACGTCATCCCGCTTGAGGAAAAAGCTCTCCGCATCGGTCCTGACGACCCTTTTCTGGGGACTGTGTATTCTTGGATTGGAATTGTGGAGTTGTTGAAGTCGCATACTAAGGAGGCGATTGCCGCATTCGAAAAGGCACGTACTGATTTTGATAATTTTGTTTGCGTGCGCTCATTCCTTGCCGCTGCTTATGCGCTTGAAGGCCAGAGCGAACGCGCCGCGGCAGAACTCGCTCAGGCGCAGCGACTCAGCCAGGATAATCGCTTCTCGAGTATCTCCCGCGTTAAGGTCGAATTATTGAAAGACTACCCGACGGAAAAAGTCCGTGCCCTTTTTTGAGACGACCTACATTGCCGGCCTACGCAAGGCCGGAATGCCGGAGCAATGAGGTCGGCTAATACGCGACCTATTTGTCTCCGACGCAATGCAGAGAATTTAGTTTTAGGTGGCATGCCCTTCAAGATTTTCGCAACGCGGTTCCAGGCCGGCGGAAGAATCACTCAGCTCGCGCAGAAATCCTGTGCAAAATGTCTGCAGCAGGGTCGATCTGACTCGTTAACTCAGAGACAGCCGCACGTCCGGTTTCGGCGCAAAGCCGCCCGGCCCGGTAGCCCAGATTGCTGCGCCCTCTTGCTAGCTAACGTCAGGCGAGGTGAGACAGCAGCCGGTTGTGCTAGCGATCGCCGGTTACCAACCCCCGGAGCCGAGCCGGCTCAAAAACCGGCAGTTTCTTTCGCCGCGTGGTAATAGAGGTTTGGCTTGCGGTACACCGCGAACAGCACCGCGCCGCCGGGCGACCTGTTGTCGTGCAGCGAACCCGGCTTGCGCCAGACATAATCTCCGGCCGTCGCCAGCCCGTCGTGATCCTTGACGCTGCCCTCCAGGACGAGCGTCTGCTCGATCTCAGGGTGTTTGTGAAAGGGGATGTAAGCGCCGGGTTCCAGCTTGAGGAGGCAAGTCATCTCGCCGCGCTCAGGGTCCTCGTAGAGCACCTTGATCGAGACTTTTTCAAAGCGTGTCGGCTTCCAATTCATCTCGGAGGGCTTGACGTATGTCGAGCCACCGATGGTCGGAACCAGCCCCGGCGGTCTGTCGAGGACGGCGCTCATCGTTGCTTCCTCTTTTGGCTATGCAACCAACATAATAGCAATTACCCGTGGGCGCGCCTAGGGCGCGGGAGGCCCGCGGGAGAAGATGTGCGCTCGACTTCGGCAATTCGATGGCCATTCGACGATGCCTGCCTTGGTATCCGAAACACTTCAGGAGATTGGCTGAGTGTGGTCCGCCTAATGAACAGCCGAAACCGGCACGATTGCGCCGTTCCCGGATAGGCAACGCGACCCCTGAAGCAGGGGTCACCTGATCGGCCAGAAGCGTTCGCTGAAGCGGGTGGGGGGTTCGGCGTGAATTGATCACTCTCTGAACGTCAGTAATGGGTCACCCACGGGCTATTCAGGGCATCCTCGATGCGCCGGTGGCGGGCCTTGATGACATCGGCGGGGACGGCGCTGACAAAGGCATAGAATGTCTTTCTCTGGATCGCGTCCACCACGCGCTCGCCGACCTTTCTTGGATCGAGACCTCTGGTTGCCAGGCGCTCGGACAATACCGCTTCGTCAGTCGGCCGGATTTGCGGCCCGCCCATGTGGTCGGGGCGATTACGGCCGCCGCGACTTCGTATTGACCGGACCGGGGCAAAGCACCGAGACGCCGACATCGGTGCCTTCGAGCTCGTGCTCCAATGCTTCCGACAGCGAAAGAACGGCGTATTTGCTCATCGAATACGGCCCCTGATTGGTCCCGCGGCGGTTCTGGAAGCCGGCGACCGAGGCGGTGTTGACGATGTGCCCTTCTTCCCCGTGCTTGAGGATGGCGGGGACAAAGTGGCGGATGCCGTGGATGATCCCCCAGATGTTGACGCCAATCACGAATTCCCAATCGCCGGGCGGCACGTCGACCATTCTGGTGCCGTGCATCGGCACGCCCGCATTGTTGCAGGCGATGTGGAGCTTGCCAAAATTGCGTTCGGCTTCCGCCAGAGCATCGAGCACGGATTGCTCCTGCGTGACATCGATCCGCACCGGCATAACCCGCTTGTTGGTGCCGGAGAGAGCATGAGCGGCCTCTTCGGCCGCATCTTTTTGGATGTCGGCCATAACCACGTTCGCACCGGCTTCCGCGAGTGCTGTCGCAATGCCGAGGCCAATGCCGGAAGCAGCGCCGGTTACAATGGCGGTCTTACCGGAGATTTCCATTCACGAGGTCCCCTTTCGTTGACTTAATTCCCTTGGTCGGGCGAGCCGGCTCCCGAGGCAGCGAGCACCACCCCGCGGACGATATTACGAAATGCCGCGTCGTAATTGACGCCACTGATGCCCCATCCGTAATCGGCGCCTTGCCAGCGCATCCGCCATTTTCCCATCCACCCCGGCAGAGTCTCGTTCCAGTCGAGCCGACCCACGACAATTGCCTCGCCAGCGCTCGATGGCGGTGGCTCGCCCGGGAAATGACCGACGCTCGCACCCCAAGCGAGAAGCTCCGCATCGCTCGGGACGCGCACATCCATGCCGAACTGTTGGGCCGCGGTGGCAAACGAACCCCGCTGCTCCTCGCCCGCCGGAATTTCGGCGCTCAGCACATAGGGCGGCGGCTTTCGGCCATGGACCAGCAGGACCGGCACGACGATCGGGCGCTCGCCGCGCCACGGTTTATCGCCAAATTGCGCCAATAGGGCATCGATCTCGGCGGGAATGAAATAGACGGTGAGCTTGTGCGGCCGATCAGAGGTTCCCTGGTCGTCGTGCAGTGGGACGGCAGCCATCATGTCGACATAGTCGAAGCAGGCGACGAAACGATCGGCGTGCACAGCGAGCTGCGCGGTGCGCGGGTCATCCTTGAGTCGCGGGTCGCCCGACGACTTGACGAGAACCTCGCGCAGAGTTTGGGCGAAGCCCCAAGGGCGCTGGCGCATGTCGGTGCCGGTGACGATCGCATCGGCCTGGTACATCGGGCCGATGTTCGGCGGACACGAACCTACCGATTTGGGCGGCACCAGGCGCGACCCAAAATAGTTTCCGTTTGCAGACGGCGAGCCCGGAGCCTGCGCGCCAGTTTCGGCGGCGGCTGGTTGCGCCTGCACGCCAGCCAGCGCGGCCGCAAAGAGCAATCGCAGAAGCGCCGTCCGCTGCCATCCTCGAATCGCGTGCCCTGCCATTTTGCCACCGCCTACCGAAGGGCGGCAGGGCTGGACCCTGCCGCCCTGTCATACAGACACCCTCGTTTTTGAGCAGAGTTCGTTCTTGATACTTTAATGCGGTCACGCGGATGACCGCCCTCGGCGTCCTACGATCGGCTCAACCAACCGGCTTGAGATCGCCTAAGATGGTCGGTAGCAGCTCGCCGACCGTGGGATGAATGTGCATCGAGCGCTGCATGACCGTGTACTGAGCGTTGGCATACATCAGATCGAGGATCGCGTGGACTGCCTCGTCGCATCCCGTACCGAGCAATGAGGCGCCGAGGATCTCTTTGCGGTCGCCATCGACGAGAATGCGCATAAAGCCCTGCGTCTCACCCTTTTCGACGGCGCGGGCGACGCGCGTCATCGGCCGCTCGCCGGCCAGCACCCGCCGCCCGCTGTTGCGTGCCTCGGCCAAGGTCATGCCGACGCGGCCCAATGGCGGGTCGGTGTAAAGGGCATAGGCGGTGATGCGCTCGCTGACCCGGCGCGGATCGTGGTCGAGCAAATTCGCCGCGACGATCTCGAAATCGTTGTACGCGGTGTGGGTGAAGGCGCCCTTGCCGTTGCAGTCGCCGAGCGCCCAGATGCCGGGTGCCGTGGTTTGCAATCGGTCGTCGACGACGATGTAGCCGCGCTCGTCGCAGCGCACCCCGGCTTTGTCGAGATCCAGATCGTCGGTATTCGGCCTGCGGCCGACTGCCAGCAACAGATGCGAGCCGGCGACTTCGGGGGCGCCGTCGGTGCAATCGACCTTGGCGACGATACTGTCGCCGCGCTTGGCGAGGCTGATGCACTCGGCATTCAGCCTGACCTCGACACCCTCGCGCTCGACGATGTCCTTGATCGCCGCCGACACGTCCTCGTCCTCATGGCGAACAAGCCGCGGCGCCATTTCGATGATCGTTACCTGGCTGCCAAAACGGCGGTACATTTGGCCGAATTCGAGGCCGATATAGCTGCCGCCGACAATGACGAGTTGGCGCGGCAGAAAATCGACGTCCATCATCGACGAATTCGTCAAGTAGGGCACTTCGGTTATGCCGGGCATTGGCGGCGCCAGCGCCCGGCCGCCGACATTGACAAAGATCTGTCCAGCGCGCAGCCGCTCGCCGGCGATTTCCACCGCTTGCGGCGAGGCGAACCGGGCGTGGTCGCGGTAGAGCGTGATGTTTGCGGCGTTTTCCAGGGCCGAGGTGAGCCCGTTTCGTGATGCCGCCACAATCGCATCCTTGCGCTCTTTAACCCGCCGCATGTCGATGCCGATATCACCCCCGATCACCACACCATACTCGGCGGCGCGCCGCGCAATCCGGGCGGCATAGGCGCTCGCTACCAAGGCCTTGGTCGGGGTGCAGCCGGTATTGACGCAAGTGCCGCCGACGAGATGGCGCTCAACGACAGCCACCTTCATGCCGGCGCCGGCTAGGCGGAATGCCAAAGACGGTCCGGCCTGGCCGGTGCCGATGATGATCGCGTCGAAGTCGGGCATGACAAGCCTCTCGAGCAGTCGGAGGCGTGATTATAATCAGCTGCCTATATCGTTTATGTACAACACGACCGCCGGGTACGAGAGGCCGCCTCAACCGCGTCAAAGATCAAGAGCAATGTCACCTTGGGGCTGGCTGCAGCAGATCAACAGATTGCCGGTGGCCGGCGGCTCGACTGGGTCCGGCTGGTAGGTGACGGAGCCGGAAATCAGCCCCGTCTCGCAGTTATGACAAACTCCGGTACGGCACGACCAGCGCACCGGCACATCGCACGCCTCGGCTATTTCGAGCAGGCTGTGGAATGCGGAACCCCAGTGGACAGCGAGATTGCTGCGCGTAAAGGTTATCAGCGGCCCGACGCCCGAGGCTCCTTCGGGCGGATGCGGCGGCCGCTGCGAGGTCGCGGCCACGCCTGGGGTCTTCGACGGGCCCGATCCGAAATTCTCGGTGTGGAGGCGGTCGCGGGCGACCCTCCAGCCTGCAAGGCCGTCGACGAGACCGCTCATAAACGCCGCCGGGCCGCAGATGTAGAAGTCCGCATCGGGCGGGACGCCCATTTCCTCGAACATTTGCACGCCCACGCGCCCCACCCTATCGAAATCGACCGTGGGCCGATCGGTCGGCATTGGCGCACTGTAACAAATGTGGCTGCGGCTTGCGGGCAAGGTCTTGAGGAGCTCGCGCACCTCCGCCACAAATGGATGCTCGCTGCTGTTGCGGGCACCGTGAATCCACCAAATCTCTCTCCGAGTTTGCTCGGCGGCCAGTGCGTGCAGCATAGCGAGGACCGGGGTGGCGCCGATGCCGGCGCTGACAAGGACCACGGGACTCTCGCCCTGCCGCAACGTAAAGCCGCCGCGCGGGGCGCTCACGTCGAGAAGATCGCCTGCCTGAACCCGGGTATCGATGTAAGCCCCGGCGGTACCATGCGGCTCCCGCTTGACGCTGATGCGATAGCGATCTTCGCTTGGCTCACCCGACAGCGAATAGCTGCGTAGGCGAGCGCTCTCATCGGGCCCTGGCCTGAGCCGCAATACAATAAACTGGCCCGCCAGGGCGGCCGTCAGAGGCTGACCGTCCGCCGGCTCCAAGATGAGCGAGGTGACATTGCTGCTTTCGTGCAGCTTGCGCGACACCCGCAATGGGCGGAAGCCTTGCCACGCGGGGGACGGACCCTGCGGTGGGCCGAGCCCGGGGTTGCCTGTTGTTCCACGGCCTGTCCTCTCCCGGTCGAGCAGCGCCTCTAACGAGGTTCGCCAGCCGGTGCTCAGTGCCGGGATCCGCAACGCTCGTTCCAGCCCGCTCGCCGGGTGACCCGGCAAATATAACAGCGCATTGACCTCGGCGACGGTCACCCGCTCGGGACCCTCCTTGACCTTCACGATTTCGTCGCCAGCGCCGACTTCGCCTTCCTCCAGAACCCGGAAATAGAAGCCGGGCCTGCCGTGTGAGACGAGTAGTGCCGCCATCTGCGGCTCGTTCATGCGGATGCCGACCCGATAGCAGGTGACGCGCGGCTGCGTCACTTCGAACAGGGCATCGCCGATCCGGTAATGATCGCCAATGCACACTTCAGTATCCGCCAGTCCTTCGACTGTAAAATTCTCTCCAAACTGGCCATAGCTAAATTCGTTACGACGGAGCTGGTTTTGCCAATAATGATAAGATTCGATCTGGTAGACAAAGACTGCCCGGTGTTCGCCGCCATGCCCCGCCAAATCTCCTTGGCCGTCTCCATCGATGTTGAGCCGTCGTGTCATCCGTCGGCCCTGAACACGTGTCTTCCAGACGGCGGTGTGGACGATTTTCCCTTGCCACTCGATGTCGCGTGGCAGGCCCACATTTACGGAGAGCAACCGCGCCATCGTTTTGATCTCCTCTCAAGAGGGGCCCAAGAGTAAGCGCATTTCGGGCGGCGGCGATAATCCTGCGTCCGAACCAGGAGAAGACGCGCTCGACCACTAGCGGCGCGGCAGGACGACAAAGCCCTTCCTGTCGTCGATCGGCTTGACTATCTCCATGCGCAGCTGCGGTACCTTTAGCACCGCCGCTTCAACTTGCCACAGCTTGTAGCCGCGATCGGCCCAAATCATTTTCGTTCCGACCATGATCGTATCGCTGCTGCTCATCACGCGGCGGCTTTCGGCTGTTATTGCAGCGTCACCGTGTGAGCGCTCCGATTGGCAGCCGCTACGCCGTCTAATAGAGGGTACCTTTGCGGCAGGGCAGAGCCCAGCTACCCACCCGCCGCCGGATCGGGGTGCAGCTGTAAGAACGCCGTCGTAGCTTTGGCTGCTCGCCGCTCGGCCTCGGCCGGATCCGGTGTCGCGGCAACCCCCAATAACAGGCCTACCATCAGGCCCTCCCAAAGCAGCCCCAGATATTGCCACGCCATTTCGGTTGGTTCTCCCGAGCCGATGAGCCCGGCTGATTGGGCGTTCGCCACCAGTTCGGCGAGCGCGCCGCGCGTGGCGTCACGGCCGGCGACGTCGAGAGCTTGGGCTATCTCAGGCGAACGTGTCGCCTCGGCGATCGCCAGGCGGAAGGTCGCGATCACCGATGGGTCGGAAACCTCCCGCACCAGTTTCGTCGCGAAGCTGGTGAGCGTCGATGCAAGCATCTGCCGATTTTGCGGGGCGGGCAGGTCCGGCGGCAGTCGCATTCGGTCGGCGCGGCTCCTGATGCAGGCGACGAGCACACCCTGCTTGCTGCTGAAATTCGCATAGAGATCGCGTTTCGAGATTTTGGCGCGCCTGGCGATTTCGAGCGTGCTGGTATCGGCGTAACCGTCTTCTGTGAACGCCTCGAACGCGGCCCGCAGGATGCGCTCTTGCGTAAGATGATCGGCGGAGGGCCGGTCGGGGATGACGGACCGTTTCATGGCCTATCTTGCTCTGGTACCGATTCGTACCGTAATATGGGTACGAATGGGTACCCCTAACTTGCACGGAGTTCCCGATGAGTGTCCAGGCTTCTCGGTCCGCAAGTCCCGCAATTCGGGAGACCGCCGTCCGGTTGCGCGGAGCCACCACAACCCCCCAGGCGGCGGCGCCAAAGCAGGCGTGGCTCCTCGTCGGCTTATTGTTTCTGTTCATGCTGATCAACTTTGCCGACAAGGCGGTGATCGGAATCGCCGCCGTGCCGATCATGCAGGAGCTTCAACTCAGCCCGCGCCAGTTCGGATTGCT
>Ga0306924_10005528_pt1 | contig 12456 bp, 10 predicted proteins | sample sta12Can44000111_FD_203756 | JGI IMG/M metagenome (GOLD analysis project Ga0306924, IMG submission 203756) | Lab enrichment of tropical soil microbial communities from Luquillo Experimental Forest, Puerto Rico - statanox.12C.anox.44.000.111 (v2)... | ecosystem: Environmental > Terrestrial >... | reverse complement strand
CGAACGTCTCTCGGCGCTCCGCCCACCCCTCGATCGGGGTGAGCGAAGCAATGATGCAAACCCCCGGCGCAGAAAATGCGTCTCGGGAACGAGGTGGGCTGTTTGAAATGGTGAATAAGGTAATGAGAAAACGGTTCGGTGACGAGCCGCGACGCGGCACGTGCATCCGTCCTCATCCTGAGGAGCGCGCGCGCAGCGGCGGTTCGACAAAATCGAACGTGCGTGCGCGCGTCTCGAAGGGTGAGGACGGGCCATGGCGTGCCCTTCCATGCTTCGAGACGCCGCGCTTGCGCGCGGCTCCTCAGCATGAGGGCAGGAGAGGGCACGGTTTTGGCGAAACGAAGCCAATGGCGAACGGCACGTGTTGACGATCCCTCAGGCCGGTGAACAACCAACCTGCACGTGCGGTCGGCAGCGGCCCGTTGCTGATCGATTGTTCTTTACAATGAAAAAGCCTACTTGCGCGTGTGCGCCGTCGGCGAGCGCTGTCGAAGGGAGTGCCCTGTTTCCGCCTGTTCTTTACAGGGACCTATGCCACTCGAACGTGTGAGCCGCCAGCTGGGCTCACGCCGCCTTGAGCGCGGTGAGCACATCCTCGACCAAGTCGTCCGGATGCTCGAGCCCGCATGAGAGCCGCACCAACCCGTCGCTGATGCCGAGCTGGGCGCGCGCCGCCGGCGTCAGGCGCTGGTGCGTCGTCGTCGCCGGGTGCGTGATCAAGCTCTTGGCGTCGCCGAGATTGTTGCTGATGCGGATGAGCTTGAGCGCGTCCTGGAAGCGGAAGGCGGCGGCCTTTCCGCCCTTGATCTCGAAGGCGACGAGCGTCGAGCCGCCATGCATCTGCCGGTGCACGATCTCGGCCTGCGGATGGTCCGGCCGCCCGGGATAGATCAGGCGCGAGATTTTCGCATGCTCCGCCAGCGCGACGGCGATGGTCGCCGCGGTGTCGGTCTGCCGGCGCACGCGCACAGGCAGCGTCTCCAGGCCCTTGAGCAGCACCCAGGCATTGAACGGAGAGAGCGATGGGCCGGTCTGGCGGATCAGCGCCGCGACGTGGTCCTGAATGAATTTTTCCGAACCGAGAATGACGCCGCCGAGGCAGCGCCCCTGGCCGTCGATATGCTTGGTGGCGGAATAGACCACACAATCGGCGCCGAGCTCGAGCGGCCGCTGGAAGAGCGGCGTCGAGAACACGTTGTCGACGACGAGCGTGGCGCCCGCGGCGTGGGCGATCTCGGCGATGGCCTTGATATCGAGCACCTCGAGCGCGGGATTGGTGGGGGTTTCCAGGAAAAAGGTTTTGGTGTTCGGCCGCACCGCCTTGCGCCACTGATCGAGATCTCTGCCGTCGACGAGCGTCGAGGCGACGCCGTAGCGGGGCAGGTGCTCCTCGACCACGTAGAGGCAGGAGCCGAACACCGCCTTCGACGACACGATGTGATCGCCCGCCTTGACTTGTCCCATCAGCGCCGTGGTGACCGCCGCCATGCCGGTCGCGGTCGCGCGCGCCGCCTGCGCCCGCTCGAGCGCGGCCATGCGCTGCTCGAACATGGTCACGGTAGGATTGGCGAAGCGCGAATACTGATAGCCCGGCTCTTCGTTCTTGAAGCGCTTCTCCGCGCTCACGGAGGTCTCGTAGACGTAGCCTTGGGTGAGAAACAGCGCCTCCGACGTTTCGCCGAATTGCGAGCGCAGGATTCCGGCCTGCACGAGCTCGGTCTCGGGGCGGTAGTTTCGCTTGGCGGACGCGGACATCAGGCTCTCCTCTGCCCAACAAAAATCCCGGCCGGAAAAGCTCCGCCGGGTCCTACGCGTCCCCGGCCTTTTAGCGAGTTGTTTTACGTGGCTGCAAGCCGGCCGGCTCAAATGACCACGGGATAACGATGCTCTAGCGCGGGGGATGTCTTTCCGTCAAGCGGGCCTTCGGGTAGGAACTTCGAGCCCAGCATTAAGCCCGTTTCGATGAAGTCGAGCCCCCGCCCAAGCCGCTCGTCCCCGCGAAAGCGGGGACCCAGAGTTCAAGCTCCTCCTGGATCCCCGCTTACGCGGGAATGAGCGGAGGTTTGTGAAGGGCTCACCGGGGAGTTTGCGGACTTGTCGCTCGCCTTGCCAGTCGACGAAAAAGGCATTCTGCCCGACCATCTGATCGCGACGCTGGTGCGCGAGGGTGCCATCCTGCGCGCCTATGATCTCGTCCCCGACCAGATCCAGCCCGCAAGTCTCGATCTGCGCCTCGGCGAAGTGGCGTATCGCGTGCGCGCCAGTTTTTTGCCCGGTCCTGACACCACCGTCGCCCAGCGCATCGACGAATTGACGCTGCACGAGATCGCGTTGAGCGAGGGCGCGGTGCTCGAAACCGGCTGCGTCTACATCGTGCCGCTGATCGAAAGTCTCGCGCTTCCCGACAACATCGCCGCCGCCGCCAATCCCAAAAGCTCGACCGGACGGCTCGATGTTTTCACCCGCGTGATTGCCGACGAGACGCGCGGCTTCGATCATATTTCCGCGGGCTATCATGGCCCGCTTTACGCCGAGATCAGCCCACGCACGTTTCCGGTCCTGGTGCGCGAGGGCACGCGTCTGTCGCAAATCCGCTTCCGCCGCGGCAATGCGCTGCTCGACGGCGAAACATTGCGCGCGCTGCATGCACGCGAAGGCTTGGTCGATGACGAGGACGCCGACGTGAGCGAAGGCATCGCGGTCGGCGTCGACCTTTCCGGGCTGGGTCCCGATGGCATGGTCGGCTACCGCGCCAAACGTCACACCGGTCTCATCGACGTCGAGCGCCACGCGGGCTACGACGTTGCTGATTTCTGGGAGCCGATGCATTCCCGCAAGGAGCGTAACCTTATCCTCGATCCCGGCGAGTTCTACATTCTCGCCTCGAAAGAGGCGGTGCAGGTGCCGCCCGATTACGCCGCCGAGATGGTGCCGTTCGATCCACTGGTGGGGGAGTTTCGCGTGCACTATGCCGGCTTCTTCGACCCCGGCTTCGGCTATGCGGGCGCCGGCGGGCGCGGCGCGCGCGCGGTGCTGGAGGTGCGCTCGCGCGAAGTGCCGTTCATCCTCGAGCACGGGCAGATCGTCGGCCGGCTCGTTTACGAGAAAATGCTGGCGCGGCCGCACGCGCTCTACGGCGAGCGCATCGGCTCGAACTACCAGGCGCAGGGGCTGAAGCTATCGAAGCATTTCCGCACGTAACTCGTGCTGAAGCCCGCATGACGTGGCACCACGCTTTAACCGCGCAGCGAGCCAGCGCGGTGTGCCAATAAGCGACATCGCTTCCTGGCAGACGAGCCAATAAAATCGCTGCGGTAATCTGGGAGAGCCGGAGACACGGCGGGTGCGGCAACCGTCCGTCGAACAACAACAAGCCGCGCGCAAGGGAGGACTGCCATGCGACGGACTGGCGTATTGGGATTGATCCTGGCGCTTGCTGCGCTTGTCGCCGTGCCGCACGCGCGCGCGGGCGATTTTCCGTCGCAGCCGCTGCGACTGATCATCGGCTTCCCGCCCGGTTCGGCAGCCGACATCACGGCGCGGCTGGTCGGCGCGCACATGAGCGAGACGCTCGGGCAGCAGGTGGTGGTCGAAAGCCGCACCGGCGCCGGCAGCAACATCGCCGCGGAGTTCGTCGCCCGCGCGGGCGCCGACGGCTACACGCTGTACATCGGCACGTCATCGAACCTGACGAGCCTGGCCATCAATTCCAATCTGCGCCTCGACTTCGCCAAGGATTTCGCGCCGGTGACGCCGCTCACGCTCCTGCCGCTCATCCTTGCCGTTAATCCCTCGCTGGGCGTGTCGAACATGCAAGAGTTCGTCGCGTTGGCGAAATCGAAGCCGGGCGAACTCACCTACGCGTCGGTCGGGGTAGGCACCGTGCCGCATCTTTCGACCGAGCTGTTCAGCAAACGCACCGGCATCAAACTCGTGCACGTGCCCTACCAGGGTAGCCCGCCGGCGGTGACCGATCTTTTGGCCGGGCGCGTGTCCATGATGCTGGGCGTTGCTTCGACCATCCTGCCGCACGTCGAAGCGGGGCGGCTCAAGGCGCTGGCCCAGAGTTCATCCAAGCGCGCGCACGCCGCGCCGAGCGTGCCGACCATGGTCGAGGCCGGGCTCCCCGATTTCGAGGCCGGCGTCTGGTTCGGGCTGGTGGCGCCCGCCGGCACGCCGCGCGCGGTGATCGACAAACTCAGTGCCGCCGCCAACAAGGCGCTCGCTTCGGACGACGTCGCCGCCAAGCTGCGCGCGCAAGGCTTCGAGCCGATGGGCGGGCCGCCCGACGAATTCGCGCAATTCATCGCGCGCGAGACCGTCAAATGGACTCTTGCCGCGGAGGCCGCCGGGCTGAGGAAATAGCGCGTGTTTGCGTAACTGCAATCACGGCAAGCCGCGGACTCGCTCGGCTCCCCTCCGCATTCGAACTCGGGCTTGCCCGAGTTCGAGCGCGTTTAGACTGGTCGAAGTCGGGTAAACCCGACTTCGACTGGGGACGGGTTGGGGTCTCTCCGCCGCTTCGCAACTATTGCGGCTGATAGCGTCCGCCGAAGGCCGGTTGGCTCTGGCCCAATCCGGGCAGCTCCCAGACGCCCGCGCCGCCCGGATTCTTGTCGGCGCCGATATTGGCATTGATCAAGTAAGGCCGGCGCGAAGCGAGGGCAGTTCGCAACGCATCGGAGAGGTCAGCCGCGCGGTCGACGTTCACGCCCTCGATGCCAGCCGAGCGCGCCATTGCGGCGAAGTCGGGATTATAGGGCGTGCCGGTGTCGGGATGACGGAAGTCGGTGGCGAGCTCGCGTCCGCCGAGATAGCCGCGCTGCAATCCGCGGATCGAGGCATAGGCGAAATTGTTCCACACCACCCAGATCACCGGCAGATCGTATTCGACCGCGGTCCCCAACACGCTCGTATGCATGAAAAAGGCGCCGTCGCCGCACACCGACACGCAAGGCCGCTCGGGTGCGGCGAACTGCGCGCCCAACACGCCGGCGACGCCGAACCCCATCGGCCCGAAGCCCATCGATCCGATGAGCGAGTCAGGCCGCCTGGGCGTGCAGAACTGGATCAGCCAGTTGTGGTGGACGCCGATATCGCTCACCAGGATGGCGTCCTCGGGCAAGGCCTTGTCGATCTCGTGCGCGGCGCGCTGCGGATGGATCGGCGAGGCGTCCTCGACAAAGCCCGGGGCGATGAATGCATTCCACTCGCGGCGATAGCCGTCGATGGTGTCGAGCCATTTCGCGCGCGCCGCGGCCGCATCGCCGATGCCGTCGCGGGCTTCGAGCTCTGCCAGCACTTGCTGCAGAAAGGTGCGCACGTCCGCCATCAGCCCGAGTTCGACCGGATAGTTGCGGGCGATCTCGTCGGGATCGATGTCGACATGGATGAGCTTGGTCGGCGGGATGGTGAACGAGTAGCCTGGCAGCCAGGAACTCGACGTGCGGTCGTCGAAGCGCACACCGAGCGCAAGCAGTAGATCGGCGGTGCGCGCGGCGTGGTTGGCTTGGTAGGGGCCGTTGCGGGCGATGAGGCCGAGCGCCAGCGGATGCCGCGTATCGATGGCCCCTGTGCCGCTCGCCGACCACGCGACCGGGATGCGCAGCCGCTCCGCCAGCCGCACTAGGTCGGCTGCGGCGCCGCCGTATTTGACGCCCTGGCCGACCAGAATGACGGGCCGCTTGGCGGCAAGCAGCATGTCGACGGCTTTCGTTACTCCTTCGGGATCGGCGCCGCAGCGGCAGGAGATGTTGGCGTTCCATTCTTCCGGTTTCGGGGTTTCTTCGGCGGCGGCTTCCTTGAAGATGTCGAAAGGAACGTCGAGCACGACCGGTCCCGGCCGCCCGGTCACCATGGTCTTCCACGCTTGCCGGATTGCGAGCGGAACCATGTCGCCGCGCGTGGGCTGAAACACGCGCTTGCAATAGGCGCGCACCGTGGAGGGGAAGTCCGCCTGGTAATGGCGATAGAGCTCCTGGAACGCGCCGCGGTTGAATTGGCCGGTCGGCACGTTGCCGGTCACCGCCAGGAACGGAACGGAATCGAGAAAGGAGTTGGCGAGCGCGATCGGCAGATTGGCCGAGCCCGGACCGCAGGAGGTGAACGTCGCCGTCGGCTTGCCGCAGACGCGGTAATACACGTCCGCCATGAAGCCGGCGACGCTCTCGTGATGAACGGAGATCGTCTTGATATCGTTGGCGCGCTCGTAGAGCGCATCGAGAAAGCCGATATTGCCGTGGCCACAGAGGCCGAAAACGTACGGCACCTTTTCGCGTACAAGGTAGTCGACGATCACCTGACCGCCGTCGAGCATGTTCTTGGACATCGGGTTCGTCTTCGCTGCTATTCCGGCTTGATGTTGGCGTCCCGGAGGATCTTGGTATAGCGCGCCAGCTCGGTCTTCAGATAGGCGTCCCACTGCGCGGGCGCGCCTTGGCCACCTCGTCCCGCAAGCGCTTCGGCGGCTGCCGGCGGCCGATATTTGCTGTCCGAAACAGGAGATGTCGATAGTTTCGATCGTCGCCAGAAACGGGCACTGCTGCAAATGACAGTCTAGGGACAGCGAAGGTCTATTCGGCCATCCCGCTCACGCTGCCCTGACGCTCGCTCGCCCGACGCTTGGCCTCAAAACATCCCTCCGGCATGCGATAAACAGCGTCCGGAGGCGCCAGCCTTCGCCGCGCCGCCTTGCGACGTTGATACTCCAATTCCTGCTGGTCCGCCTCGTAACATTCGAGAAGCTTGCGCCGCTCGAAGTCCGGACCGCCTATGGTCTCCTCAGAAAGTGGGGGACTGTTGAACCGCATCGGCACCACCATGCGGAACCCTGCATCCGGAACTTTCAACTGGTCCGGCGGGGGAAAAGGCTGCGATTGCTGAAGGAGGAGGAGCGCCAACCTGCCGAGCTCATCGTCAAGGGTGACAATGCGAGTGCCCGGAAGCACCCAGCCGGCGCGGTTCATTTTCAGTTCGAATCTTACAACACCAAACCTGCCGCGAATTCTGGCACCGGGCAGATAGCGCTTATTGTGTTCAAGATCCGCCAGGATTTGGTTTTTCCATTCTTCGGACAGGGAGAATTCATTGCCGGGGGCATCTCGAGCGACCGCGCTGACGGCGCCCATGGACATCAGCGCCACGACGCCAAGACAAATGCTGAGCACCCGCGACTTCAGCATCTCCACCCTTTAAAGCTTAGGAGGGGAACCGTTTCGCCCGCCCGACGCCCCTAGCTATGAGTCATGTGTTGCACGAAAATATGTTGGAAATAGTGACACATCCAGGGTCAGATTGCGAAACTTGGCTCCAAACAAAACCCAAGGCGGCCGAACGAGGCCGCTCGCGGGCAGCGCCGGAATCGCGCAAAATGTGATGCCCATCACAGCATGGCGCTGCGCCGTGTGAAATCGTCCTCACCAAGGCGAGCCGGACGCCCCGAACGACTCCCCCGTCCCCCAGGGTGATCCGAATACGCTGAAAGAGGTCTATCTAGCCCCGCTTCGGCGGGGCTCTTTGCTTTCGGGGCGAGCCAAATCGCCCAATCATCCCAGGGGAAAGCCGTTTCGAAGAGATGGGCGGCTCGACTCGGTGCTTGGGCTGAGACTGGGGCTTGAGCGCCCTCAATCGATCACCGAAGCCGAGCCACGCGAATTCTCTCGCTTTCGAGCGAGGCGCGCGAGTCGTTTTGCCCAAAGGCGTAAACAGGACGTTAAGCGGGGCTCATTCCGGCCTAATTCCGTGCGCGTCGATGAACTTGGTCCAATTTGCGATCTCGTTTTCCAGCTTCAGTTTGAGGTCGTTGCCTGGCGCATAGGCTGGCTCGATATCGAGATTTGCCAGCCGTTCCCGCACCTGCGGATTCGACAGCGTGGCCGAAATCGCCTTCTCCAACTTCGCCTTGATGACATCGGGAATGCCGCTGGGAGCGAAGATCCCGAACCAGAAGCGCAAATCCACGTCCGCGGTCTTGACGCCCGCTTCTTGCAGCGTCGGGACGTTGGGCAGCACCGGTGAACGCTCCAGGCTCGTCACCGCGAGCCCCTTGATCTTGCCCGTTTCGACCAGACCCTTCGCGACCTGGATCGATGCCATGTTGAGGGCGACATGCCCGGCGATCACATCGTTCATGGCCGGTCCGCCGCCCTTGTAGGGAACGTGAACCGCTTCCATTCCCGTGGCCGCCTTTACCACTTCAAATGTCAGATGCGAGACGCTGCCGATGCCGGCGGAGGCATAATTCATTTTCTGCGGCAGCGTGCGCGAATAGGCGACGAGTTCTGCCACCGAGTTGGCTTTCACGTTGTTGGCAACTGCCAGGACTAGCGGCGAGGTGGCAGCCGTCGCAATCGCGTCGTATTGCTTGACCGGATCGAAGGATGACGAAGTCTTTTTGTAGAGGGCCTGGCTGATGCCGATGGCGTTCTCCGCCATCAGCAGCGTGTAGCCATCCGGGTCCGAAGCCGCCACGTGGTTCCATGCGATATAGCCGCCGGCGCCCGGCTTGTTCTCGATGACGACCGATTGGCCCAACGCTTCTCCCAGTTCCGGCGTGATCTGGCGGGCAAAGGTGTCCGTTGCGCCGCCGGGCGGAAATGCCACAACCAGCCGGATCGGCCGATCGGGATAGGAGGACTGAGCCTGTGCCGTGACCGCGGCGCCGAGTACCGCAGCCACAAGGGACAACGAGCGAAAGAGATTGGCCATAATCTACGCTCCTTCGGCGTGCGGAGAGCAAGCTCTATTGGATCACGCGCAAGCAGCTGCGTCGACTGCGCCGCGGTTCACAGCAGTGTCGTTATCGTCGCAGGCGCTTACATATTCGCGAGCAGCCAGTCGCCGATGTAATCGATGCCGAGCTGGCGATGATCGACCTGGCAGTGCTCGGCGCCGCCTTCCTCGGCGGTAAAAATCTTGATGTGCTTGCGTTTCGAGCCGACCCGCTCGTAGAGCTTCTTGGCTTCCGCGAGCGGGACAATGCGGTCGTTCTCGCCGTGCAGCACGAGAAACGCGCATTCGATTCGCTGCGCGATGCCTTCGAGCGTGAACTTCTTCGCCCACTCGAGCGCGGTCTCGTTGTCGGGCGCGCCCACGGCCCAGCGGAATTGGAAGATCGAGGTGGAGCTTCGGCGCGGGTCGGCTGCGAGCTTGGCCTTGTTGCCGGCGACCCAATCATAGATGTTCCAGTGCATGGCGCCGAACGCGACTGCGGCCGCGTAGCGCTTCTCGAAGGCAACAATGCGCGGCGCGTGATAGCCGCCGAAACTGTAGCCCATGACCGCGACGCGCTTGGGATCGACCTCAGCGCGCGAGGCGACGTAGTCGTAGGCCGCGGTGCCTGCCACCTCGTAGTCGTGCCGGCTATGGATGTTACGCAGCCGCAGGGCCTCGGCTTGGCCCGGCCCATCGATGGCGAGCGTGTTGATCCCGCGCTTGGCAAAATCCAGGCCCGCGAAGATCACGCTCATTTCCTTGGCGTTGTCCATGCCGTCGAACAACACGACGGTAGGGCGCCGGCCGCTCCCCGCGCCAGCCACGAAGTAGGCCGGCAAGCTCGTGTCCTCGTACGGCACCTCGACGCGCTCGATCTCGGGATGGAGGCGCTCCAAGGCAGCGTGATATGCGCGCAGCGCCTTGTGATACATCGCCATCTTCTCCGCGCCGGGCGGGATGAAGCGCTCGGCGCTGTAGTAGTAGTTGCCCGCGCGCATGTAATGGTGGCCGGCGGTGATCTGGCGTCCTTCGGCCGCTGCGCTGTCGGCGACGGCGGCGACGCGGTCCGCCATCGCCGCCCATTCCTCGCGCCACACCTGATCGAGGTCGGCTTCCCCCGCGCGCGCCTCGAGACGGCGGGCGATGCGATCGACCTCGTCCATGGCAACGGCCGCGTAGGGTGCCATGCCCTTGACGATCTGCATGGCATTGGTCCAGCGCAGATTGCCGGGAAAATGCACCGCCCAGCTCCTTGCCTCCGCCGGCGTGCGCTCGATCATGGGTCAAGTCCTCCTTGGCCCAAAGCGTAAGGCACGTGCGCGGCAACGGCAAAACGCGTGGCGCTTTTCCCAGCCGTGCCGTCGCGTTATCCTGCGGCTTCGGGCTCACCGAGCGCGGGCGTAGTTCAGTGGTAGAACGACAGCTTCCCAAGCTGTATGTCGCGGGTTCAATTCCCGCCGCCCGCTCCAATGCTTAGCGGTTTTTTGCTTGGCAGTTTTGCAGCGAGTTTTGCAGGCTTATGTCCGCCTTCTGGCCTCGTTGAGCTGCTGGATCGCCGCCTTGGTCGCAGCACTGCGGGCCACATACGGGAGACCCATTACGTGAGCGACGCCGTCGCTCTAGTCCAAAAAACTAAATGGAAAGATTGAGTGTGAAACGACGGGAGCGATTTCAGTCAAAGGTGATATAGTCGTGTCGGTTCTAGGCGATGGCGCCGCTGCCGGCGGGGCGACCGGAAATCTTTTTGACCAACTGCGACGAGGGGCGATCGTCGATTTTATCGCGATTGGTTGGTGCCAAGCAGAACGACACGATCATCTGCATCCTTGAGCATATATCCAAGAACACCTGTGAGCTGCTTAACCAGTCCGTGATCCAGACGAGACTGCAGACCGAAATGGAAAAGGACATCGACGGGCTAGAAGCGATGTACGAGACCGCTCACGCCGATGCGGCGCTCGAACGAAAACGGCTACGGGAATTGAAAGAAGAGATCGAGGAATGCTGCCCGCCACCAGAGCCTGAGACCCCGTGCAAATATGCTCCGTGTGCGGCACCCAAGCCTATCGGCGATCCGCCTGACGTCGGTGTGATTGAGCGGCCCAAGCCAGCCGCTAGACACCGGTAATTCCATGAAACGTGCTCGATGAGGCGCATGGCCGCGCCCGAACTCACGTCTTCAAATCAGACCGACCTGACGTCTTTGCAGCAAGGCCGGGCCGGCAAATATGTGCGGTGTGCACCGGGACAGGAGGTCGCCGATCCGCGACCGGGAGACGTGATCCTCATTCGCGGGCGTGGTTTGGTTGGCAGGGCTATCCGCGCGGTGCAACGCGTCCGCCACCCAATGAGAGAGGATCATCCGTTCGCGTATTGGAGTCACGCGGCACTGTTCGTCACTCCGTGGCACTTGATCGAGGTGATCCCTGCCGGCGTTATTGCCCGCAAGATCGAAGACTACCGAGACCGGGAGTATCACTACATCCATCTCGACCTGTCGGAGACGCAGCGAAGCAAAGCAGTGGCTTTCGCATTTTCCTGCTTGGGACAGAAATACGGGGCATCAAGTTTCCTGCTTCTGGCCGTCTCGGTGCTCCTTGGCGACCGCTTCAAGGTTCCCGATCGTGGCCAAGCGGGATGCGTGGCCTTGATTGCGCGAGCACTAGGGTGCGCAGGCATCACGTTCGAGTACGGGCCGAGTGACATGACGCCCGCGGATTTGGCGAAGCGGTTTGGCGTGGTTCCTTGATTTGAAACTCGTCGAGCCGACCGCAAGCGTCATTGATTTCTACGCGACGTGCCGCGGAGACCAATGGAATCGGCGAGGTCGGCGCTGTTAGCGCAGGTGCAGCCGACGACGAGGTCGGCCTTCACCTGACGAGGAAAAATCCCTGAGTTTTGATGGTCAGCCGGGCGCGGACGAGGTCCCCGGTGGCGCTGAGATCAAAGTCACGGACGGCCGGTGGAGCGCAGCCCGGACGCACGCAGAATGCACGCGCTCCGTTGAGGTCGAAGTGTTGATATTCAACGCCAAAGATCATGTCGACCAGCGCGCCCTTGTGGACGACGTAGTCGAAGCCGCCGCCCGCATACCAGCCGTTGTTGCTGCTCGAAACCCCGTTTCCAGGACCAATGCCACCGCAAATACCGGTGATGCTCGAGCAATGCGTGTTTTCGATGTTGGCCCAGGTCCAGCCCCCGGTCGTAAAGACCAGCAGTCGGTCCCACGCATAGCCCAGTCGCGGACCCGCCATGACCAAGTTGGTGATCTTGTGCTGGCCGAACGTATTCTCGTCGAAACCCAGGTTAACCGGAAGGACGTCGCTCGTACTGCTACACTCGTTGAAGCATGCAATCCGCGCTGCTTCCGCGCCCAGCACCCAAGCACCCCACTGAAATTGCGCGCCCGCGTGGAATCCGAAGATGCCGTCGCGGTTCCCGGTCGTCACGTCGGGCGTGGTCGCTCCCGGCGTCGGAAAGTGGTGAGTGACGTCGTAGCGAGCCCCGCCGATGTTGAAGCCCGCGTAAGCGCCGGACCAGTCGTAATACGCCACCGGAAGCGGAGGTGGCGCCTTGTACGGCAGGTCCGCCGCCATCGCAGGCCCTGCGATCGTCGCGGCGAAAGCTAGGCTTCCAAGAAAGAGATTTTTCATGACGACCGCCCCCAAGCCGGCTACCGAACGCGTTAGCCTAGCATTGGGGCGGCCGATTCCGCTGTAGCCTTTGGGCCACGCGCAATGTTAT
>Ga0306924_10005527_pt1 | contig 12456 bp, 8 predicted proteins | sample sta12Can44000111_FD_203756 | JGI IMG/M metagenome (GOLD analysis project Ga0306924, IMG submission 203756) | Lab enrichment of tropical soil microbial communities from Luquillo Experimental Forest, Puerto Rico - statanox.12C.anox.44.000.111 (v2)... | ecosystem: Environmental > Terrestrial > Soil... | reverse complement strand
AACGAGATAGAGCGCAGCAAAGGGGCGAAGGCTCCTGCTCGGCTTCATTTGTTTTCCTCCGGCCGCGGTCTCTCGTTTTCGCTTAACCTCAACTCGCGGAACCCAACCGAGTTAAGCTACAGGGCATCGCTGCACAAGCGGATTTGCCGGCGAATCCCTCCCCGAAGGGGACGGTGGTCGAGCGGAGCGAGACCGGGTGGGGTTTTTGCAGCGAACTGAGCTTTGATGGATCAGAAGACGGTCCGTGTTCCATAGCAATTTGATTATGAGTCCCCACCCGGCCGCCACGCAGGCAAGTTTACGCAGCCTGCGCAAGCTTGGCTGCGCCGGCCACCCTCCCCTTCGGGGAGGGATTGAGCCGGGGGTCGCTGCTCGTCAGTCAAATCACCGTGCTGAGACAATAGCCGATTGAAGCCATTTGCATGAGGAGGAAATGTGCATGATCAACCCTGGTTCGGCGCTTGCGCTTCCCCCCGAGCTGCAGGCGGTGTTCGAGCAGGATTACCCGCGCTTCTCCGAGGCCGAGTACAAGCGCCGGCATGAGGCACTGGCAGGGGTGATGGAGCGTGCCGGCGTTGACCATCTGCTGATCGTCTCCGCGCAGAATGTGGGTAACGCCACGCGCTGGGTTACCGGCTGGCCCGGCACCAACGAGGCACTCACCATCTTCCGCCCGGGCGAAGCGATGATGATGTTTGTCGAATACTACAACCACGTGCCGCAGGCCCGCATGATCGCCCGCGGCGTCGACGTGCGCTGGGGCGAGGAAAAGGGCATTCTGAAAGTGGACGAGGAGCTTACCCGGCGCGGGGCAGGACGCATCGGCATCATCGGCCCGCTCAACGGCCCAAAATGGAAGACGCTGGAGGTCTCGCATCCGCTGGTGGGCCTCGATGCCGATTACATCAAGCTGCGGACCATAAAATCGGATGAGGAGATCGCGTGGCTGCGCATCGGCGCGGCGCTGAGCGACGCCGGCATCGCGGCGCTGGTGTCCGGCACCCGTCCCGGCATGACTGAGCACGAGCTCGGCAACCTGATCGAGCGTGCCTATGTCGGGCTCGGCGGCAGCCACGTCATCCACTTCATCGGATCGACCCCGATGGCGGCGCCCAGTGTCTGCGTCCCGCGGCAGTTCACATCGCGGCGCCGGATTGCGGCCGGGGATTTCGTGTTCTGCGAGCTCTCGGCTGCGTGGTGGGACTATTCAGGACAGGTCCTGCGCGGGCTCACGGTCGACGCCAAGCCGAGTGCGCTTTATCGCGACCTGCACGCAATCGCAGTTGCAGCCTACGATGCAATCACCAAGGCGATCCGCCCTGGCGTGCCGGCCGCGAACCTCATCGAGGCCTCAGCCGTCATCGAGCAGAACGGGTTCACCACCTACGACGATCTGGTGCATGGCTATGGCGGCGGCTACTTCGCGCCCATCCTCGGCTCGCGCAGCCGGCCCGCCGGCCATCCCGCAGCGCTGACCTTGCAGGAGAACATGTGCATGGTGGTGCAACCCAACGTCATCACCCGCGATGAGAAGGCGGGCGTCCAGTTCGGCGAGGTGGTGCGCGTCACCGCAACCGGTTGCGAATCCCTCCACCGCACCCCGCATGAGCTGTTCCGGGCCGGGCAGACGATCTGATGTCGTCGTAACGGTGATCGCACCGGAAAATCGAGCTTCGCCAGCATTCCTGCCTGCGACGGCCGCGAGTCGCTATTTTTACGGTTGTGTCGGCCCGACTACTGTACGGCCTGGGTCTTCGTCATATGCTCGCGCAATCGAATACCCGAATCGCGAGAGCCGGCCTGATGCGTTGCATGACGTGCGGCGGGGAAATGACGGCGGCGTACCACCACGGCACGAACCCGGAGGTGTTGCGGCATCGATCGCTGCAATGCCTGTCCTGCGGAAGCACTGAACGGACACTCGTTTTCCGTCAAGGCGCGACCGAAATAGCCGTGCTGCCGCCGGATTCTTCCCGGGCGCCGCAGCCCGAGGCCATCACGTCCGCCCGCGCCTGGAAGCACGCGGTCGAGAAGCTCCACAGCCATCAGGCTGACCTGCGTGCGCGAGCCGACGACGCGGCGAAGAGGAACTGGAACGCCCGATTCGACACGGCGTGGGAGCAGCTCGCTCCCGCTGGGCGCGGGCCGCCGACCCGCGGCGCGGCGCCACCCCGCAGAACCAGCGAGGTTCCCCGCCGATCCGGTCAGGCGCAACGAGTGCCGCTGCGCGGATCGCCACCTGCCCGCAGCCGCGGCCAGTCCGCGCAGCCGGCCGACAAGCCGGCTGCCGAGACCATTCAACGGTTCAATCGGTTCTGGGAAAGCCTGGCCGCGGGCAGCCACCGCGTGGACCTGCCGACCGAGATGCCCTCGGCGTTGCCGCAGCCCCTGCCGCGGTCCTTGAGCCTTGTGCCGGTCGACGAGATTGCGGGCCTCAGCGCTGCCGCTCGTGCCCTCTCGCTGTTGCGCACCACCTACCAGAGCCCGGGAACGAGCCGCCAGGGACAGGCACAGTAATCCGCCGCACTGGTCCCCTGCGGAACGGCTCGCTATTGTCGGTGGCGTCCGATCTCATCTGGAGCGGGAGTGCTGGTGCAGACCACAAGCGTGCGGCCGGTTCGCCTGGCAGTGGACATCGGCGGAACATTTACCGACCTTCAGATATTCGACGCCCGCACCGGGACGCTCGCCAGTCTCAAGACGGCAACAACGCCCGAGGACCCGTCCCTCGGGCTCATCTCTGGAGTGAAGGAAGCAGCGCGGCGGCACGGCTTTGCTCTCGCCGATGTCGGCTATCTTCTGCACGGCACCACGATCGCGACCAACGCGGTACTGGAACGCAAGCTTCCTGCCGGCGCGCTGGTGACCACGGCCAATTTCGAGGACGTGCTGGAGATCGGCCGCCACTACCGGCGCGAGGTCTATGCGATCAATCCGCAACCGCCCCCCGCGCTTATCCCGCGTGATCGCCGCATCGGTATCGACGAGCGGATCAGGGCGGACGGCTCGATCGCAACGGCGCTTACCGAACGCGCGCTCGCGGAGCTGGCGGAGCGGATCGCGGCAATCGATATCGCGGCGGTGGCGGTGTGCCTCGTCAACTCCTACCGCAATCCCGTGCATGAGAGGCGGATCGCCGAGCACCTCGCACAGACGCTGCCGCATCTGCGAATTGCCTGCTCGAGCGATGTCAGTCCCGAGATCCGCGAATACGAGCGCACGTCGACGACGGTGCTCAATGCGTTGCTCATGCCGGTCGTGGCCGATTACCTCGAGCGGCTGGAGCGGCGGATGGCGCAGGAGCAGTTCTCGCCGACGCTCCTGCTGGTGCAGTCGAACGGCGGCGTGTGCAGCGCTGCGACCGCGGCACGACAGCCGGTGCGGCTCCTGCTTTCGGGACCGTCCGGAGGAGCGGCCGCATGCGCGCGGCTCGCAGCCGGGTTCGGGACCGACCATCTCGTCGGCATCGATATGGGCGGCACCAGCTTCGACGTCAGCGTGATCCGCGACAGACGGGTGACGCTGAACATGCAGGGCGACATCGAACGCATGCCGGTGCGGCTGCCCATGGTTGAGATACGCAGCATCGGCGCGGGCGGCGGCTCGCTGGCCAAGGTATCGCCGGCCGGCCGCCTGACCATCGGCCCGATGAGCGCGGGCGCCCGACCGGGGCCGGCCTGCTATGGCCGCGGCGGAGCCGAGCCGACTGTCACTGATGCCAATGCCGCATTGGGGCGGCTTGACCCCAGGAGCTTTCTTGGCGGCGAGATGGCGCTCGACATCGGCGCCGCGCGCGCGGCGATCGACCGCGATGTGGCAAGGCCGCTGGAGATGACCATCGAGGCCGCCGCGGAAGGTGTTCTCGCCCTCACCAATACCAATCTCGGCGCCGCCATCCGGCTTTCCCTGTTCGAGAAGGGGCTCGACCCGCGCGAGTTTGCGCTGGCCGCATTCGGGGGTGCTGCCGGGCTGCACGCGCTCGCGGTCGCAGACGAACTGGGGATCTCCCGCGTGATCTTTCCCGCCAACGCCGGGACGCTTTCGGCTTTCGGCATTCTCCACTGCGATCTCACCCATGATCTGGTGCGCTCCCAGGTCGCCGAAGCGGCGCCTGCGGCGATCGACCTGCTTGCGCCGCTCCTACGCGATCTTGTCGCGGAAGCCGATGCAAACCTGGACGCGGACGCGGTGCCGATCGACGCGCGGCGCGTCGAGCTCTGCGCCGACATGCGCTATCGCGGCCAGGCCTTTGAGCTCACGGTGCCGTTTGCAGGGAGCCGTTGGGACCAAGCCGCGCTCGATGCGCTGCTTGCGGACTTCCACGCAATGCATCGGCAGCGATTTTCCTATGCCGATCCGGGCGCCGCGGTCGAGATCGTGTCCCTGCGCGCCGCCGCGATCGGAGCGCTGACAACCCCGGCGGGCGTTGCACGGGCCCGTAGCGGCGGGCTTTGCCCCCCATGCAAGCGGGAGGTACGGCTCGACGGCGCGTGGCAGCGGCTCGATGTGTGGCGCAGGGATGCCCTGGCAGGCGGTCATGAAATCCGCGGCCCCGCCATCATCGAGGAAGACTATACCACCGTGCTGATCACTGCCGGCTGGACCTGCCTGCGCCGCGACGACTGCCATTTGATCGCGACGCGGGATGCCGCAGACTCCGTAATACCTCCCCTGAAAGGGGAGGTCGGCGACCCCGGCCTTGAGCCGGGGGAGCCGGGTGGGGTTTATTGCAACGACGGCACGCGTTGCGGGACCCCCACCCGGTCGCGCTTCGCGCGACCACCCTCCCCCTGCCCAAGTCGGATATATCCGACTTGGGCCGCTCTAAATTGCCGAACTCGGGCGAGCCCGAGTTCGGGCGGGGGAGGGATTCCCGCAATCGAGCTTGAGATCATCTACAGCGCGCTGGTGGCGGCCGCGGCGGAGATGGACGTGACGGTGTGGCGCACCAGCCGCTCGACCATTGTGCGCGAGCTGCTCGACTATTCGACCGCCATTTTCGACCGCAACGGATGGAACGTGGCACAGGCCGCGCGCATCCCGGGGCACCTCAACTCCATGAGCCATTTTCTGCGCGCCATCCTGGAGCGCTTCGTGCCCGCGCAGGAATGGGGCGCGGGTGACGTGGTCATCTCGAACGATCCCTATACCGGCGGACAGCACCTGCCCGACATCGCGGCGTTCAAGGCGGTGTTTCGCGCCGGCCGCCGCATCGGATTCGTCGGCACGCTCTGTCACCACCTCGACGTCGGCGGCTCCGCGCCCGGCAGCTACGGCTCGAGCGCGACCGAGATTTTCCAGGAGGGCCTGCGCATCCCGCCCGTGAAGCTCGTCCGGGGCGGCCGCATCGAGGAGGATCTGCGCGCCATGATCTTGCAGAATGTGCGTCAGCCGGACATCTTGTGGGGCGACCTGCAGTCGCAGCTGGCTTCGCTCGACGTGGGCGCGGCGGGCATCGATCGCCTGGCGGACAGGCTGGGAGAGGGGCGGATTGAGCCGGCCATGGCGGCGCTGCAGGATGCCTCGGAAGGCGCCATGCGCGATCTGATCGGCAGCATTCCCGATGGGACCTATTCCTTCGAGGACGACATCGACGGCGACGGTCTCGGCCCCGACCCCATTCACCTGCACGCCGACGTGATTGTCTCGGGAGACGAGATGACGGTCGATCTCTCCGGCTGCAGCAAGCAGGCGCTGGGGCCGACCAACGCGACGCTCGCCTCCACGAGCTCGGCGGTGTTCTACGTGCTGATGGCGATTGCTTCCGCCAGGGCGCCCATTGCAGCCAATGCGGGCTGCTACCGGCCGGTGCGGATCGTGGTGCCGCCAGGCCTCGTCGTGAGCGCGCAATATCCGGCGCCTGTGGTTCACCGCGTCCTGATCACGCACCGGCTCGCCACCGTGCTGTTCGGCGCATTGCACCAGGCCGTGCCCAAGCTCGTGCCGGCGGCCTACTACGCGCAGTCGTACGTCATTACGCTGCAGACCATCGACCCCGATCGCGCCCGCCAGGTGCTGGTCGAGATCGAGGTCGGCGGGTGCGGCGCGCTTGCGCACTCGGACGGTGCATCGGCGCAAGCCTTCGGCATGCACAACAATTCCAACATCCCGATCGAGATGATCGAGCAGGAGCTCCCGCTTACGTTCACCGGCTACGGACTGCGCGATGATTCAGGAGGCGCCGGACGCAAGCGCGGGGGGCTTGGGCTGTGGCGCGAATGGCGCATCGACTCGGCGCAGGCGCAGCTCACCACCAATCTCGACCGATTCCGTTTTCCGCCCTTCGGCCTCTCCGGCGGACAGCCCGGCGCGCTGAGCGCGCTCTACCTGGTGCGTGACGGCGAGCGCCGCGCGCTGCCCTCGAAGATCACGAACATGATGCTGCGCAAAGGCGACATCATCCGCCTGGAAACCTCGGGCGGCGGGGGCTATGGCGAAGCGAAGGCACGCTCGCGCGCGGAAGTCGCGCGCGATCTGCGCCTTCGCTACGTCAGTGCGGGAGCTGCTGCGCGCAGCTATGGGCCCTGAGAGCATGCCGAGACAGCAAATTCTGAACTTGTCATACCCGCGAAAGCGGGTATCCAGTAAACACAGCGGTTGAAGTTGTATCGATAGCCCGAGGTTTACTGGATCGTCCGCTTGCGCGGACGATGACGACTGAGTGTCCACCACCGCTGACTTAGTCTCGCCACGTTGAGCATCGATCAGAACAGCCCGTCTGTCCCTTCCGGTCCCGACCCGATGCAGCTTTCGACGCTCCGTTCGATCACCATGCGCCTGCCGGTTGCGACGTATTTCGCCGTGGTGCTGCTTCCGGTCCTCATGCTCGGCTACGACGGACCCTGGTTCGGCCCTGGCGACCTCTCTATCCGCGGGCGGGCTCCCTTCCCCGAGAAATTCGCGCCGGGCGCATTTGCGGCGTTCGACCTGTGGTTCGCCGACCGCGTTGGGCTGCGCTATCCCCTCATCTATGCCGGGACCAACTTCCACATCGGGCTTCTGCACCGTCCGCTCGACCGCCACATCGTGTTTGGTCGGGACGGATGGATGTACTGGACCGATGACGGCGATACCGCGCCCGCCACCATGGCGGACTCCCGCGGCAAGCTTCGCTTCTCGCCGGCCGAGGTGAGGCGGATCGACTCCCAGCTGCGCGAGGCTCACGATCGGCTCGCCGCCTGCGGCATCCCGAGCGCCGTGTTCATCGCCCCCAACAAGCAGAGCATCTACGGCGAGTATCTGATCAATGTCGACGCGGGCGCCGCTGCCACCCGCCTCGATGCGCTGCTCGACGAGCTGAGCGCTCCGGCAAAGGAGACGATCGTCGATCCACGCCCGACCATGCGCGCGGCAAAGCGCGCGCATGCGCCGCTTCGCCTCTACAACAAGACCGAGACCCATTGGAACATGCTGGGCGCCTATTACGGCTATCTCGCCCTTATCGACAAGCTTTCGCATATCATGCCGATCGCGCATCGCGATTTGGCTTCGCTCGACCATTACCGGATCACCGCGGGACCCTACCCCGGCGGAGACATGGCGACGCGCGTGCTGTTCTCGCCCTGGCGATTTGCGGACGAGGATGTCGTGCTCGAGCCCAGGGAGCCGGTTGCGGAGGCGGGGGAGGTGCAGATCAACCAGTCCCTTTTCGTCGCGCGCAATCCGGAAGGACGCGGGCGGTTGGTCTTGTTCGGCGATTCGTTTGCCGCGCTGCTGGTCCCGTTCCTCGCCCGACATTTCGCGCAAGTTCACCGCTACGCCGCACAGCGGATCGACGGGGCGACAGTCGCGGGCGAGCATCCGGACGCGGTCCTGTTCGAGACGCTGGAAAGCTATGCAGCGCGATTGCTGCTGCCTCCGGTCAACCTCGATGCGGCGTGCGCAAAATAGCCCTCGGGTGCGGCGCGGTCACTCGGGCCTGCTCGGGTTCTCGTCGTACGGGTTAACATGAAAGCGAGCGCTGCGCCGAACTCTGCACCGGCCGCCGCGGGTAGGCGCTTCCCGATCGTTCTCGACCGATTGACGCAGATTTCCGAGGGACTGGCAGTGGGGCTGGCGGCCTCCCTGCCCTGGTCGACATCGCTCACCAGTTCGTTGCTCGGCCTGTGGCTCGTCACCCTCATTCCAACACTCGACCTGCGATCGCTGCGGCGGGAACTGATGACGCCGGCGGGCGGTCTGCCGGTGGCGCTGTGGGCGATGGGGGCGGTCGGCATGCTTTGGGCCGACGTGGGCTGGAGCGAGCGCCTTGCCGGTCTCAGTGGCTATCACAAGCTCCTGGCGGTGCCCCTTTTGCTGGCGCAGTTCCGGCGCGGCGGACGTGCGCATTGGGTCGTGTTCGGATTTCTCGTCTCATGCGTTGCCTTGCTCGTACTCTCATGGGGGCTGGCAACAATTCCTGGCCTGACCTGGCGCGGCAAGCTGAGCGTGGGCGTTCCGGTCAAGGATTACATCCTGCAAAGCGAGCTGTTTGCCATTTGTGCGTTCGGGCTGATCGGCCAGGCGGTCGAGATCTGGCAACGCCGAATGCGGCTTGCGCTCGTGCTTGTTCTTGTTGCGGCGGCGTTCATCGGCAATCTCCTCTATGTGGAGACCGCGCGCACGACCCTCGTTGTCATTGTGGTGCTGCTTGTGGTCTTAGGCTTCCGGAAATTCGGCTGGGCGGGCATGCTTGGCGCTGCGGTCATTGCGGCTGCGCTGTCCGTCCTGGTGTGGAACTCTTCCTCCTATCTGCGTGAGCGCATTATGCACGCGGTCGAGGACGTGCAGATTTACGAGACCGGCAAGGCCACCACGGTGGGTTTGCGGCTCGGATACTGGCGGACATCGCTGGCGGACATCGCCGAAGCGCCTGTGCTCGGCCATGGCACCGGCAGCATTCCGGAGCTGTTCCGGCGCAGCGCGACCGCCGAGACAGATCCGCAATCCGTCACCACCAACCCCCATAACCAGTTGCTCGCGGTCATGCTCGAGCTTGGGCTTTGCGGCGGCGTTGTTCTCGCCGCGATGTGGACTGCGCATGTCGTGCTGTTTCACGGGCCTTCGCTGATCTCCTGGTTCGGTCTCGTCATCGTGCTGCAGAGTATCGTGGCGTGCCTGTTCAACTCCCATCTGTTCGACTTTACGCAAGGGTGGCTCTATGTCGTGGGCGTCGGGGTTCTCGGAGGAAGCGTACAGCATGCCCGCGAGCAGGCTCGCGTGCGCGGCCTTTCGTGATGCTGTTCTTGCTGCGGTTGAACTGATGACTACCTCCCCTCGTCAATATTGATCGACATAGCCTGATCGCAATTCTCTCTTCGGAAGCCAAAGCTGCCAAGCGCTTGGTGAAATCCATACAGCAGCGCACCCGCTCTCAACACGCAAGACGATGCGAGGTTATTGACCGCGCCGCACGGATTGACCGCATTTTGTTGTTCGTCCGGCACGGCGAGAAGGACCCGGCAATTCCGACGCTGACCTCACTCTTTGCGAGGCTATTGATGGAAAACTGCGTGCTCGCGGATCGCCCATCAGAGAGCGCATCTTCAGCCCACAAGCGCTCCTGGCCATCTACGAGCGCAACACGACGAGCCATCCGAAACCTCCGCTAATCGAGCCACCGAGCCTGTTTGGCAACCGCCCGGGCCATCCCGGGCGAGAGCGGGAGGTGTCGCAACCCCCCGCTTTGGCGGGAAGCAACCCGAGACGGGACATAACGGGACGCTTTTGAGCCAGGCAATCTGCCGCTTAAAAACCGCCTGAAACCGGGTTTTACTTAAACTGTTGCGCGCTCGGTAAACGGGAACATCCCGATATAATTTCGGGACGACGCGCGCATATCGGGATATTTAGTGATGCAAGCGGTTGCGCGAACTTGCCATGGTACCCATGAGCTCTGGCCATACGCTACAAACGGCGGATTTTGACCCCGAGGACATGGTCGCCTGTTATCAAGAGCGGGAGCTCTTTCGGCCTCTAAGGCGCGGCGAATGGCTGAATCGTTCGCCACTGTCAGCGAAGCCTCACTGTCGGGCCCTCGGCGCACTCTCGGATTCGCCCGAGCGCGGCGAGGGCTTGCTCTCGGGCCACGGATCCCTACCGCCGGTCTTTCATCGGCCGGCTGAGGTTTCGGGTGCTCGTTCTTTCTGCGAATTCCCTTGCTAACAGGGAAATTAGCAGCGAATCCGGCAGAATCCTGCGCCTTAGCGCTAATTCTGATCTCAGATGTCCACGCTTGCTCAAGCGTTTTTACCGACTACACCACCAAACAGTGAATTTTTTCGCGCGTAACAGGGAAATCGGAAGTGCAACAGAGACGGCGAGCCCAAGGGAACCGACGTCCGATCCAACATGGGATTAAGCCCCCGAGCGATGAGAGGCATGCCGGAAGAGCAGTTGCCAACCATTACCATCGAGTCCGCACCAACGGTTTTTCCAATTCTGCAGTAGGAATTGCGCAGTCATAAATTGCCTTAGATATTGTCTGCAGATCTGTTGTAAAGTCATCTCAGAAAAGGATTCGCGTATGAGTGCACCTAAAGGCTTCCTGACCTCCTTTCAAAACATCACGTTGAGCCTTGTTTTCGCGGTCATGGGAGAGCGCCGGAACAACCGGACGTACGACGAATACATGGCCATCGCTGCGAGGCTACTCCCACTTAAAGAACTCACATTCCAAGTGAATCGATTATTGCAACAGCTTCATAAGTGCAACGATGAGTGTGGTGGGTTTATCCTACCCGAAATATGTCGATTCAAGACAGGCGACAAGAGAATTGTTTACGAGACTTATCCGACGAAAATCTCGCATGAGACGGTTCGGGAAACTTTGGTTGCTTCAGGTATGCGACAGCCGCGCTGGTCCAAGGCTACATCCTTCTAAGTTCTAGCTTTTATTTCAGGTTTCGATTCGAAGACGGGATCGGCCTATAGGTGACGCCAGATTAAGTCGGCCGGCGCGGCTATGGGATCGCGCTTGTAGAAGGCGGCCGCTGGGCCCCCGATTGGTGCGGGGCGACGTTGCAGGCTCTGCGGTTGAGTTGCCGCCCAAGTAACGAGGAACCTTCATGCGCAAGTGTAGCACTTGTGAACACGTCAAACGCGCGGAGATTGACCGACGACTCGCCACCGGCGAGCCCACTAACCAGGTCGCGCGTGATTATCAAATCAACGCCTCGAGCCTGCATCGGCACCGCGTCAACTGCCTCCGACTTGGCTCCTCGAACGCGATTATGAAGGAGACCGCGCGCGGCACCGTGGCCTTGGCCTGCTTGCCATCCAAGGACCAGCTCAACATCGCCTATTCCGACCTGTGTGAGCGCATCGACCACATCGTCAAACAAGCCGAGCAGGAAGGCTCGCTGCGGGTTGCCATTGCTGGGCTCAACTCCATCCGTCAGACGCTCGATAGCCTCACGCGACTTGCCGGTTATGACCGACCAATCGACGACACCCAGGTCAACGTCGCGGTGCAGAACAACATCAAACTCGAGATCTCGAGCTTGGCCGAGCGGCTCGTGCGCGCCTTCGACCATGAGCCCGACGTCAAGCGCCGCATCGCGCAAGCCTTGCTGCAGATCGAGGAGCAGTCCGTGGGAGGCGAAGCATGAGCCCGGAGCGGGAGATCGCGTATCGCCTTGACCCGGCGTTGTGGGTCAAGGAGGTGCTGGGAGTTCAACCTCGACGATGGCAGGAGGATTTTCTGCGCGCCCCCCTCGGCGCGCAGATCGCCGCGTTGACCGGGCGGCAAGCGGGCAAGAGCACCACCGCGGTCTGGGCCATGAGCCACGCCGCCATATTCGAGCCGGGGTCGCTGTCGGTGGTGGCCTGCCCGGCGCAGCGCCAGAGCGCCGAGACGGTGCGACGGGTGCGCGAGGCGGTGCTCAAGGCCGGCGGTACATTCCGGCACGATAACGTCTTTGCGGTCGAGCTGGATAATGGTTCGCGCGTGCTGGCGCTGCCCGGGAGCGACGATTCGGTACGCGGCTTGACCGTGGACGCCTGGATCGTGGCCGACGAAGCGGCGAGGCTCTCGCCCGACTTGGTCGCAGCGTTACGACCCATGCGGGCGCAGAAACCGGACGCTCGGCTAGCCATGCTTTCCACCGCCAGGACCCGCAGCGATCCGTTCTGGAAGGTGTGGGGGAGCGAGGACCCGCACTGGATCCGCATCCGCGCCACCGCCGACATCGGCATCTATCACCCACTTTTTCTCGAGCAGGAACGCGCAGCACTGGGCGAGCACGCTTTCAATCGGGAATACCTCGGCATCCCCGGCGGCGCGCAGGCAAGTCCGTTCACCTGGGAACTGTTTGAGACCGCGATGCAGATCCATGTCCCGCGCGTGCCCGGGCACTAATCCGTTTCCTACCGTCGCAGCACAAGGAATCCTGCCATGACCTTAGTTCAAGACGCTCCGTTCAATATGGACGACCCCCGCACCTGGAGAGTGTTCAATCCCTTGATCATCGCTCACGA
>Ga0306924_10005525_pt1 | contig 12459 bp, 14 predicted proteins | sample sta12Can44000111_FD_203756 | JGI IMG/M metagenome (GOLD analysis project Ga0306924, IMG submission 203756) | Lab enrichment of tropical soil microbial communities from Luquillo Experimental Forest, Puerto Rico - statanox.12C.anox.44.000.111 (v2)... | ecosystem: Environmental > Terrestrial >... | reverse complement strand
CGACCCGTGGAATTAAGGACATGAGACACCGTGGCCGTGGACGTGCCAGCCTCGCGTGCGACGTCGCGAATCGTGACGGTCATCTTGCTTCCACCCAACTCGTAAAAATGCCCTCCACAACGGACTGTCCCTGCCTAGCTGGCCGATTGCTAATTTGTTTCACAAAATCAGCCTTACGACAAGTTCTCAACTGGTGATAACAAATTTGGTTATCGGTCAGTTCCTTAAAGCCTGGGGCCAGATCTCGAAAACCTTCCTCGGTCGACTCAACGCGAGTCGGCGACTAGGGAAGTTCTAAGACTCGCCGTGGTAGAATCCACGTTCGTAGTTAACACACTGAACCCGAGACTCAAACTTGCTTCTAGTAACGAAACACAGAGTGGCGGCGAGCCTGGTTGGGGCCACGAGCACGCCCAGACACCGAGGCGCCAGGCTAATGGCTTCCTGTCCCAAACCGACACTACTCCGAAGAGCCGTCTTGCTGGCTCTGTCTGCGGGGCTTCCCACTCTGGCCGCACAACAGCGGGTCTTGATCCGTGTCGACGCGCAGACCACGCAAGGGCCATTTAGTTCCGCTTGGAGTTTGTTCGGATATGACGAGCCCAACTACACTTACGCTCCCAACGGCCGGAAGCTGCTGCAAGAATTATCGCGACTGATGATGATGTTTCTGCTCCTGCGGCCGAGATCGAACTGATAGTGAAAGGTATCCCGGATAAGGTTCAACGCGTGCTCCTGCAGCACTACCGAGTGGATGATGACTGGAGCAATTCCTATTCTGTATGGAAGCAGATGGGATCTCCCCAGTTTCCATCGACCACTCAACACACGCAACTCGAGCAAGCGGGACAATTGCAGTTACTCAGCTCTCCCGAATGGCTGAGGATCCGGGAGAACGGTGCTCTCAAGCTGAACTTCACCTTGCCTCGTTACGGTGTGTCCTTGGTTCAACTCGCGTGGTAGACCGCGCTGAGGTAGCACCGCTGGGGGTGCCCTCATAGTCGTGCGCCCTTGGCTGCTTTCTTGTGGGCTAAGGGCGTCCCCAAGGGGTGCCCCTACGTCGGCACGGTCAGTCAACCTGGCCTGGGGGAAAGCGGTAGCAAGCTAACGCACTCCAGAGCGGGCGCTCAAGTACCTGGGGGATTAGCGATGGTTGTTTGCAAGCAAGAGTACGTCAAGCGTCTGCGCCAGGTCGTGGCATCCGGCCGACCGATCATCGGCGCTGGCGCCGGTACAGGGCTTTCCGCCAAATGCGCGGAGGCGGGGGGCGCAGACCTGATCATCATTTACAATTCCGGCCGCTACCGCATGGCGGGACGGGGATCTCTTGCGGGCCTGCTGGCTTATGGCGACGCCAACGCCATTGTGCTGGAGATGGCTCGTGAAGTCCTCCCTGTCGTCAAAGCGACGCCGGTGTTGGCCGGCGTTAACGGTACCGACCCATTTCGTCTGATGAGCCGCTTCCTTGCAGAACTTCGGGATCTAGGTTTTGCCGGCGTACAAAACTTCCCCACCGTGGGTCTGATCGACGGGACCTTCCGGGCCAACCTGGAAGAGACAGGAATGGGTTACGAACTAGAGGTGCAGATGATCCATGAAGCAAGCCACATGGGCCTCTTGACGTGCCCCTACGCCTTCGATGAGAAACAAGCACGGGAGATGGCGAAGGCTGGAGCAGACGTGGTTGTCGCTCATGCGGGGCTGACTACCAAGGGAACGATCGGCGCCCGGACGGCTCTGACCCTTGATGACACTGTAACGTTGGTCCAGTCGATCCGCGACGCCGCTGCGTCCGTCAACCCAGAGATCCTGATACTCTGTCACGGCGGACCCCTGGCCGAGCCAGACGATGTCGCCTACGTGTTGAGCAAGACGCGTGGTATCGCCGGCTTCTTTGGAGCTTCGAGCGTGGAGCGACTCCCGGCTGAGCGGGCCATTACGGAGCAGGTTGAGAGGTTCAAATCGATTTCGCTCTAGGGGTGCGGCTTGTCGTACCCTTCTGACCATGGCAGAGGCGCGGACCTTGGGTACGGCAAGGCGTACCCCCTACGGCCCTTGTGGAGCGAGTTTCGAGGGCACGGAGCGAAATTCGGCGGGCGAACCTGCGCGACAAAAGGAGGATTCATGGCAGACCTTCCCGGACTTCGTTTTGTACGACCATCCGATGTCGAGACGATGGTATTTGACTGGGGCACGATCAAGTGGATGAGTGAACCTCGGGTGACCGCTACCAGCGGCTTTACCATGGGAGTTGTTCTCCTCGAACCCGGCAAGGGACACGTGCGGCACAATCACCCGGGCTCTGAGGAAATCCTCTACGTGGTATGCGGGCAGGGGAGACAGATGATCGATATCAATGGCGAGCGCTGGCAGCCCATCTCTCCAGGTGATCTGGTGCATATTCCCGCCGACATTTTCCACGCCACGATCAACACCGGTTGGGAGCCGTTGAAGATGATTGCCGTTTATTGCCCGCCTGGTCCCGAGGCGATCCTGCGCACGTTGCCAGGCTGCCGCCTGATTGCTCCTGGCGAGTCAGCCCTGCGATCCTGAACACTAAAAAGCACAGGATCGGGAACGTATGGAGACGAAGACTGTCGCCATCCTTGGAACACTCGACACAAAAGGAGAGGAGTTTGCCTACGTTCGAACTCGTATCGAGGCGGCAGGACTGGCTACCCTTGTGATCGATAGTGGCGTTCTAGGGGAGCCGGCTTTTGCGTCAGCCATCTCTCGCCGGGAGGTAGCGAAGGCGAGTGGACACGCACTTGAGGACCTCCTCGCCACACGTGACCGCGGAGCGAGCATCGCTGCGATGGCAGCGGGCGCCGCGGTGGTGGTTCAGCGGCTCTTCCAAGAGGGAAGGATCCAGGGGTTGATCTCGTTGGGAGGTTCGGCAGGGACTACCATCGGCACTGCGGCGATGCGGTCGTTACCCGCAGGCTTCCCAAAGGTCATGGTATCTACACTGGCATCGGGCGACACCCGACCGTACGTGGGAACGAAAGACATCGTCATGCTGTATCCAGTAGTTGACATTGCAGGGCTCAATCTCCTGACTCGGCGCATTCTGGCCAACGCGGCTGCAGCTATCGCGGGCATGGTGTTGCAGAAAGATACCGAAGGCAGGGAGGTGCCCAAGCCTCTTATCGCGGCCACCATGTTTGGAGTGACGACCCTTTGTGTGACTATGGCGAGGCGCATCCTGGAACAGAGCGGTTTCGAAGTCCTGGTCTTTCATGCGACGGGCACGGGTGGCCAGGCGATGGAGGACTTGATCGCCGACGGTTATGTGGCGGGAGTGCTGGACGTGACCACAACCGAGCTCGCGGATGAGCTGGCGGGCGGTGTGATGAGCGCCGGACCCCACCGGCTGGAAGCCGCCGCAAAGAAAGGGATTCCTCAGGTCGTGTGTCCGGGCGCGATTGACATGGTCAACTTTGGTCCGCTCGATTCGGTTCCCAAAAAGTACAGGAAGCGGCTCTTGTACGTCCACAACCCGAACGTAACCTTGATGCGCACGACCCCAGAAGAGTGCGCTGAACTGGGCAGGATTACTGCTGCAAAGCTCAACCAGGCGCGAAGCTCTGTTGCGTTCCTTATGCCGCTGCAAGGTGTCTCCGCCATCGACGCCACCGGCTTGCCCTTCTGGTGGCCCGAGGCCGACAGGAGTTATCTGGATGCGCTCAAAGCGAACCTTCATCCCCGAATCCGGCTGGTTGAAGTGGACGCTCATATCAACGAAGATGGCTTCGCCCAAGCCGCCGCCAATACCTTGCTGGAACTGATGAACGAAATGGCAGGCCGGGGGGCTAACACCGCCTGACGTCATAGTGGCAGCGTAGGGGTGACCCTTGTGGTCGCCCAGCGCGAGGCCAGCAGAAGGGCGGACAAGAAAATAAGCAGTTTTGCAATTCTGATTCTTAAGCCTTGGAAGCCAAGGCTCCAACTAGCACCGACAACGACTAGAGAGGCAAATCCCCAAATGGATGGGTCCCGGCAGCCTGCTGGGCAATGGTGAACGCACCGGGGAGACTCGTTTCCGAACGCCACAAAGCTTTACGTTCTGGCCTGCGTGGCGACAAGAGCACGTCGGACATTTAGAGGCAAATCCTCGCCGCGATCCGTCGGCCAAAGCCTAAAGGGAAGTGTTGCAAAGAATTGGGTGCTCAGAAATGCGCTATGCGGGGGTCGGGTCCAGCTCTGGATTCACGCCGTCAGGCCGAAGATACCGTCGATGAACTGATTCTGGACCCGCACATCACACTCTCTCAACCATCGCACTTGCCCTTTCCGAATCTTGTGGATCGTCTCGTAACCTTGGAGAGTTCGCCCGCGCAATCGAAACGACAGAAATGTTGCTTGGCCCAAATCCGCTTCTTGATAGCGCGGTGATCCTGCTCCCGGATGTTATTCAAGTATGGGACCGGCCGATGCCGACAGCGCCGCCGTAAGATGCCTTGGTGCCTGAATACCAATGCGGTCTTTGACGGCACAACGGGTTCGCTGCTGGCACTCCAGGTACCGCTCCGTCGTCTGGACCGACACTTGGCCCGATAGATCCACCATGGCCCAATTTGTCCCTGTGTCGGCTCACTTCAGAAACCGTGCGGGCGCTGGTCAGTGACTCCGAAAGCGCGCTCGAGTGCTTGGCCGACGAGCCCTAGCGTACCCTCATCGAAGAGCCGTCCGATCAGGGTGACGCCATGAGGAACGCGGCGCGGCGGAGAGAACCTTGGGAGCGGGTTGTGTGGGTCGGGGGCCCAATCGCTGCGCGCTACCGACACTTCGACGAAGCCAGCGCGTAAAGTGAGCGACGGATGCCCGGTGCAGTTGGTAATGGTGAGGATTTCGTCACGGAGAGAAGGGACAAGCAGCAGGTGCACCTCCGAAAAGATACGGGCCATTTCCTCTGCAACCTTGCGGCGAAGACGATCTGTCTGGACGAAATCTACGGCGGAAAGGAAGCGGGCTTGGCGGAAAAGGTTGGGCCAGGCGTCGGGTGTCTGAACTTTAAGCTGACGATCGCCATGACTGAGCGTCAGCTCCTCGAAAGCCGCTGCGGCCTCGGCGAAAAGGATTAGGTTGAGCGTTCCATAAGGCCAGTTGGGAAGAGCGACTTCCACCGGGATCATGCCGAGTTTCGGAAGTATCTCGAGGGCGGCGCGGTCCACCTCCGTGGCGGGTTTCTCCTTCATCCAGGCGGGGAAGTAGCCGACTCGCAGGCCCTGGACGAGCGCGTTCGAGTCGAAGTCCAGATGGCAGGACACGCTGGAAACGTCGCCTGGATCGGGCCCGGATATGGCTTGAAGCACGAGCAAGGCATCTTCCACAGTGCGGGTCATGGGGCCCAGCTTGTCGAGAGACCAGCAGAGGGTCATGGCACCGGTGCGGGGGACACGGCCATAGGTGGGCCGGAGTCCAGTAATTCCGCAACGCATGGCAGGGCTGATGATGCTGCCGCCGGTCTCGCTACCAATCGCAAAGCCGACCAATCCCGCCGCGGTAGCGGCGCCGGGGCCGGCGCTGGAACCGGATGAACCCTCCTCCAGTAGCCACGGATTCATCGTCTGGCCGCCGAACCAAATATCGTTGAGCGCCAGAGCCCCCATGCTGAGCTTGGCGACCAGGACGGCGCCCGCATCGTGGAGACGCTTGACAACCACAGCATCGACCTTGGGTATGCGGTTCCGGAAGGGTTCGGCGCCGTAGGTGGTTGGGATTCCGGCAGTGTCGAGGAGATCCTTGGCACCCCATGGGATGCCATGAAGCGGCCCACGGTATTTTCCGGCAGCGATTTCCGCGTCGGCCCTTTGGGCCTGTGTGAGCGCGAGCTCGTGTGTGAGGGTGATGACACAGCGCAGCTTGGAATCGAATTGTCTGAGTCGCTGCAGATAGAGTTGGGTGAGGCGTTCCGACGTGAGCTCTCGCTGCTCAATCCAGCGTGATAGTTGTGTGAGCGAAGCGAAGGCCAAGTCCTCATCATGTCTCGGCAAGGGGCCAGGATCGACGTGGCTACGGATAAATCCGCGCTGCGGGCGTGGCTCATGGTCAGGAAGTAAAGATTGATAGCGCGACCAGGGTGCGAGCGTAGGCTCCAACGCTACGTGGCGCGGACCGCTGCGCCGCTCGTAGAGCGGCGCCATCGTCACACGCCAGCTATTCGCCGCTACGGCGCGCTCTTCAGGGGTCAACTCCACCTGGGCGAGTCTCTCTGCCCCGGCGAACACAGCAGGCGACACTTCCGGTCCGGCAGCGGGTCCCGTGCCGAACGCCGGGGGCGCCCCGGGCGGGAGCTGGTTCGATTGCTGTGCCTTGCTGCCGTGGGACGCGGTTGCACCGATCAGTCCGAGTGAAATCTGGGTTAAGAACCGCCTGCGCGATTTCGACATGTGTCCTCCGAGCTGCATTGTAGCCGAGTCTCGAAATAAGAATGCACGGAGCATACAGGCCGATATGGCGGAACAATTACTTAGCCCGACTCGTATTTGAGCGAGGGGCTGCTGTCCAGCCGCCGCGTCTATCTCGTAAGGAGTCGAAGCAGATGCCGTTCCATGAACTACGAAGCGCCCTTTGCTAAAGTCGCCCGGCTTCACCACTACGGCTGTCCTGATGCTCGCGCTAGGGATCGGAGCGACGAGCGCCGTCTTCTCGATCGTGGAAGGTGTGCTCTTGCGCCCTTTGCCATTTCCGCACTCCGAGAACCTGGTTGTTCTCTCTGATATCTGGCAAGGGGCTAAGTTAGGAGGCAACGGCGAGACTGGTGTCACGGCTCCCGACATCCGCGCATCCACGCGAGAGACACACAGCTTCGAGGGCCTTGGTGGGTATCAACAGCTGCGTTACGAGCTGTCCGGCATTGGAGAGCCAACGCAGGTGAATGCGGCTCGGCTGTCGGCTGGGGTGTTACCAGCCCTTGGGGTCGGGCCTCTGAGAGGCCGGGTCTTTACGCAGCAGGAAGATGACGGAAAGCAGCTGGTAACGGTACTCAGTTACAGCCTCTGGCAGAACCGGCTGCACGACGATGTGCACGTGTTGGGAAGCAAGATCCTACTCGATCGCAAGCCCGTCGTGATAGGCGTAATGCCGCGAGATTTCGAGTTCCCCCTGGTGGCAGGACACCTGAACAACAGCGAGCTATGGGTTCCGATGAGCTTCACCCAACAGGAACTTACGACCGGAGCGGCATCCTGGAACTTCAACATGGTGGGACGACTCAAGGCCGGAATCACTCCAGCTCAGGCACAGAGTGATGTAGAGCGCGTTGCACAGGAGACGATGCGCAGCTAGCCCTCTTTCATGTCGAATCTGCACATTCAGGCGGTCGTGCATTCGCTCCATGAAGAGACCGTCGAACAGGCTCGTCAACTGGTACGCACGCTGTTTCTGGCCACCATAGTTGTGTTGCTGATCGCGTGCGCCAACGTTGCTGGACTGCTGCTGGTCCGCGCTATCCGTCGCCGCCGCCAAATCGCGGTACGATGGCCCTGGGAGCACCCGCAGGTAGGCTGCTGGGCGCGGCAGTACTCGAAAGGCTGGTGTTGAGCGTTACCGGAGGCGTGCTCGGCCTGGGTCTGGCGGCGATCGCGCTGCGATTGAAATGGAATGAGATGGGTGGGCAGGGGCTACTCGCCTGCGCACGGATGCCAATCCGCATTGGCGCAGTGGGCGTCGCAAAACCACCGCCCGCACTCCTTGCAACAGCGAGTCGCGGGTCGAGTACAGGGCTCGTCCCACACAGAGACGCCTTGGCAGGTGTCAGCCGTTTTTCGTTCCTTCTCTCCCATTTATGCGCACTTCTTGCCAGCCCTGAGAGCATGGAGGAAAGTTCCCAAAGCAATTGTTTCGCCGACGGCGAGGAGCGGCCAGTTGAACGGGCGTGGCAGCCCGCCGCTCGCGATGTTGCGAAAGTCCCAGGTGAAGGCCATAACAAGCACCACGCCCGACACCAAAAGACCGAGCCAGTGAAACGGGTCCAACCGCACGGGGGTGCCAGTCCATTCCCGCCCCAGAAGCACGAGCCCAGCCCCAATTACGGACAGCGAGACCAGCACCGGGGCCAATACTGGGGCGGCCCACGGCACTGGGAGCAGGAACAGAAGGTCCCAAGTTAGCAGGGAGGGAGGCCAATCAAGTAGCAGTTTCAGAAAAACATAGTAGGAGATGTCCCAGGTGCCAAAAGCGATCAAGAAAGCCGCCAGCGATCGTGTACTGTTCCTGCCCACGCCGACAGCAACCGCGACCAACATGACCAGGGTCGCTGCCTCCCGGGCAAGTTCGGCCTTCAGTAACCGAAGCTGCTCCGGTCCGGTCTCCTTGAGCTGCCTCTGTGTGAGAAGCGGGAATACGTCGTTCGGAGCATGCTTCGGATAGAACCGCTGGCGCACCGGCTCATACAGCGCTCCTGAATAGGTCACAACAGCCGCCTCGACGTAGCCAAACGACACCCCGAACAGCAACAAGGCAACGGTGGCGCGCTTCCGATCAGACCATAGGGCCGCAGGCATGCTTTCCCCCCTGTGAGCTGCAACGCAAGACTCCTCGTATTTGTGCCGTAGTCCACGAGCTTTTGCAAACCGGCGCGGAACCTCACCCTGTCGAGCGTGCAACAACGTGGCAACGAGATGAATCAGCGCGGGCAAGTCATCCTAAAACCCTAAGTCGCGAACCGGAAAACCGCTGCTGGCTCCATCCGGGCTTCGACCGGGGTGGCGGAGTCGAGAGTGCTTGGCCAGGCCCCGCTAAGACGTTGGTTGTAGCTATCACGCTCCCTGCTCCCGGCAATTCCCAGATCACAGCCTGATGGGGAACGAAGCCCTGGTCAACGGCTCAGCAAACTCAAGGAGCCTCAGTACGCGGTTTCAGAAGTACGCCAACGTGTTCGCCCAGGGAGATGATCTCTGAGCTGCTGATTGCGTTGTCGTCACACTCGCCATAGCGGGCACGACCCCTATGTTGCGACTATCAGCCCCAAGGCGGCAGACCGAGGGCGCGTTCATAGGCAGCGCGAGTGTGCACGGGCTCACCGTGGGAGACGATCACGTGGTCGAACGGAAGATCGAGCAGCGCCCGTAGGGCTGGCACCGCTCGCTCCTGATGCCACGGCGTCGCCCACACATGGAGTTCGCCTTTCGGGGCGGTGAGGGCATCTGCGAAAACAAGGGCACGCTGCTCGGGCAGCCAAAGTGGTGTCTCATTGCGACCCCGACCGTCATAGAGCGCGACGAGCCCTCCGGGAAGCCGGTTCCCCGGATCGACCCACTCCAGCTCGGTTTCGGGAATGTCGTGGCGAAAGAAGAGCCTGGGGCCAAAAGCACGCGCATGATAGCGGCGCACGAACAGATCGGCGTCCCGAACATGATCCGGCTTGAGAACAACGATTGCGGTTGGCGGACGCGAGTCGAGGCGCTGCCACACCTCTGTCGAGTCGGTCGTCGGAGCGAGCGGATCAAGAACCAGCACCTCGCCCCGCGATTCGACACATGTACACGCTACTATTGGGTCCCAGCCTTGGCCAGGCTTCCAGTGGGGGTGTTCGAGTCGCCATATCCACAGGCCTGGCGCGACATCGCGAATTTCCACTGGCCGCTGGCGCTCGCGCTTCGCATCGTGTCCGAAGATGGGCCGCACATCTTCCGGCGTCATGCTTGCCTCCTAAAGGCGCTGTTCGCTGGACCGCCCAGAGCGTCCTCGGGAATCGCTGCTGTCAGTCGAATTCCCGCTTGGGAGCGGCCTGATCTGGGCCCACCCGACCGACTGTGATCTCTGCCGCGAAGTAATTCTCGCCTTTCACCGGGACGCCTGCCAAGCGCCGTATCATCGCAATCTGCCCGATGTGCGTGAGCGCGTCAGCAATCGGTCCTTGGAGAAGCTTCTCAGCCGGAGCCCGCAGGGGCAGGTCAGACGCAAGATAGCCGTCGAATGCCGCCAGCGCATTATGGAAGCGGCTTACATCGTCGCCCCAGGAGCGCGGCTTGGTATCATGCCACTCGGGTTTCCCCTTCGCAATCGACAGCGCCCAATCGAGAAGATCGCCAACGTGCGAGAGGATGGCACCTGCGGACCGGCATCCGCCGCCACAGGCAAAAGATGAGAACCCGTCAGGGGCATCGCCCAGGCCTTTGTTCCCTCGATAGGCAAGCGTTGCCACAGCATGGCGCATCATGTGGCGAGCGGAATCATCCATTGCCATCGGTATCCCCGAAACACTCGGCTCAAAGGCCGATAGCGTTTGTTGTCGTGAGCCCGGCGAATCAGTTCAACTCGTTGATTTTACGGGTGTCCCATTCTTTTTGCACATTGCCAATTACTCGCTCTGCCTTTTCCGCGAATCATTCCGGGCGGCAATATTGCCCTGCCAGCAAAATCCGGCTCAGCCATTCCGCGTGGGGCACGCCTGAATGCAGCAGTTCCTTTGCCTCGCTCTCCACGTCGTATTCCACGCGGCGGATAGTTACCTTCTCCCCCTCGATCACCGCATAGGCCGCACACCGGTCGCCATCATAGGACTGGCTGACGCTGCCCCGTTTGCCACCGTCATTCCGGGCACCGCCTAACATGAGAAACATGAATGTGTCCGTAGACCACCACGGGAACGCCCAGCTCCATGTACGTCTTTTCGATTTCTTCATCGGCGGCGTTGGCCATTGGGGCCTGCCATAGGTCCTTCGGACGTGCATGCACTACGGCAAATCCTTCGCCCGCTTGCACTGTCGGAAGCGATCTCAGCCAGCGCAACCGTTCGTTGCCGATTCGTGCTCGCATCGGCGCAACCATGTCTTGCAGCCGTCCAAGCAGCGAAGCGAGGTGGGGATGAGCTGAGGCCATTTCTATCGGCCGCTCCTGCGTCCATAGCATCTCGTCAGTGTTTCCAAGGACTCCGGGCCAGCCGAGCGTGCGAATCTCATCGATGATTTCCCTCGGATGTGTCCCGCCGAACACCAGATCGCCCCATGCACAACCAGGTCCGGTGCAACCTGCCTCAGGTCTTCCAAAACCGCCTGGAATGCCCGCCGGTTCCCGTGAATATCGGTAACGACCGCAACTCTCATGATGGCGGGTCCTCCAAACGACGGTAAGGGAGTGCTTCAACCTGCCGCTGGACCGCCGGAGGCTCCACGGGTTGCCCCTTACTTCCAGGTGTCCACCCTACGGCGCACTGCGACGGTCATCGGCGAATACCCTCGGTTTCTCCGAATAGAGGGTGCCCGCCGTACCCTCACCGAGTGACTTGGTGGTACTCTAGCGGTCCTTCAGATAGCGGGCTATATCCTCTTCAGTCGGGAACCACACCCCAGGCTTCGACTTCATATGCAGGATTGGTTTCTCGAGACCGGCCAGGCGAGAACGGTGCCCGGTGACATGCGGATGCATGGTGAGCACATACAACCCGCCTTCCTCGTACGCGACATCGAATTCCGAAGCGAAGATCTGCTCAACCAGGTCCGGGGATGGTAGCGAGCCATTGCTTGCGCCAAAGTACGGGAAGTCATCCAGGATCCGCTCGATGGGCAACTCGATCACACCCGCGCTCGAGCACAAAGTCGGCGCGATCGGGGTAGCGCGTGGCCAGCCCGCTAAAGATGTTGAGGTAGCGACGCGCGTAGGTTAGTGCCTCGGCGGGGGCGCCATCCTTAGCTGCCTTCGCCAGCAGCTCATAAAACTCACCCTCGAGTCTTAAGGCATCGGGGTCCGCGCCAGCCAAGCGAGAGAGCGCCGCCGCCGCCGGCAGCCCCTCGTGGAGCACCTTGGAGGCGGAAGCGGTATCGCCAATGCCCTCGAGAACCGAAGCCAAACGCGTCTGGGATTCGAGCCAAAGGCGTTGCACTTCCACGTCGTCCGGATGCGCCCGGCGCAGCGGATCAAGGATAGCTGCACTGCTTCGATAGCTCTTGATGGCGCCAGCCGTGTCGCCCAGGTTCGGGGCAAGGGCATACCCCTGCAGGTCGCCGAGTCGGAAATACGCCGCTCCCAAAGCCCTTCGCAGCCGTTCATCGTCGCCCGCGTCTTTGGAAAGCTTCTCCAGATAGTCGAGCGTTGTTCCCACCAAACAACGGCGGGCATCGACGGCGCCGGGGAGTCGCTCGATGCTGCCGTGGACATCGAACAGCGCGCGGTTGGCAAGTTCAACCATTTGTGACAAGCGGACCTCGGCGCGCCGCCGCTCGACCCGGGCACGGCGGGCCTCGGAAAGCGCGGCCCAAGTGCCGCCTAGCATGCTGACGGCAACCAAACTCGCGGTTGGCAGCCAGAGCCGGTTCCGACGGGCATACTTGCTGAAACGATAGCCGAAGGAGGCGCGGCGGGCCGTAACCGTTCGCCCTTCGAGATGGCGGCGAACGTCTTCGGCAAACAGGTCCACGGACGAATAGCGGCGTTCGGGTTCCTTGCGCATCGCCATCAGGACTAAATTGTCCAAGTCTCCGGACAATCGTTTGCGCAGGGGGGAGTTAGCTGGCT
>Ga0306924_10005508_pt1 | contig 12484 bp, 9 predicted proteins | sample sta12Can44000111_FD_203756 | JGI IMG/M metagenome (GOLD analysis project Ga0306924, IMG submission 203756) | Lab enrichment of tropical soil microbial communities from Luquillo Experimental Forest, Puerto Rico - statanox.12C.anox.44.000.111 (v2)... | ecosystem: Environmental > Terrestrial > Soil... | reverse complement strand
AAAAACCATAATAATAGGATTGTTTTGAGAAAAAGTTGCAAGAATGCTGAGCGTACCAAAGCTGTTCATTTCATTATTCTCGTCTTCGCATGCTCCATAGCCCCCCCCTGTACACCAATAAATTACCGGAAACCGCCTATTGGGGTCATCATTGTATTGATCTGGAAGCCAGATATTAAATCCAGTCACGGCGCTTGCAATTGATGACCAATATTCATGATGAGAGATCTGCGGACGCGGAGGGGGGCCAACGTTGCTATATTGCCACAAGCATCCGGTTTGAGCGACATCATAAGGAATACCATGTTGGGGCGGTATCGGATCCGGGATGTCGAATTGAGGACATCGGGATGTAATAACGTCTGAGGTCGCCGTAACGCCGTTTTGGGGCCGTGCGGGCACCCGCGGAAGCGACAGTCCTGCTGCACCCCCAAACCAGAGCAAGCGTCGTCGCGACAACATTGCTCCCTCCCGGAACTGATCCAGGTCAAAGCCGAACGCGACCAGTTCCTCGCTGCCTTACGCGAATTGAAAGCCGCTGTCCAAGCCCGCTGAGAGGCCGGCAACAGGCTGAACAGATGCCAGATTGGCTTTCTAGTCACGCAGCCTGGTCGTGATAGAGTCGATGCGTGGCTTCATGTCGAGCGGTAGCGGGGAGCCACGATCGCTGCGTCTGTGAAGGCGGGCTCTTCGGCGGTCAATGTGAGTCCGAATTGGGCCCCGAGTTGCACGGCGTCTTCTTCGGCATGGATGCGCCCCGCCATCAGCACCAATATTGTAGCCAGTGCCAACAGCGTGCGGGATCGTATTGCCATAGTAGTCCCTTGTTCCGACCTTTAGATTGTAGGGGCTTGCCGTCAGATTGAGCCCGGCACCGATCATCGGTGAGTCGGTCCTCAGCTTGTAACCAGTTGGACAGGACTGCGGACCATTGCCAAGGTTTGGCGTCCAGGAGCAAGTGCCGCCAGCGCCGGGCGACGTTAGCAACGGGTTCGACGTGAGACTGCCGGCCACGTTGATCGCGCCACCGGATGCTTTGGCCCAAGCCGCGAAGGTATTGTAGTTATTGCCTTGCCAAATCCAGGTCGGGGAACCCCCAAGGTTGTAGTAGGCGTTATTGAGGATGGTAAATCCACCAGTCAACACGTGGTTGTCTGCGTAGAAGATCGTCTGGCCATATTGGTTGGTGCCCGCCATCACGCAGATGTTGTTCGCCAGCACGCTCCCACTGGCAAACGTTCCCTGATTAACGCTGACGCAGGGAGCGCTTGAGCTACCGGAACTGAATGAAAGGTTACTATACAACGTATTGTTGTAGATGTAGGCTAGGCCAAGGCCAGTCGCCTTGTTTCCGAGTCCGAGTTCACCTTGGAAGCCGCTCCCGATTGAGTTGTTGTTTTCAGTGATATTGTAGCGGATTGTGTTCGGTCCCCAGAACGTAGTTGGTGGACCCGAACCGCACCCCACGCAGGTGTAAATGCCGCTGCCGCCGTTGTGGTGAGAGTAGTTGTACTGGATCACCGAGTTGGACACCCCGCCGTCGAATCCAAAGCCGTTCCAATCGCATGCGCCGCTGCCAGGGCCTGCAATGGGTAACGGCTGAATATTATAAGCCTCGTTAAACTGAAAGGTTACGCTATCGGAGTAGTAAGCCCACATGCCTCCGCCTCCACCGCATGAATTATTATTAGCTCCTATGTCATGGGCGACATTGTACTGAATGATGGCGTATTGCATCCCATTTGGAACAGTTCCGCTGGAAGAATGAAAGAATGTGGTATTCCCGCCCATGTTTTTGAAAATGTTCCCTTGCTCCAGAACGTTAGTGATGTTGAGGCCGCATCCATATCCAGCGATACCGGACTGATCATTGCTGGTCGCCGATGACGGATCGCCGAGCGTGTTGTTGAGTATCTGGACGTTGTTGAGCGCTCCGCAGACGCCGTTCATCGCAAAGCCTGCGACAAAGATTTCGGAGCCGGAGTCTTGCGCGGCGTCCGAGTAGAAGCCGTAAATGATGTTCCGCTGTATCGTGACATTGTTGGTGGTGCCCCCAGCACCGTTCTGAACAAGAATGCCGTACTGCGTTTTGGTGCCGTTGGCGGTGATGATGAGATCCTGAATGGTGACGCTCACCCCGTTCAGGTTTACCGCCGCGGATTTGGGACCTCTGACTTCCCTATTAACTCCAGGACAGTTCGAGTTGATTGAGGCATATCCAGGACCGTAGCTTCCGAGGACGACGGGATTGGCCGGCACCGATATCGGAACGTTGGTCGCATAGGAGAGGTCCACGCAACCTACGAAGGACCGGCCGCCTTCGAACAGTATGTTGTCGCCGGGGTTATACCGCGTGCTGTTCACCTTCGCGATCGTCTGGCACGGCGTCGAGGTCGACTTGCAGTCGTTGCTGTCGCTGCCGGATGGGGAGAAGTAATAGGTCACAGCAGGGACGAAGACCTGATGGGTAAGTGCCTGATCCGTGATCCAAACGTTCCATGCTTGGATGCGTTGGATGTAGTCATTAAAGAATGCCGACGATCCCTCGGTCGAGCCGAACGTCGCCGAGTGCGCCACTGCCGACCTCGCGCTGATCTGCTTGAGCAAGTCCTGCGCTTTTGCAGTCGTCACCGGGTCATCACGGTCATAGTAGCGGCTAAGGGCAAGCCCAAGCGTGATCGTTTCAGGCACCGTGAGCTTGGTCAGCACATCGCTCATTTTGACTCTGACCTGATCGATGCGCGGCAAATCCGGCGGAAGCCGCGACAAGGCTGCTTGGGCGAGCGCGCGCTCCTCGGCTGACCAGGCGAATTCGAACTGTGGAGCGAGCGTTGCGGCGCCTTCGGAATGGGTGGGCACCGTCAGCACCAATATTGTAGCCAGTGGCCACAGCGTGCGGAACTGTATTGCCATAGTACCCCCTTATTCGACATTTAAATTGTAGGGGTTTGCACCGATCATCGGTGAGTCAGTCATCAGCTTGTAGGCGGTTGGACAGGATTGTGGATCATTGCCAAGGCTTGGCGTCCCTGAGGAGCTATTGCCTACTGACAAATTAGTCAGCTTACAATCAGTAGAAAGACTTACGAGCGATATTGGGCGGAAGTTCCGGCGCGGCGAGCAGAAGAAGTACATAAATAACTTCTTCTTTCTACAACCGGCTCATTTGGGTCAATACCGCATCGGAAGATGATCCGCTCAGCGGGTCGCTCTGGGTCCGCGCTGCCAAGTGGCCTCGCGCAATCGCGCTGATTTGTGACGTGCCCCGTTGAGTGTCGGTGAACTTGAGCTGCCACCGAAAAAATTTGAGCTGCGTCGATCATCTCGCGTCCCCGAGCAGGCGTCATAGTTTGCGGCGGATCAGCTCCTGCAGCATCATTTTGTCGAGGGTCAGGTCGGCGACCACTCTGCGCAGCCGCGAATTCTCTTCTTGGAGTTGTGATAGCCCCCACTGAGTGGTTCAGGTGGAATATTAGTTTAAGGTTGGCCGTTGCGCTAGCGTGGCCGACGGAGCCGGTCGGCGTAGCGCAGCCGGCCACGCGGCGAACGTAGGTACGAACACCTCTGGTGCTGGTGGCTTGTATCCGATTGAGGCGTGGGGCCTGATCGTGTTGTAGTGGCGTCGCGACCATCTGGGTTTCGCGCAAAGTATAGAAGATCTCGCCGTTGAGCAGCTCATCGCGAAGGCGGGCGTTGAAGCTCTCGACGTAGCCGTTCTCCCACGGGCTGCCCCGCTCGATGTAGGCGGTCTTGCGCTGCTCCCGGCCGCAGCCGGATGCACGATCCGTCGGCCAGCCAGAGCCTGCCGCGCTGGGGGTTGCTTATGGGGACCTTGAGCCCCTCACGTTGGCAGATCGCTCGACCCGCTTGTCGTTGATTATTCAGCCCGCCTGGCGCAGGAGCTCGGCGACCTTGCGATAGCCATAGCGGCCGTAGTGCCGGGCAAGCTCGATAATATCGGCTGTGAGACGCTGCTCGTCGTCACGACCGCGCGGGACCTTGCGTTGCGTCGAGCGATGCTGCCCGAGCGCCGAACAGGCGCGACGCTCGGAGACATGCAGCTGCGCTCGGACCTGCTCAATGAAGGCACGGCGACGCGCGGGCCTTAGAAGTTCCCCCGAGCCGCCTCCTGCAGAATGAGCTTATCCAGCGTGAGATCGGAAACCGCCTTGCGCAGCCAGCTGTTTCTCGAGCTCAAGGTCCTTCAGGCGCTTCACGGATGGGTACGCCGAAGGCGTAAGGGCGAGCGCCTCAAATAAACGCTCGCGCCAGGCTCACCAGAGCGGCGTCGCCCTGGCAGCCCGAGATAGACCCAGATCATAGACAGAAGTACCGTAGGAATCTGGAATTGCCAGAACAGATCAACCTCTAGGGGCAAGCGGAACAGGTGGAAGAGAAACATAGCAATGGCAAAAATCTGCTCCGCATCAGGCCGTGAAAATAGCAAACATGATCCAATCCGGGCGGATATAATGGCCAAGGTCGCTAAGAGTACAAGTAGTCCGACGTAGCCAAGATCCACAGTGACTTGTAAAAACGTGTTGTGGAAGTGGTATCCCGTCTTGTCAACTTTTAGATCATGGGACCATATCTCTTCGGCTCCCCAGTTTCCAGGTTGCCAATAGGCCTGGTAACCGACCCCGAGCATAGGGTGTTGCTCGATCGCCATACCGGCCCATTTCCACATCCACGTTCGGCCTGTCAATGTCACGTCTTTTCCGAGAGAATTGAGGAGTGTGGTGAAGTCTCCGACATATAGCCAAACGATCAGAAACAAAACGACCAAGAAAGCCATGAGAAGAAGGACTGCAAAACGGAGCGCGGGCGCAAAACGAGCGACGAAAGCAAGCGGGCAAGTGACTGCTATTGCGGCCATCGAAAAGACCAATGCGCCTGTCGATCTCGATAGAATCAGGAGTACAGGAGACACTGCAGCCGCTGCGAATGCGATTAATCGAACTATGCCTGGCCGCGACCTGTCGAACGCGACGATCGTCGCCGTAAGCAGCAGCAGCCCGACGGAATAACCAAAATAATTCTTGCTACCGAATAACCCAACCAGTGTGACCTCACCACCCCAAACCTCATTCTGGCCCACTAGTAAACCGAGGGCTGTAACAAATGCCAATGCCGAAAACAGGGCCCCTAGCATCGTTCGCGGCTTGACGCACGACCCTGCCAATACTCCAATGATAGCTGTCAGCAGATATTGTGTGCCGGCTCTCAGCGTCCATCCCGGAACACCCGACCACGCCGTAGACAACAATGCAAATAGAGGCAGCGCCAACACAGGCCAGTTCGAAAGCAACCTTCCAATTGTTGCATTAGGGTTCCGCGCTGCTATCCAGACCCACGGAAGAAGGAATAGCAAAACTACAGCCGTTGTGCCAATTTGCGTTGCTGTCCAATGGCCAGACAGCAGCATTGTAAACGAAAAGAAGCACAGGGCCCAGTCTGAACGGTCTGTCCTTGCAAAAAAAGCCGCTGCGCGCGGACTTGACGGCGCGGCTCCGGCCACTCTAATTCGAACGCTCAAGGCCCCGCCTCATTCCGGGTATCGATCCAATGCATTCGCGCGAACCCTCCAAGTTGCTGAGATCCCCGGGGCAGAACGCGCGTCCGGTGCGGGGCGCTAGAATGACCGAATGGATCAAGGTCAGCATATATTGCGGCACTACTTATGTCCACACGAGGCTCTCCGCTGATTGCATCGAACGGTCATTTTTGGTCCGTATCCGGGACGCTCACAGAGTCTTGCCCGCTAACGTTCGCGCACCCATTAGTCCCTCCGCCGCCCAAGGCGCCGACTCGGTTGCTTTGAGTTGCGGCTCAGCGGCAAAAAATGTCAATTTCCGTGACTAGCGCATCCACCCGGAAGGCGCACGTGATCGCATGCCGGCGAGCGGGCTGGGACTTGCCGTGGGGGCGGGGCGCGCAGCCGCAGACGCGACGGTCCCATGCTTCAGCGCCGCTGCAACAAATCCGTTCCTTCTCCATTCTCGGACCAGCGACGGCGACATTGCACTGACTTGATCACCTCAATCGCCCCTGTCATGGGAATATCCCTAGGAACAGTCCTGTGACTTCACCTCCGCTCCCGCGTCCGGGACGCGGCACCGGGCGAGAACGAGGCTGAGCGTCGGGCCTCCGAGGTGCAGTTGTTCAGGCACTCGCCGCTAAGCGCCAAGAATGATATCCCGACCGAGGGGCTCGTGGCCGCTGTTGCTCTCAATCACCTCAAGCACCGTCACCTCCGGCATAGCCACGCATAAAGCCGTACCAACTCAAAATGCCAATTTCGGCGACGAGCAACCGAGACCGGAGGCGCGGCCGACTTTGCTTTCGTCGTCTTGCGACCTGCTGGATTCGCAGTCGGTGTGGCGCTAGGCTTGCGCTCGTCCAATTCGCCTAATTTGTCCGCTCCGCGCTAAGGATTACGCGATGTCCGGTATCTTCCCGAGCGGTCTATCTGGGGCCAATGTTCATGCGCACTTCATTCATTTCTGTAAACGGCTCACTACCGCGATTCGCCGTTCCGCGTTCCATCCGTGGTCTACTGGGGCAACGACGGCTATTGTAATGGTTGCCTTTCTTCCAGCGATCAACACTCCCGTCTTCAGTGCCGAAGATGCAGCCCGGCACTACAACCGCCTGCTCGGGCGAGGCATCAATCTGGGTAGCGCTCTCGAAGCGCCGCAAGAGGGGGCCTGGGGTATCACATTGAAGTCTCGGTATTTCCGGGACATTAAGAATGCCGGTTTCAACTCGGTGCGGATTCCGATCAGCTGGTCCACACATGCCGGGACCCAGCCCCCGTATGCAATCGAACCCATGTTCTTCGGTCGGGTGGATTGGGCGGTCAATCAAACCCTATCGCGTGGCCTCGTGGCCGTCATCAATGTGCACCATTATGCTGAAATGAACAGAGACCCCGTCGCACATCTGCCGCGCCTCGTCGGCATGTGGAAGCAGATTGCGCAGCACTATCGCGGCTACCCGGATCGCCTTTACTTCGAACTGCTGAACGAGCCGGTCCGCCAATTGACGGATGATCGATGGCAGGGCGTCTTCCCGGAACTCCTCCACGCCGTGCGCGAAACGAATCCGGCGCGGATGGTTATCGTCGGCCCGGCTAATGGGAACGACCTCCGTCATCTCGACAAGCTGTACCTGCCGGAAGAGGACCGGCATCTGATCGCCACCTTCCATTACTATTCTCCACCCCAGTTCACCCACCAAGGAGCTGGTTGGATCCCCGGTAGCGATGCGTGGAAGGGCACAACCTGGACAGGTTCTGCGCAGGAGCGCGACGTAATGGCGCGAGACTTTGACGATGCGGCGGCGTGGGCCGCAAAAAACGGGCGGCCGTTGTACGTTGGGGAGTTCGGCAGCTATGAGGAGGCAGACATGGCGTCGCGGGTGCGATGGACGCGCGCCGCCGTTAACGAGGCCCAAAAGCACAGGTTCAGCTGGGCGTACTGGGAATTTTGCGCTACTTTTGGAGCGTATGATCCAATTGCATTGGCGTGGCGCGAGCCGCTGCTGCAGTCGCTGATAGGTAGTGGGAATGGCAACAAGGATTGACCTCGCGGGGCGACAGACGTCAAGCGGACAAACTGTAATCGGCTTGCGCTAACGGGGCAGCAATGAAAGGCGGGCTGATCGTTGCGGTTACACGGGACCGTTATTCAACAAAATTCAACGTTCCAAAGCCGTCGCGGCATACCATCCGCCCGACTATTTTTGTTCCTACCCACAGAGTGTCTCCTCACATTGAGGGGATCACCGTTTTGTGGCCAACTCGCTGCGACCTGATCCACACCATCAATAGAATTCCAATTCTAACCAAAAAAAAATTTGTTATATCATTCGAGTCTCATTTACCTAGGTATTTTTGGGGCGAAAAGACCAGGTTCTTTAAGTATATGCGGGGGCTATTGGCGGCACCTTCGTGCCGCAGGATCATTGCTTGGTCAGAATGCGCCAAGAAAATCTTCCTTGCGACGCACACAGGCACTGAAGAATTCGATGCGCTGGCAGGAAAACTCCAGGTCATTTATCCGAACATCATCTTGCCGGAGTACGAAAATGAACCCCGAAGCCGGCAAACCCCCATAAAGCTCGTTTTTGTTGGCTCGCATTTCGGACGAAAAGGAGGCGCGGTGGCGGTGCGGGCCGCCGAACTGGCACGTCTGCGCCGGATACCCTTACATTTCCACATCATTTCCTCTCTCCAGGCAGGCGGTAACATTTGGAGCGACCCACGTGATAGGACTTTTTTTGATCAGTATTTCAAACTGTTGCAGAATGATAACGTCACGTTCGATAAGTCCTTGCCGAACGAAATGGTTATTGAAGCTTTACGTGGTGCGGACTTTTCGATCCTGACGACGCTGAGCGATACGTTCGGGTTCGGCGCCATCGAGTCTCTCGCTGTCGGTACACCGGTCATCGCCACACCCCAAGGAGCATTGCCGGAATTTATCGTACACGGTTACAATGGATTGACCGTGCCGCTTGAGGTCAATGCCTACGGTGAATGGATCCACGCCGGCCGGTCTGACAAGGATAGCAGGGTATTCGAGGCACTGTACCGCAACGAGATCGAGCGCATGGCGCACAACCTGGTTGAAGCGGTAGCTCTATATTGCGAAACCTCAGGCCTTCTTGCGACGATGCGGCAGAATGCGCGGGCGACTGCCGAAAAGTTCTTTGACAGCCGAAAGACCTCTCCCCTTCTGGATAGAATTTACGAGGAGAGCGTTTTGGGTCCGGCCCCAAAGGCCCGCGCCCCGTCGTTCCAGAAACACGCTCCTGCTGATTGACCGCAAGTAATCGAGAACGAGAGGCGATAGAACCTGACTGCGAGGTGTCAACCAGCGGATCATGGGTAGCAGCCCCATATCAGCGCTAATACTCATAAATCAGAGAAGTTGTTGGGCCCCTCATTTTTGGCTCCCCGGATCTTCGGAAAGGAAACGAAAGGAACGTGTTCAGTGAGGCCGGAGACGGTCGTTGACAGTCATTTTTACTGTAATATTCTCATCTTTTGCGGCAGGTATTTGGTTTGCTGATTGTACCTGGAGCGCAGAATGCAGGCTGCACAGATGTAGAAGGCCACGGCGACGACCCACGTTCAGAGTAAATCGTGCCTCCACACTGCCGACTTAAAACCTGACTACGCCTAGGGACGAGCGCGCCGAAAATGCGCATTTCGCCAAGGGCTCACTCGCAGGCATGTCCGTCAATGATCTTGTGGCACGCACCTAGGTATTTAGTGGCCGAGAGGCATCCCCCTGATCAAGTGGGCTGCCGTGTGAATGACGCCAGCCGCACGTCGCGTGTGATCGCGACTGCATCCGCGCTTGACCGTGAGCGGCATCGGACCCTGCGATGCTAGCGCTCAAAAGCCTCGTGTTTGCACTGCTATTGGGAATTATGATTTGGCCGGCGTTCTATAACGAACAGCCTTTTTTCTTCCCCGACACGACGGCATACATTCGTGCCGCCGATCTTGGCGTCCAAAGCCTGACTCACCACACTACGCCTTGGTCGGTCTCTGCCGAAGATAAGGACGGCGGCGGGCAAGATTCCGCCGATGATTCCGGCACCAAGAGGGTCAATTCGGTCAAGGACAAGACGGTCTTCTCAGGGCGCTCGCCGTATTACGGTGTCTTGCTTTATCTTGGCGAAGTTACTGGCGGCTTTTGGATATCGATCACCTTGCAGGCGCTGGCTCTCCTGGTCGCTTTAGCGTGGGCGCTGCGCGCACTGGAGCTGCCCACGTGGCCCCACCTGCTGTGGATCGGGATAGTGATCGCAACCACGACCAGCGCTTCGTTCTTTGCTAGCTTTCTCATGCCGGATGTTTTTGCGGCTCTGACGATACTCGGGTGTTCGGTATTGATCGGCGTTCCTCGCCGCCTGAGCACCGTTGACTACTCAATTTGGCTGTTATTGCTGGCAGCGTCGCTGATGTTTCACGACTCGCACACGCTGATCGCGGCGACATTGCTGCTGCTTGGGCTTACGTGGAATCTGCTAACGCGTCGATGGAGCAACTGGCGTGGATTGGGGTTCATCGGATTCGCTTTGTTGCTCGCCGCCTGCGCTCAGCTCGTTTTTGATTTCACGGTACAGCGTGTGGTCGGCGCTAGCCCTCTTCGCCTGCCGTTCCTAATGGCTCGCGTCATAGAAGATGGCCCTGGCTATAGATTTCTGCGCGACACGTGTCCGAGCAGCGGCTTCCAAGTTTGCGATTACGTCGATCGGTTACCGATGTCTTCAAGCGAGTTTCTATGGGGTTCCGAAATGAATAGGGGTGTATTTGCCCAGTCGTCTCCGGAGGTTCGGCGGGCGCTTTCAGCCGAGCAGGTTGGGTTTTTACTCGCCGTAATTGGGTACGATCCGATCGGGCAGATGTCCGCTTCGCTTCGAAACATCGGTTTGCAGCTAAGCGCCTTGAGGCTTAGAGATTTTGAATACGACGAGGAGGAGAAACGCGTCTTTGCGATCAAGATACCGGTCGAGTACCTCGACACGCTGCGTCGGAGCGCGGCTTACCGCCATGCGTTGCCATTGGGATTCTTTTCCAGCGTGATTTTGGTGACGTTTATATTCGGCGGCGCTTTTTCGACCTATATGTTGTTGTCGCCTCGCCTCCGGCAGAGCCTTACGGCCGAAGCCAGGTCCGTTTGCGCCTGGGTTATTGTCGGGATACTGGTGAACGCAGCGGTGTGCGGCGTGCTGTCGGGGCCGCACAGCCGATACGCGCTTCGAGTCGCGTGGCTGCTTCCCTTGATAGCATTTCTATTAGCGCTAACGTCTCGGTCACGATCGGCCATGAGGGGGTTGGTGCACAAGACATAGATGGCGATGTGGAGACTGTCGCATCGGTGCAAACTATATGGCAACGACAAATGCGAAGCGGAAAAACTGGGGGGTTATGATTCCAGTGTCTCAGGGCCGAAACCACTGATATTCTCAATCGATGGCCCATTTTGAGGGTTGCTAACTGCACAGAATCGCCGACCGCCTTCCCTTGCGCTCGATCCGCTACATGATCTGCAGCGCTCTCTGAGAAGATGCGTCCGAGGATCACCGCGCTAAAATGCCCGCCGACCTGCGCTAGCTTTCCGCAATCTTTGGACCAGCTCTTCAAATAAGCGTTCCATTAGAAACAGAGATACCTTTGGCGAGCGACAGAAGGCCGCCAGGAACCGCACATATTTCCGCGCTTTGACCGCCTCTATCACCACAAGCCATTGAACTCGGCAATCTACACTTGCGTAGTGCTTTTTCAGGGCGCGGTGTTCGCTCGCGGTTAAAGTCGCCTTAGCCATCAGCTCTACATCGCTGTCCCTTAGGCGCTCGAGGTCCTCCCGGCTGTGTCGTGAACTAATCGAATCGTCCCGCACAACGGATACGTATCCCGCCGCTGGAACGATTAGAAATCGAGCCCCCGCCGCAAGCGCACGGGCATACAAGGCATGGTCCTCACCAAGTCGCAGGCGTTCATCGTATCGCAGCTGATGATGGTCAAGAAATGGACGCCGGATCAATGGTTTGAGAAAGCCCAACTCCCTTCTCAAAGCGCCACGCCGGCTCACGTTGCCAAGAAGGAACCGCTCCAAGCTAAGGGGCCAGGGATCAAAATGCCGATCGAACAGGATTGGCATCAGCGTCTGTTCACCAACTTGATTTCCGCGAGCTTGCAGGAGATCGTCGGCAATGAAGTCCCAGCCATCTGCTTTCGACAGCAGCGCGCCGGTTCGCCCAGGAAGGAGGTAATCGTCGCCGTCAAGGATAGACACCCACGGGGCTGTCGAAATCCTAAGCGCAACATTCCGCGCAGCCGACGGCCCAAGTTTCCAGCATAGGCGCTCGACAATGACGCGACCGCTATTGGCGTTACATTGCCTCGCGCGCGCTGCTGTGTCGTCGCTCGATCCATCATCGACAACGATGACGTGTCGCACTTCCGGCTCGGCCAGCGCCGAAAGGATCGCGCGCTCGATCGTATCTGATCGGTTCCAGGCAGCGATTATCACGTCGACGGTACGGGTTACGACCGCGGCCGTGCGGACTTCCACCGCCTCTCCCCTGGCAACCGGTCGCGCATTCAACCGCCCCCCGTCCGTATGGATACTCATCAATTTCATGCTCCCAGTAGCTCGGCACGGTCAGCAGACCTGCGACGAAATAGGTTGACGGTTGCGGACTGCATAGCGTGAACATCCTTGCCAACTTCAGACGCCCCCGCTTCGCACCCCCGCCAGGTCGAACTCTTCTAGACATAGACTTGGGGTTGAACTCGATGAGCTGGATGGTACTAGACAGCGATTATCACGTCGACGGTACGGGGCTGGTATCAAAAAGAAGATTGGGGTTGTGCTCGTCATCTGAAAGGTGCGTTGGCAGGCGACGAGATTGTTAAACGTGCGATAAAGTGAAGGCGTCGGCCAAAGACAAACGAGAACGGAAA
>Ga0306924_10005506_pt1 | contig 12485 bp, 14 predicted proteins | sample sta12Can44000111_FD_203756 | JGI IMG/M metagenome (GOLD analysis project Ga0306924, IMG submission 203756) | Lab enrichment of tropical soil microbial communities from Luquillo Experimental Forest, Puerto Rico - statanox.12C.anox.44.000.111 (v2)... | ecosystem: Environmental > Terrestrial >... | reverse complement strand
GTCGCCCAGTGCCACCGCGGCCTCGGCAAGCTCTACCGGCGCACCGGCAAGCGCGAGCAGGCGTAGGAACATCTCACCACCGCGACGACGATGTAGCGTGAGATGAACATGCACTTCTGGCTCAAGAAGTCTGAGAAGGAACGGGAGAATTGCACCGAAACGACGGCAGCGGCCGCGCTAATTCTGAAGTGCAGCTGGCCGCCGCCGCCGTTTCTAAGGATCCGAACCCCCCATCGCGTGAGCAGATATGGACATCTGCCCAGAGACCACGCTACGGGGTCGGCAGCTCGCGGATCCGCCCATCGCCTCCGAGAATCAACTGTGTCTCGTCGGGTGTTGACGCCTCACAACCAGGCTGTTGAGGGCACGCGATCGTCGTGTTCGCAGGGAGCGTGGTGCTGACCCACGAGAGCAGCATGAACAGGCCACTGACCACGACCAGCCCGACAAGCGCGAGGAAGCACTCCACCACGATCCCGTCATTGAAGGTGGCCCAACGCGGGCTCGCACGATACGCCCCACGAACGGGGCGACTCGTGCGCTCGGTCGCCGAGTTCCACACGCGTTCTCTGCGCATTTGAAATGTTCCCGGGCCCCACGCGAGGCGCGATCCCATGCAACAGTTAAAGAGCAGGTACCGTGCCAGGTCTCAAAGACAGGAAATGCGGGGAATTGGGCGCGTTCCGTGTCTCGCTCTCGGGCAGTGTGCCCGGCCGCACTGCGTTGCGGGGAGTCGTATCTGCCCGACAACAGCGGTCGCAATAATCAGGACGAGTCGCCGTCGGCCGCGCGTGGCGGAGGCACAGTCGCGGGACGTGTGTTCATCCATCACGATGCTAAGGAAGGAAGCGCCGGGGCAGCCTACCGCATTGCCCCGCCGAGAGATGCTCCCCTCGATCGTCGCCCACTCCCCGTCGGGTCGAGGTCGAGGTAGCGCCGCGAGTTGACCGGGGGGCAGCCGACAATCTAGTCTCGCCCTACCGGTTCTGACCTTCACCGGCACAAACTCCGGAGGGCGGCATGCAGTGTCTCCCGTGCCAGCACAAAAATCTGTGAGCACTATTAACGCCGCGCGGGACTAGGTCGATGGAACAGTCGGCTCGTCTTGTCGTCGCAGCACATATAGCGCAACGCGGGACGAGGATATTGGAGAGAGGCTCCGTTACGAACATCGCGCGATTGACTATCGCGGCCATGGTGCTTTTGACAGCCTGCGCGACGATCCGAGGGTTGCAGGCGCGCGACACCGAGGAGCTGTTGACGGCGGCTGGGTTCAAGAAACAGCTCGTCGACCCCACCGACACAAAGCCTCTGGAGGCGACGCCGCCCTACCGGCTGGTGAGCCGCACCAAGGACGGGACGGTGCAGTACACCTACGCCGATCCCGATTACTGCCGGTGCGTGTACCTCGGCGGCTCAAAAGAATACGCCGCGTATCAGCGTCTCGTGACGGAACGCCGGGCCGCCGAAGACGTGTGGGACCGGAATTCCTGGGGACCAGAGTTTCCGTGAGATTGTGCAGACGATTCGGAATTGGGTAAATGTAACTGGCCTCGGCCGCTCCCGCATGCGGCAGGCCGGCGACGACGTGGGCATCGATGTCATCCGTTTTGGCCTTGCGGCGGACGACGTCACCGTAGCGCCCGGTCTGCAGCGGATTCAGCACCATGACGCGGTAACCCGCGCCGACGAGCGCCGCTTCCACGTTTTCTCACTGGTAGCCCGCGGCCTCGGGCCCGATCAGGGTCTGCGCTGCCGTTGCGGCGTGGGTGGTCAACGTCCGCAGCAGCGTAGCCACTCCGTCGGTGCTCGCGGTGATGGTGAAGCTCGGGCCAACCGCTTCCCCGTCGCGGTCCAAGACGGCCATGCGCGCGACGTGGGGCACGACCCGGATCAGCAGGACGGGTACCACGCGCCGAAGGTCCGCGTGACCTGGTCGAATATCAGGGATGGCGGCGAACTGTCTCCCAGCATCCTGGATGAACGTTCTCGACCCGGCGGCCGGGGCGGACGTTCTCGGTTGACGGCTGCTCGCGCAGGAGCGCCGAGGTGTCCGTGCATCAATCGTCGTTCCCGTCTGTCACACCAGGGGCCATGCGGTGGATCTGGCTCATGCTACTCGCCATAGGCACTTGTATAGGTGTCGGGCTCGGACGGCTGGCCGATTGAACCCTGAGTGCCGACATCGGCGCGGCTCTTGTTCGTCAAGGTGCGTACACTGGGTCACCGAATCAGTCCACTTGAGGCCGGCCGTGGAGGATACCGGATGCCTGCCCCTCGGCTCATGGGCGTGCTGCTGCTCGGCATGGCCACACTGGCGATCCGACCGGTTCCGGTCGCGGCCCAGCCCGAGTTGCAGATGTGGCTGACTCCGGAGATGGGAAAGCAGATCCCGCGGGCCGACTACCGGTACACGTTCTATCCCGAGCGCGACGTCGAGCACCAGGAAGCCCACTTCAGCCTGACCGAGCACCGGGTGACGCTGTTCGCACCGTTGTACCAGGACTCCCAAAACGAATGGGCGTTCTCCGCCAAGACGCTCTATCAGGATATCGACACGCGCGCGCGGTTCCCCGATGTGGGCGGTCGTTTTCCGAGTGAGCTCTGGGACGCCAGCGCCGGCATCAGCTATCGACACAAGTTTGACAACTCCTGGACGGGCGGCGTGGCGATCACGGTCGGTACCGCCAGCGACAAACCCTTCAACAGCATAGACGAGATGTACGTCCGGCTGGTGAGCTTACTGCGTGTGCCTCAGGGTGAAAATAATTCCTGGCTCTTCAGCTTGATCTACGCGAGCGACGAGCAGATCTTCGGCCAAACCATTCCGGTACCCGGCCTCGCATACGCGTGGGTGCCGTCGGACAAATTCACGGCGGTCATCGGCTTTCCGTTCTCGATGATCCGATACAAGCCAATCGAAAGCCTGACGCTCGACGCCGAGTACTATCCGTTCTGGACGGTACGAATGCGCGCCACCTGGGAGGTTTTCCAGCCGCTACGCGCATACGTCGGCTATCAGTGGGACAGCGACCACTTCTATCGCGCCGACCGCGAAGACAAGAAGGACAAGCTCTTCTATCGCGAGATGCGCGCCTACGGGGGCCTGCGCTTCGACCTGCGGCACATCGGCTTCGAGGTGACGGGCGGCTACGCATTCAACCGGTTCTACTTCGAGGGGGAGGGCTACTCTGACCGTCATGACAACCGGATCGACATCGGCGACGGCTGGTTCATCGTCGGCAAGGTGAACCTGCGCTTCTGAGCGCGGGCCCACGCCGCGGATATCGAACCGCAGGTCCGTCATGAACCTCGGCCAGCATGGCATGGTGGTCGACCGTGGCGTGACGCATGGTACCGGTGTTGCGACATTCCTACGCGCGTGCGGTTGCCGGGCAGGCGCTCCAAGCACGTCAGATGTTAGACTCCCGCCAGCCACCCCAACCGAGATGTCGATGCTGTTGATCGGGTTCGCCGTCGGCCTCGCGTTCGCACTCGGCGTCGCGTCTGCCGTCACTGCGCAACTGACCGGCACGCCCTACCGAATCGGTGTCCTCAGTGCGGAGTCAGCCGCTCCCAACCGAGCGGGGGAAGCGTTTCGCGAGGGCCTCAAGGCCCTCGGTTGGGCTGAGGGACAGAGCGTCCTAATTGAGGCGCGATTCGCCGACGGTCATACTGAACGACTCGCGGCACTCGCGCTGGATCTTGTCCGTTCTGAGGTGCAAGTGATCGTCGCTGGCCCGTCGACTGTTGCACACGCCGCGCGGCGAGTGACCGCCACAATCCCCATAGTTATGGCCGGCGTCGGTAACCCCATCAAGCTGGGTTTCGTCGACAGTCTGAGCCATCCGGGCGGCAATATGACGGGACTCGCGATGCCCCTCCCGGAATCCGAAGCCAAATCGTTCAGGCTTCTCGCTGAACTGGTTCCAGGATTGAACCGTATTGCCGTGCTCGTAAACCCAGACAATCCGCTCCATGACGTCAAGGATGCGGAGGCCGCGGCAAAGCTCGCTGGCGTCCAAGTAATGGTGGCTCGAGCGCGGAAGCCGGAGGACTTCCCTGCCGCTTTCGCCATGATGGTAAAGGCTCAGGCCGGAGCGCTCAGTATTTGGGAAGATCCGGTGTTCAGTCGCTACCGCGTGTCTCTCGTGGACCTCGCGATGAGGTCACGCTTGCCTTCGATGTTTAAGTCGAGCGCGGACGCTTCGGCCGGGGGCCTCGTTGCATATGGTCCCGATTTAGTCGACCTTCATCGGCGCGCCGCGAGCTATGTCGACAAAATTCTCAAAGGCGCCCAGGCCGGCGATTTGCCCATCGAGCAACCCACTAAATTCGAACTGGTCATCAACATGAAAGCAGCGAAGGCACTCGGCCTGACGATCCCGCAGTCTGTGCTGCTGCGAGCCGACCAGGTCATCGAGTGATCGACCGGCGCACTTTCCTCTGCGGGCTCACGCTGGGGGCGCCGCTCGCTTCTATGGATCTCCCGGGCCCTCGCCAGAAATCGACGCCTCCGGCAAGGCCTGGCGAGCTCGGATACATCGAGGGCCAGAGCATCGCCGTCGAGTATCGGTTCGCGAGCGGGCAGATTGAGCGATACCCGGGGCTTGCCGCCGAGCTTGTCCGTCTGAAGGTGGACGTTATCGTGGCTGACCATCACACAGACGCTGCTCTTGCAGGCGACTCAGGTCATCGAATAGCCCGCGCTCGACCAACGTGGCCAACTCCTCCGTGCCGCCGTGGGATTCGCCGGCTGCTCGATGCCCTCATACGACCGCTGTGGGTGCTCCGCACGTGGCTCGACTCCTGCCCCGGCATCGGCCACGTCGCTGTGGGGATGCACCGCCAAGGCTACGACCTTCAGTTGACTCAGTACGACGAGCGAGGATGGCGCGCGACGTTCCACACGACCGGCATGGAGCATTCGCCGACGAGCGCGACCGGCGTCGCATCCGATTACCGATGCTAAGGGGAGACTATGCGTTCCACATCGCGGCTGCAGGCACACTGGTGGCATGCAACGTGTTTGGTGTTCTCCGTTGTTGTTGCGCTGGCGCAGGCACCAGTAACTGCCGCGCAGTCGACGCCACCGGGGGAACTTGCAGGGATGCGGGCGGCGGCCGAGCGATTCCTGGGCGCACTGGACGATCTTGACTGGGAGGCATTTCGGGCGAGCTGGGCGTCAGAGCCGACCGTGTTCTTCCCATTTGCTGATACGCCTGACCGTGTGATCGGGCAGGTAGCGGTCGAGACGCGTTGGAGGCGGTTCTTCGATGAAGCCCGCGCACGCAGAGCCGGGCCGCCCTATCTGCACCTGAAGCCGCGCGACCTCCGGGCGGAACGCTTTGGCGATGTAGGGCTAGTCACATTCATGCTAGACGGGCTATTGGCCGCTGGCGGGCGCCAGTTGCCGGTGCAGCGGCGCACACTTGTTTTCGTCCGGGAGGCTGAGACGTGGAAGCTGGCCCATCTACATGCGTCCTCAGCAGCTCAGCCGTGACGGCGTAGTCGCGGATCTACGGCACGGACGACATGCGATGGTCGCACTTCCGATTACGGCGACGGCCGCTGAGCATGGACCACTCGCCAACAAGCGCGACCGGCACCGCGCGGGAGCGCACGCCGTGGCACGCGACGCAGCGGGCGGTGGGGGAGACGTTGAAGAGCTACGCAGTCAGGAAGAGACGACTGTCATGACGCCGGCGCGATTCATCACGATGGCTGCCTTCACGGACGAGATCAAGGACTTGGTTCAGCACGGCTTCGACCGGAGGGACGTTCATCGATTCCTTGCCGAAACGCGAATCGAACATGCCTCCTTGGCGCAGCATGTCAGCTTCGAGGATGGGCGGTACACTCGACACCTCGTCTACAAGAGCAGTGACGTCGAGCTCCTCGTCCTGTGTTGGCCCCGCGGCTCGCGGGCGCCGGTTCATGGCCACGAGGGTGAGCTTTGCTGGGCGCGTGTCGAGCGGGGCCGTCTCCGCTTCACCAACTACCGCGAGACATCGAGGGTGCCATTGCACGTCCTGCCCGTCGGTGGCGCGCTCGAGGGCGGGCCCGGGTACCTAGATGGTCCCGCCGATCTCCACGCCGTCGAGAATCCGAAGGAGTTCGACGCGGACGCGGTCAGCCTCCACATCTACTCTCGGCCGTATGACGAGTGCGACATCTACGACCTCGCCGCCGGTCTCGTGAGACGCGTGCGGTTGCGATACGACTCCGTCCCCCAGGGATGGACGCCGACCTAGTCGCGGGTGGCCTGGCCCATATCCCCTGCCGGCTCTCGTCGGCGGCTACGACAGCCAGCGGCAAGAACGCGCGCATCTGCGTACAGCGGGTCGGCGAGCCGGGCGTCACCGACATCCGAACGTCGGGCGGGTACCCGCAGCTCACCGTGAAGCGAGCGAGCGACCTCTAGGAGGGCAAGCGATGATGCACTGCGACGGCTTCCGTGATCGCCACGCTCTACGAGCGCGACCGATACTGCGTGGGCGGGCACGCCAATGCATGCGACGCAGCGTGCCGCATGGGAGGCGCTGGATTCCGCACAGGCGCAGGATACTGCGCGCTCCGCGCGGCGTGGGAAGTGCTCGGAAGCCGTAGTCGCATCAGGCCAGGGACGAGCGCCGCACCCCGAAGGTATCCTTATGCTCGCCGCAATTGCGACAATGAGCTTGGTGGCCGACGATTCCAGTCTCGACTAGGTATTCCCCGATTGCTTCGACTGGCTCGCCATAGAGCTGGCTGAGACAGTCAGCACAGTAACTCGCGTGAAACGGAAGACTCTTGCACGGGTGGCATGGCAGGCCGCTGCTCAAGGCCGAGAGGCCTTCATCGCCGCGACCCGAAGGTCGAAGTGCGTTAGACACAGCCAGGCACCATTCAGGCCGACGACTCCTTCCTCCCGACAACCCGGCTCGTCACAGCGGGCGGTGTCGGCCATCCGATTTCCAACATGCCTTACCACGGCCCATCCCGCTGATTGGAGTTCCCCCGTCACGTCACGATGGCGCCGATCCGAGTGGCGTCGCTCGGTCGGGATCGGCCTCTGGCTTCGGCGACGTTCTCTCGTGCGACGGTCGAGAACCACTGGCCGACTCTCATCGGCAAAGGCGCTCTTGAGATACAAGTACGTTTGGCGCGCGGTCCGCGACACAACGAAAATCAGTTCTCCCATATCCGCCTCCGCTAGATTCGTCCGTTCCTGACATGAATGGGGGCCAGCACGTGACCCGCACAATCGAGCGAGGTGGTTCAGAGGTCAGAAGACTCCGCGACCGCCGAGACGGAAGGCGAACACGCGGAACCCCGAGTGATTTGTCGGCTGGGTCGTGCGACCCTCAGGGACTTGAGGCTGCATATTCGCTTGCGTACGCCGACGAAGGTGACCCCAACAAGAAGGGAATTCCCTGAATTTCTCCTATGTATTACTCATAGTGGGTAAGCTTCTCCGCGAGGCAAACCCGCAGTTTCTAAGAGATGCTTGTTTGATTTCCAGAGGAGGTGTGAAGCGCGAAGAAGGCAAGCGATGATGCGACTGCTGCGGGCTTTGGTGATCGCGGCGATGTCGGATGTCCGCTGTCTCACGGCAGACCAAGAAGCTCGTGCCGGTCGCGTCGCAACTGGCACAGCTTCACGACTGCCTGGCAAGCCGTCCTCCGTCGGGCGAAGATCACGAAATTCCGCTGGCACGATCTCCGACACACCTGCGCAAGTTGGATGGTGCAGCGTGGCAGGCCCCTTCGTCATCGGCTCACTTGGCGGACGGTCGCCCTTCTCAGCGCGGCGACGACCTGCTTGTCGGCCGAACGGACCGATGAGGCCGCCGGCTACGTTCGGGAGGCCCTCGTGGTCGCCCGCCGGACCGGCGCTCGTGGAAGCGAGGCCGACGCCCTGTGCCTCGCCGGCGACGTTGCGTCGGCCGCCGGCGCCGCGGACGCTGAAGGTCCCTACCGCGGGGCGCTGGCCCTCGCCAATGAACTCGGCATGCACACCCTCGTCGCCCACTGCCACCTCGGCCTTGGCAAGCTCTACCGGCCCACGGGCCAGCACGAGCAGGCGCAGGAGCACCTCACCACCGCGACGGCGATGTACCCCGAGATGACATGACGTACTGGCTAGAGCAGGCGGAGGCGAGATTAAGGAGCTGACGTGAGTTCATTCCGACTCCTGGGTGAAGTGTGCTATTGGTCTTGGCCGTGGCCCGGCTTCCTCAACCAAGATCGGCTCCTAGAGAGCGCACGAAACGGCGCAAGGCCGATTTCGATTCCGCATGAATTAGGAGCCGCGCCGGCCCCGTACTTAGCCAACGCAAGAGGCCTGATTTGTAGTAGCATGCCGCCCTGCGGCGGGTGAGCCCCGCACAACGCTAGTTCGCGCCCGCCGGGAAGGCACCACTCATGAACGAGTGCGTACGCCGGGACCTTCCGGGCGGGGTCTGCACCACGTGAAGTCCCAGTTCGAGACCTTCCTCGAAACGGTCCCCGACGCGATGGTGGTCGTAGACCATCACGGTCGCATCGTAATGCTCAACAGCAGGACAGAGCGCCTGTTCGGCTATCTCCGGGACCAGTTGCTCGGCGTCCAAGTGGAGGTGCTCGTGCCCGAGCGTTACCGCGGTTCCCACTCGGAGCATCGGGCAGGCTACTCTGCCGCCCCGACGGTCCGGCCGATGGGGACTGCCCAGGAACTGTACGGAAGCCGCAAGGATGGAAGTGAGTTCCCGGTCGAGATCAGCCTGTCCCCCGTGGAAACGGAGCACGGCCTGTTGGTGGCAAGCGCGATCCGCGACATCACCGACCGGAAGCGAGCCGAGGCCCAGAGGGCAAGCCTGATTCGCGAACATGCGGCTCGGGCGGAAGCAGAGGCGGCAAACCGGTCCAAGGACGAGTTTCTCGCCATGCTCTCACACGAGCTTCGCAACCCGCTCGGCGCAGTGGTGAGTGCCGTCGCGGTGCTCGACAAGATAGGCGCCCAAGATGAACCTGCCCTCAAGGCGCGCGCGATCATTCGCCGTCAAGCGGGACGTCTCTCGCGGATGCTCGATGACTTGCTGGACATTGCCCGGCTGCAGACGGGCAAGATCGTCCTGACGACGCAGCGCCTTGATCTAGGAGACCTGGTGCGACGGAGTCCGGCAACACTCCGAGATGCGGGCCCACTGGATCATCACGAGGTAACGGCGGACTGTGCGCCGGTCTGGGTGCAGGCAGACCCTGCCCGAGTGGAGCAAGTGTTCGACAACCTCATGTTGAACGCGATCAAGTTCACGCCTGAGAACGGTCGCGTGCGGGTGCGCGTCCACGGAGACGGCTCGGAGGCCGTGGTGGAAGTGAGCGACAGCGGCGTCGGGATGTCGGCCGATGTCGTCGCGAGGGTGTTTGAGTTATTCACCCAAGGCTCTGACATGTCCGGCCGCAAAGGTGGTCTCGGCATCGGGCTCGCGGTCGTCCGACGCCGAGTAGAGCAGCACGGTGGCAGCGTCGAGGCTCACAGCGACGGACCAGGTCGGGGAAGTGCGTTTTGGGTACGGCTTCCGCGCTCGGAGGCCCCAGTCCGCGATCAGGCCGTCCAGCCTCCGACGGACGCAGGCCGTCACAAGCGGCGCCGAATCCTAATTGTTGAGGACAACGAGGACGCGCGCGAGGCCGTGCGGATGCTGCTCGAAACAGAAGGCCACGTGGTCCATACGGTCGATTCGGGACAAGCGGCGCTGGAGGCGGCAAGCCGCGGCGAGCCTGACGTAGTTCTCGTGGACATCGGTTTGCCAGACATCGACGGATACGAGGTTGCGCGGCGCCTCCGCGCGAAGTTCGGGGCGGCGATCAGGCTCATCGCCCTGACGGGCTACGGCCAGCCAGAGGACCGGCGGCGTGTCGTAGAAGCAGGCTTCGACAGGCATCTCGTCAAGCCGGTCAACCCGGACGAACTGTCCTGCATCGTCATGGCCTGATCGAAGTCATTTCAGGCGGCTGACCCATCGGCAGAGGCAGGTCAGCAATCTTGTTCTCGGTCACGCCGACCGCCGCGCCAGCGCCGCTCGGTTTCTCCGCGCGCAGGAGCACCTCGTCACCGCGACGACGATGTACCGAGAGATGGGGATGACGTACTGGCTGGAGCAGGCGGAGACGGAGACGGAAGAGTGAGCATGATGGCGAATGCGGTCGGTCGGGTTACGCCCTTCCTGCCGAGCCTGATCATTAATGCGGTGGCGCTGCTCATCACCGCATGGGCCATCCCCGGTATTCATCTCGGTGCCGCCGGACCTCAGCCAACGCCGAATGACTGGGTCACGCTGTTGATTGTGGCCTTCATCTTCGGCTTGGTGAATGCGGTGATCCGCCCGATTCTGATTCTTCTATCGCTACCATTAGAAATCATCACGCTGGGCTTGTTCACCTTCGTCATCAACGCGTTCATGCTGCTTGTGACCAGCTGGATCGCGCAGGGCATGGGCCTAGGTTTTCGGGTGGAAAAGTTCCTGTCGGCGCTTCTCGGGGCACTGATCATCTCGATCGTGAGCTTTGTTTTGAGTCGTGCTCTGACAAGGAGCCTGTCGACGTAGAATTGACTCGCGTCGCCACCTCGCAATGTTCGCGGCGTCGCTCGGCCTTTGCATGGAGATTCGCCTATGACCTTGTTGCGCACGCCCGTCTCACTGGTGGTCGTCGTGGTCGCGTCGCTATTGTTGCTCGGCGGCTGCGCGACTCGCACGATCAATCCCCCACTCTCGCGCTATGAAGAGACCTCCACGGACCAGTTCGAAGGCCTGGAAATGAAGCGCGGCGCCCATCAAGATCTCGTTATCCTTGCCTTCTCCGGTGGCGGAATGCGCGCTGCCGCGTTTTCATACGGGGTGCTCGAAACGCTGCGACGCATCGAACTGGTTACCCGAGAGGGCCGTACAGTTCGTCTGCTCGACCAGGTCGATCTAATCACCGGCGTATCGGGCGGCAGCTTCACCGCACTGGCGTACGGTCTGTACGGTGACAAGTTGTTCGCGGAATATGAGCAACGCTTCCTCAAGCGCAACGTCCAGGGGGAATTGGTCGGGCGCATCCTGAACCCTCTGAACTGGAGCGCGTTGTTGTCAACCGGTTGGGGGCGATCCGAGCTCGCGGCGAATCTCTACGACGAAATCCTGTTCAACGGGGCCACGTTCGCCGACCTGGAGCGTCTGGCTGGGCCGACGATTGCCGTGAGCGCAACCGAGCTGGCGAGCGGATCGCGTGTGGTGTTCATCCCGCAGAATTTCGATGTGATGTGTGCAGATCTACGCACCTTCAGGCTCGCGCGTGCGGCGGCGGCATCGTCCGCAGTGCCCGTCGTTCTGTCGCCAATCACCATTAACAACTACGGCGGCACGTGTGGCTACCGGGAACCGGCTTGGCTTCGGCTGTTTACCGACAGTGCCAAACCGCCGCGGCCAGCCGGGCGCATCCTGAAGCGCGTGCAGGAACTCAGAGAACTCGATGACGCCGTCGAAGATCGGTATTTTCATCTCGTGGACGGAGGCATCTCTGACAATCTAGGCCTGCGTGGCGTGCTGGACCATCTGGAGACGTTTGAGGCGTTACGAGCGGCCGGCCGGCCGACACCACTCGACTATATTCGCCGAATCATCGTCTTCGTCGTGAATTCCGTATCCTTGCCATCGACCAGCTGGAACATGTCGGAGGAGTCACCCAGTACTCTGACGAGCCTGACCAAGGCGGCCGGAGTGCCCATCGATCGGTATGCTAGCGAATCGGTCGAACTACTGAAGGACATCGATGCCCGATGGGCGGCGCAGCGCGAAATACGCGACTCGATTGCCTTCGCAAAGGACAAGGATCCAAAGCTGGCCTACTTGGTGAATGCACCCAACGCCGATATCTATACGATCGACGTCTCGTTCGAGGCGTTAAAAGACAAGTCGGAACGGGACTTCCTTAATCAGTTGCCCACGTCGTTCGTCCTCTCCGCTGAGGCGGTCGACCGCCTGCGCGCGGCCGCGGCAAGGCTTATCCTCGAGTCGCCCGATTTCCGGCAGGTGCTGAAGGATACGGGAGCGCACATAGTCGGCCCCCCTCCGTCCGGGGCGCAGCCCACAAACTAATGTTCGAGATGCAGCGGCCTCGACCGCTCGTCGACAACGCGAGGCCAGCCATGCCAGCGTGCTCCATTGAGGCGGTGCTCACCGAGCGCAACCGTGTGGACGGAGACATGGCTCTCGTACTCCTCGACTGCTCCACGTTGGCGGTCAGAGGGTGATGCAAGAGCCGTGGCGAGGCTTGGAGATGTAATCTGGAGTTGGCCTACAAGCACCCGCGCACCACGGGCAAGCGCACGCAGATTCGCCAGGCTGTCCACATCGCCCACCAGCAGCCCTTTGAGTTGAAGATTGGTGATGGGAGCCTTGGTGATCTGCTGCGGCGTGATGCCGAGCGGGATGCTGCGGCACCCGCTCTTTCTCAGTGGGACTAGCAGTCCCTCTTTCG
>Ga0306924_10005502_pt1 | contig 12487 bp, 9 predicted proteins | sample sta12Can44000111_FD_203756 | JGI IMG/M metagenome (GOLD analysis project Ga0306924, IMG submission 203756) | Lab enrichment of tropical soil microbial communities from Luquillo Experimental Forest, Puerto Rico - statanox.12C.anox.44.000.111 (v2)... | ecosystem: Environmental > Terrestrial > Soil... | reverse complement strand
CATCGCGGTCGGCGCGTTGGAGGAGGGGCTGTTGCCGCTCAGCCAGTGGGCGATGCGGTTCTACAACCGGCTCGGCTACCACGACTACGAGGGTGTGTCGCTCGACCTCGACGAGCGCGAGCGGCTGCAGCAGAGCATCGGCAATCACCAAGTCCTGGTGTTGCGCAATCACGGCCTCTTGGCGACCGGCCGCGACGTCGCCGAGGCTTTCTCACTGACCTATCACTTCGAGCGCTCGGCGGAGGCCCAGTTGAAGATCCAGGCGGCGGTCGCATCTGGCGCCAAGATGGTGGTCCCTGCGCCCGAGACCTGCGAGCGCCAAGCTGCCTTGTTCTCCGGCAACGGCGAAATGGCGCGGCTCGCGGGCCAGCGCGAATGGCCGGCATTGCTGCGTCTGGCGGATCGGCTAGATCCGAGTTATCGGAACTGAGCCGATCGCGACCCTTATATGACTGAACCGCGGACTGCTCCTTACGGTTCTTGGGCCTCGCCGATCACGTCCGATCTGATCGTCGCGTCGTCGATTGGTCTCGGCGGAATCTATATCGACGGCGGCGACGTCTATTGGATCGAAAGTCGCCCGCAGGAGCAGGGACGGTCGGTCATCGTTCGCTGCTCGCCCGATGGCTGGCCAGCGGATGTCACGCCGCCCGTGACGCAAGGCGGTCAAGCTGCGTTCAATGTCCGCAGCCGGGTCCATGAATACGGTGGCGGCGCGTATCTGGTCCGCAGCGGTGTTGTTTATTTCTGCAACGACATCGACCAGCGCCTGTATCGGCAGGAGAGGGGAGGCACGCCGGTCGCGATCAGCGAGACCCCAAAGCAGCCGAGAGGACTGCGCTACGCGGACGGGACAGTGGACGCGGCGCGCGGCCGCATGGTCTGGGTCTGCGAAGATCATCAGACCGGTTCGGCCCAGCCGGTCAATTCCCTCGTCGACATCCCTACCGACGGATCGCGACCGCAACGCACGCTGGTCTCCGGCAACGATTTCTATGCGGCTCCGCGCCTCAGCCCCGACAATACGCAGCTCGCCTGGCTCGAATGGCGTCATCCCAACATGCCGTGGGACGGCACCGAGTTGTGGGTCGGCCGCTGCGCCGCGGACGGCGCGATTGCCGATAAGAAAAAGGTAGCCGGTGGCGACGCCGAGTCGATCTGCCAGCCGGAGTGGTCGCCCGACGGCATCCTTTATTTTGTCTCCGACCACAGCGGATGGTGGAACCTCTACCGCGTTTCCGGCGACCCGCTCGGAGTTAGCGCTGCCATCGAGGCGGTCTACCCATTGGCCGCGGAGTTCGGCTCGGCGCACTGGAGTTTTCGGCCGTCGCGCTATGCCTTCGTGTCGGCGCAGCGGCTGATCTGCAGCTATTCACGCGACGGCGCTGCGTTTCTGGCGTCCGTCGACCTCAGCACCTTGGCGGTGACGCCGATCGCGAGCGAGTTTACCGAGATCGGCTCGCTCTGCGCCGATGCCTGCCATGTTTATTTTGTCGGCGCTTCGCCGACTCAATTCCCGGCGATCGTCAAACTGGCTCCGGCCTCGGGTCAGACGGCGATCCTTAAAAGGTCGAATACACAAGAAATGCGCAGTTATGACGGCTATCTTTCGATTGCGCAGCCGATCGAGTTTCCAACAGCAGACGGGCTTACTGCCTTCGGACTGTTCCATCCTCCCGCCAATCGTGATTTCACCGCCCCGGCGGGAGAGCTGCCGCCATTGATTGTGCGCAGTCATGGTGGACCGACCAGCGCCTTCTCCTCGGCACTCGACTGGGGTGTGCAATATTGGACGAGCCGCGGCTTTGCCGTTCTGAATGTGAACTATCGCGGCAGCACCGGATATGGACGAGCCTATCGCGAACGATTGCGCGGCCAGTGGGGCATCGTCGACGTCGATGACTGCATCAACGGCGCCAAATATCTGGCGGCGACCGGACAAATTGATGGTGATCGCATGGCGATCCGCGGCGGCAGTGCCGGCGGCTACACCACCTTGTGCGCGCTGACGTTCCATAATGTTTTCAAGACCGGTGCCAGTTATTATGGCGTCAGCGATCTGGAGGCTCTGGCGAAGGACACGCACAAATTCGAATCGCGTTATCTCGACGGTATGATCGGTCATTACCCGGCGCGGCGCGACCTCTATGTAGAACGCTCGCCGGTCCATTTCGCCGACCGCCTGTCGGTGCCGATCGCCTTCTTCCAAGGGGCCGAGGACGCGATCGTCCCGCCCAACCAAGCCGAGGCGATGGTCGAGGCGCTGAAGGCCAAAGGCCTACCGTTCCAGTACCTGTTGTTCGATGGCGAGCAGCACGGATTCCGCCGCTCACAGACAATCAAGCGTACGCTTGACGCCGAACTCTATTTCTATTCGACATTCCTGTCCGGAACGAAGCTCGCCTTCGCGCTCGAGCCGTAGCTACAGGCTCAGGCAAGCCAGCGTTTGCGCCGGCGATAATGCTTGATGTCGCGATAGCTCTTGCGACCGCTGGCCGAGAGGCCGAGGTAGAATTCCTTGACGTCTTCGTTGATGCGCAGGTCGGCGGCGGCGCCGTCCATAACTACGCGGCCGTTTTCGAGGATGTAGCCGTAATCGGCGTAGCGCAGCGCGATGTTGGTGTTCTGCTCGGCAACCAGGAACCCGACATTTTCTGCCGCGTTCAGCCGGTCGACGATCGTGAAAATCTCTTCGACGAGCTGAGGCGCCAGTCCCAAAGAAGGTTCGTCGAGCAGGATCATCTTGGGTCGCGACATCAAGGCGCGCCCGATTGCCGTCATCTGCTGCTCGCCGCCCGATGTATATCCGGCAGTCGCGCCGCGCCGGACCTTGAGCCTCGGGAAATAGCTATAGACCTTGTCGAGGTCGTCGGCGACGCGGGCGCGGCCGTCGGACCTGGTATAGGCACCTGTCAGCAGGTTTTCCTCGACGGTGAGGTGCGCGAAGCAGTGGCGACCCTCCATAACCTGGATCAACCCGCGCTTGACGGCCGTGGAGGCGTCGAGCGCGTCGATCCGCTCGCCGGCGAAGGTGATCGAGCCCTTTGTCACCTCACCGCGCTCGGCGCGCAGCAGGTTCGAGATCGCCTTTAACGTCGTCGTCTTGCCAGCGCCGTTGCCGCCCAGAAGCGCCACAATGCCGCGCTCCGGCACCTCGAGCGATACGCCCTTCAACACCAGGACGACGTGGTTGTAGATCACCTCGATGTTGTTGACGGCAAGGAGCGCCCGCGTATCGGACATGGCAGGCGCGCCGTACCTGGTGTTACATCACCTTCTCGCAGTCGCGCGGCGTAATGCCCTTTTCCTTCGCATAGGCCAGCGCTGATTCCTTGTACATCTCGGTCAGCATCGCGCGGTCCGGCTGGATCCAGTCCGAAACAAACTTCCAGTGCTTGCCGTCCCACTGCTGGATGCGGACTTTGCCGTTGCCTTCGTGGTTGTCGCAGGAGAGCGCTATCGGCACCATTAGCCCGTCGGCGCCGAGCTGCGTAATGCGCTGCGGGGTTATGTCGAGGTGCTCGTAGCCCCATTGGACATTCTCCCCCTTGAGCGGCTTCTTGCCGAACTTGTCCTGCGCAGTGCGGATCGCTTCCAGGTCATAGATCGCGTTGATGACGCCCCGGTTGTACAGCACCTCGCCGACCTTGTCCCGCGTGGTGTGGCCGCCATTTTTGTCATAGACGTATTTCAGGATGTCCTTGACCACGGGATAATCCTGCCCGGCCCCGTGGAAGGTGCCCGATTCATAGCCGACCGCCGCCTCGCCGGCCGGCACGACATCGGGTTCGGAGCCCGACCACCACACGCCGATATAGTGGTCCATTGGGTATCCGACCGAGGCCGCTCCTTTGATGGCCGTCGAGTTCATGACACCCCAGCCCCACATAAACAGCCAGTCCGGGCGCTGTTGGCGGATCTGCAGCCAGGTCGCCGACTGCTCGATCCCGGGTGCCGAGACCGGGTATTTGAGAAAGGTGTAGCCGTATTTCTGTGACAGCTTTTCGAGCGTCGAGATCGGCTCCTTGCCATAGGCGATGTCGATATAGACGAGGCCGAGCTTCTTGCCCTTGAGCTTGTCGACGCCGCCCTCCTTATCGCCGACATATTTGACGAGCGCGTCCGCCTGGGCCCAATAGGTGGCGGGCAAGGTGAAGACATAGGGGAACACCGCGCCATAGCTGGCGTCGGCGCGGCCATAGCCCATAGAAACAACCGGGATCTTGTCAGCGGTGGCGCGCTCGATCAGGGCATAGGTGATTCCGGTCGACAGCGGATCGACCAGGCTGGCGCCGGTCGGCCCCTTGTTCTTGAGCCGCTCGTAGCACTCCACACCCTTGTCGTTGTTGTAGCTGGTTTCGCACTCCTCATAGGTAATCTTGACGCCGCCGACGCCGCCGTCGCGGGCGTCGATCATGTCGAGGTAATCGGCATAACCGTCGGCGAACGGTATGCCGTTTGGCGCGTAAGGGCCGGTGCGGTAGACCAGGCGCGGTATGAACTGCTGGTTTTGTGCAAACGCCCAATCGGCACTCAGGCCAAACACCGTGGTCGCGATCGCTGCGACCGCAAGCGCTTTTCCGAACAACCTCATCTCTTCGTCTCCCTGTGGCGCCGATTTCGGTCTTCTAGGCTCACGCAGTTTCGGCTGCAAGGCCTCTTGTGCTAGTGGGGGAACGGCCAGAGCCGCAGCTTCTCCTTAGCGAGAGCCCACAATCGCGCCAATCCATTCGGCTCGACGATCAGAAAGAAGATGATCATTGCGCCGAACACCATCGATTGCAGATTGCTGACGAGATTGACAGGCAGCTCAAACCCGGCAAGGCGCGGCGCGTTGTCGAGCAGGATCGGCAGCAGCACGATGAAGCCCGCTCCGAGGAACGAGCCCAGGATGCTGCCGAGGCCGCCGATGATGATCATAAACAGGATCTGGAACGAACGCTCGATTTCGAAGGCGCTTGCCTCGACAGCACTCGTGTAGATAAAGGCCCACATCGCCCCGGCCACCCCGCAATAGAACGAGCTCAGGGCAAAGGCGAGCAGCTTGGTTCGCAACGGGCGGATGCCGATGATTTCGGCGGCGACGTCCATATCGCGGATCGCCATCCATGCTCGCCCGATACGGCCGCGCACCAAACCCTTTGCGGCGAGCGCAAGGAGGACGACGACGGTGAGCACGAACAAATACTTCGCCCGCGCATCGGCCTCGGCACCGGTGACGTAAATCCGGCCAAAGACGGCGCGCGGCGGCGCGCTGATCACCCCCGAGGCGCTGTAATTGTAGAACCACGGAAATTTGTTGAACATCCAGATCAGGAAGAACTGCGATGCGAGTGTTGCGACGGCGAGGTAGAAGCCCTTGATCCTGAGGCTCGGGAAGCCGAACAGCAGGCCGACGAGCGCGGTGATAAGGCCGGCGACAAAGAGGGCGAATACTATATTCAGCTCCGGGAAGGCGGTGGTCAGCTTGTAGGTCGCGAAGGCGCCGACCGCCATAAACCCGCCGGTGCCGAGCGATAGCTGCCCAGCGTAGCCGGTCAGCAGGTTGAGGCCGAGCGCCGCCAATGCGTAGACCAGAAACGGCACCATGATCGTCAGCAGCCAGTATTCGGAGCCGATCAACGGGATCACAAGATAGGCCGCGGCGAGCGTGCCGAGCGCCAGCCAGCGGTCCTGACTAATCGGAAAGATTGCCTGGTCGGCGGCATAGCTCGCCTTAAACTGCCCGATTTCGCGATAGATCACTGGGTCGTCGCCCCCGCGAAGGCGGGGGCCCAGGCTTGCCCCTGGCAAGGAACAGGGGGCAACGGCTGCGACCCTGACCCCCCAGATTCCCGCTTTCGCGGGAAAGACGGAGAAACTTGGCGATAGTTCATTCTGATGTCATACCCGCTCGATGATGCGCTCGCCGAACAAGCCGTGCGGCCGGAACAGTAGAAAGACGAGCGCCAGTGCGTAGGCAAACCAGTCCTCGATCGCTCCGCCAAAGGCGGGCCCCCAAAAGACCTCGGCGAGCTTCTCGCCGACCCCGATGATCAGGCCGCCGACGATCGCACCAGGCACCGAGGTAAAGCCGCCGAGGATCAATACCGGCAGCGCCTTCAATGCCACCAGCGAGATCGAGAACTGCACGCCCAATCTGCTGCCCCACATGATGCCGGCAACTAGACCTACGACACCGGCGACTGACCACACGATGATCCAGATGGAGCGAAGCGGGATCCCGACGGATTGGGCCGCCTGGTGGTCGTCGGCCACAGCGCGCAGCGCCCGGCCGACGGCGGTGCGCTGGAAGAAAAGGGCAAGACCGGCCACCAGCGAGCCCGCGACCGTGGCAGCGACGAGGTCGAACTCATTAACCAGAACCCCGCCGATAATCAGCGGGGCCTTGGGGATGCCGATGTCGAGTGGGTGTACATCGCCGCCCCAGACCAACTGGCCGAAACCCTCGAGGAAAAACGCAAGGCCGATCGTTGCCATAAACAGAATGATCTGCTCCTGATTGACGAGCGGACGCAGCACCAGCCTCTCGATCGCAACGGCCAGCAGGACCATGACGCCAATGGCAATGATAAACGCGCCCCAAATCGGCAGGCCCCGCTCGATCAGCCCGACAAAGGTCAAGGCCGCGAACAGCACCATCGTGCCCTGGGCGAAGTTGAATACCCCCGAGGCCTTGTAGATCAGCACAAAGCCGAGTGCCACGAGCGAGTACATGACCCCGCTCAACAGGCCGCCGATGACGACCTCGAGCACGAACTCGGGATTGCTCCACATATTGCCAAACGGTGTGACATAGACCGCCGTGAGGACGTCCATTCGCTGGCCTCAACTCCCTCAGTCGGTTTACATCGCCACTGAGCGCCGTTGCGCTGCCGATGGGGCGCGAACTTCGCCTTGATCGGGTTCCCCAAGATAGGCGGCTATGACCTCAGGGCTCGCGCGGACCTCGTCCGGTGGACCGTCGGCGATCTTGCGGCCGTAATCGAGGACGATGACGCGATCCGAGATGTCCATCACGACGCCCATATCATGCTCGATCAGCGCGATCGTTGTGCCGAACTCATCGTTGATGTCGAGGATGAAGCGGCACATGTCCTCTTTCTCCTCGACGTTCATCCCGGCCATCGGCTCGTCGAGCAGCAACAGCTCCGGCTCCAATGCCAATGCACGGCCGAGCTCGACGCGCTTTTGCAGCCCGTAGGGCAGGCGTCCGACCGGGGTCTTGCGGATCGACTGGATCTCAAGAAAGTCGATGATCCGCTCGGCATAGGCACGATGCGCCAGCTCCTCTTTTTCGGCCGGACCGAAATAGAGCGCCTGCCACAGAAAGTTGCGGCGCATTCGCAACAGGCGCCCTGTCATGATGTTGTCGAGCGTCGTCATTCCCCTGAACAGCGCGACGTTCTGGAAGGTCCGGGCAATTCCCTGAGCCGCAGCCTGGTACGGACGCATATGCTGGCGGGTTTCGCCTTTCCAGGTTATCGAACCCGACTGCGGGTTGTAGAAACCGTTGATCACATTGAGCATCGAGGTCTTGCCGGCGCCATTCGGGCCGATCATCGCAAGGATCTCATGGTGCCTGATCTCGAGGCTGATCTGATTGAGCGCGGTGATGCCGCCAAAGGTCAGCATGATCCGGTCGGCAGTCAGGACCGGATCGCCGATCCGCTTCACTTTTAGCTCGCCTTCTTGAACGGCAGCTGTTCGACCATAGACAGCGGAGGCCCGACGTCGCGTATCGCCAGCTCCGCCCGCATACGGCCCTTGCGGCCGTCCTCGAAGGTGATCTCGGTTTCGATCCTGCCCGTGGGACGCCCTGCATAGAGGGCATCCACCAGGGGCTGGTAGCGCTCCCCGATGATGCGGCGCCGCACCTTGCGGGTGCGGGTCAGCTCACCGTCGTCGGCGTCGAGCTCTTTATGGAGGATCAGAAAGCGACGGATCTGCGAGCCGGCGACGGCGGGCTCGGCGGCGAGATCGCGGTTTACCTGTTCGATGCAGTCCTGCACCAAATCATAGACGGCATCTTCAGCGGCCAGCTCCTGATAGGAGGCGTAAGCGAGGTTGCGTCGCTCCGCCCAGTCCCCGGCCGCGTCGAGGTCGATGTTGATAAAGGCGGTGACAAACGGGCGAGCATCTCCGAACGCGACCGCCTCTTTGATGTAAGGGAAGAATTTGAGCTTGTTCTCGATGAACTTCGGAGCGAACAGCTCACCGCTTTGGAGCCGTCCGACATCCTTGGCGCGGTCGAGGATCTTGAGCTGGCCGTCGCCGTCGAAGAACCCGGAATCGCCAGTATGGACCCAGCCATCCGGCTGCTTTGTCTCGGCTGTCGCTGTGGGGTTTTTATAATAGCTCTGGAACGCGCCGGGGCTGCGGAACAAGACCTCGCCGTCGTCGGCGACACGGAGCTCGACATCCTTGATCGGGGCGCCGACGGTGTCGGGCTTTACCGCGCCGTCCCTCTGGATGCACAGAAAGACCGAGCTTTCGGTCATCCCATAGAGCTGCTTCAGGTTGACACCCAGCGAGCGGTAGAAAATAAACAGGTCCGGTCCGATTGCCTCGCCGGCGGTATAGGCGACTCGCACCCGGCTGAGACCGAGCGTATTCTTTAGCGGGCCGTAGACCAGCACACCGCCGAGCCAATAAAACCCGCGATCAACTAGGGCCACCGGGCGCCGATCGAGGACCGCCGGGCCGACGCGTTTCGCGACATCGAGAAAGTAATGGAACAGCTTGCGTTTTGCCCAGCCGGCGTCCTCCATCCGGATCATGACTTGCGTCAGGATGTTCTCGAAGATCCGCGGTGGCGCAAAGAAAAAGGTGGGGCCGAGCTCACGCAGATCGGCCATGACGGTCGCTTGTGATTCCGGACAGGAGGCGCAGAAGCCCGCGTAATAGGCCTCGGCGTAGGAGAAGATGTGCTCGCCGATCCACGCCATCGGCAGATAGGCGAGCACTTCCTCGCGGTCGGTCAGGCCCTCGAATTCTATGGCGTTCTTGGCGGTCGGAATAATGTTGTCAAAGGTCAGCACGACGCCCTTAGGGTGCCCCGTCGTCCCCGACGTGTAGAGGATGATCGCGATGTCGCTGCCCCGCCCCTTGGCAATCTCGTCGCGGAAAAGCTCCGGCTGGCCGCGAGCAAATTCGTGGCCACGCTGCTGCACGGTCGCGTAATCGTGAAGATATGGCTGGGCGTAGTGACGCATGCCGCGCGGGTCGGAGAAGATCACGGCTTCGAGAAGCGGGCAACGCTCTTTGATTTCAAGCAGCTTGTCGACCTGTTCCTGGTCCTCCGCGATCACGAAACGCGCCTCGGCGTGATCGAGGACGAAGGCCATCTCGTCGGCGATCGAGTCCTGATAGATCGGCACCGGCACGCCGCCAAGGGATTGCGTCGCAGCGATTGCCCAGTAGAGCCGCGGCCGGTTGTCGCCGATGATTGCGAGCTTGTCGCCGCGGTGAAACCCCATTGTCGCGAGGCCGCAAGCGAGCGCCTCGACCTCGGCGGCGACCTCGGCCCAGCCCCAGCTCTGCCAGATTCCGTAATTTTTTTCGCGGTTGGCCGGACGGTTCGGCCGTAGCCGCGCATGCTCTAGCAACAGCTTTGGAAAGGTATTCGGCGCGCTCGGCGTCATCGATGCTCCTAGAGCGCGCTTACCTCTGCACAGCCTCCCTGCGCTCGTAGCGTGTCCCTAACCGGATCTCCTCTACCGGTCAAGCGCCGCCGATTAGCGGCGCAGACGAGACCGCCGGCTGTTAGGCGCGGACGGGCACGCCTTTCTGTTCGAGAACCTGCTGCAATTCGCCGGTCTCGTACATCTCGCGGATGATGTCGCAGCCGCCGATGAATTCGCCCTTGACGTAGAGCTGCGGGATCGTCGGCCAGTTCGAGAACTCCTTAATCCCCTGCCGGATACCTGGATCCGTAAGGACATCGATGCCTTTGAACTTGACTCCGAGATGGCTCAGGATCTGGACCACCGCCGCGGAGAAGCCGCATTGCGGAAAAACCGGCGTGCCTTTCATGTAGAGCACGACCGGATTGTCGGCCACTTCCTGGCTGATCCGCTGTTGAACCGTGCTATCCATCCTGTCGATCCTCAATTGTAGCTGATCTCGATCCCGCCTCAGTCTTCCGGAGCGCCGGTTTGCAACGCGAGAGCGTGCAGTTCGTTACCCATCCGGCCGCGCAGAGCCTGATACACCATCTGATGCTGCTGGACCCTGGTCTTGCCGCGGAATGCGCTGGAGACGACATGCGCCGCGTAATGATCGCCGTCACCGCGCAGATCTTCGATCGAAACCTGAGCGTCGGGCAGGCTCTCCTTGATCAGCCGCTCGATCATCACTGCGTCCATCGCCATCGCCCGGATCCCCTCGCTCAAATCTGCGCCATGTAATCCGGCAGCCAAGCCTCGTTCGCGGCCCTGAGTGCGTCAACGGATATGGCACCGGCGCCTGTAAGTGTCAACGCGACCCCGCCGACCGCGCCGATGGCATAGGCCGCGACGCCGGCGGCTCGGGCCGCCTCGAGCACCGTGCCGGGATCGGCTGTCTCGACAATGTAGCGCGCCTGATCCTCGCCAAAGAGATAGGCGTTGCGCAGGAGATCCGGAGGAGGGGCATCGAGGACGACACCGCGGCCGCCGGCCATTGCCATCTCGGCGACCGCGACGAGCAACCCGCCGTCCGAGAGATCATGGCAGGCGGCGACATGGCCGGCGCGGATCATGTTGCGCACGAAGTCGCCGTTGCGCCGCTCTGTGGAAAGATCGACCGGTGGTGGCGGACCGGTTTCGCTTCCCTCGAGCTCACACAGGTAGAGCGAGCAGCCGAGATGCCCTCGGGTTTCCCCGATCAGGATCAACGTGTCGCCATCGCGCTTCAGCGCAAGGTCGACGGCACTTCGCACATTCGCGACCAGCCCGACGCCCCCGATCACCGGCGTCGGCAGGATCGCGCGGCCGTTCGTCTCGTTGTAAAGCGACACATTGCCCGACACGACCGGATAGTCGAGCGCCAGGCACGCCTCTCGCATGCCCTCGATAGCACCGACGAATTCGCCCATGATCTCGGGCCGCTCCGGGTTGCCGAAATTCATGTTGTCGGTCAGCGCCAAGGGCTCGGCACCGACCGCGGTCAGATTGCGCCAGCTCTCGGCGACGGCCTGCGCCCCGCCGCGCACCGGGTCGGCTCGGCAATAGCGCGGGGTACAGTCGGTCGCGAGCGCCAACGCCTTCCCACCGGCCGATAGCCGAACCACAGCGGCATCGCCGCCCGGCCGTCTGACGGTATTCCCCATGACGAGGTGGTCGTACTGCTCCCAGATCCAGCACTTCGAGGCGAGGGTTGGTGAAGCGAGAAGTCGCTGAAGGCATTCGAACAAATCTCGGTCGGGTAACGATCCGGGGTCGATTTCAGGCTCCGGGCGCCGGCGGCGCCACGGACGCTGATAGACCGGTGCCGCGGTCACCAGCGGTTCCACCGGAATGTCGGCCGCGATGTCGCCATTCATCCGCAATACCAGCCGACCGGTTTCGGTGACCCTTCCGATCACCGCAAAGTCGAGCTCCCATTTCGCAAAGATGCGCCGCGCATCCGCCTCGCTGCCGGGCCGCAGGATCATCAGCATCCGCTCCTGGCTTTCGCTCAGCATGATCTCGTAGGCGCTCATCCCGGTCTCGCGCAGCGGCACCTTGTCGAGATCGAGCTCGATGCCGAGGCCGCCCTTGCTGGCCATCTCGACCGCGGAAGACGTCAGGCCGGCGGCTCCCATATCCTGGATCGCGACGATCGCCTCGCCCTCCATCAATTCGAGGCAGGCTTCGATCAGCAATTTCTCGGTGAACGGATCGCCGACCTGCACGGTCGGCCGTTTTTCGCCGGCGTCAGCGCTGAACTCGGCCGAGGCCATCGTGGCGCCATGGATGCCGTCGCGCCCGGTCTTGGCACCCACATAGATCACCGGGTTGCCCGGGCCCGCGGCGGCCGAATAGAAGATCCGGTCGGCTCGGGCGATCCCGACGCACATCGCATTGACCAGGATGTTGCCGTCATAGGCAGGGTGGAATTCGCACTCGCCGCCGACCGTCGGCACGCCCACGCAATTGCCGTAGCCGCCGATCCCCGAGACCACACCCGACACGAGATGACGCGTTCGCGGATGGTCGGGGCTGCCAAAGCGCAGCGAATCGAGGATCGCGATCGGCCGCGCACCCATCGTGAAGACGTCGCGCAGGATGCCGCCGACCCCGGTCGCCGCACCTTGGTAAGGTTCGATGAAAGACGGGTGGTTGTGGCTCTCGATCTTGAACACGACGGCGTCGCCGTCGCCGATGTCGATGACCCCCGCATTCTCGCCCGGGCCGCAGATGACGCGTGGCCCGGTGGTCGGCAAGGTCTTGAGCCAGACCTTGGACGATTTGTACGAGCAGTGCTCGCTCCACATCGCCGCAAAGATGCCGAGCTCGGTCAGGTT